>Ga0100403_1002789_pt1 | contig 13499 bp, 26 predicted proteins | sample CryGeymet201501t_FD_83663 | JGI IMG/M metagenome (GOLD analysis project Ga0100403, IMG submission 83663) | Groundwater microbial communities from Crystal Geyser aquifers in Utah, USA - Crystal Geyser metaG 2015-01t | ecosystem: Environmental > Aquatic > Deep subsurface > Groundwater | place...
GTTTGGCTTGCCGTTTACGCTTCGTAGTAGCGTTCCATCTCCCCTGGACGAGGCGCTTCTGGCTCCTCCTCCTTTGGGTAGGCGTTGGGCTTGGCTACCCAGGCTGGGTTGCCTATTGGGTCACTCCATGCTCTTGCTGAGGCAGGTCTTGAGCTGCCCCTCCAGCTTCTTGCAGCCGCAAGGCCATCCATTGTTGAGGCAGCCGAGGAACCTGTCCATCTCTGGGAGGCAGTAGCCCTTCTTCTCGTAGGAGTTGTATTCTAGGGCTAGGCAGTACTCCTCGAAGGTTTTTTGTGGGAGGTAGGTTCCATCGGGATAGGTTTCGAAGCACCCTGCTTCGTAGTGGGCGACTGTTGCCTGTTCACAGGAGAGCTCGGGTGGAGCACCGCACCCCGCCGAAAAAATGATAGCCAGCAGAAGTGCTAGTGCTTTCATCGGTTCCTGCCTTCCTTGTCGGAGCTTAGGCTTCCAGCGCCTGTTCGCCGGTCATGGTCTCGAGGGTCTGTACGGCCTCGCGGTGCAGGGCGCGCTCGACCTCGAGCAGGCGGTTCAGCCCCGCGACGTTGTCTTCGGCCTTCCTGAGCTGCTTCTCCATCGACTCGCACATCGCGTTGGCGCGCTCGGCCTTCACGTGGGCATCGCTGGCTTCCTTCAGGAGGTGCGGCTTCATGCTGGAGCGCTGGTGCTCGAGCTCGGTCTTCAGGTTGTTGATTTTCTCGGTCAGCTTGGTGACGGTCTTGTTGCGGCGGATTTTGCTCACTGTTTCTTCTCCTTCATCGGTGTTGAACCTCAGGTGTGGCGGATTGTTCCCGCCGCCAAAAATGTGGGGCGGCCGGCTTCGTGAATCCACCGGCCGCCCCGAAACTCCGTGCCAGCTGCCCCGTGGCAGACGAGGCTATCCACCAGCTACGGACACTCGCCTTTACCCGAGCTGCCACCGTCAGGCTTGGGCGGGTGTTGTGCGTCTTCTCTTGAGGCTTTGGTCAGGCCACTCGTGCCGGCGTTGGCACGTGGGCTGTAAGCCGCGTTCTCGCGTTAAAACCGCTGACTGGTCCTTTTACTTCCTGCCGCTACCCTCAGGCTCGGCGCCGGGCGGTGTCCGGTTTTTAAGGAAGGCCCTCGGCTGTGGTGTTAAAACATTGGTCAATACTCTCCTTGTCCCCAGTAGCCCTGGAGCTTTGCTTGGTGCATGTGACTACTCCGTTTTAACAGGCGAACGTCTTCGCCTTCTATCCTTCTTGCCCCAATTAAACAAACCTCTGGCTTAGAGATTCGTCTTCTGGAACCTAGTGGCCTGCAGGTGCTTGCGAGTCTTTTTGTAGAGGCGCCGAAGCTCTTCCTGTTGCTCCTCGGTGACTGGCAGTTCTGCAGAAATCTCGTCGAAGGGGTTGTGGAAGCTCAAAGTGCCCGTCTTGTGGACGAAGTACATGAAGCCGGGCCACTTCACGGCACGGAAGATGATGCAGCGGGTCACATCTTTGATGTATGGCTTCCCCGCTTTGCTGCCGAGGAACCAAGCGTGCTTGTCTAGCAGGCGTAGCTGCTCCAGGACCGTGTCGGTGCTGGGGGGTTGGAGTCGTTCATCACCCTTCGTGCACGTTCGGTATGCCATCTTGGCTCCTTAGGCTTGAGCCACTCTTCCGAGTGCCCTCTCCTTCTCCAGCTGGAGGAAGTCGGTCATGTCGCGGCGGACCTTGTCGTTGTATCTCGTCAGGTCAGTGAGGACGTTGACCAAAGCCTCGTGCTGCGTGTTCAGAAGTCTCAGCGCGCTGACGAGGTGTTCGCGAGGCTGCTGCTTCTTGACTGCTGTCTCGTAGGCGAGGAAGTTGTCGGCGAGCTTTTTTGCGCAGCGCAGTAGTTGACTGACCACCCGGTCTCTAATGGGTGGCGGCACTACGACTATTCTGAAGGGGGTCATTTTTGCTCCGGGTCGGCGCGGACTATGTGCATTGTGTTGTTAACCCACATGTACACTACTCCAGCACTGTGTAGTACTTCGTAGATGCTATGTAGGTTGGTTAGCAGGTGCTCGCTCTCGGCATCACTGCTGAATTCGGCGCCTGCGTTGAACGCCTCACGGATAGATGTGTGCTCGGCAAACGAGGCGGGCTCTTCCGGAGCTGTCGTTGTTGCTAGGGGCGGGCTCGGTGATGTTGGTGCTCCGGTTGTTAATCGGTAGAGGGCCCAAGCTTGGGCGTGGTTGGCCTGGGCGAGTTGTGAGAGCCTGGTTTCCATCTGGTGGAGCGTGAACTCTCGCTCCTGTTTTTTGATGAGGGCCATGATGAGTGCCAGTATGGAAACTGACGCGAAGACTAGAGCCAGGGTGATTGTGCCGCCCATAAGCCGCTTCCGGTTTGGTGTTAGTATCCCCGACAGGACTTGAACCTGTGGCCCCCGGTTTAGGAAACCGGTGCTCTATCCAGCTGAGCTACGGGGACTAAGCGCTATTTGCGCTTCTTGCCTCCCTTGCCACGCTTGACAGGCGCCTCTTCGTCTTGTTTGACGACCTTTTGTGCGGCCTCGATGCGTTTCAGCAGCTTGGCCCGTTCCTTGCTTGCGCCGAGTCCTTTGCCGTGCAGGAAGTCGAGCTTCTCCAGCTGTTGCTGGTCGGTGATGCTCGCTCTGTCCTCGGCACGCTTTGCCGCAGCCTCGCGCAATTGCTGTTTTGTTTGCACTTGTCCTCCTCCGTTTGGGTTCTTCGGACTACTCGTTGTCGTCGCTGGTCTCGAGAGGGTCGTCCTTCGGTCGAAAGCGGGAAGCGCGGCTGTTGAGTTTTTTGCCTCGCTCGCGCTGTTCCTTGTCGTCCTCTTGGCAGCAGTCCTTGTACTTGTCGCCACTGCCGCACCAGCACCTGTCGTTGGCTTTCATCGGGGGTCTCGCTCCCTGAGGACGAGGGTGAATCTGTCGTCCAGGGTTTTGGCCATTGAAGGCCAAACGTCCTCACGGCGCAGGCCTCCGTTGTTTGTTCCGAGGGAAGGCAGCCAGACGTGCTGCCAGTTGTTTTTTGCTGCCAGCTCCTTGAGTTGGTCCATTCCGCGCTGTATGAGCACCATCGATGACCGGTTTCGCCAGTCAATCTTGGTTGGGAAGGCGACTATGCTGAGGGCGGGAGCCGTTCCTCTGCGAACGGCGAAGATTTCGGTCACGCCGGTATTACCGGCCCGTATTAGCTCACCCAGAGCTTGGTCGAGCCGCCACTTTTTGTTGGCGGCCAGCGCAATTCCTGCACCCATAACGGCGCTCCCGTCCTTGCGGGTTTGCAGGTTTGTCGTGATGCACACCGCATCTACGTCTGAAGGCGGTGTCAAGGCGTCGCTGGAGAATAGAATCTTCATGACAACACGTCCGGCTGGTGGTCCCTGTCAATGGTATTGAAACACGGGGGCTACCCCGGGGGTGCTCTCGGCATGCCGTATCCTGGTGTTTACTGAGTGCATTGTGGTGTTTGGCCAGCTTACGCTGGCCGCTCTAGGCGGGCTGTGGGATGAGCCACAGCCCGACGCCGAGAATTACGATGAAGATGAGCACTAGGCCGTCATTTTCCCTGCTTTGTTGTTGACGGGGTGCTGAGGAGTCTCGCTGAGCCCCGCCAGCTTGGCGAAGGGCGAGTGGGTCAGGGAGAAGGAGGGCTTGCCCTCCTTGCGCAGGTTCCTGATGGCCTTCGTGACACTGGTGAGGTGCCGACGCAGCGTCGTAGCTTGGCGGTTGATTTGCGCGACCTGAGCGACGATGTTGGTGCTGACCTTCTGGTGCTCCTTCTGGTAGTTCAGCCCCTCGAGGATGAGCAGGTTGCGCGTGCGCTCGAGCTCTTCGACCTCGACGATGGCGTCGCTCTTCTGGCGGAGGAGCAGCTGCATCTGGATGTCTCGGTCGGCCCAGTATTGCTGGCCGGTTTTCTGGTCGACGAGCGGCACGAAGGAGATGTTTTGTGATTTGCGCATGGTGTCCTCAGCGATGAAGAGGGGGAGGGCCGTCCCTCCCCCTCGGGTTGTTGGTTTCTAGATGGCGCTGTCTTCGAACGGGTTTTCCGGTTGCTCGGTGTCGGCCTGCGCCGGCTGGCTCGGTGCAGCCTGGCCCTGTGCCGCCAGCAGGGCCGCCAGCTGGGCCAGCAGCTCGGGGCTGACCGTGGCCTGGGGGGCGTTGGTGGCGGGGGCTGCGGTCTTGCCGGCGACGGGAATGCGTTTGATGCTGCCGTCGGGCTGCTTCTGGACGATGTACTGCCGCGAGGCGCCACTGGCTGCGCGGGCGCCGTCGGTCTGGTTCTTGGTGCTGTCCTGGCCGAGGGAGCACTTGTCGACGCGCAGCTCGGTGAAGTAGTCGAACTTGCCGGGCTCGCCCGCGCGTTCGCGGCGGTTGGTGCGCATCGCGCCGTTGAGGTAGACTTCTTTGCCCTTCTTCAGGTACGGCGCCATCGCGGTGGCGTACGCTCCCCAGAGGACGAAGCTGAAGCCGTCCGATTCCTCGGACTTGTCGCGGTTGACGATGACGCGGCCGGTGAGGCGGACGGACGGGTCCTTACCCTCGCGGGGCGTCTCGGTGAGGATGCATTCGCCGGCGATTCGTCCGACGAAGGTACAACTGTTGACGTTCATGTTCTCTCCTTTTTTACGTTGATGTTTGAGGTGAGGCAAAATCCCCACCTCGTTCCCTTTTTAAACAAACTACTGAGTCAGGAAGTTCAAATTTTCGCTGTTTGGTTGTTAGGCCTCCGCGGTAAGTTCGTCTCTCTGAACGACGACGTCTTCGCGCTCGACGAAGCGCTCGAGGACGAATCCTTCGTCGGTGACGTGGATGGTGGCGCAGGTAAACTGGGCGGCCTCGGTGTTGATGTGGAATTCGTGGATGGGCAAGAAGGTTTCTTGCTCGTCACCGGAAAAGACCGAGATGGTCGCTTTGTCGCTGCCTGCGGGCAGCGTGACTGTGATGCCGTGGTCGGTGAAGTGCAGCGCCGTCATGCGCGTGAAGCTGTCGAGCAGGTCTTGGAGCTTTTCCTCGTCGATGTCGATGACGACGGCCGGGTGGTCGTCGATGATGTGGGCGGTGAAACTTAGGCCCCAGCCCGTCACCTGTTTGGGGTTGCTGTGGTTGGGGTTGTTCTTGGCTTGCTCGTACCACTGGACGAGCTTTTCTGCGGTACGTGGGTTGCCGAAGACGGGCATCGCCATGTCCCCGTACTTGCCGTCTTTGATTTGTGTGTACTTGTCCATCTGTCCTCCTCGGCCTACCGGCCGAAATTTAAACAAACCGCTGGTTGGAAGTTCGTGCCGCCATGGGAAGGAAGTTTTTGGACTTCCTATGTCCTTCATTTAAACAGGCCTTCATCCAAACCTTTTGGATGCTGTACGCTTCGTTGGGGGAGTGTGCGTTTGGATTTTGGCTGTAACCACCCCAAGGCACCGAAAGGCTACTGGAATGTGGTAAGCCACGTTCCAGGTTCTATCTGTCGGCGGTGTGTGCGTTGGGAGCTCGTGTTTGGCCCCCTCCCCCCTTCCGCCTCTTAAACAGACCGGTAGCTCGTGATGGCTGGCAACCGCGACGCGCCAGCGTCGCCAAAGTGACGGGGAGCGAGGTACGAGCGACCACGTTCTACCCAAGCGGAGCGGAGGAGTGGCGCGGGGATGCGAAGCATCACTAGTGCCACTCCCGTAGCGCAGCGAACCAGGCCGCGAGGAGCGAAGCGACGAGACGTGTGCAGCGGGAGCTCTCGCCAGGGCCCCGAAGGGCCCCGGCGGTTGAGCTTGGCTTAGGAGCTGGCCTTGGCGGCCTTGAGCGCCTTGAGGCGCTCGTTGTGGATGGCAGGGGAGACCGGCCAGATTTCCGGCGTGCGGTCGGGCACGATGTGTGCTTCGCGGCGGGGGTTGGAAACGTTGAGGCGAGTGACCTCGGTGACGCGCTCGATTGCGGTGTAGTCCGCGCCACCACTGACCTTGAAGTCGTGGTCGATGCCAAGGTCCCGCCAGTAGGCGACGGTCTTGGTCTCGGCGCCGCCATCGTAGGCGAGCTTCGTACCGTTCTCGCCCGAACCGACGGTCCGAAGCCCGGCGGCGGGTACGTCTGCGAAGAGGCTTGCAGCGGCCTGGTGAGCCGACCAGAACGCTTCTTCCGACCGAGCGCCGGTTCCGGCGCCGCGTCGGGGCGGTTTGGCCTCGGCGGCTTGGCGGAGCACCCAAGCTAGGCCCAGCTCGTAGGTGGTCGCCTTCGGGCTGACCCACGACCACGCATTGAGGATGTCAGCCCGGTACGCTCGTAGGAGCTGCATGTGCGGTCGGCTGAAGTGGTAGTCACGTCCGCAGGCCATGGTTTTGTCGTTGGCGGCGGAAGCCTTGTTGCGCGCTTGCATGCCCCTGCGGTTGAGGCTCTCGACGTGCTGGTCCCAGCAGTGGCGGAGCCAGCTGAGAAATCCCAGCGCACCTTTGCGGCGCAGGAGCATCGTCGTCTGGCCCTTCGCCAGTATCCCCACCACGTTCATGAAGCTGTGGTCACGAGCTGCGCGCCCGTGTCCCATCCACGCCGTGTTGTCGGCGTTGCGCTTGATGCTTTCGAGGCGGCTGTCCACCTCGCTGTCGATGGCCAGCGCGACGCCGCGGCGAAGTTGCTGGAGGCGGCCCTGGCGACGCGCAGGCATCCGCAGCTTCAGGAGCTCGTCGATGTGACGCCCGAAGGCCTGCAACTCGGCCTTGCGGTCGTAGACGTTGCGCGCTGCTGGCTGCGCACCGTCGTCGTCCTTGTAGCGCGTGAGGTCGTTGACCAGGCCCGCGTCATCGACGACGGCCGGGCAGGTGGACCAATTCGGGTCCAGTACGTACCCCGGAGTTTCCCACCGACGGTCGTCGATGTCGCCCCCGACGCCCTCGTCGAACTCGCCTTCCATCTCGAAGTCGCCGTCGTCGGCGGCGAGGTCGGTAACGCTCAGCTCGCCGCGCCGCTCGGCGTCTGCTGCTTCGTCGGCGCTTGCCTCGTCGAAGGGGCGCTCCCTCCACTCCCAACGCTTGTGTGACGCCATCGCGGCCTCGGCGAGTGCGAAGCGCGCCCGGGCCTCGTGGTCGGCCCACGACCGCGGCGCACCGTTCGGGAACAGCTCCTGGGCTGGTTCCTCGTCGATGGCAGCGACACTGAAGGTGCCCGCCTCGGACGCGACCATCTCGCGCAGGGCGATGGTGCTCGGCGCTGGCCGAGCTTGCAGGCGGTTGAGCTCGGGCAGGATGTCGAGGCACGACGGGCGCCAGATGCCCGCTTTCGTGTGACGGAGCAGGTGCTCGAGCCCCTCGTCGGTGAGCCCGTCGAGCTCGCCGTCGATGGAGGGAACCGGGACGTGCAGGGTGTTACGCCAGTCCCGGACGTTCTGCTTCTCCGCCTTGCGGGTGGCGAGGCGGTACTGAGTGGCGATAGCGCCACGAAGGATTGACAGGCTGAGTACGAGATTGGTCAGGTGTTTCATCTTGAACCTCCGAGTGTTAAACAGACTCTTCGACAGCGCCAGCAAGCCACCACGGCCTGCCTCCCCGCTGCCATACCTCCATCATACACCAGGGAAGGTTCTCCTGGGGAGAAACTGGACGATGCGAGCCGGTGTCAAGAGCTTGGCGTAGTGACGAAGCGGGGGCACGACGAAGTCGATGCCCTGTAGCTGCAGGAACGGAGCGTACTCTTGACACAGGCGGCCCGCCGCGGGCCGCCGGTAGGCGAGCGGTGTGTTATACTGGTAGAAGACCAGCGGAAGGCATTACGCTCGGCGTGGCACGTGCTTGCAACTGCGTTGCAAGCAAAGTGACACGAGCTCGGAGCCCGGGGCGCGAAGCGCGTGGGACCGAGCCGAAGGCGAGGACTGTGGAGAGGGACCACCGACGAAGTCGGATGGGCCCGACGCACGAGGGGGGATGACGAAGTCATCCGCACGAGTGCGGGCGAGCGAAGCGAGCTGCTGGTAGGATGTTGAGTCTGTGTGTCCCCTCGGGACAGTAGGCGTGAAAAGACAGGTGAGGAGCGAAGCGACGAACTCCTTTTGCGCGATAGCGCAAAAGCCGGGGGCGCTAGCCCCCGGTGCGTTGGGTTGTGGTTAGATGTCCAGCCACTCGGTCTTGCAGTCGATGACGCTGGCCTCGATGACCTTGAGCATCTCCTCGTTGTGGTTGTGCAGTTGCTCGAGCTGGACGGCGAAGCTGGCGCGGTCTTCTTCGGAGAGGTCGGCGGAGCGGAGGACCAGCTCTTGCAGGCTGACGGCGTGCTCTGCTTGCGCGAGCTCGACTTGGTTGAGCACTTGTTGGAAGCGTTCGCGGACGTTCATTTTCGGCTCCTGGTTTCTGTTTGGGGGAGATGTTGGGCGTGTGGTGCGGTTGTAATGAGCCTAACCCCACGAGAGTCCTCCTCTTTCTCGTGGGGAGCGCTTGCTGGTTTGTTGGTCGGTGCTGCTACCACCACATCCAGTAGATGTGAAGCTCCCTAGTACCCTCGTAGTAGTGGGCGACCATTAGAGGAGGCTTGTCTTTCGGGAACCCTCTCATAGGGCCGTAGAAGGTATCCCCGCCTCGGTCTGTGAAGGAGATTCGAGCGTAGCTTTTGAGCTTCTCGAAGTCGGCAGGCCAAAGGTTGGTGATGGTGGCTGCCGTTATCCAAGGGCCAGTGGTGTCCTCCTTTGCTAGGTGGGTCCAGTGTGAGCAGCTGGGCCTACCGCGTAGGTGGTAGGCCATATCTCTCTGCCACTTGTTTTTGAAGGCGGGGAACATGGCTCCTCCTAGTTGAAGATGTCTCCCCAGAGGAGGAGTGTCCCCGTGCTGCCATCCCATCTGCCGCTCCACCCGCTGCCCTCGGCGACGATGATGTGGCTGAGATGGGGACGCGTCGTGTTGACGTTCCACTCTTCGAGGGTGGTTGGGTCTTGCGCCTTGAGCAGCGTGCGGGCCTGCTCGGCGGTGATGTCGTGGTGGGAGACTTTCATGTGTTCTCCTTTTCGAAGCAGGTGCCCATAGGGCGGTGGCGGAGGGAACGGATGCACCCCGTTTCGTAGGCCCGTTTTGCCATCTTGCGAAGGCTCCGACGGTCGAGGGGTACTCGGATGTAGAGGCGCCCTGTGAGGGCGCCGAGGAAGCGCCCGAAAGCGAAGGCTACGTCGGATAGCTCTTCCATAGACGGCTCCTCGGCTAGCTCTACTACTTCCTCCCAGATGTAGTAGAGCGCTTTGCGGGGTGTTAGCACATGCAGGCATGTGCACCCCGAGTTTGTGATTTTCTTCAGCATGTCTAACCTCCGAGAGTTAGGCAGACTTTTTCGGCGGGCTAGAAGCACCCGAGCTTCGCGAGAACCCTTTCCAGGTCCTCAGGCTTACGGAGATTGAGAATGGGGATGCCGAGAGCTTCAGCAACGCGCATGCCCTGTCCCGTGCCTCCGAGCCTGGTAGCTCCAGGCAAGGCAATGTAGAGGGTGCATCCCTTCACGATGTGGCAGTTGCGGGCGTGGAGGGCAGTCGCGCCCCGGCTGCAGGCTGCCCAGTTCGGGTGGTGCTCCTCTGCTAGCTTGTACGCCCATTGTTGTGGGCCGGGATGCACCTGATTCCCATGCACGATGGCTTGACGCTCGTAGCTGTACCAGGGTAGCCAAAGCTCGACTTGGGCGGGATTGACCGAGTTGGCGCCTCGAGCGAACGCCTGGTCACTACCGACAGCATTGCCAGTGCTGATGACGTAGCCTGCCGCCGCCAAAAAAGTTCCGATTCTCTCCAACAGCTCGGTGTGCTGGAGAGGCTGCCTGGTGCCGATGCACGCAATGCGTTTCATGGCTCACCTCCGGCAGTTAAACAGACTACTACGGATGGAGCAGCGCCCGCATCTCTCCTTCGGCGGTGATGAGCATTCCGCCCCGAATGACCACCTTGCCGCGGATGCGCTTCGAGCCAGTACGGGCGAAGAGGCCGGTGATGGTGCCGGTGCTGGCGTCGTGCCAGCTGGTGCGGGGGATGAGACCGGCGGCGGCAGCACTGCGTTGCGCGAGCTCCCAGAGGTGGTTGTCGGTTTTTTGGTCGCGGGGCATGGTTACCTCCCGAGCTCGACTCTACGGTCGAACTCCTTTGTGGCGTCTGCGTGGTTGCTAAAGGGCTTGCAGCCGTAGGACTGTTCCTGTCCCCTGAACTGGGGGTGAGGCCTCACGAAGCAGACCTGGAACCGCAGGGCGGTGTTGGTGGTGAGGCGCCGGAGCACGACGCTGCCGACGCGTTTGAGTTCCTTGTCAACGACCATGGTGACCTCCCCCTGGTCTGAAGCGGGGGGGGCCGTCCCCCCCCGCTGGTTAGAAGATGCTGTCGAAGTCTGCTTCTTCGTCCGGCGGCGGGCCGAAGTCGAGGCTATCGGGCTGCTCGGGAAAGGCGTCCTCGACCGAGACCGGGGCGGCCTTCGGCGCCGGCTTGGCAGCTGCGAGCGCAGCGAGCAGCGGCGCGAGAGCTGCGGGGTCGATGCCCGCGAGGGCGTCGGCCAGCGTGGTGTTGGCTTTGGGCGCGGGCTTCGCCTCGTCGCCCAGAGCGATGTGGTCGGCCACGACCTCGATGCGCTCGCGCTTGACGCCCTCCTGCTCGAAGCGGTTCTGTCGGAGGATGCCGACTACCCCGAGCTTGCGGCCTTTGGTGATGAGCTCGGCCATGGTCTTGGCGTAGGCGCCGAAGACCACGACCGGGAAGAAGTCGGAGTCCGCGCCGCGGCCTTGGCGCTTGACACGGAGGTTGAAGGTAAGGACGTTGCGGTTGACGTCCTCGTTGCTCCTAAAGACCGGGTCGGTGGCAACGATGCCCGCGAGGCTGCTGTTGTTGATGAACATGCTGTTCTCCTTTGGTGTGCCTGTTAAACAGGCTACTCGAGAGTGTCTTCCTTACAGGCGAGCTATGCCCCCAACTTCTAGTGGGTGACCGAGTGTGGTGGTTTGTACCCCTCCCACAGCACTCGCTTGAGCTCCTCCAGGACGTTTGGCTGGCTAGGCTCGAATTGGATGGTGCTGACAAGCACCTCGATGCGACTACGCCGACCATGGCGCCTCTGCCGCAGTCGACCTTCGACTCCCAGCACGCTGCCCAGACCGACCGCTAGGGACATCACGGCGGCGTACTTGCCTTCCACCACTACCCTGAAGACGTCCGAGCTCGGCTTCTTTCCCCCCGGCCTGTCACATCGGAGGTTGAAGGTCAGAGTGGTTTTGGAGCCATCGCCCGGCTTGAAAACCGGGGTGGTGGCAACGATGCCAGCGAGGCTGACGTTGTTCAGGAACATGCCTATTCTCCTTTGGTGTGCCTGTTAAACAGGCTTTTCTAGCCGAGTCGCCGTACTTCGCTGCGGATTTCTTCCCAAAGCTTGCCGAGCACGTTTTTACCTCGGCCATTCTTCCCATCGCCCCAGAAGCTATCCCAAGGTGCGCGGTGCACCAGGGGTGCATCCCCCGTGGCCAGTAGGGACGCCTTCACTCCGGGGTTCTGCTCAAGCTTCCGCTGCAGAAGGGAACGCATTAGCTTTACGGACCTCTCCTGCGACCACGCGGGGTCTAGCTTCCCGCCACCCTGCCGCGCCCCGGCTCTTTTCGCTTGCACAGCTGAGTAGGTTTGTAGTATGAGGGTGGCGTGGGTCGGGTCGGAGCGGTAGAACTTGCTCCATTGGTAGGCATGCTCGGCGGTGCGTGCGCGCACGCCGTTAAACGTTACAGGGTCAGCAGAGAAGTTTGACAAACACCTCAAGCCCTCTCTGGAGTTGAAGTACACAGTTTTCATGCGGCACCTCCGCCTATTACACAGGCTACTCGAGAAGTGTAGTCAGGATGACCCAGGTAGTCAAGCTGCGTCTGACCGAAGGACGTGATAATACAGATGGCGAGGAACGAGCCATTCATTTTGCCGCCAGGCAAAAACGGGGCCGAAGGCCCAGCGGCTGCGCTTGCTGCCTCTACCAATGCCCGAGGTACATCCCGTCGCGCGCCGGCTTGATGTCGATGACATCGATGTCGCAGTCGATGGGCTCGACTGACCGGCGTAGCACGGTGCCGTCGACGTTGGCGCCGAGGTAGAAGTCGTGGCTGGCGTTGTGGCCGAGGCGATGGAAAATCACATCGTTGCCATCAACGTTCACTATCGTGGTGGTGTAGCGGGAGTAGCTCTCCATACACCGTCTCACGAGGATTCTCAGGGTCTCCAACGACATTGGTTGCCTCCTTGTCAGTTGGGGGAATGTGGTAGCTTGGTGGCGCTGTGACTACGTAACCCCCCGGAACTGCATAACCCACGGCCAGCAACGCTGGCTGGGGTAGTAGTCGGTGCATGTTACGGCTACTTGTGGTTGAACAGGCCGGCCTGTTCGCGCTGGTACGCGCGCAGGCTCTGGTCCTCTTCGCCGGGGAGGCCGCCGAGGCGCGGGCGCGTCGGCTGCGCCGTCAGCATCGGGAGGCGCCCATCGACGGGCAGCTTCGCGACCTTGTCGCGAAGCGAGGGGAGAGGGCTTCGAGGCTTGTTGGTGAACATGTCTTGCTCCTGAAGGTTGCTGTTCGATTGTTAAACAGGCTCTTTTGTAGAGCCCGCTAAAAGAAAAGATACCCCCACCCAGGAATCGAACCTGGTAAACGTATCTACTTCAGTGGTGGCCAAACCGCTTTGGTGAATACGTCCTGTACCACCCAGTCACCATCTGCATGCCCCCTACCTCCGGCTTGAGGTTTACCAACTCGGCTACCTAGGAAACGAGTTGCTACGGGGCTTGTGCAGATGGTGGGTACGTGGGAGAGAAGGAGGAGCTAAGCTCCTCTGCCTGTTAAACAGGCTTTTTTGGAGAGTAGGCCTACTGAGCAATCGGTAGCTTGAGGATGAACTCGGGCTCGATGCCGAAGGCCTCGGTGACGAGGTCGTCGACGGGCAGCGACGTATCGCTGACGCCCATCGGCGATACGACGAGGACGTGGCGGCGCTCGAAGCCCCCTGCCCCATCGGAGCGTGAGTCGAGAGGGAAGAGGTAGCTTCCCTTGTCAAGCGCCTGGTGGGTGTACGCGGACATCGTTTTGGCGATGTCCAGCGTATAGTTCTTGGTGTAGTGTTCGACGCGAGCTACTTTCACGATGAACCTCCATGGCGGGTTAGAAGGGTACGGCGTCCTTGAACGCCCAGCGTCCTGGGCCGGCCTCACCCTCGGCGAGCGTGCACCCCTTGGTCAAGGGGTGCGGCGCGCCACTGTAGTCTTCCTCGTCCAAGTGGGCGACGAGGACCTGCAGGGTCGCCACCATGCCCCAGTATTCGGCGGCGCTGATGGGAGTGGTGGGGAGGGTGACGCGGACGGAGACGTCCTCGTCTCGGCACTCGCCCATGGTGGCGCTGAGGTCGGAGAGCAGGGGGAGGTTACGCATGGTGAATCTCCTCAAGTGTTGGTTGCCTGTTAAGCAGACTCTTTTGGAAAAGGCTACCGATGAAAGCCGCCCGCCGGTATGCGTTCCAAGCATGCAGGCGTTAGGATTTTTGCGGCGGGGTGGGAGGAGGCCCTGAAGGGCTCCTA
>Ga0100403_1002790_pt1 | contig 13496 bp, 15 predicted proteins | sample CryGeymet201501t_FD_83663 | JGI IMG/M metagenome (GOLD analysis project Ga0100403, IMG submission 83663) | Groundwater microbial communities from Crystal Geyser aquifers in Utah, USA - Crystal Geyser metaG 2015-01t | ecosystem: Environmental > Aquatic > Deep subsurface > Groundwater | place...
CGGCTATCCAAAGGTCGGCCGTCCCCTTCTCGTCCATCGCGTCGTTCTCGATCGTAAGAGCCTCCTTCGTCTTCCCGACATACTTCACTCCGTACGGCGGATCCGTAAACACCATGTCCGCAACGCCCCCCCCCATGAGCTTGTCCACGCACGCGCGCTTGGTTGAATCGCCGCACATGAGCCTATGGCGACCAAGCTGCCAAATCTCCCCTGGTTTAATCTTGGCAGGCTTCTTATTCTCCAGTTCCTTTTTCAGGTCAAAATCATCCTCGGACGTCTCGCTATGCCCGAGGATCGCGTTCATTTCCTTGCTATCGAAGCCGACGTCTTTCAACAAATCAGAGTCAAACTCCAGCAATTTGTCGAGATCGAACTCGCCCCGGTTCTTATTCAGGCGAAGATTGAGTTCGCGTTCCTCCCCCTTTGGTCCCTTGCTGAGTAGTCTATTCGGAACGCGTACGTCGCACTCTGCGACTCCCGCGTCCGCGAGGATCGTGATGCGCTGATGCCCTCCGATAATAGTGCCGTCTGTGTTCAGGATAATCGGGTCGGCGAGACCGAAGTTATCAAGGCTTTTTTTCAGTTCATCCGCCTGTGCCTTGGTCATCTGGCGCGGGTTGTAATCCGCGGGTACAAGGTCCTTCACCTTCCGTCGGTCGTTTTTCCATCCGATTGGTTCTTTAATCTTTGGTTTGGTTGGCATATGATTTATATCCTAGCATTTACGTCAGATTAGCTAAAGATGATGCTCTGTAGCATAAAATGGTTCTTTTATAAAATCGTGATTATTATCTGGCACGTCCGGCCCACCGGCATAAGTCCTTGATGATCCCAATGGGAGTGCTGGTCCCAGACTTGGGAGTCGTTGAAATAAATTATTCCTTGCATAGCGTCGAGCAAAGTTTCCATCACACCAATACAATCGCCGCGCCGTTTCTTGAAGATTGCCTCCACTTTGACCGGCTTGTCAGTCAGCCTCCACATACCGCGCTGGGCCATGACCTCCTTGGCAACGTTCGCCTGCGAGTCCTTGCCAACCTTCCGTGAGTAGACATATGGCCTGCCGCTCTTGGTGATGCCAGCAGACTTGCCGTTTTTCTTCGGTACAATATCGAGCGTAAGATAGATTATTATTTTTTCTGTTTTCATTTTGTTTGTAGTCATTTTCGATTCCCTTCCGCCGGACACGATGTCTAGCGGGTCGAGCGGTCCGGAACACCACATAACGGATGGTCGATCGGCTTCCCACGGGGGTTTGTCATTCCCGTCGGGCGGAAGAGAGGCAAGACCTTAAGTCTTGCCCTCCTGTTTCGCAAGTTTCTTGGCCTTTTTAGCGGCCTCCTTTGTGCCCATGGGTTTTGGTTTCAAAATCTCCTCGATGGCCTTCGGATTCACATCGAGCATCTTGCGAAGCTCACGGAGATAAGCCAAATAGATTTGGTTCTCCATGATGTCGCGTTCGTTTTTCTTGCGCTGCTGTGCCAGACTTTGTGCGTTCTGAATGTCTGTTTGTTTACCCTTCTGACTATCGAGATATGAGATGAAAACCTGTAGTTCAGTGATCTCGTTCTCGGTAATGTTGAGTAGGTTGTCTACCATCTCAATGGGTGAAAGAATGCGGTCGTATATCTGTTGGGAAAGCATAATAGTGCTATTTGATACCGAGGGCCTTGTAGACCGGGGCGATGAGCATGTTGACGCGAGCATAAAGTTCACCGATGCGTTGCTCTACCATGTAGAGATATTGTTCGAGGATATTCAAGCGCTTTTCAACAGCGGCGACGCGGGTCATGTCGGCTTGCTCAATGATGGTCGTATTCGTATTGATCGGCGTCGAAACAGATGAGACGATCGGACCGGCATTTTCGAGGCGGCGGACACGGCTTTCAAGATCGGAAAGCTGCGAGCGCAAGGTCGAGTTTTCCGAGCGGAGCGACATGATCTCTTGGACGGACGATGCGGCGGCATCCTGTTTGACCTTATCAAAGCCGACGATCGCGGCATACACGTATGACGCCTCTATATAGCTATGTCCAATGCCATTGTATATATCATATTCTGTCATGTCGGAATGATTGATGAAAGGTCCGGGTAACGGCGTTGCGCCGGCAATCTGCGGCGCAAGGATCACGATAACGGCCAATGAAGCTACGTAATACTTTTTCATATTCATGATGTTTTAATGGGATAATTTTCCCTGTGGCGAGGCCCCTACGGACGTCTCCGTCAGGCACCTCCACAGGGGCCGCTCAACAAGAGCGGCTTTTAAACTGTATATCTTTCATCTTTGTTTCGTACTCCTCCTGCATCTCTCTTCCCCTTTCAATCATATCATTTGTGAACTGGTCTTGTAATTTTGTCATAGAAGTCAAAATGCGCAAGTCAATTTATTTCTCCTCTTTTGCTACTCCAGTCTTTACCTCTGAATCAAGACAAAAATACTTACTATTCTCTCGTCGTCCAACAATGGTGTGACAGGTGAAAGAGACATGAGCGAAGGCCACGGCGTAGAATGAGATGTCATGCGCAGTGATGTTTTGTGCGTCGATGTCCCACGCATTGATGTCATGCGCAGTGATGTTTTGTGCGTTGATATTACCCGACACTTCAAGATCTGCCTCTATTTTAAACGAACACTCAAACTTCACATCACCTTTAATTTGCAAAACACCATATTTAACATCTGCGTCGATCTCGGCTTGTGTGTGATAGATTTTCATATTATTATTTTATCGTTAAAGTTCAATCGATAATAGTGAAATAAATGTTGCGTTTGATACCAAATGCGAATGCTTCTGGCTTAGTTCGCATAAGTACATCTACCCTGGACAATGACTTATATCGGGCGTTCATACGATCGAGGATGATGCAGAAGCCGATCTCGGCATTCCAGATTCTCTTGCCGAATGGGAGACCATTCACGGCGCAAAGCCTGTCTGCATTCTCCATTCCGGCGATCGCAGAGACCGTCTTTTCAGTCGTCCAATCACATATTTGGGTGCCATTAGCGATCTCACATGGATTGGAATCTGTCTCGTCTTCGCTCGCTGTATAGGCCGTAGAGTCTGCGCGGAATGTCCGCATAGGTTTGGACGGCTTGTCAAGTCCCTCCCAGCGCGTCTCTTGGGTCTCTGTGAGAGACCATGCCACCATTTTCGGAATCGGGTTGGGATTAGACGGGTGTGCGGAGGCGCGGACATCATAGAAGAACAGTCCTGCCAGAATGATCCCCGTCATAATGACGGAGTAGAACAGAAGTCGTAGAATCCAAGTTTTCATATTGTGGTATTTCGGCGCGTCGTTTTAAGATCAATTTCCTTTTGTTTTGCCCGTAGCGCATGGCCTGCCGCAACGATGATCGGCTCCGAAAGCTTATCTGCGAAGTCCTTGCAATCATTTTCACATGCGATCTTCGGCTTGCCGAAAACTCCGGTCAATGTGGCACTTATCATACGCTATATCCTTGGAGTCGTTTGATACCGATCTCCGACGGTGTCATGAGCAACATGTCACCCTTACCGAGTAGCTTCTCCGATCCCACTTGGTCCAAGATAACATTGCTATCGGTCGAGGTCGCTGTACGAAGCGCGATGCGTGTCGGAAAGTTGGCCTTAATGGTTCCGGAGATCACATTCACACTCGGACGTTGGGTTGCCATGATGAGGTGAATGCCGGCCGCGCGGCCCTTTTGTGCGAGCCGTATAATCATATCTTCGATTGACTTCTCGACTCCTGCGCGGCGCTTGATAACCTTTTTTCCCGTCTCCGTTTTCACAGTCTCCTCCGATGTCTCTTTGATCGCGCCTTTCCGTTTATGTTTGTCCTGTATCACCAGGTCGGCAAACTCGTCGATGAAGATGAAGCTGTAGCGCATCCGGCCGACAGGAAGCTCGACAATGTTGCGTACACCGGCTTTCTGTAGCTGTCTATATCGTTTGTCCATGTCGATCACGTGTTTATCGAGTGCGTCACGGATATCATCGATTTCCTCATGGTATGAGGCGGCTACGTCACGTAGGGGCGCAAGTTCGACCATCTTTGGGTCAATAAGGTGAATATCTGAATGCGGCAACTTGGCCACGGCTCGGATAATACTCGTCATACAGACGCTTTTGCCCGATCCTGTTGCACCGGCGATGAGCAGGTGCGGAGCCTCGCGCAGGTCGATACGGAACGTATTGCCCATCACGTCGACGCCGATTGGGATAGTGAATCCCCTATTGTTCGGTGTCACGACCGGGAAGTGACGCTCCTTGCACGGTATCTCGAAGCCTACGAGGTCGGTGTTTGGGATTGGTGCCAAGATACGGACGCCGGCCGTTTTTACGACCTGCTCGATGTCTGCGGCAAACTTCTCGATGCGGCTCATCTTGAGACCAATGGAAGGCTCATAGCGATATTGAGTGACCGATCCGCCCTCGATCTTCGAATGGAAGTCCAGTGCGATGCCGTGTTCGGCTAGTTTCATTTTGATTTGTTCTTCTGATGTCATATCTTTGTAATTTAGAGTATTTGATGAGACGAATTTCGCAGATACGGTATCGAGATATTGCTTCATCGCGCCGTCGCGCTCGATCTGCTTCTTTAAAAAGTCCGTCAAGTTGTCCACCTTAAGCTTGCGAAATGCTTTGTCGCGCTCCTCGTCGATGTCCAGCCTGTGGATATATGCCAGAATCGACACGTCTTTGTCGTAAATTGCATGGATGTTAGGGATGAACACGGCCTTGCCGAGAAGGGCACTGGTCGCGTCATCATAGAAGCGATAGAAAAAGTCGAAAATGAGTGGGTGATCATCGAATACGATCTCGTATTCGCGCGACTGCGGCTCCGACTTATCTCTGTTGTCTGTAATCTTCCACTCGCGGAAACATATGGCATAAGGCGCGCGACCAAGCTCGGCATGGACTAAGAAGAACAGAATGGATGCCTGGAGTAGCTTGGCGCCATCGATCGCCTCCGTGTTGGAAAACCGCGACGTGAACTTATGGTCTTCAATGATGATGCGGCCTTCTTGGTCCTCGAAGACCCAGTCCGGAATGCCCTTCAATGGGATCGGAAGCTCCGCGCCATTTACTTTAACTTTGTGCTCGAGCGTCTGCTCGATCATGAGAATGCGCTTAGCGCGGCGCTGTACATCAAGCGCCTTTACATAGCCGAAGTACGATTTAGCAAAGCGTTCGTCGAGCTTGGAACGATTTTCGATCGTCTTGTTCCAGCCGACCATGCCATCGGATACGGTCTTCAGATGCTCCGTGCCGGCGAGGAGACCCGCTTTGATGGCCTCCCCGTCGTTCCCGCTTATATCGGAGCCAAGAGCCCGCAGATAGCCCTCTACGGCCTTGTGGCCGCCCCTGCCGAGGATAGTAGAAGCCGATAATAAGGTATCCAGATTATCGCCGTTCATGTAGTTAACCTTGAACATAAACGGATTACTCGAGAGCTTCGCAAGCGATGAATAACTGTAATGCCCGACCGGGAAGCCCTTGAGTGACGGATCGAGTTCGATCGTCCTACTGCTGATTACCGTCGGCAGTCGGAGCTTGCGCAGCTTCGACTTGCGTGATTTTCGGTTTTTCATGTCCGTTTTCTTTTAGAAATGAGCCCATATTGAGGTTTGATCCGTCGACCAGCCCCTCGACTTTGGGAAGCTTGCCGTCGACCTCGTTGTCTATGCTGATTGCTTCGAAGATCGAATCGTTCTTCGGAAGGAGTTTGCCGAGCTGCTTGATAACGGTCTTTTTCCACATCCAGAGTTCCGGATCCTGTTTTTCCTTCCATGGCGTGAATGCCGTACCATATGATTTGGAGAACTTGGCACCCATATTCATTATGTCCTTTTTGTTCATGTACTTAGCAATCTCATGACCGTTCACAATACCGATGGCATAGGCGCCGATTGCTTCACCGCGTTCCTCGTTCGATTTGGAAGGATCAATCTCGTGCGATACTATGCCATTTTTGAGTGTGAAGACGTCCTTTTTTCGGACGACATCAGCACGTACAGTTTGAACGCCGGCACGATAAAACAAAGTGATGAAACCCTGATATCCCATCTGGAATTGCGCGACCATTTGGTCATTGATCCTGTATGGAAGGACATAGGCCTCACCTGACACATCACTCGGCATGAGACCAAGCTGGGCCATCGTAATGAATGAGTTGATAAGCGACGTCGGAGTACATCCCAAAAGTTTTGGGTTCTTCTGGACTGCAGCCATTACCGAGCTCATAAACTTCATGGCGCGACGCTCATCACCAAAGAAATTTTTGATCTGGGCGAGATAATTCTTGGCGAGGAAAACTTTGAGGTCATCCGCCGACTTGATCACCGGAATGGTTGTCTCCGACGGTTTTTCTTTTTGTAACATAGGTGGTGTTCTAGTTCGTTATATAAAATTTTTCTATTCTTCCTGATCGCCCTCTATTCCGAGGGATTCGGCCAGGTTGCCAATATTTGGCGGATAATATGGATTCTGCATGTGGTGTTCATGGTTAATGGATTATATGAATATGATAGCGTGTAGGCGGTAGCTTTGCAAGCCACTAGCTGTGCATAACTTTTCCATAATAGATCCCGACGCCTTCTTCCTTAGAGGCTACCGGAATGCCGAGAGCTCGGGCTATGTCATTGGCCGACAAGCCTCCCGTTTTATTTCGTACGATCTGCTCTGCGAATTCTTGTGTAATTGCTATCGCTTTATTTTCCCTATGCCATTGAGCATGACACCTGCGGCAGAGAATCTTCATCAAAAATGGCCGGTTATAGTCCATATGATGAAAGCACATATCGTACTTTGTCTTTGATAGGATCATTTTACAGGACGTGCAACTTGCCTCATTTCCCTTAAGAGATCGGCGCTTTAACGCAGTTATAGATGAGCATGCTGATCGGATCATCTGCATAGCCTCGCGCTTTGCGGATGGATGGTCCCAGGACTTTTTGCCCATCTCTGAAAAGGCAGTGAGGCCACCTTTCTCAAGGCGTTTTATTCCCGCCAATCTTCCGAGGTTTTGTGCGCGTTTGTTTGTTTGCATAGATGCTCTTTTTAGCTTTTTGTGATTCATGCCCTTTAAGGCCAATCATGCGGAAGTAGGCTTTCTTTTCCTCGATTGTCTTGAAACGACTCTTAAAGACGGCTATTCCTTTTTTTCGCATTGAGGACATCCCGTCGACATCCCTAGCACGAACGGCCCCACCGAGCTTGCCGAGCGCGACCGCATTCGGATTCTTTTTTTTGGTTGAGTTTTTGGTCATAGCTTATCGGGCTGATCGACGAGAGTTTTGTTGATTTCGCATATCAATCACATTTGTGAACGCAGCGATTTACTCGCTCGGCATGATCTGCGTATTCCATAAAACAGTTGGCCCATGTCGTTTCAATGAGTCGGCGATCAGTTGCATCGGCATGCCACCAGATTTCGCCAAGTTTTTTCACAAATGACCCACCCATACGGCGCATCTGTTCGAGGACGCATAACATGCAGATCGGCTTGCCGCTCGTGGCGGAAATAACCGTTTTCATAGACCCTTGAGCTCGAGTGGTTGGTCAAGCGAATCATTCCAAAGAATAAGCACTTTCTTCAAAACGCCTGCATTGTATCCGCAAAACGTCTTCATGATTCGTCCACTAGCATCGACCGGCAACGCATTGATCTGCTTTTCGAGCTCGGCATGCGTTGGCATTAGGTGTTCCGGCTTTGGAGATCGCCCGTATTTGTTGAGTGTCATAGGCTTGCAATCCCGATTATCAACGCCCAGAAAAGTGGAAGTGCAATCAAAGCTGTAAGAATAGGGTGCCGATCAGTCCATCGGCCCACGCAGTCCGAGAAGGCCGACATGCGTGTAGTCTTCCGGATCTCGCCGCGCTTGAGCATTTCGTTTACGGCTTCTTTGGTGGAGAACGGATTCATAAATTCATTGAGCGCGAGATCGCGCTTGGAATAGAGATTTTGAATAAATGGATCTGATATGCTTTTCATAGTGTGGTATTCTTTGAGGTTGTAGCCAACCTCTTAAGGTAATTAAGCGCCTATTCGGTAGCTTTGTCAATAAGGGTTGTGCATAACTTCCAATTTCCCTTTTTCATACCCATGAGCTATATTGACAAAAGCCTATGAACCCGGTTATACTTCATCTTGAAGCACAACAGCTTCTTCGTCTGACCATGCACCGTGAAACGGATTGCATGGATAGCCGGGTTCACACATTTACCTGCTGAAAGGCGGGTTTTGTGTTTTCGGCTCACCGACGGAATGGAGCTGCCGAGTGCTTCATCGGATTGAAAGGTGTAAAACAAGGTCCGATTTCAGAAACCGGCCTGACCGACGCGACCGCAACCGGCGTGTTTGTTTGTACGTGGAAGGATAAATGGCGCGACGCGAGGGGATGACCTCTACGGCTCCCACGAAATTAGATCGCCAGCTCCATCCCATGTGTATAACTAGGCCATGTTTTTATACATGCTCTAGACACATTGAAGGGAAGAATGGAGTGCCTCAGCCCTATAAAGCTCCCCATATTTGACGGGGGGATTAAGGGGGGTGTACCCAAGGAATGCTTCTTCCCTTCAGCTCTTGCTCCCAGCGTAAAAATATATTGAAAGCCTGCCGATCTATGTTATGATAGACTAATGAATACTTGTGTAGTTTGTGGTCAACCGACAACGTGGCGCTTCGGCTTGAATGCCGCTAGCGAGATAATTTTCTGGTGTTCCGAGCATGACCCTGAGATTGTCCACGGATAGGGTTTTGTGCTATGATATAGCATCTGCGAGTCTCCGATCCCTACAAGGTATCGGCCAGGCCAATCACCTGGAAATAGAAACGTGGTAAAAGGGGAGTCCGGTATACCTGGGCTTTTTCTTTATTTCATATTCTGTATGCTATGGTGGGAAGAGACTGTCGTATCTCTTCTGCGTCTGTATTCCCGTTCACCTGCGCCGTACGGAGCACGTCGGCGCGACAACAGGCAAAAAAAGACCCAACCGAAAGGAAGGGTCTTTTTTTATTCCTATCATTCCCAGTCGAAGTCTATTTCATCCCATTCGTGGGATGATGGTCGGTACTTCCACTTCGTTGCGCATGCATTGCACGTACGCGTTACAGTGCGCCTTTTTCTGTCGATATCGGAGTTTAAATACTCAGGCCAGAAGCAACGAGGACAAAGATCCGGATGCTTGTTGGATGTTTTGGTCGTTGCCATATGCTAGGTATAGGAGTCGGGGATGGGTGTCGTGCCGGACATGGTCTTTTCTTCGGATATCTGTTGCTTGAGGCGACTTGTAATGTCTGCAACCGAGGTGAGGCGGACCGGCTCGACCGTAATATCGGCATAATTCAGTGTCCATACAACCTCAGTGACGATCATGTTTTCGCGTAGGATAGAAGAAATGGATGAATCGAAGTTGTGAAAGGTCACTACATCGCCCGGACTGATATCTTCAATATCGTATCCTTTATTGAGATTGCCGTTCGAGTCGATGATTCTTGCCGTGATTCGTACTTCAATATCCTTATTTTGAGCAATAAACCGTGCTCCGATAAGATCCATGGTCGTTGTGTCCTGGATATTCGAATCCGTCACGCGCTCAATCTGCCGGCCATAGCGAAGAATGCTTTCCCCATCGGAATAATCTTTGTATGCGGTTGCCGGTGGCGCCCACAAGAGTAGAAAGTTTCGTGTTTTCGAGATTCCTCGCTGGATATCTATATCGGCGAAGTGCTTTTGAAAGTAAAAGCGATGATCGGGTGTGGTCGATACGGTTTTGAACGAGAACACGCCATTTTCGTCTACATATGAATAGTACCCATACGGCGCGGTGTCGAGGCATTTCTGAATTGCCTCGCGATAGGTCCGCTGCCGGAAGATATAATTCATGTTCGATCCCACCGTCGGAACGCTGTCCGTGGTGTATGAAATGGGCGAATTTGTCGTCTCGGCAATGTATCGATCAAGAATCCCTCGCACCACCGACCCGATATCTACCGATTCAGCCGTGGCTGTAGTACCGACGCCGCCGGTCGTACGCGTGTACAGGGTCGTCTGTGCCGCGTTTTTGAGGCCATCAAGGCCCAGAGATACCCAATGACCCATGCAGCGTACTTCCAGCGTCTCACGGCCGCCCTGTACTTTCAGGCTCAACCCGACGATGCGTCCCTGATATACGCGTCGAACGCCCGTGTTGTCCGTCCCATCATAGATGATTGTTTCCTTATCTGAGATAAATATCTCAATCAAGTTTCCCTCAAGTAATTCGACCATGGATTCATCGAACTTGCGTGCGACTCTGAACAGACACTCCCCAAGGCCCTCATCAATGCGTTTTGTGAACGAGTCGAAGCTTGCATCGGCAATGACGCCTAAAAACGCGCCTGCGGATGTATAGGCCTTAATAAGGAGGGTTTTGTGTGCCTGTTCGGCCCCCGTAATCTCGGCTAATCTTGTCGAATTTGCCCCTTCAATTCCTGTAACTTCCGATGCTTGATCGTCGTTTGTCGTATTTTGTCCACGTGCCTCAGCCGCTCGGCTATTGTTAGTTGTTGTTTCTCCACGTACTTCAGCTGTACGATCCGAATTATCACCAAGGGCACCTGAGACCTCCGCCGCGCGTGTATCATCATTATTATTCGTCCCGCGTACCTCGGCCGCTCGGTATGATGCGATGCTGCCGGTCACTTCTGTGCTACGGATGTCGTTTGTAGTTGCTTGTCCACGTACTTCAGCAGCGCGCACTGCATTTGTTGCCACCGATCCTCGTACCTCGGCTAGACGATCATCGGCTACTTCTATGGCACTCACTACATGCTCAATGGTGAGCTTTGGATCTTGCGTTGTACCGGTCGCCTCCGAAGGAGAAAAACGCATGCGGGTGTTTCCATCGGCTCCTGCATAGGGCAGATCAAGTGCGTCGTGACCCTCACGCCAGCCAAGTTGCGTAATACCCGCTCCGTTAATCCACGTGAGTCCTGTTGCATTTAACAGCCAATCTAAATATGCACCCGTTGACGAAGAACTGATATCTATTCTCGTTGAGCCTTCAGTCGGGTTATTTATTGCGCCAATCTGATCGAAATCTTCTGCAACAGGGGAAGCTGGATCTGCAACTGTTGCTTGCACTACATTAACCCAGTCATCTCCATCGTTGTCTGTAAATTTAATGAGCGTTGGATAAAGAGATACGGTAGCTGAGATTATTGTATCCGATCCCAGTATGGATGTATCAAAAGGGGTAAATCCTCTATAAAAAGAGAAAACCGTACCCGACTTATAACCTCCTGCCTCAATGTTGGTAGACTCGAAGGCCGCCCCGGACGTCGCGTCATGCGTGGGATCCCAAGCTCCTTCCCCTACACCAAACACGCCATCAGTTGATGATGCGTAAATTATCGTAGTTGTTCGGCCTCTTTTGCCCTTTATGATGTTCTCTCCGCTCTTTCCTATAAGACGAATAGCATCACTCACAACATCACGTAGAGCCTGCGCCGGATCTTCTCGAAACAGCTGTACCGTTCTTTTTCCCGTAACGGAGTCAATGCTTTTAATCTCAACCGTTCCCACCGGATCCGGAACAAGCAAAGGCGGATTTTTAATCCTAATTCGCTCAATCTCAACCGAGCCGTCGCGACCAAAACCGATAGGTTGCCCGTTTTTCGATGCTCGAACAAAGACCTCGACGTGGCCATCGACTTCGCGGATTTCGAGGATTTCGATATCTGTGAGGTCTTTGGAGACGAAAGTCTCAGGCCGAGCGGATAGAGTGACGAGTTTTGATTTTTCTGTTTCCTTTTTCTTGAGAGAAAGATTTTGAAACCTTTTGTTCATAAGAGAACGCTCCACGAGGCGCGCGTATCGTCATTGACCCAAATTTCTACGGTGTGACCCCCTTCATACTCCGCATGTGCGACCGTATAGAGATCTTCTTTCCCGGCATCCTTGCCTAGGATATCATTGCCCATCTTCCGAAACATCTTATATGAAATGGGCTTTTTTGCATTGGTGAACTCATGAAAGTGTGGATTTTTGCCGGCGCTTGGCAGGTTCCACCGAAGCCCGCCATCCGTATAAAGCGAGAGTGATGTTATTGTCGCTCCAGTGTTTTGCAAATGCTGCAGGAGACGCTCCCACGGAGATAATTTGCCTGGGAGGCGTCTGTAATTTCCCTTGCCTTCATACAGCGTCTCCCCATTCGAAAGGCTTGCACTCCAAAGCGGTTTGTTCATAGAGGTTCGAGTCCCCACAGGGCCTCTGTTAACGGGCAAATGTTCTAGGAATAAGTTAGCTCGATACGCAAGGAAAAGCTATCCTTGAGACCGGCCGAGTCCGGGCTTACAGACGGTACGATAAAGAAGTCGTGGCTCGTCGCGGCACTTTGATCGGTAAGCGTAAGTGCCGAACCCGATCCCTCCGCCGCCGTGAAGTTTATGTCCCCTTGTTCTGCTGCAACGAACGTAACGCCCGTAGGAGCCGTTGCCGGCGTCGCACCATCGTAGGCATAGAAAATCGCGTTCGTGATGGACACGGATGCCGCATCGGAAAAGTTAATTTTGAGAGCACATTCGGCACTGAGAATCGCATCGAGATCTTCCGTGCCATCACCCCAGTCAGCTTGGCTGTGGCCAGACGTACCACCCGCCTGCGAGATGAACTTATTGTTGCGCGGCGTATTGCCACTTGAGTCATCGACGCCTACAGATGATTTTACATGCGTCGTGCCATTGAATGCACCAACAACGACCGGCGTATCGAATCCGCCGGTACCTGCAAATTGTAAGATGTCCGTCGCATCAATAGTGGTAGGAGTTGTTCCTTGAAGGGTCCAAATGAAGGTTGCCATTTTCGTGTTTGATTAGGTTTAGTTAATTTCAGTCTAGCACATTAGAGCCATTTCTTTGTATATGTGATGTCTAAGATCGCCGCGCTCGATCCATCCAGCCCTCCGTAAAAGATCTGGTATGCCATCTCGCGAGTGTCCGGTGCGCTCCAAGTTGCTCCAAAACTCTCGGAATTACGCGTAATAGAGCCCGGAACGCCATATGCAGCTGGAACAGTGCCCCAATACAACCCGTTTGAGTTGTCGAAGGCTGCTCCGTAAAGCACGAGCCAGTACGTCGTATTTGCCTTGAGCTCGAATGCTGAAATGTCGATATCGTAGTAAGCAAATGACGACGTAATACCGGAAGCTGCGAGCGTAAAAGTTGCGACGGCCGAACCATTAGGTTCCCCTCCGGAGTCTCCCTGAATAGCAGCCGTGAGGTCTCCGATCGGGGTTCCGTATTTTTTCAAAGGGACACGGATCATGCGAAACGTGTCATTCGTATACGGAATGGAGAAGCTCTGTGCATATCGAACTTCATTAGAAAAGAACGACACCCCACCTACACTGGAAATATCCGGTTCAGTCGTACCTTGTACGAGAAGACGGCCGGCACTGATCTGTACGTTGTTTGTTCCGATATTGAAGTTTGGCATAGTGCCGAAGAAATCGAGTGTCTCAATA
>Ga0100403_1002793_pt1 | contig 13477 bp, 11 predicted proteins | sample CryGeymet201501t_FD_83663 | JGI IMG/M metagenome (GOLD analysis project Ga0100403, IMG submission 83663) | Groundwater microbial communities from Crystal Geyser aquifers in Utah, USA - Crystal Geyser metaG 2015-01t | ecosystem: Environmental > Aquatic > Deep subsurface > Groundwater | place...
AATACATACCAAGGAGCTCCTCAAAAATCAGGGGTGTTAACATCCATCAGTCGGTCATTGTGGTGTATAGGGGAAGAAAGACGTCTTAATCTTGCGGATATTTCGGCAACTATTGATACAGCATTCACAATTCTTGAAGACATTTATGTTTATCTGAAACATCTTACAAATCATGACCATCAATATAAAAAATATCAAACCACAATTAATTTACTAAAAAGCAACATTTTGGATGCTCGAGACGGAATGAATAACTTAAAGGTTGTTTACCATGACGATGCTGGATTATGCCACAATATAGATAAAAAGTTTGGAGATATTAGAGATCGTTATCGAGATTTGGAGGATAGATATATCGAGTTTGATGGCGACAGCGTGGTTCAATGGCGAACACCACCGCGTACGTTTAATATATCAGATTCTATTCAAGACACACAATCAAACATTGGTGACTCAGAGTCAGACTAATCTGTCATGCTTTCATAACTAATCAAATGAACAACCTCGTTATCATAATCTACATCAGCATTTTCTATAAATTTTTTGATTAATTCGCTGGGTTTGGAATTAAACATAGTATATTTAACAATACCGACACCATTAATAGATTCTAAAATACCGTTTAAATGATTATTTGGAGTTTCCTGATTATTTGGGGTTTCCTGATTATTTGTGGCTGGTTGGTTTCGAATCACCATGAACCGAAAAATATATGGACGAGGTCTATCAATCAAACGAGCATCCATTTGTTCCTTTAATTTTAGTTCTTCAGTTCGCGCTTTATTATAAATTCTTTGGGACGTCAATACAACCCATCCTATAAATAGAATGCTTAATAACCCAGATAATATATATAGTATGTAATCATCAATCATCGTTGGATACACAAAGATCGAAGATCTTTTATTAATTTGTATAATATGATAGTGTGTATTTTTTAATATATGTTTTACACAAATTGATTTGATTTAACAATTATTGATAAAAGATCGAAGATTTTTGTACCCCGATGAGTATCTCATTCGTGTGTGCCAGTTATATTGACTGCCCTGAGCGAGTTGCTCTTCTAAAGATAGCAATCAATTCAACCAAAGTCAAAACATTTCTTCACATAAGTTCGTTAAAGCCAGAATGGATTCATAACATCGATCTCCCTTCTAATGTTGTTGTCGTAGTCGATCAAGGCAAGCAATCACAATTTGAAAAAATTAAAACCCTTCTACCAATTATTAACACCGAATATGTTGCGTTTATAGATGATGACGATATACTATCTCCAGATATCTGTAAACATTATGAGCAATATTTGTTGGACAACAAACAACGACCTATAACTATTCGTCCATGGGCGTTAAACAATCCGTTTGAAGAATATATGGGAGATGACTGGTCACATGGGTATCCAACCAATCCTGATTTCTGCGGTCTTCTATGTTCAACCTCCATTGTTCGAAGTTTCGTTCACAAACATCAAACAGTTTTAAAATCGGGAACGGCTGATGGTGTGTTTGTTAGTTATTGTATTAACAACTCTCGTGTAGTCGAGATTGCTGATCCTCAGGTGTTTTACCGCACATGGAAAAATCCAAGATCGTGGAGACTGTAAAGATGTCTTTAAAAAAATATTTTTTTAACAATCGATACAGAAAATAATTTACAACTCGTCCAGAAGTGTGTCTAGGTTCTTAATACGCTCGGAGATAAATTCCTCGTCGAGTTTGAATGTATTGTAAAGATCCCCAACATGCGGGTTTCTTCCTACCATGATTGGCGGAGACACTCCATTGAGTCGATCCATAGATGCGTTAATAGCACTTTCCTCAATGACCGACAATGGACTTGCGTCAGATATACGTAACATGAATGATGAGTTACGTTTAGCACTTCCGTATCGATCGATGGAAGTCATTTCACCGGTGTATGACATCTCATCTACAGGAATAGTAAAGTGTCTGTATGATGCAGCATCACCAATCTGTTCACGTAGTTCTTGCATTGCCTTAAGACGACCAGCTTCAATACCGAAGTGTTGTTTCATTTCAACAATAGAATCTGTTTGAACAGTTGTGTGGTCTATGCATGGATTCATAAGAACACCATTCATATTAGTTCCGTCGCAGAATATTTTATATCCTTTTTCAACCTTGACTGATCCATCTGACTGTTTCGTACTCATATTGGATTCCTTTAGATAAGTAGCTTTAATTCCGTTTACACCACGAACCACAGTGTCAAGAATTCCTTTGGGACTATCAACAAGATAGCGCATAGCAGAAACTGTAATAAACGATGATTTACTAATCGAATTAGCCTGTTTCAGATATATACGAACAATCATTGTCTCAGCATTATCGACACTGTAAACTATATGTGTAAATGGGAACTTTTTACGAATAGCTGTGTATATATTTGACATCTTCATCTGCTTTTCAATCATCATAGTTTTGGATATCGATAGACGAATACACCAATTAATTAGATTACTTGGTTGTTTAATATTTGGGTTATACTTTTCAAACTCACGAATAAGCTTGGATTCATCTTTATAATCTGGGTGTTCAGGCTTACCGTATGGTTCATAGAAGATTTTCCAGTTTCGAATGAACTGTCTAACACTAAGCATTTCTATGTGGTTGGCAATTTCTTGAACTTTTTCTTTGTTGTGGCGGAATTCGGGAACAACATCTAGCAACATAGTAGGAGATTTCATACCATCCGTTGCTCGAACATTAAGGATTTCACGAATCCTTCCCATTCCTTTCTTTTTTGTAGATGCAGTTCCTGAATGATGATGGGAATCCAACACCATCTGCGTCATAGGTTCACTGATAGACTGTGCTGCTATAATACCCACAGCAGTCCCATATGATATAAGAGACTTTTTATATGTCATCTTAATATCACGAATGATAATATCCAACGCATTATCATTGACCTTATGGCGAATTAGATTTTCAACATTCAAATGAGATCTAATAAGGATTTTCAGCAAAAGAGTTGCGTTTTGCATATACATAGGAGGCAATGATTTTTGGATCTCCTGGGTATCATTTAACAAACAATAAATAATACTATCACACAAATCCTGAACCTTTTTAATGGTAGTTGTCGGATTCAGACTTGATTTAGTTTTCTTCAAACGAAGATTATAAATAGTATCTTCTATAATACGTTTCACATTAACAGGCATAAAAGCATTGTCTTTGTAGATAACACCAGCACCACCCGAACGTTCATTGTTAATAAACATGTTCGTATACATTTCTCTATCTACAAGAAGTTGTTTAAACTCAGCTTCACATGCGGTTTTATGGGCAGTATCTCGATGTTTAAATTGTGCCTCAAGTTCCTTTGTAGTTAAAGAAGCCTTCATTGTAGGAAAGAACACCTTTTCCAAATAACGGGGATCAACACCGTCAGAACCGTAAATAAGTTGTATCATTCTTCCAGATTTATTAACACGTCTATTGTTATCGACAATAATCGGCTCAAGGTTCTTAACAGCCATTCGATTATACATACCAGTGATACTGGTCGATAACCCTTTATTAATTAGCTGGTATCTGTTCTCCATAGCATGGAAAATAAAAGCAGCGACACCCATCCCGGATATATAAGAATCAGGAATATATCCACGAGCCTCTGGATCACTATCGTATCGAGTGAAATACGCTAATGTTCTTCTACCGAATAAGTTAGGCATTCGTTCACCATTGATTTCAATTTGACCAACTGCTGTTGACACATTTTTGAAATTAGACAATTTTCCCTTAGACCCGTACATAATAAGTTTATCGAAGTTATTTACTTCGGGGTCAATTGATTTCAAAATTGGTGGCCAGAATTGATCACCAGGATCAAGAGCAGCCATCTGAAGCTCCTCATAATGTTCCTCGATGGTTTTGCCGAGAGGTGCGATGATTTTTCCCTTATTGAGATTATCAGTAATCTGTCTGGATTCCGCAATCAATGTTGATTCTATATCGTGAATCTCCTTCCGCGATTCTGGCTTCATAATCAAATCACGAATAGATACAGTAACACCTCGGTTAAATAGATATGCGAGTGCCATTTGTTGGATTTGATAACTGGATTCGAGAGCTGCGTCTGGTCCGTATTGATTGTGAATAATGTGGAAAATACCACCACTGGATCCTTCACCAACAGATGCTTTATCCAGAATTCCGGTATTAAGTTCCCCACGATCTATTTCAACATTGATATCATCCTCTTTATATTCACGATATTCTTTTTGACCAGCATCGTAGTATTTAGCACGTCGGGTGAAATTTACTAATCGATTAGTGTTTTTAAGCAGAAAGCTAATAGTATTTCTACCTGTTATGGTGGAATCTTTATTGTATGTTGAAAAGTCTTGATAAACATCCAACTGACCGAATAGTCTCATCGCATGTAGTTTATCCATACGGGTTTCTGATCGAGTTAGTTCAGCAGTTCCAATAAGAGAATCTTGTGCTTCTCCGATAACAGGAGCGCCGTTTTTGTATGCGATAAATCGTTCTTTAGGAGAACTAAGTTGTTTAATTTCATTAACTGTTCGACTACTGCGCGGAATTAGAACATTCATAGCATCACCATCAAAATCTGCGTTAAACAGTGGGCATGCGAGCACATTCATACGAATGGTCTCACCCTCCGGTAAAACTCGAATTGACATAGCAGAAATTGAACTAGGCTCCAGCGATGGTTGTCTATTGAAATCAACAATATCACCATCAATCAAGTCTCTATAGATAATATCACCTATTTCGAGTTTAAAGTCTTTAGAAACTTTATCCACATGATGAAAAGATCCTGTTGTTTTCTTTTCAATTTGAGTACAACCCGGATAACGATCCACTCCATTCATAAAGTATATTTCACATTGTTTATAATTATAATCACGAACATGAACAGGCATTTGTAAATTACGAGCAATACTCATAGGAAGTCCAATTTCATCAATACGAAGACTTGGGTCACAAGTAATAAAACTTCTTGCCATATGATTGGCACGTCGACCCATAAGATTACGACGAATACGTCCATGTTTACGAGGCAAACGCTTTGCAATAGATGTAAGAGGTTTCTTACTGTTATTTGTTAGTGATTGTTTTGAGGTCCCGCTGGAACCTTTAATCATTTCATATACGTGCATTTCAAGTAGTTTAATGTCTTTATCAAGGTCATCACTAATTTCTTCCGGAATTTGGTCTGGAAATTTCTCGTTAACTTTAACAATATTTTGTAAAAGAACCGTTACGTCATTATTATTTGATCGACCTCCTCCCAGCTTTTTGATATCAGGGCGTATAGTATTTGGAGGAGCTCGTAGATTATCAAGAATAAATTTAGACGGATGGCATATAAGAGGTTTACCAAGCTTAAGACATGTTTCCCGAGAAACTTTTTGAAGAATTTCTCTAATTTTGTGTGGATACAACTGAGTATGTGTCAGCATTCTGGATTTTCCACCGGATTGATCATAAAGCTCAATAAAGATAGAAATATTATCTGTCTTAATTTTGGTCACATGTGGGTGAATGTTTTCGCAATGCGCACATACACGATTTTTGATATTTGTTCCTACTTTAACGACATATTCTCGCAGTATTTTGTCTTTACGAATTCTCTTAGATGCGATTTCTTCAAGAACACTGTCTTCAAGAACTGGTTTGCCACAATTAAAACATATAATTTTGAGCCACTTTTGAATCTCCTTTAAATAAAGAGGATTCTGAACTGGGTATTTTAAATCTACAACACCGGGATGTCCAAGACATAATTTCTTTTTATGCTGACACGTTGAACATTCTAATTCAGGATCAGTAGTTCCCATATGTAGATCATAGATCCCACCCGGATACGGCATATTTGCTCTATAAGAATCAGGGTATTTCACGTTTACAAATGAATCCCGCTTGTTATCTTCAGATCCAAGAACATGTAATAGAATTGAACTGATTTCTCCATATGGAACATGTGTCATCCTGGATTCCTAAGTATATTTATAGAAGTATATATTTAACAGGTATTTCAATTTTATTTATAAGAACGTATTAATAAATTAAACGTTTGTCAATTGATAAACATATCATGCAATCTGAAATTAATATCGCGTTCGATGAAAATGAGATGGTAACTCTGACTAATCTTGATCTTGCAGTTACAAGTTTTCATAGAAAAATTCAAAAACGGATTTTTCCAGAAGCGATTGTTTTGAAATGCTTACAAACAGATACGGGTAAATTTATTACACGCTCGACCAGTATGGGCGAAACCCGTGATGTCATGTCCGCAAATGCTCAATTTCTGGGATCATATTCTATCCCCAAAGATCCCTTGGATTCCGTATTTTGGTTCAGCCCTAATCAATCAGAATGGGATGAGATTGGTGTAAAGGTTTTCCGACCAAGAACCCATCAACAATGTTCTGATAGACTACATTCCATCCTTAAGCATAAATGTGTTGAAATACCTGATAATATGATTATTAGTTTCATTCTTGGAGAGATGTTAGATTTAGGTAAGTTTGAAACCATAGGATATATTTCGGGAGATGACAAAATGCTTGCGTTTGGTTTGAACAACATTGAATGGGCAGCGGAACTAACTGCCGAACAGTTATACACTATGCCCGAAGAAGCCGTTGTTGTCGAAATATCATCCGCCAAAGAATGGAATAGCGATATAAAACGCCTAAATGGTAAAACAAAGAAATCAACAAAGACCAACCGTTAAACTATTATTTGCTGTGTTTATTTTTTGTTGTGATTATTATTTGCTGTGTTTATTTTTTTGTACGTAATAATACACAATGGAAGATTTCCTCAAACACAACAGCAAAACATACACCGAATTACAAACATATACCGGAGGGGCTGAGAAGTTCAGTCCTCCCGAGTTTATGTTAGCTAAGGTTGTAAGTGTTTATGATGGAGACACATGTACGGTTGTTTGTCGAATAGGAGACCAACTTTGTGAAAACAAAGTGAGACTATTACGAATCAATACAGAAGAAATTCGCCAACCTCTGAATGAACCTAATAGAGTTGCCCTTAAAAAACACGCCCTTGAGGAAAAAACAGCCCTTGAAAATCACACACTCGGCAAAGTCGTATTACTTCAAACCGGTGGTTATGATGCGTTTGGACGGATTCTAAGTGAAGTGTGGACGTTATCTTCCGAACACAAAAAAATCAAACCCGAATTAAACGTAAATGACTGGATGCTTAATCATGGAACCAAGGCGTTCCATGATTAGTGGAACCAAGGCGTTCCATGATTAGTGGAACCAAGGCGTTCCATGATTAGTGGAACCAAATCGTTTCATGATTGAGCACCATCCATCCTGAAATGTATATAAATTACGATATTATTGACATCAACATGAAATGAATTTCGACTCATGGCAACAACTTGAATTCTACCGGTTTGGTTTCGAATTTCCGCTAGGAGAAATCTATTCAAACTTTTATGAATATTTTCCGGATCCAATGAATCTGATTGAACTACTCTACGGAACGTATCATACCGAGAATCGGTATGATAGAACACCAGTTTTGTATTTGCCTGCGGGCGAACTGCTACACCACACATAATCGGACATGTGAACGGATCAACATATTTTAAAACAACGTTAATGCTATCCATTAATTTTGCGAGCACATCATCCCGAGGTCCAACATGATATGGATTCATGATGCGTGGATAGTTTCCAAAAATCACAATCAATTTTTTATAAAAAATTGAAATACTAATATGAATATCAAACACCATGGCAAATTGTTCTATTTACGGAAAGTCTCTGGAGTTCGCTCTATGTAAAAAATTTATGGATCATGGAATTCAACTCGATTCAAATTCATACAAAAGATATGAATCATATCAAGATAAGTGGAATAAACTCGCTGAAACAAAACAAAAAGATTTCGAGTTATTTTCTGATAAAATTATTATTTGGTGTAAATTACAAGACCATAAAAATTTAAATATTTCTCTTGCTCCGGATTGTGATGGAAAATCAGCATCTGTGGCTGATATTATAATTAAAGGTAGTAAGACTTTACGTTTAAGTATTAAAAATAATAAAGATTATGCTAAGAGCCATAGACCAAGCGGTTTTCCACTTCAGGCTAATCTAAATAAGGAACTGTCTGGTGAATATAAAAACTGTTATAATGCAATTATAGAACTTATTTATGAAAAATACAAACATCTGTCAAAATTTAATCAAATTACAACACCAATGAAAAAAGAATTCATATATGATCCTGTATATGATTTAACAGAGCAATTTTTAAAAAAACTTAATAGTACAGAATTACATTCTTATTTTGAGTTTCTAGTTGGATCTACCGGATTTTACCAGTGTCTTAACACACCAAAAAATATTGTTATACATGATCGAACAGAAAAAATTCCAAAACCTACTGGTATTTCATGTTCTAGAAATAAAAATGGACATATCGTCCTTGATTTTCAAATTGAGGATCGCAACCCAATTCAAATAACAATGAGAATTCATTCAGCAAGTTCAAAAATAACAAAGAATATTTCTCTCAAATTCGACGCAATAATTAATACACCATTTTATAAAAAACAAATAATTTCAAAATCAGACTAACAAACATCTCCAAGTTCTAATGATGATTCAGAATCAATCCATAGTTCCATCAATAAATCGTCTGATACGATAATTACCTCATTAGATTTTTTGCTGGTGTTCATACCATACGCCCATCGAATTGGAATTATGACATGATTCTTGTATAATTCTCTAACAAGTGGACAATCATCATATGTTATAATCCACTTCTTGAATTTTGTTATTTTTATCATTAGGTTTGTATGATTTATGTTTTGCCCTTCACCGTTTATTCCATATAGTTTTTTGGCAAGAACGTATGGTGGATCTGCAAAAATAATTAAATCATCGTCTATTAAACCATCGTCTATTAAACCATCAAGAACTAATTCGAAATCTCGTAAACCTACTGACATATTTTTAGACCATGAATTTTTACGTATTCTATCTATGCTGGATTGTGTAAATCTTTTTTCACCAGCTTGTTTACTAAACCCTCCAGACATGGTTGTTCCGCTAAAACTAGACCTATTTAATACAAAGAACAACGCCGCTTTTTCAAGGTCATCTGAACAGAGATTATTTTTAAGTTGATGTTGGTAGTTTTGAAATTTGTCTTTTGTTATAGGGTGTTTTAATTGAACACTGGTTTTTAGGTCCTGAGGACGATTTAATAAACAGTCCCAATACGAAACAAGTGGATTTAGAATATCATAACATTCAACAATCACACCCTGAGATGCCGCATGAATTTCAAAACTACCACCGCCCAAAAATATGCTGACCATTCGCATACATGTTGATGGTAAATATCGTGATAATATTCGAACAGCCCTAGTCTTACCTCCGGGGTATCTTAGACCACTCATCGTTGGTGTATAATATTATTATATCAATTTTGTTTTTATATAGAAACCTGTTTTTTTATAAATAAAATCATAAAAATACGAAAACAAATAACAATGATTCTGAGAATCAGAATCATAAAACAATTAAAAACTGAATATATGTTTACTATTTATAATAACAGAAATAATGTCAACCGTGGTACATGATCAGTTCTACACGAAGCCCGTTATTGCCAAAAAATGCTTAATAGTACTAAAAAAACAACTATTCTCTCACGACATTAACCCATTAGATTTTGATATATTCTTGGAACCGTCAGCCGGTAAAGGCAGTTTCTTTCTCAATTTACCCCGGAGTAAACGCATCGGTATAGATATTGATCCAAAACATCCAGAAATCAAACAGCAAGATTTCTTTACGTATGTTCCGGAGCGTTTTCATAATACTGAAGGCAATATGAAATACATAACAATCGGAAATCCACCATTTGGAAGAGTGTCATCACTGGCTATAAAGTTCTTCAATAAAGCAGCTCAGTTTTCCCAAATAATCGCATTTATTATTCCGAGAACGTTTAAGCGGGTTTCGGTTCAAAATAAGCTTGACATGAATTTTCATCTTGTTTTCAACAAAGATCTTCCCGTAGGTTCATGTTTTGAGCCGAAAATGGATGCTAAATGCTGTTTTCAGATATGGATATGTTCGGAACTTTTAAAAAATCACAACCATAAACGCCAACCGATCGTGCTTCCAACAATTTGTGAAGATTTCAAATTCTTAAAAATGGGTCCGTTAGATAACAATAAGCAGCCAACACCTCCCAGAGATGCTGATTTCGCTCTAAAGGCATATGGATCAGGGTGTGGAGAGGTTTTCGACACAAATCTACACACACTCCGACCGAAATCATATCATTGGATTAAATCAAATATACCCATTGCTGAACTTAAACACATATTCTCCAAGATGGATTATTCAATCAGTAAAGACACAGTCCGTCAAGAATCAATCGGACGAGCTGAACTTATCCAATTATATAAACTATACATTCAAAAAAACAAATAATAGATTTCAAGAGTTATTTTTTATGTTGATATTTCAACATGTTTGGTGTTTTCTTTCTCCAGAGTTTCGAGAGTGTCTTTGATCTCTGGAATTGTTTTATTATATTTTTTCAATACGTTCCAGATCTCCAGAGGTTTGCCGTTTTTATGTGGGTTGCATCGAATAGCATATTCATTGTTAGTTTTTGTCATATCCGTATCTTCAGCACCTCCAAGTTTTTTCTTAGTACCATGAGCCAGATGTCCATACTTTTTTATAAGAGCAATCATATCACTCTCTGGTATTAACAACAAATAATATTTTCCAAATTCACCATCCTTTACATCATACACAAGAAATATATAGTAGTCAATATTATGAGATGGTCTAAGCTGTACGAAATTGTAGCCACCAGTACTATCTCCAAGTGAAACCTTGATTTCAACATTGCTTCCAGAAATAACACAATCACCAGACGTGTTGTCTTTGACTTTTGTGGCGCTAAAAATCTTCTTAATCTTGGATTCCATCAGAGGACCCCATTGCTGGCTACTGAGTTTAGATTTCGAAACGATACATGCTTTGAGTATGTCGTCATATTTTGATACTTTATTTTTGTATACTGAATTAGGGCGTCGGAGGTCTTTCACTATGTTGCGAAACAAATTTCTCTCAGCAATTGTCCAGTTGTCAGTGGACATTCAAATAATGGTTGTCTTGTGGTGATATACTTTCAATTTTGTTTTTATATTGTTTTCGTAAAACCAATAAATAAACAAACAATTAAAATTGACTACTAATATAAACAAAACAAATGGTAAATAAACGTAAAAACCGCGGGTGGTCTGATAAAAATATTCTTAAATGTAAAACCATAGGAGATAGAGCCGGTGCGTATGTTTGGCTCTGTAATACCACGTCTAATTCATATGAACAACGAAGTAAATATATACAATTTGGTATAATAGCATTTACATTCATCATTTCAATAGCCGGTGTTCCATCTATTATATGGACTGATAGTGCCGATTTACTTAAGATATCCGCCGGTATTATCGCTGGATTAGTGACCCTTCTTGGTTTTATAGAAGGGGCTATGGAATGGCTTGGATATCCTAAATCAATTAAAAAACATGGATGGGCTAGTTCACAATACGCTAACCAATTCATGGATATAGAAAGAACTCTTTCAACTGATGTGAAATCACGACCCAGATTCAGCAAATTCTATGCCCAAATTAAGAAAAAAGAATTTTCACTCCAATCAAAAACGCCATATATACCACCACGGATTTTTAAGTCATACTATAAAATTCTTGGTAATCAAGCACTTCGACGAGAATTATTGTTCGGGGATGTTAATGTTATTGATGTTTACGTTGAAGATGAGAAATCAACGTTAGCCAAAGATCTCCCGGACTCTAATGAGATTCATAATGAAGTTAAAAAATCACAATCACAAAGGCATAAAGAATATCGTAAAGATTTTAGAAAAGCAAAAAGCACTCCTCGTGGGTCAACATCCAGTAGAATGTCTGACACTCCTCGTGGTGATACTCATTCTGAAGACGAACTGCCGCAAACAAACTATGACCCGAACAAATACAAATCAAGTATGAAAAAGTTCAAAGAATTTGTTGTCGGTAATGATTCGAGCGGATCCGATAGCGACGATGAATCAGACGATAAAGAAGGTTATCGAATAGTGAAACGTATTGCGGATCGCCGACGATATGAACTTGATCGATATTTCATCGAGGGAAATTATTAACTTGTCTGAAATTGAGACAGAATTTCTCTTAAATGTTCTTTGTCGATAGGTTTTTCAATATAACCATCCATAATTTCTAAGTAATTTTCTTTATCGCCAGGCATTACGTTTGCCGTTACTGCGTAAATTTTAGGACAGTATTTTTTATGTTTAAATAAACTCTGAATCTTCCTGGCGCATGGTTTCCCAGTCATTCCTGGCATCACAATATCCATTAAAATGATATCATATGTTGATTTTTCTACGAATTTTTTATGCTTAATTGTGATTTGTTTGCCATTATTGGATTTTATTTTTTTGATGGCGGCTGCACCCGAATCAACAACTGTTAAATTATAATATCCGAGTCTATTCAAATGTCTTCTAAGAGTTTTCTGATTAAATATATTATCCTCGGCTATGAGAATATTAATCTGAACATTATCGTTTATAGGAATCAAATCTATACTTTCATTTAGTGTGGATGAGCTTCGAGGATTCATATGAAAATTTCGGCTGGTATGACTTTGACTGCGGTCACGATGTTTAGGTTTTCTTGGAGTTTTTGGCTTTTCATCGGATTTTGCTGATTTGTTAGAATTGTTTTTTAGTTGTATTTGCTTGTTTTTTTGAATAATGATAGAACACATTGCCTTCACCAATTGTTCTTCACTGTATGGTTTTTGTAGCATCATATCAAAATAGCTTGAAATACCACTAACTTTATCATCCAATGATGATAATGCTATAAGTGGAAATGCGTTTGGGGTTTTTGTTATATATTCAGCCAATTCATTTCCACTCATTTCGGGCATATAGACATCTAACATACCAAAATCAAAAATATGTCGGGGATTGTTTAAGTATGACGCAATAGCATGCTTTGGTGATTGGCATGTTGTATATTCTATATCATATTTTTCCAAGATTCTGGTTAGTCTTATAATGTTTTGAACCTTATCGTCCACAACAAGAACATTTTTGCCAGAAAGTATGGATACATCCGGTTCATCTTCTTCATCACTCACATGTCTGTATACTGGTATAACGAAGAAGAAAGTACTCCCCTTACTCCATTCACTATGAAGACTAATACCACCCTGCATTAATCTACAAAATCCGGCAGAAATGGCAAGACCCAACCCAGTCCCTCCATATTTTTTGGTCATGGTAGAATCTATCTGTGAAAAGCTCTTAAATAACTTGGTGAGGTTTTTTTGTCGTATTCCAATACCTGTGTCCGATAC
>Ga0100403_1002795_pt1 | contig 13458 bp, 17 predicted proteins | sample CryGeymet201501t_FD_83663 | JGI IMG/M metagenome (GOLD analysis project Ga0100403, IMG submission 83663) | Groundwater microbial communities from Crystal Geyser aquifers in Utah, USA - Crystal Geyser metaG 2015-01t | ecosystem: Environmental > Aquatic > Deep subsurface > Groundwater | place...
AATGTCAAATGAAGTCGTTTTAAACGGTGATGCTAATTTATTTTTAGCGACTTTCACTACTACTCTGCTACCGACTACTTCTTCGCCTCGGGTGAGTCTGTTTGCTCTTCTGACTTCTATTCTCATTGATGCATAAAATCGAAGAGCTCTTCCACCTGTCGTTACTTCAGGATTTCCCCACGATTGTCCGATACTCATTCGGACTTGATTGATGAAAATTATTGTGCATTTTGCTTTTGACGTTATTGCTGTCAATTTTCGAAGAGCCTGAGACATCAATCTTGCCTGGAGTCCCATATGAGATGCTCCCATTTCACCATTCAATTCTGCAATAGGCGTTAATGCAGCGACGGAGTCGACTATAATTAGACCGACGGCTCCTGTCTTTACGAATTCTTCAACAACGTCAAGAGCCTGCTCTCCACTACTAGGCTGAGAAACATACAGCTCTTTTGAATTCACACCGAGCTTTTTGGCGTACTCTATGTCAAGAGCATGCTCTGCGTCGACAAATGCGCAGACCAATCCCAGTTTTTGTGCTTCTGCGACGATATGAAGAGATAATGTTGTCTTCCCTGAACTTTCCGGCCCATAAATCTCGATTATTCGTCCTCTTGCGATGCCCCCGACACCGAGAGCAGAGTCTAAACTAATCGAACCAGTTGAAATCACGTCGATGTCAACTTTTTTATCGGAATCGAGTTTCATGACGACGCCTTCTCCGTGCTTCTCCTCCATTTTCTCGATTGCTTGTTTAAGTGTAAGCTTTTCAATATCTCGTATTTTCGCTTTTGACATGTTGTTATTGTAAATCGTTATAAAATCTTTTTTCTAGCTGCTTCTTTTTCAAACGATCAGGCAGGTGTACCCACCACGGTTTTCTCTGCAGATGATTCTTACTTTCTATATTATTTGCTGTCAGTCGATTCATTTTTCGTATTCTTAGGTATTTTCTTTTCTCGAAGAGCAGTGCAATACGTTTCTAACTCAGTTGAACATTTTTCACATGTGTCAATAGACACTTTTTCCAGTATTTCTTTCGTAGCTAACTCACCTATTTTTTCAGTTCTGAAAGGTGACAATGGAGATGGCGGAGTACCGCCCATTCCGAAAACTTTTCGAACTCTAGCAAGTTCAAATTTTCCAGATGCATTGTCAGTCTTTTCCATGTCTATTGTCTTTCCACATGTATCGCAAACGATGTATTCTATTTTCATAGTTATTTTGCAGCGGCTTCTTTAGGCTTCCGTTCATCAGGGTCTTGGATCGCTCCGGCTTCAATCTCGTGCCGAACATACTCAAGAGCTTCATCGATGACCGCAATAATAGTTTTCCCAGTCCAATACTGTGAGACGCCTTTGACATTCTCAACTCGGAATGTCCACATCTCGCCATCGTGACAAAACGCATGAAAATGCATTCGTAATGCTCGTCGAATAAGTTTTATTTTTTGAATCGGATTCTTCGGTTCGATCATATAATTATTTTTAGTTGATAACTTATTATATATAATACCACATTCAACATTGACTGTACAACTTATAGATTGTGTCTCTGACCATATGTTGCTATCAAAATCGCATCGGTCAATCCCGAATGCACTTTCTTACTTCTCTCTGTCGCAAGAAATGCTTGACCCGGAAAAAGTCTTTTTGCGACAATCGCACTAGCATCTTTTGTATTTTCAGAATTTGTATCTTGCAGCATTTCTTTTTGCCATGTGCGTGCAGCAATAAGATGATATTTTATTTTTAGAGCAGATACTATTCCGATCATTGTCCCGTATGACTTGCCAAATGAGAATCCAGCTATTCCGCCTAATGCTGGAGTATACTGGGCTTTTTCCAGTATGACTACTCTTTCAAAGTTCGAATATTTTTCAAAAAACTCTACTATTCTTTGACAGTCATACTCGTTGCGACCGTTGCCAATTGGCATGATGGGCATGACTAATAATTCTATCAATTTTCCAGTTTCATCTAATACACATAATGCACCCGAAATTCCCCCGTCCACGCCGATTATTCTCTTTTGCATATATCGTTATAGTATTTTTTATTTTTTTGTATGAACATCGTATCATCTTCTGTCAAAGAGTAACCATTGCTCATAAGATACTCGTATGTTTTCTTTAGAAGTTTTTTCTGGACTTCAAACGTCGCAAGCTTTCCGTTTCCGATATGGCAGCCTATGTTGTGTAAAGGTGCCGAATTCAATATCGAGCTAGATGACCGACCTAAGATATGATGTAAGCAATTCCATTGATTCTTTCCGCAATAAAAACAGGTGTACCACCAGATCCAGAGTTCTCTATCCTCAGTTGAAAAATTATTTCTTAGCTTCATGACGTAATAACTTAAAACATAAATTTTCTTTGTATGTTATAACTTCTGACTGGTAACGTCCGCTTCTTCTTAAATACGAGGGATGCTGTAAGTGTATCACTCTTGAGCGTATCCAGCGTTCTTCTCCGTTCACGAACTCCCACGCAATATGACCGATTGCTACGATGACTTTCGGGTCCGTCAGATAAATTTGATTTCTGAGAATTTTTTTTTCTGTCTCGGGAATGCGAGTAGGTACGACATGACGTTTGAATGGGCATTTAAACACATTCGTTATTGAAATACGTGACCAATCTTCATCATATATATCATTAATGAATGTGCCGTATGACCCACTGCTGGACTTCAACGCATTGAAATAGTAATCCCCAAGTTTGTCATACTCTTTCTTCTGATAGGCCCGCAGATACTGCATGTCACCCTCGACTGTCTCTTTTAAGAGCCCGGGATTTTGTGCGATAAACATCATGTCATTTCCAGCAAAATAGCCGGGCATCACACACTCGATGGGTGCGTAACGCTGAAATCTAGAGACATCATATCTTTCTAGAATTTCAATACTATAACGATGCAATGCCTCTTTGTTCATTTAACAATTCGATAAATTGAGAAACTCTATTTTCCACAGTATGCTCTTTGAGAAGTCTATCCCGTTCGACAAGTAGTTCTTCTCTGTGTTCTTGCACTTGAGCCCAACGTTCGACAATCTGTTCACCGTTCTCGACAATCAACTCTTTCGGAAAAAATTTCTCTGCTCCGACAATCCCTGCGTCACAAAAACAAAGACTTCTTGACATTTGACTAGTGAACACTCGCGCAGTCATCAGTCCTCTATCCCTAGCGAAGTCTGGCACGATGTGCAGAGTGGCTTTTGCTCGTTTCATCAGCTTGTTAGCTGCCCAGAATTCTGAATTTCCCATGAATTCAAAATTTTTGAACCGTGATGAAAACTTCTGACGTTCTTTAGTTTCTATCCAACTGCCAAATACTGTTTTTCGAAAAGGGGCTTCTTGCATCGGTCCAAAGAATTGCTCAGCTTGCGCGTTGCGACCGTAGATATTGGCAATTAACAGGAAATCTAGATCTCTATCGTGCGCATCTGTCTTTTCTGAGTCAGCGTATTCCGAATGAGTGAAGAACGGAAAATAGTATTCTTTCTTAAATCGCTGTGTCGGAGGCAAAATCGTTGGATATAACAATATACTTTGCTCTCGCAATTCAGCGGGGAGGACGTCTGTGAATAAATCACATTCCCAGACGAAGATTTTCTTACCCATCGCCACGAATTTACGAATCAATCGAATTAAAATTTCATTTTCAATATCGCACAACCCGGCGGGCCTGGGTTGACATAGCAACGCGTCGTATTCCGCTGGATTTACGAAATCCCATGTGACAGAGTTCGTCACATTTTTAATGCTGTCAGAAAATGCAATAACATCTGATTGTTCTAACGAAATCCCGAGAGCTTCGAGATTCTCGTTGTGATGTCTATTTTCCAAAGTGATGCCAATCCAGTCGACGCTGACATTCTGTCGACGGGCTAACTCGTTTAAAAATGGAATCCAGACGTCATGATATGTGTGTTTGCCAGAATACACATTAGACGACGGGCCGACATTGAATGCTGCGATTTTCATTTCGTTGATAGTTTAGTTGCTAAATTTTTTGCATTTCGAATATTGTCTTCTATGCTTTCGTAACTCCAATTGCCATACCGGCCTGTCAAGTACACATCTTTCCTTTCCAACGAAGTGCGATACTTCGATACTTCTTCATCGGTGTCTTTTTCCAATATTGCGTATGCGGGAGTCATCAATAATTTTTGAGAATCTTTTATCACTGCATCGTTATTGATGAATCCAGCTTTTTTTAGACAGATGTCGATGTCGTCAATGTCAGGGATCGCTCTCTTATCTTTCCTATCTTTTTTAGAAGACACTTCAACGTACACACTCGTGTCTTCTTTCTTAGACATAAAACTATAAAAGCCTACCCGATAGAATATCACTTCCGGATCTGGAACGTATAACCAGCATCTATCAGTGTACTTCGTCTGTGTTCCGCAGTACGTGATATTGTAAACCATAACATCTACGTGTCTGAGATGAAGATCATCCTGATGTGCTAGTTTAGTAAATAGAGTCAATGGTAATGTATTTACGAGTGTCTCGTATGTGATCGTGCGTAAGTCCGTCTTCACTATTTTAGAATTCAAATCGATGTCTAAAATTGTTTCAGTCGTTGAGTTATTCAACGGTTTTTCTTTCACGAGTGCGTCTATTAAACCCTGAATCCCTGAAGTCGGAGAATACAAGAATGTGCTGTTATAACCAAATTCTTTCGTAGTCTTAAAGTTATCTATCACTTCATCAAACGTGACTTTAGGAATAAACCGTTTCATGCCGTCATACGACAATTCTGCCAGCGGAGTGCGATACAGTTTTTCATTGTAGGGCTTGAAAAAAATGTCTACGATTGAATCGCCAAACGTGTATCTGACCAATTCATCAAATGAAGAATATATATCTGGCTTTATTGCTTTTGATACTGAATATAGATCTGTCAGACAACTAATAAATTCATCATACTTCAATTGATGTATATTAGCCTGAAATGGATAGTCGATGATTCTGTCAATTGTATGCGATTTTGTCATCATAGCAATTCCCGCTCTTCTGTCGAACAGCTTAAATTCACCCGTGGCGTGTTTTGCGACTATCTTCTTGACGTACTTTTCTATTTCTGGATCTTTGAAATGCACGAAGTGTCCTGAGTAATCGAATATCGAGTCTCCGACTTTGAATGATTTACAAAGTCCTCCGAGCCGATCAGCTTTTTCGATAATCAAATAGTCATTTTTGTTATAGAAATGACCAAACGATATTCCGCTTACGCCACCTCCTAACACTAGAGTGTTGATATGCATTCTCATATCCGTCTGTCATTTAGAAATTTATCAATTTCAGCTAACTCCCACTCTAAGTTCTCTGAATCAGTGTTTAACAACAATTTATCGCACTGTGTCATTTTCGCAAAGTCCTGATACTTTTTTTTGATTGCTATCAGTTGTTTCTTGTTCCACAGCTCATCTTCGAGAGCATCGTCATTCTTCTGTAAGATAACGATCTTCGTATTTAGATTAGCAAATTCTTCATCACAACGTTGAAGTAGCATTTCATCAACTTTTCTGAATAACGAGCCGTAAACCCACTCGCTTGGGTAATGTCTGTCAATGACAACATTGAAGTTAACGGACTTAGCAAATTCAATAAAGAAACGCAATTCCAATTCATGCGCTTTTTGAAGAACGACGGGATCTGTCTGTTCAACGATGTCTCGTTCTTTTTTCAATTTAAAATATTGATATTCTGGATGACGTTTAACGAACTCGAGAGCTATCTCGGTTTTCCCACAGTTATCCGTGCCTTCGAAGAGTAGAATGCTCATTCTTTTTCTTTATCGAATAATGATTTCTGTCTTGGCTTTTTCTTTTCTTGTTTAGCGAGTAACTCGGCCGCTAGCTTTTCTTTCTTCAATCTTTTCAATTCATCTTTTTCCGCCTTTCGTGCTAAACGCTCTTCTTCTCTTAACTTCCTAGCGGCTTCTCGTTCTACTTTCATTTTTGCACGTCGCTCTACTTCTTTAAGACGCTCTTCTTTCTTTTGAGCAGCTTCTGCTTTCTTAGCAACGCGTTCTTGTTCCATCAATGAATACTTAGTCCAGTCTTCATCTTGGTATGCGATCTGAAGAAGCCGAAAAAGTGGTGCAAAGATTTGTGTGTCCCAGTAGTATCTTCTATCCCATGTGCCGTCGTAGTCATCGACATGCACCGCAATCTGTCGTGGGACAGAAGTCGAGATAATGTAGTCTATTCGAGTTCCCCAGGCATCAGCTTCCTCGCTTGGCTGAAGAATCAGTCCTTTTTCGACCATTTGCTCAGCAAGAATCACATGTGCGGACTTTGTTGCATATTTGTAAGTGGGTTTCGATAGCCTAGTACTGATAACAAGATCTTCTTTTTTAACTGATGTCTTTTCATCGAATACTTCATTTTTCAAGTTCTCAAGCCATTCGCGGACGTAGTTTACATCTCTTTTTTCGTATGTTATCATTTTTGAAAGTTCCTTCATCGCTCTTTTAGTAATACCAATCGTGTTCTTTTTCACGTCTTCTAAGCCTTTTGAAAAAATCATATCTGTGTTCTGCCCGTTAAGCCACATCATCGTGCCCGAATACCGTTTCTTATCAACCATAATCATCCTTCGGTATGCTTTTTCGTATTCCAAATGAACTATATTCTTTTTCAACGAAAACGTTTTGTTTAACGACTCAACTAACCGTGTGTTGACTAGCTCGTTCAGTGCGTCAATGTCTTCGTTGGTCCCGGGGATCGGAACAAAGCAACTATCAGTATCGGCATAAATAGTGTCATGACCAGAAATTTCTTTAATAACATGTGAAGATGCTTTGTTAAGAAACTGACCTGTGAGAGTAATAGATTCTGCGACATTCTTGTCGAAGTATCTCGAACTTCGATCTGCCGTTATTCCATAGAGACTGTTGGCTAACTCTTTTATAATTGCCTGTGCAGAACGAATGCCACCATACTCGGGCGAACCGGGTTGCAACCCAGACAGCTTCTTTTTCATTTCTGAGCGAAGCATTAACAGTTCTTCAATCAACGACGAAATGAAGCTATTTATGTCCTTCTTAAAAAAATTGTTATTCGCTGTCTGGTAACAGACATTATCTGGATCAATCAGCTTCTTTTGCTTTTTTAGAAATGAGAGCCATTCTTTAAATTCAATATCTTCTATTTTCCTGTCATCGCCGACAAACTTATTAAAATTGACATCACCCATTTCTGTCTTACGACGATCCATCGAGTCTGGACCGATATTCCAGCTAACGATCATTGACGGGTAGAGGCTTTTGAAATCAAAGATTCGAACATCGTCGTACACTCCGACAATCGGTGGCTTCACATAGCCACCAATCACATGTATAAGCTTATTTGTTTCTGATTCGTTGTAGCTTGGACGAGAGTGCAGATATTGTGTTAACTTCTTAGACTTCCTAAGCATGTAGTTGTCTAGCAACTCTCCGACGTAGAACCTATCCAACGTCGTGCCTGTCCACACACATTCGTTAATCATCAACTTTATGATTTCGAGTTTTGAATCGAGTTTTAGCAGTAGCTCAGCATCTTTTCTGTTATACTTTTCAAGCAATACTCTGTTGTTGTCGTACATCTCCTTGATGCTCTCGGAATGCATGACTTTTGCTTCTCCAAGAAAAACTCTTGCTATCTCATTAAGTGAAAAGCCCTGCAATCCAATTTTGTCCATCTCATATGTGTATAGCTTAATGCATCTTTTCATCAAATCGACATGTATTCTTAGACGCCAGTCATACGTGATTCCGTATTTCTCCATTCGCTTTTTGAGATATGGCAAATCAAACTTCATCGAATTCCAGCCTGTGAAGACATCATGCGTATCTATTAGTTGAAGAAGATTCTGAATCAACGACTTTTCATCTTCAGTATCATCATACCAAGAATTTCCATGATTATCGTATGCTGCCCATGACAAGATCTTATCACGACCAATTTCGATACGTTTGCTGGTAGAATCGTCAGTTTCAATATCGAAATACAATATACTTAACTCATCAGCAATCGGAATATCATTGTCAATCATGAATCTTTTCGTCTTCGACAGGTCTGCTTCATACGCAGTGACATTTGCTTTCTTTAGCTTTGCGAGTATTTTCGAGACCAGCGGATTCCGAGCAGTCCCACAACAATAGATTCGTGTAAACTCACCAGAGCTTTCATACTTTTCAATGACGATCTGCTTGCCAGATTTATTGAAAAGATCGTCGAATTTCTTTTCGCCACCCAGCTTGTTAAAATCGCTAGTCTTGATAGCAAAATACCATTCAAGATCTGATATGCGTTTAAGCACCGTTTTTCCGGTGTCATCAAGCTTGGCGACTAAGATCACGTCCTGCCAATCGTCCCACCCGCATAACACTTTGTATGTCATTTCAGAGTTATCCATGCTAATCATTTGACAATAACCACATCGCAAATTTGTATTCTGATAACAATGGTAATGCTGAATCAGCAGAAATTCCTTTACGAAGATATTCTACTTCTTTGCTGGAAGAAATCCTCGGACATTCGACGCGTGTAAAACTCGAAGGCGACTTGATAATCTTTTGCACCATCTTGAAGTGCTTTTCATAGATATGCAACGAATCGGCAAAGTGATGGTATATTCCCATAACTAACTCGGGATACGTGTCTCTGAGGGTAACGTAGACCATCTCCTGCACCATACTGAATGCTGGTGCGTCATTGCCCATTCCGAAGATTGCGTCTTGCGAGCGCATATGGACAGTCATGTTTAGCCGGTTATTCCGTATTCTGAAGTTAAGAGAATACGTGCAAGGATAATCAGGTGTCTTTGACAACAGATGTGTTGAAGACAGAATCATGATGCTTGCTCTTCGAGAATCTTTATCGACCTTCAGCGTGTCGATGACATTGTCAAATTGCTTATTGATGTACTGACCGTAGTTTGAATTGATTCCGCCATCTGCACTTATCAAGCCCTTCCACATACTTGCATGTTCAGTGATGCTCGTGTCGTATCGATCTCCTTTCAAATACCAGAGGAATTCTCTTTTGATATAGTTGAGATTTAACTTTCGAGCTTCGAAATTCGAAAAACGAACATACGGTGGTAGCGTATAATTTGCATTTTCAATTTCCTTCACTAGCAATCCACGGGGTGACAACTCATTTCCCGTTTCCATAATCTTACGATATATGTCTAGAAAGAATATAGAATCTAAGTTATCTGTTTTCATCATCAATTGGGAATTGAAGTGTCAACTGTTCTGGTTTGTCGAGCATCTCATCCGCATATCGCTTTTCGACGATCTTTGACTTTTCAAAGAACAATTTAGTGAACGAGTCGGGCGTCAATCCATGAAGAATACATAAGTTTAATAAGAATTTAAAACAATCTATAAGCTCTTCTTGCAAATGTGCCTTGTCGTATTCCTTCTGATTCCCTCTGTGTTGTTTCCACGGCATTGTCGCAAGAACTTCTCCCAGCTCTTGATGGATGCTTAATATGTATTCCTTCGAAAGACGCACTCTCTCTTCCTCTGTCACATTTTCTGGATTGAAGAAATTCTTCTGAAAAGATTTTTGCTTTTCCCAGAGTTCAGTTAAATCGTTCATTTCTTGTATTCTTTACGTTTATAGATGTCAATCAATTTTGGCAATGTCTCCTCCGAGATAAAGTATCTTCTCTGTTTTCCGATTTTCTGAATAATAGCATTCAACTTATTTTCTCCAGCGATATCATCAGCTAACAGTTTTCTGAGATGCTGTTCACTTGGGCAATTTAGAATGTGCCGCATTGCTTCTCTAGCAGAATACACTATTTTCGTGTTTTCCCGGGTAATCGAGTCAGAACTCATTTTGTAATATGTATATTGCGGTTGCGAATCCTTTCACATCTAGCTCACTTGTTGACTCTTTGATACACTTCTTTTTCTTAAGTAACTCTTTCAAATTCAGTCGTGTTTCATCAGTAGTCAGGCCATTCTTCGCAGATACTTCACGAATAAGTGCATGCATTTGTTTTCTAAGACGATTGATTGTCATGTCTTCTGACTCGGTCGTCGCTTCTGACATATTTCCGAATTCTTCGTCTACTGGTAACATGAGAATCATGAATGTGTCACCCTTCGAGCAATCCATTATTGACTTTAGCCCCGCCTTGTGAGACTCATCAATATCCAATATCAGCTTATATTGATGAGCCCCGTCAGGCCCGTGGTGCTTATCGTATTGTGCAATGAATGATAACATATTATGTTATTGACACACTCGTTTACTTCGTTGAATCCTGCAGCTTTAACGTCTCGGTCGCTAGTTCTCGAAGACCCTGCGCCGCGACTTTTATATCTTGAGCGGACTTTCTGATAGCCTTTGCTCTGTTGTACACGAACCCAGCTGAATCGGCTCTTTCAAATTCTGCTTTGATTTCAGAAATCTTCTCTTCTATCTCAGCAACTACTTTTTTGAGTTTATCCATATTTTTGATGGAATTAACAAACGTTATAATACTTAGAAATCATCATCATCGTCATCTTCTGCCGCAGCAGTATCGCTATTTCGAGGAGCTTCGGCGGGTTCTGCTGCTTGCTTAGGCGCTGAAACTTCTTCCTTGTTCAAGTCAACGTCCTTTCCAGCGGGCTTTGCTGCATCAGCAGGTGCTGTCGCTACAAGCTTTTTCATGACTTCATCTGCCAATCTAGCAACGTCATCAAGCTTTACTTTCTTATCTTTGAAGAATACTGGCACAAGTGCTACTGCGATTGTGTATGCATCTACGATTGTCGGCTTCTTCGGTGCCCATGTTCCGCTTTGGCCGCCATACACTTTTGGTGCGGGATTCTTAATATTCCATGACTCCTGGTCGAATCCATCTTTATCCTTGTATGTTCGCTTCTCCCAGATGCCATCTACCGTATCTCCGACCTTCCAAGCATCTGCGAATGCACCCATTGCAGTGCCTTTTCGACCACTGATCTCATCAAGAACAGTCGTCATATTGTACGTCTCGCCTTCTTTGAACTTAGAGGGCATCACCTTCGTCGTCAGCTTTGCGATCTTTATTTTTACTGTATCTGCCATAATTGTTAACTATTATTTTCTTGTAATAATGCTTGCTCGTATCGAGCCAATTCTTGCTTTGCAAAGAATCCGATATTTTTCGGAGTATCGTAAATTCCTAATCTTATTTTTTCTATAATGATTTCTACCTCTTCCCAAGCCGCTGCCATATCTTCTAAAGATACGTGCGTCGACACTACTTGGATTACTTGATCGTGCTTGTGTTGCTTATGTTTTTTAAGCAACACGAAGTACAGAGTCTCCTCTGCAATCTCATTGTATTCTGAATAATACCAAAGATTGTAAAGAAGAGTCTGAACTTTCGATGCTGCACTATTCGGATCCCACAGTCCGGCGGAAGTCTTATAGTCAATAATCCTACCGTCTAATGTGAGATGGTCGAGGACTCCGGAAAACGGAAGAGTAGACTCTTGTCCAGTGATCGGATTGATTAACTTTCGTCTGAAGTACTTTTCAGCAGAACCGCCTTTCATGTTATACAGCTTGTCTAGTTTCGGAAAATAGTCTACATAGTTCGTTATCATTTCTTTCCCGAGTAATAACAATCTAGGATGTTCCTGTTTCTCATCCTCCATGAATTTCGTAATGTCGAGTGTTTGTTCAAACACAGAGTACGGATCAGTCTCGCCCTTTGTCATCATTTCGAGAGCTTTGTGGATTGCTGAACCGAACAGAAGATGCTGTTGTTTCTGAGGAAGTTGAATCTTCGCTATATACTGAAAGTAGAATAGTCTTGGGGACTCGAGGTAACTGTTCACCATACTGGCAGAAATTCTGTTGATAGGATATTCTTGTGGATTCATAATATATTTAGAAAGTGGTTACGAATTTTGTTACACTATTCTTATAAACACCTCTAAGATATTTAAGTTGCCTATCGGAGAACTTGCCTTCTGCGACTCGAGCTTTGATGACCTTTCCGGCTGCTTTCAATTCGGGTTTTGTAGAAGCATTAAGTATTAAATTAAGTTCCTCGACAATTAACTCAAAGTCTTTCGACCCGGGCATCACTCCGTGATCTTTTTCATCCTCTTGAAATTCTTCAGCTTCATCTTCCGAAAATACAGATGTATACAGTCCGAGATGTTTCAATACTGCGATATCGAATCCTCTCTTCTCTGCCATTTTTCTCAGATAACCTCTGCCTCGATGAGGAGTATTTATTCGATTTGATTCTCCAGTCACAGTGAATTCATTATTATCAGAATGAACACACCCGCCAGTGGGTTTCGTTTTACATGTAATCGTGACTCGTACAATATGCTCTAGTTCGTTTTGATATGTCGGAGTGGTATTTGCGGATTCTTGAACATCAAAACTTGTATCAATGCCTGCTGCGATTGCAATTTTCTCAACTGCTCGGTGTGTCAAAATCCAAAGGTTTGATTTTTTATTTTTAGAAAGCCAGCAATCTGTTTCTTTGTCGATGACATCAAATAATCTAATTCTTTTTCCATGCTTGTCAACAAATGTTTCGTCTTCTAAAGAAACTCTTTTTTCTACCACAATATCTGTTTTTTTCCTTGCCATACTTTTTTTATTTATTATATTTGTATACATTATACCATATTCAATCAGAAATGTACAATGTCTAAATAACACTTATAACGTAATACTCATTTCGCTTCCCATGCATCATCGATTTCTTGCGACGAGTACGTCTTTTCTGAATGACCCGTGGGTACTGCATCTGTTTCATAATATTTTGCAGTAGCCTTATCTAGAGCAACAGGGATACTCAACCCACCTTCACCCATTCTATTTTTCTCAATAATCATTTCGTAGTCGCCATTTTTCTTAACGTTGATGATGAGAACAACATCTGCATCCTGGTAGATCGTGGATGATGATTTTGCATCATGCATTGTGATAGGTCCTCTGCTATCTGCTTTCCGTTTTGTGATATGCGAAATCATAAGAATCGGAATCTTTAAATCAATTGCGAGATCTTTGAGCACTGATACAGCATCGCCAGTCCTCTGGAAAATATCATGCACTCCTTTGACAAATTTTTGAAGATTGTCGACTGCTACAAATTCTATATCATACAGTTTTACTGCTGAAGGCAATAACTCAGACATCCGTTTCGGATCCATTTCCGCTTGAGAACCCGAATAGAAATATAACGGATATTCAGAGAATTGGTCTTTTAATATTTCCCATTGCGTCTCGTCAGATCGCAGATCTTCTATTTTCTTACCACTACAAATGCTCATCATACGAAGAATGTAATAATTCACTTTCCCCTCGAGACAAAATAGCAAACATTTTTGGTCCTTTTTAATCATTTGAAGAACAGCATTCAACACCCAAGTAGTCTTACCTACCCCAGAATCTCCCATCAGTATGATTAGATCTTCTGCTTTGAAACCATTCAGAATTCTGTCA
>Ga0100403_1002796_pt1 | contig 13454 bp, 15 predicted proteins | sample CryGeymet201501t_FD_83663 | JGI IMG/M metagenome (GOLD analysis project Ga0100403, IMG submission 83663) | Groundwater microbial communities from Crystal Geyser aquifers in Utah, USA - Crystal Geyser metaG 2015-01t | ecosystem: Environmental > Aquatic > Deep subsurface > Groundwater | place...
GGGTCGTAGCACTTCCAGCCTTCAACCTCGAATGCAACCTCCGGCTTGCCTGAGCCGTAGGCCTTCTCGTCGAGTTTGTACGTCAACGCCGCATAAGTCACCCCACGGCCGCGGTGGTTCGTCGTCCAGAATGCCGGCGCGGCGAGATTCAGCTTGTAGTCGACGGTCTGCGAGTCCGATCCTAGATAGCGCCGGATCCACGCGAGATTTGCGTACGGCCCGGAGGTCACCTTGCCGTCATTGGCCGTGCCGGTGACGGCCGTGATGGCCGCGGCGGCGATGGTGTCGCCGAAAAAATAGACGTGCGGAATTGCATTGCAGGCGTGGCCGGCGATCGTCAGGACCTGGTGCAGTTCCTTCCCACTTGCGTCGACGACGGTCGGGCGAATCGTGTTGAGGCCACCGACCCGCAGCCTGCCGAAGATGATCCGGCGCGGGGTCACCGACCCGCTGTACTCGACGTCCTGGCGGATCCGTCGTTTGGGCATCGACGGGATAAAGAGCTTGGCAGCTTCCTCGAGAGCACCGAGGCCGACGAGTGCAAAACCGGCCCTTGCCACCAACAAGCCGGCTGTGCCGAAGCCCATGAAGCCCAGCCACACGCCGGCGGCCATCAGCACCACGCCGGCGATGACCTTGACGACGCCGCTCACTCGACCGCCCAGCCGGCCGTCGCCCGATCGAGCGGGACGTAGGTGATCCCGTGCTGCTCATCGACGCAGGCGATCGTGGAGCCCACGCACACGCCCAGCGATCCCACCTCGTCAGCGGTGGCGACCAGACACAGGTCGCCCCGGCGGACCTTCCACCACGGCAGGGCCGCGCCGAAGCGCGCAGTGCACGCGGCGTGGATGCCGCCCTGCTCGAGCAGATACCGCAGGGCGCGCGGCTTGTCATCGTAGGCGGCCTGCAGCTCGGCGACGTAGGTGCTGCCGATGACGATGGAATCGACACAACGCGCCGCGAATAGACAACAGTCCTGCTCCCCCCACGCGAACGGGCGGCTGGCCGCGAGGTTGATCTCGGTCCACATCCGGGCGACCCAGTCGGCGCGGCGCGTCATGGCCGATTCCGGAGCTGCTCGAACATGCCCCCGCCGCCACCCGGTCCGAACGGGCCTCGTAGATAGCTCGCCGGCTTCTGGCCCCAGACGGCGTTGTAGATCTCGACGTTCAGCAAGTCGGAGAAAAAGCGATCACCGCTGAACCGCAGCTGCTGGTCCTCGTCGGTGTACCAAGCCTGCAGCGGCTCCCGGCGCAACTCGTCCTCGACGTGCAGCACGATGCGGGCGTCGCCGTCGCCGGTCTCGATGGTCATGTAGTCCATCAGCCCGTCCCACAGCACTTCGGGCGTATCCACCCATGCGCCGGTGTCGGGATTGAGGATGCCGATGTAGAGAGTCGCGGTGCGGTTCTGGTAGTTGTCCTCGAGCAGCACGTCGGGCACGTGATCCGCCGGCACGCCGGAAAGGATCAGGCGCGCGCTGCGCGCCGAGACTTCCTGATCCTCGACATCAAGTTCAATGCCGCCGAACTTCCCAAGGCCGTAGTAGGTCTGGCCGGCGTGCGTCAATTCGCCAATGCCATCGTGGGCGCGGACCACGCCCCCCACGAAATCCAACTCACACAGCACCACCAGCACCACCGACGGTCTGGCGGCCTCGGTTTCGTTGGTGGTGGAGGTCCAGCGCGTCACAGCACCGCCTCCACCAGGCTGACGTCAGCGCGCGCGAATCCCGCCGCCTCGTTGGCCCAGCCGTTCTCGGACTCTGCCAGCATGAAAAGAGTCATTGGGTCCTGGATGATCACGGGGGCGTTGTCGGCCGGTGCCGAGCGCACCGGGCGATGCAACCACAGCACCCCCTGGCCCGCCCCGTTGGAGGTGAGCGGCGCGGTCACAATGAACATCTCGTTGCCGATCTGCACGCGGTCCCCCTGCATCAACAGGTCATTGGTGGATGCCGGCAGCTGATCGATGTTGAGGGCAGAGCCCGACTGGCTGACGCCGTTGATCAGCGCACAGCGAGCCAGCGAGGCGTAGGCGATGTCCGCGAACGCGCCCGTGGCCATGGAGGTGCCCGTGCTGTCAACGACCAGCGTGGCCGTTCCACTCGCCGCACTGCTGACGACTGAGACAGTCTTCAGTCCAACTGATGTGCTGTAAGACGATGCAGTCGCACCGAGCGCCAGCAACGGACCCACGGAGGCCGTGCCGGTCGAACTGCGCAGGTACAGACCGCGCAGGGCATACGCCACCCCGTTCGTGATCGCAATCGAACTCTTGCTGATCGCGGGGATCTGCGCGCCGGTGTGGGAGGCGGCCGTCACCCGTCCGGCATCGTCGCTCACCGTCAGCGTCGAATATGCGGCGGCCCAGGCACCGGCGTTGGAAAAGTCCGGCAGCAGCTCGGCGGTCGGGAAATTCCCGCGCCTCACGTATGATCTGTCATGACACCAGACGCGGTGAATGCCCCCGCGCAGCGACGCAATGATGGATTGCAGCTGGCCCTTGGCGGCCCCGTTCATCGACGGAAATGCCATCGACAGCATGAGCAGGTCGCCGCCGGGGCGGGAATAGGTGCGCAAGGTGCCGGTGAAGGGCGAACGAAAGCGGGCCGATAGGCCCCTGAGCACGAGGTTAGATTGCGCGGGCACCACCGCCGGCGGCCAATAGAAGTCCGTCATCGAATGCGCCCGTAACGCCGCACGTCGTTGCGAATCTCAGCCTTCGCCATCGCCACCGTCCGGCGCGTGTTCTCTTCGAGGATTGCCGGCAGGAACTTGATCACGTCCTGCGTCGCGCCACGGGCATCGATGTTGTATGCCGGCGCCACGTTCACGACCATCCCGCCGCCGCCCTGACCCCCCCGGACGATGGAGCCGCTGCTGCTCGGCACGAACAGCTCCGGACCGCGCTCACCGACCAGGTAGCTCGAGCCAGCAAACACCGGACCGCCGCCGGCGCGGCCCACCGAGTTGGCCATCCGGCCGAAGAACGCGCCAAATCCGCCGCCCAGGCCGGCACCCCAGCTGAAAAACGCTTTCAGGATCTCCGACGCGAGCAGCTGCGCGGCCATTTGACGGATCGTGTCGGCGAAGCCGGCCAGCATGCCCTTCAACCCGTCCTTGAACGGGTCGAACAGGAACTGAGCAAACGAATCCTGTAGGTTGCGCGCCGCCTGGTCGGCGAACGCGCTGAGCCGTGTCTCCTCCTGCTCTGGAAATATATGGCGCGCGGTGATTTTGATCTCTTCGAACTGCGCCGCCACGAGTTCGGACGTGCGGGCGCGGGCGTCGTCGGCGCTGATCTTGCCCTCGTGCAGCAACGTCTCGATCTGCGTTTCGAGGTCGATCCACTTTTTCAGCTGGGCGTCGAGCGCCGTTTGGGTGGCCCGGTCCATCTCGGCATACATCGCATCCATCGCGGACGCGGTGATCTTCTGAGCCGTGATCGGGATGTCCTCGAAGAGCGCAACCGCTTTGCTCTTGGTCTGTTTTCCAGCATCAGGTTGGAATCCCGGCGGCGCCGTCGCCGAGGCAATGGGCGCATTGCCCCGATATCTCGGACCGCTGGAACTGTAGTCCCCAAGCTGCGCCAATTGCGATTCGACCACGCGACGTCGCAGGTATACATTGCGGTTGATGCCAGTGGCCGGACCCGAATGGCCACTTTCAAACCGGCGGATCATCGCATTCAGCTCGTCCAGTTCAGACTTGAGCTGTTCGGTGACGGTCCCGCCACCCAGTCCTTTGCGTAGAACGTTGAAGAACGTCACCAGGGCCGGCGTTGCCCACGCCGCCAACGTGCGCGAAAACCCCTGCCACGACACGCTCAGCTTCTTGATTGAGTCGTCCGCGTCCGCGAGTTTCTGTATCTGTTCGTTCGTGAGGACGCCACCCATCCGCTCCACTTCGTCGGTGGCAGCCCGCATGGCGGCCGAGCCTTGCAGCAGGAACGGCGCGAGCTCGTCCCAGGCCCGCCCAAACAGAGCCGTGCCTGCGCGGGCACGGTCGGTGGGGTCTTTCAACGCGACCAGCTGATCCGCAATCGTCTCGAGCTGCTGCTGCGCGTTGAGCGTCTTGAACTGGTCGAATTCGATCCCGAGTGCCCGGAACACCTCGGTCGCGGACTTGCTTCCGGTGGAGGCCTCCGAGATGGAAACCTGCATCGTTCGAAAGCCTTTCGACAGCGTCGTCATCTCGACGTCGGCGAGCTTCGCCGCTTGCGCGAACTTGTCGAACTGGCTCGCCCCCAGGCCGGTCTTGAGCGCCGCCTTCTGCACCTCGTCGCCGTACTCGATCGCAGCGCTCATGGCGCGCTTGATGCCGGTCACGACAGCCACAACCGACACTCCGGCAAACGTCGCGCGGAAGATCCCGGCCATCTTGTTCGAGGTCGACTGCGCGTCGCCGAGGATCGAGCGGAATGCAGCCTGCATGCCGTTCTGGCCCTCGATGCGCCAGCGTGCGGTGTAATCAGCCACTGCGTTGCTCCGCTCGTGCCTTGTCGATGGTGGAGGCGATCAGCGCCATGGCGTCAATGAAAATCGCCGGCTGATCGCTCAATGCGCCACGCATCAGCAGGTGGCCCTTCTCATAGTGTGGATACAGCGACAGCCAGCGAGCCGAATCGTCGGTGACGACCCGGCGCGGGCAGACGTTGGATTCATAGATGCCTTCGAGGCGCCAGCGCGGGAACCCTTGCCGGCCGTCCACGCAGTTGCATTCCCCACACGGCGCCCATTTCGGGTCGACAGCGAGGTGGACGGCCAGAATCAGTTTTTTCTTTCCGCCTCCGACAGATTCGAGCGATCGAGCAGCGCGCGGGTGATCTGTCCGATCCAGACGCACCAGCGCAGATCACTCTGGCCGGCGAGCACGTCCTGCTTCGCTTGCCGGCTGTAGGGCGGCTCGAGCCCGACCCATCCGACCAGGTGCTTACGCACGATCGCCTCAGCCACCTCCCAACTCGGAATGTTGTTGATGGCGATGTCGGCCTGCAGGCGGTACTGCGAGGCGAGATCGAGCGGCGTGAGATCGAACTCGACCTCAGCGCCTTCCGTCTGGTAGTCCGGCTTGAGCTTGAACGGAGTAACGTCGCGCATGTGCCCTCACGTAAAGATACAGGCCAAACTGTCGTTGCCCGTTGCGCTGTCGGCGATGCCGAACGGCATCGTTCGCGTGCGCATGCCATCGGCCTCGCCGATTTGGCGATCGCGCCAGTACAAGCCGTTGGTGGCGCCGGTGAAATTGATCCTGTTACCGGCAGTGCTGCCGAGCTGGCCCGAGAGGAACGTGAGTCCGGTGCCGGCCGAGAGCTGCGCGTCGACGTCGATGACAGAGGCCAGCTCGGAGTCGATCGTGATCTCGCCGGACACGTCCTGGCGGGTCACTTGCACTTCGCCGTAGCCGTCGCCGGCGGCGATCGACGGCGGCATGGCCAGCGTGTTGTTCAGGGACGCAGACCACTCGCGCGCGATCATCGTCGTGACGCCCCCCAGGCTGATCGCCATGTTCAGCACCGGCTTCGGGACCTGTGAGTTGTACGTCGGCGAGGGCTGCGCGATGTCGGCTGGGTTGGTGTAATGACCAACGAATTCGAACTCGGCGATGGCAATACCGCCGGCGCTGAGTCGGAACGTCACGTTGCCGCGAGCACCCGTGAGGACGTGCTTCTTGCGACCGCCTTCGTACCACCAAATGGTCAGCGACTCGTGCGAGGCGCTGATCGGCTTGTAGGTCACCGAGGTCACGGCGACCACCGTCTCACCCATCGCGCAGCCGCGCAGCAGCACGCCGAGCTCCGGCGCGGTGCCGGCCGTGCCGGAGCCCTTCAACTCACACGCGAACGAGAGCCGCGCAAGCTGGCCGCCGAAGACGCTCTGCACCATGTTCAGGTTCGCGCGGATGCTCGGCCGCTCGTTCATGCGCAGGCCTTCTGCCTGGAAGCGCGGGCTCTGCACCAGTACCGCGTTGGTGCCGACCACCGGCGTCGCGTCGGTGTTGTAGGTCGTCTCGATCTTGGCGAGGATGATCTCGTTACTGACGCGCAAATTGCCCATGACGGGTCACTCCTAGTTCGGGTCCGAAAGGTTCATTCGGTAGTGGACGAGCCAGCGGCACGTGAGCGCGCCGGCGGGACGGTTGAGCGAGACATCGACATCCGGGGCTGCGGCGCCGCCGTAACGCGTGTCGATGACGAAAGCGAGGCCGAGAGATCGGTCGGCCATGAGCGCGACGTGCTGTGCAGCGCGTAGCCGCAGCAGCTCGTCGAGTACGTCCTGTTCGCTGTCACCGCGGGCGACAAGCGTCACGGCGAGCTCGAGCAGGGAGTCGATGAAGGCGATATTCGTGACGCCGAGATCCGAGAGGGGGTCGTCGCTGCCGTAGTTGACGGAGACCGCTGGCAGTTCCTGGTCCTCGTCGGAGAGCGACAGGCGGCGGTGCGTGTAAACCGCTGCCCCCAGAGACGACGAGGCCGCCAGAGCGGCGGCCGTCGCGGCGATGATTTGCTGCGCGCGGTGCGTCATCCCTGCACCACGAGGCGGGTCATGCCCGTACCGTCAGGCTCCGGGCGCACGACCTTGAGCACACGGGTGCCGAGCGTGACCTGCGCGCCCTTGACGAGCTGCAGGCGCTCGACGTCCGAGCTTCGGCACGTGATGGACGGCTGCGTGCCATCGACGTCCATGCCGCCTACCGCGGCCTCGGCAAAGCCCTCGTCGAGGAGGCCGCAGCAATCTCCACGCGGAGTCGAAAACACGACGTCGCCCAGCGCGCGGATCATGTCGAGCAGGTCGGCGTCACTTTCCACGGTGGCGCTTGGTTGGGACGACGGCCTCGGCCGTCTTGGTCGTCACTGTCGCAGGCGCGGGCTCAACCGGCGCCGCCTCGTGACGGACGGCCTTGCCGATCGCTACCACGTAGCGCGCGTCGCGATCCGGCACGTCTACGATTGCGCCCACGGGATAGCCGACGCCGGCAATGCCGCAGGCGCGAAGAATGCGAATGTTCATTAATAGCTCCAGAGACGGGGCCGGTTTCCCGGCCCCGCCGTCACCTCACGAATCAGACCGTGAGCGCGTCCTTCATCACCGAGAACGACTCTGCGTGGCGGACCGCGATGTCGGCATCCTGGAACGCCGTCACGCGCACCGTGCCTGCGCTCGACCCGGTGTACGGGTCAACCAGCAGGTCGATGCCCGACCACAGACCGATCAGCAGGTCGGCCCAGTTGCCGAACGCGATCGCCGAGCAGACGCCGGCGGCCGTGCCCTTGGTCAGGTTCGACGGCACCTGGTTCGACACGATGGCGCGGTAGCCGTTCAGGGGTTCAGCGCCGGCATCCCACACGAAGCCGTTCTGGCCGCTGACCTTGCTCGTGGTCTTGAGCTTGCCGCGAACCTTGGCGTTCGTGTAGTACGCCATGCTGCCGATCGCAGCGTTCGCGACCGCGATGTCCGACTCGAGTTCGACGATATGCGCCCACGTCGGCGCCAGGCCGTTCGTGCCACCCTCGACATCACCGATGCCGGAGACCGACAGCACGCCGGTCGGCTGGTTGGCTGCGCCGGAGCCGGCGAACGCCGCCAGATCGAGCGCGAGCGCAATCGACGCGGCGAGGTCGTTGCGGACCATCGACTCCACATCGAGCGACGCCTGCAGCGTGAGCTTGCGGCTGTAGTCGACGAACGCGGCGACGGTCTTCGGCGACATCGTCACCTGGTCGAACGTGAGCGCGCCCTCCGTCGGCGCGGTGTTCTCACCCACCCAATAGCTCGTCGCACCCGCCGTCTTGCGCGGAATCGCGATGTTGCCGACCAGGCCCGTCAGGAACGTCGCGCCGAGCTGCTGCATCGCCATCGCATTGCGCAGCACGTCGATGAACGAACCACCGAGCAGGTCCGTCGCGACCGTGTAGCCGCCGGCCGATGTCGTGCCGACGGTGAGATCGCGCTTCAGCACGTCGACCGGGATGCGGACACCCCGCGTCTGGCGGTTCGAATCGTGCTGGCCCGCGGCGGCGCGGACCACCTCCATTTCGAACGGCGCGAGCTGCGCGGCGTTGCCGTTCTGCATCTTCTCGCGGCAGATTGCCTCGATCAGTCGCACGAACGAGAACCGGCGGGCCTCGCGGTCCGTCAGACCGATCTCCGCGCTGGGCTTGGCCTGCTTCGCGGCGAGGTCGGCCAGCAGGTCGCTGCGGAACTGCTCGAGGCTGGTGCCGTCGGCGACCGCCTTCTGAGCCATGTCCTGACGGCTGTGCAGGTTGCCGAGCGCGAGGATCTCGCGGGAGCGGGCGATCTCGGCCTCGCGGGCCGCGTTCGTAATCGCCTGCACGTCCGGCACTGAAGCGGCCGGCTGATTGTTTACTTCGGGCATTTTCAATTCCTCGGGAGGTGGCGCCTTGACGCCGTTGAATGAACGACCGACGCCAACGGTAGCGTCTGCCGGAATGGCGACGATCGAGTTCTCAAACGGCTCCCAGTCGACGACGCGGTACACGGGCGGGTCATCACCCGCTGCACGCCGATCGCCGAGGGATCGCTGGAACTCGTCCGACTGCACCAGGGTGCGGAACTCGTCGCCGGTGAGCACACGCTCGCTCGGCTCCGCCCCCTTGGACGTGGACTGCTCGATGACTTTGTGGACGAGGTAACCTACCGAAACCAACGATCGGATCCCGTCCTCCACGTCCTGCAGGATCTCTTCGGCAAAGGCGCTTCTCCCGAAGCGCGCCGTCGATCGCCCGCGGCGGTCATCACCAATCCACGCCTTCTCGATCACGCCCGGTTGGCGGTCCCAGTCGTGGTTCACCAGCAGCGGGTGCGCACCGTCGTTCAGCCGGCCAAGGCGGACGGACGACTCGCTGTGGTCGAGAATTTCGATTCCCCACCATCGCTCGTACGGTTCCTCACTGGAAAACGCAAGTTCGATGGTTCGGGTTTGCTTGTCGACCGCACCGCGATCCATGTGGAACGCTCGACGAAATACACCAGACCGCGCCTCCTCGAGGTCGCGGCGCGCTAGCTGTTCAGGCATGTGAGTCTCCGGTAGGTGCAGGCTTGGCCGCGGCGGACGCGGACGCCGGCGGATTCAAATCAACGAGCACGATGCCGAGGGCTTTTGCCTCGTCCTGCTCGCGCTTCAGGTCAGACCACACGTCAGCCAGGTCACGGCCCTGCTCGGCGACAATTTCGCTACGGGACTTGAGTCCGTGCTTAATGGCGAGAATGTTGGCCTCCATGTCGCGCTGCGGATCAACCCAGTCCCAGCGCCGTCCCTGCCAGCGGGCCGCGTTGAACTTTTCGAACTTTGACGCCGGCAGTGGGTCGAGCTTCCCAGCCGCCAGTGCGTACTTGAGCCACGTCGTGAAGAGCGGCCCGAGAAAGACCTCGATCATCCAGCCCTGCAGCGCCTTCCAGGCCTCCCGCTCCTCGAGCACGCCTGCACGGATGCTCGAATAGTTCACGTTCTCGAGGTCGTTCGCGAGCGTCGCATACGACACTCCAAGCCCTGAACTCAGGCCGCGCAGGCAGGCGCGCACGAAGTCGCCGTACTGCTGGTGTGGATACTCCGGATCCCAGGCCTCAATCGATCCGCCCGGCGGCAGCTTGAAGAATCCACCCGGCTCCGCGGCATCGATGACAAAGTCGCCGTTTGCGTCCTCGCCGTCGGCCATCGACGCGTCGCCATCATCCTCGGTCTTGATGCCGCCCATCTTCGCGGCGCCGACGCGGGCGGCCACGACGGCCGCCTCCTCATAGCCGCCGAGCATCTGCAGGCGGATCATCGCCGAGGCCATCGCGGGAACGCCGCGCAATTGCCCGATCGACTGGCGCGGGAAGAACAGGCGAAACTCGTCCGCCGGTATGCGAATACGGCGCCGCGCCTGTGGTTGCTGCGGATCGGCGGTGTCGTTGTCGTTCAGCCAGTAGGCGCCCGGGGCGCCCCACTCGTCGACCTCAACCCCCATGCGGACCCGTGCGCCGCTTGGTAGGTCACTATTGAATTGCTCGTCGATGCGCTGGGGGTCGATGAGCTGCAGCTGCAGGCCGAACACCCCGCCCCGCACATACCGCACCCCCACCTCGCCGTCGCGTGCGACGGTACGGGCGAACAGGCGCTCGACCTCGGTCAGTGACAGACCCGTGACTTCGCATTGCGCGGCCCAGCGCCAGAACTCCGTCTCGATCTTGCGGGCGTCGAACTGGTCCACGGTGCCGTCGGGACGACGTGGCTCGACAAACAGGGCGAAGCCGGCATGACCGACGACGTTCGTCTCGACCATGGCGAGGAATTTCCGCGCGTAGTCGTTATTTTGTTCGAGGTCGCGTGAGCGCGCTCGGAGAATGCGCAGGTGTCGCTGCAGGTCCGCGTTGACGTGGGTCGACTGCGTGACCCACGAGGCCGTGAGGTTTGATACCTGAGCGCCGCTGAACGATCGGCGCTGGCGGCGCGGCAGCCGCGGCAGCGCGGCAAGCGTCGATCGGCCCAGCTGCGTTTTAAACCACGGTTCGGTCACGTCAGAACCTCGTTTGATACCGAGCAACGTGCTCACCGCGGCGTATTTTCTCGGCGCGCTCTTCCTGCGCAACCTGGGCCTGCAGCTTGGAGCGCTCCGCAATCAGATCCGCCCGGCTCCAGCGCGAAAGCGAACGACCGGCCAAACTGTAGCTCGCCGCGCGCAGGTTGCCCGGGTCGCGCAGGTAGGCCTCGACGTTCTCGAGCATCACGCGCGCCGTGCTGCGATGGTCGACGTTGCCGGCCGCCGCCGGGTCTGGCAGCACCTCAACGTAGCCTTCCTCCGCCGTCGTGCGTACACCGGCCGCGGTGACGACCAGCCGCCAGCGATAGTTACCGGAGCGATAGCCGGCCGACGTCGCGGCGGCGATCGTGAACGTGTGCGTGGTGCCGGAGGCAACACCGGCAACGCTAAAGTTGCCGTCCACCTTCTCGAAGTACGCGACGGACGTCCACGTCCCGGCAGGGTAGTCCGCGAGATCGCGCGTCCATTCCCAGGTGTCGCCGGCGAACAGCTGCGCGGGAACTTGCGTCGGTGTGGTCACGTCATCTCCATCGGTTCACCCAGGACGGGCGGCGCTTGGGCGCCTGCCTTCGTTTCTGGGTCGGTTGCTGTGGCGGGGTCGGCGGCTCGTCGATGGCCGGCTCCACTGCAGTGTTCTCGCCGGTCGGCGGCCGCTCGCGGGCGGCACGCTTGCCGCGCTGCCGCAGCAGCTCCGCACCCCCCCGCCCCTGCAACGCGCACCAGGCATACACCGTGCAGTCGAGCGCTTCCTGCCGGATGCCCGTCTGTCGCGGTCGCCACACCCGCACGCGGCGACCCTGCGTGACGCGGTACACCACCGTCTCACTGGCGAGCTGTTCGAACCACTCCTCGGTGGTCGTCGCATCGAAGTGCATGTAGCCCGGGCCCGGCACCGTGACCTTCTTCAGACGCGCGTAGATCACGTCCTTCGCGGTGTCGACGCCGACCGGCCAGACGTGGCCGATCTTCGACTTGCTGGCTTTCTTCGGCCACGCCAGCCGGCCCGGGCCGCCGACCCCCTTCACGGCCCAGACGCGAAACCGTTTCCGCGCCGCGCAGTAGCGGTACACCTGCTCGGTGAAGTGGCCGCCCGAGTCCACCGCGCAGGCCTCAATCACGAGCTCGCGACCATCATCGGTGTGAAAGCGGCGCTTCAGCAGCTCATCGTGTTCTCGCCAGAGCGCAGAGCTGCCCGGATCACCACGCAGGACGGCGTGATCGATCCGCCACGCCTCCTCGTCCGCGCCCCATGCCCAGAGGACCGATTCCAGGCGGTCGTCCTGCACGTCCGTGCCGACCGTGATCAACAGCGCGCCCGGTGGCAAACTCTCGGCCGTGTAGCTCTCGCAGCGCTCCAGCAGCCCTTTCGGCTCGAGCTTCTCGCCGGCGTCTTCCCACGTTTCGCCGAGCGACGTGTTGATCCAGGTCTGCAGGGTTTCCGGCAGGCGCTTGGCCTTGAGGAATCCGATAGCCATTTCCGGCCAGGAACTCCACGGCGAGTACAGTTCGCTCAGATGGAATCCAGCCACGCCGTCGAACGGCTTGCTCGAGCGCCACTCGCCCCGGGCGATCATGGTCTGCTTGTCCGCGTCGGTGAGTTCAACGCCACAGTGCTGACACACGTACACGGCCCGCTCCGGCTGCCCGTCCGGCCAGCGCACGTTGGCCCAGATCAGCCGCTGAAACTCGTCGCAGTGCGGGCACGGCACGAAATAGTAGCGCTGGTCTGACTGCTCGAAACCGATCTCGATGCGCGAGCTACCCTTAATCGTCGGCGTTGATCCGGCCAGCACTTTGCGATTCCAGAATGTGCGGGCGCGCTTGATGCCGAGGGAGATCGGGTCGCCCTCCGTACCGGCGCTCGTCGGGAACCTGTCGACCTCGTCGAACAGCACGATCCGGATCGGTCGAGAGGCCAATCCCGCCGGAGAATTTGCCCCTGCTACCGACAGACGACCGCCGGCGAAGCTCTTCTGCAGCAGCGTATTGCCGCTATCGCGCGCCTTCGGGTCGGCGATCTTGCCGCGAATCGCCGGTGTGTCACGCACCATCGGCGCGAAACGGGTCTTGGCCCAGTCCTCCGCCATCTCGAGCGTCGGCTGCACCAACAGCATCGGCGCCGGGTCTTGATCGACGTGAAAGCCGATCACATTGTTCAGTATTTCGGTCCAGCCCGTCTGAGCGGATTTCATCACCCAGATCTCTTTCACGGCCGGGTCACTGACAGCATCCATGATGCCGCGCTGAAACGGCGCTCGATCAGTCCTCCATTGCCCTGGTTCGGCGCTGCTTTCGCTGCTGAGCCTTCTTTCGCGATCGGCCCACTGGCTGACGGTCAGGTCGGGTGGAGGGGTCCACACGTTCGCCAGTTTCCGATACCACTCCTGCGGGTTCCCCGTCGTGAGGCTCGTAGTCGGCGAGTTCGGCGAGGAGAGCATAGACCTCGGCTCGGATCGCCGCCGAGATGATATTTTCGTCTCCAATATTCACCAGTCGTGCGCTGAGTTTCGAGGGCATGGCAAGCGCCTTGGCGCGCGCGTTCGCGATGCAATCCGTCCAGAAACGCTCGACCGCGGCACGTTCGGCCAGGTCGCCACGCCTCACCGCATTGTCGTGCTCGACCTTCTCCGCCTGCGCCGCTGCTAAGCGCTGGCGCTGGTCATCAAATTCAGAGTCCCCCGAATTGCACAGTTTCGCAACGTAGTAGGCCACCAGGGCGGGCCCGGGATAGGTGCCGTCGTCGTTGCGCGGCGCGTCCACCCAGTCGCGCATCGTCCGTGGCGCGATCGAGAGCAACGCCGCCGCCTGGATCTGTGTCATGGCGCCGAGGTTCATGGTGCGGTCGGTTGCGTCGGCAGGCGGCTATGGCGGGCTGGAGCTAGGAGAATATTGGGGTTCGAATTACC
>Ga0100403_1002798_pt1 | contig 13450 bp, 12 predicted proteins | sample CryGeymet201501t_FD_83663 | JGI IMG/M metagenome (GOLD analysis project Ga0100403, IMG submission 83663) | Groundwater microbial communities from Crystal Geyser aquifers in Utah, USA - Crystal Geyser metaG 2015-01t | ecosystem: Environmental > Aquatic > Deep subsurface > Groundwater | place...
TGAAATTGTTGCCCATGATGCTCTAAGTATCGCCATCGGGTTGCTGAAAGATTCAACCGTTGAGTCGAGAATTGATCTTGATCGCAAAGTTCGTTCAACAGAATTTTTATCAGGAAAATCAGGTCGCTGGAAACTTGAAGAAGGGGTTTGGATTAAAGAAATGGCGCTTATTAAGTTGCGTAATGGAAAGTACGAGAAGCTAGTTCTTTGATCTCGTTTCTATTTTTCCAAAGACTCCCCAGAGAGTCCCTAGCCCATAGAAAAGATTAATCATCACTTGAATTATCATCACAAGAGGGAAAGCCTTGAAGAGTTGATTTCGTCCACATACCCAAAGCGAAGTGGTCAGATTGGCGATGAGATAGCTTATGGCTGGCAAATATGTGATGAAAGGCAAATTCGAAATAAAGAAAATATAGACAAGATAAAGATTAAAAATCAACGGGACGAGGTAGATGAGCGGCAGTGGAATATCAGTAAGCAATGCCGACTGAACTCTGAAAAATCCACTCTTAAAAACAGCACGAACAAGCTTCAATGGATTTTCTTTTTTAGAGTGATAAACAAAAAGATGGCTGAAATAAAAAACAGAATCAGTGATCTTAACCGCCTTTTCTAAGAAAATATTTTCTTCATTTCTTGTAAAGCGTGGATCAAATCCTCCCACAAGATTCCATATTTTTTTCGAGACCCAGAGGTTGCAGAGAATAAGTTTTTTTTCTGAAACGGCGATGCCCTTGTCAGACAAAGGCTCGGCAATCTTCATGTGACGAAAGCGAGTTGAGGCGGTGGCTAGTGGTGATTGCTGAGCTATGCCTACGGCATGAGCAAAAAGTGATGCATCCGGAGGCGATAAATCGGGTCCCCCAAAAATATGGGGACGAGTCCTAGATGCTAAAAGCGATTTAACTAATGGAGTGTAACCAGAAGGAAGATAAGCATCATCATCCAGGAAGAAAGCGTAATCAAATTCTTCGTTTTTGAGAGCAAGGTTTCGACAAAAGGCGGGAGTCTGTGGGGAATAACATTGAATCAATTCGGGCTTAATGTAATGGCCCTCTATAATGTCTTTGGAAAGATTATCTTTGCCATTGATGACAACTTTCGTGTCACAGTTATATTGATCCTTGAGCGCATTTAAGGAGTCGAGACATCGTCGAAGGTGGGCGTGGCGATTAAATGTCACAATGACGACAATGATTTTCATACGTTGCTATAATGATGCACTCATATAGACTTTTGTGCAACAGAATGATCATTTGAGTAGTAGCACTTTTAGATTAAAGAGATAAAATAAAGTATGTTCAAAAGCCTGATACAAACATCTTACTTTCAAGTAGAGCTCGAAGTTTCGAGTGAAGAGATATTAAAGCGAATTCAGCATGACTTTTCCTGGTTTTCTCCTCTTGAAAATAACAAATTTAAAATGAGAATCAAACTTGAAGGTCTTGATCAACCCAAGTTTCGCCATGATCACCTACAGTTTAGTTTTAAAACAAAGCAAGCTCAAGTTCTCGATAATGAATTTTTGAGAAGAGTTGAGTATTTCGACGGATCAATTGTTGAATATGATTATCAAGCTGAAGTTGGACTGATTCAGGCGATTGACAATGATCGGCTTCATGATCTTGCTCTCCAATTAATTTCGTCACGAACTGGTAAAATGTTAGATCTTGAGGGTCTTCACAAAATTCATGCTTGCTCGGTTTCTCTCGAAGATAAAGTCGCTCTCATTTTAATGCCAATTGGTGGGGGGAAATCCACTCTACTGCTTGAGCTTTTAAAAGATAGTGCATTCCATTTTGTTTCAGACGATACGCCCTTGGTAGATGTTAAAAAAAATATTCATCCCTATCCCTTTCGAATTGGTAAAACTGATTTACCTCAAGATTATCCCTTTCTCATTGAACCTAAAGTGAAGTTGAATCGCAGTGGATATGGTGAAAAGTTTTTGTTAGGTCGTGAAGAAGTCTCTTTAACAGTTGAAACAAAAACTCTTGGTAAAAAAGTTCTCATTTTTGGTACGCCATCAGTAAAAGAATCTAAGATCGAAGAGATGAACAAGGGAATTGCCTTTTATTATCTGTGGAGAGAGATGGTAATTGGTATAGGATTGCCTCAGATTATTGAGTTCTATTGGAGCTTTGCTCTGCTTGATTTGGCGAAAGTAATTAAGATTGGATTTAGTCGACTATTTTTAGCGATAGCACTAGTTAGAGAAAACCCATGCTATCGGCTTTACAGAGGACCTGATCATTCAAAGAATGCATCTTTGATCAAGAAGGTCCTCTCAGAGCTTTAGATTACTTAGTTTTGGCCTTGGCCTTGCCTTTAGCGATAGCTTTTTTGATTCTAAGTTTTTTCTTCATTTGGCTTTTTTTGCGGTTCATTTTTAGCGTTAGCTGTTTACGTCCTCTTCCCATTTCTAAAACTCCTGTCATGATGCATTGTGTAAGTAAATTCAATAATGAAACTGACTATAGCCGAAGCTATTGAAAATTGACAAGTCCGATCATTTATTAATCTTAAGTTATTAATGGCTTAAAAAGAGTTCTTTCTTGTCAGTAATCGGTCTCAAATGGTAAATTTTATTAGGCTCATTAATTATTAATCAGTATGCTCTTGACGCGCCATGCACGGCCAAAGTCTCGAGGACGTGAAAAGCGTCGCAGATAAGGAAGTCTTCTATGTTTAAAAAGTTCTTGGATTGGTTTTCAAATGACTTAGCAATTGATCTTGGGACAGCAAACTGTCTTGTCTATGTAAGAGACAAGGGCATTGTAGTAAATGAACCATCAGTGGTGGCTGTTCATCAAGGAATGAAAGGCATCAATAAAGTTTTGGCCGTCGGTAAAGAAGCTAAAGAAATGTTGGGTAGAACTCCGGGTTCAATTAAGGCCATTCGACCAATGAAAGACGGTGTTATTGCTGATTTCGAAGTCACTCAAGCAATGCTTCGTTACTTTATTCAGAAAGCTCTACCAGGATCAAAACTGATTAAGCCAAGAATCGTTATCTGTATTCCCTTTGGCATTACTCAAGTGGAAAAGAGAGCTGTAAAAGAATCAGCTGAGCAAGCTGGTGCTCGTGAAGTTTATTTAATTGAAGAGCCAATGGCCGCAGCAATTGGTGCTGGCCTTCCTATTACAGAGCCATCAGGAAATATGATTGTCGACATCGGTGGTGGTACTACTGAAGTTGCCGTAATTTCTCTCGGTGGGATTGTTTATTCTAAATCAGTTCGTGTTGCTGGTGATAAGTTTGATGAAGCTATCGCTCAGTATATCAAAAAGAAATATTCTCTTCTCGTCGGTGAAAGAACGGCTGAGCAAATTAAAATTACAATCGGTAATGCTTATCCCTTTGATGATGAAGTAAAGAGTATGGAAGTGAAAGGTCGCGACCTCATCGCTGGTGCTCCGAAAATTATTGAAGTCACTTCAGATGAAATTAGAGATGCGTTGTCTGATCCTATAGCTGAAGTGGTTGAAGCCATAAAAATATCTCTTGAAAAAACTCCTCCTGAACTAGCTGCCGATATCGTTGATAACGGCATTATTCTCGCTGGTGGTGGAGCCTTATTAGCGAACCTCGATGTTCTGATTAAGGAAAAAACAGGATTGCCTGTTTCATTAGCAGAGGATCCACTCACATGCGTTGTGAGAGGTTGCGGAAAGGCTCTTGAATCACTTGAATTGCTAAGACAAGTCGCAAGCTTGACTTAAATTTTAAAAGAATAAAGGACGTTTCTTGGAAAACAATTTCGTCAAATTAGAAATTGCCGAGATCATCAGTAAATTTCACCGATTGGTGAAAGAGAAGATTGAGATCAAGCTTTGGACGAAAGGATCTGATTCTGTTTCTTATAAATGTAAGCAGGTAAGAGTACTCAAAAAAGAATCACGCATAACAATGGTTTTCTTCAGTGAAAAGGCCGAAATTGAAACGGCCATGATTGGGAAAACTTTGTACATCAATTTTGAATTGAATGAACTCGCTTATTTTAGTGAAGGTAAGATTAGTAAGTTTGAAGATAATGGCTTTGAATTCGTCATTGAAGAGCCGGTATATCGAACTGAATCTCGAATCAATACTCGTCTATTAACTTTTCCACACCATAAAGTTTATGCCTTCTTTGAGATCCCAGAGAACGTCAAAGAGACAACTAATATAGTTCAGCTAAATAAAAGTGTTGAGAAAGGTTACGACAACTACAAAAGTCAGCAAAAAGAAAAACTCTTAGAGCGATTAGCTTCTCATATTGGAGAATGTCATCATCTGACAGACTTTAGAGTTTTGGATATTTCAGTGAGCGGAGCTGCCTTTTTGGTTCAGTCTGCACACAAAGGATTTTTTGAAAATTTAAAAAATGCAGACTTAACTGTTCTCTTTGAAGATTCGGTTTTTCAAATTCAAGGGGCAAAAACAGTTTATGTGGTCGACTATCTCTCGGGCGATCAAAGCAAAGCGACAGAATCACTTTATAAAGTAGGAATGACTTATCATCCTCTCGCAAGTTTGGCTCAAAAGATAAATAGTATTATCCACTCATCTGAGAAATTAGATTCAATGAGGCGTGAATTTGAAGATTTCAAAGGCAAGTAATCTTATTCTCATTTTGTTACTTACGAGTTGTTCTTTTTTTAAAAGAAGCAAAAGCGAAGTACCAACAACTAAAGTAAAGAGTTCTCACTCTTACACTCTATCTGATAAATCAGGTGAATTTGAATATACTCATCAATCAAATTATTTAAAAAAGAACAATCGCCTCATCACTAAGTATCAAGTTAAAGCTAAAGATAGCGAGGGAAAAGTTTTAGAACAAGCTGTGATCTTTTCAAATCCTGGCAAGCTCAAAGAAGTGTATTTAAGTCGTCCAGAAATTTCACAATATACTGTTTGGTTTGAGGGTAAAAAATATTTCACAGAAGTAAAACTTAATCCAAAATCGAAAACATTAGATCTCAAATTAGAAAGCCCGGAAAAACAATGGAATGGTTCGAAGTCTATGCCACTGCCTAAGGATGCCATTTTAATGTGCTATCTTGGGCAAATTATGGAATGCGCTAAACAAACGGGATTCATTTCAAAATCAATTAAGGCCCAAACAGGGACAATGAGTTTTTATTTAATCATTGAGGGTTACCCTTATTTTCAAGAGCAGTACATTGGAGTTGAGGATTCTCCCCTCATAAGGGCGCAGCTTGTCTATGATGGTACAAATCCACAGGGAGAGAAGCGTTATTCTCTCAATTTTTCGGGCCAATCTATTTTTTATTTCCTAAACGAGAAGCAAGAAATGATAAAAAAGTTTTGGGTTTCTCAAGGTCTTACAGTTAACTAATTCAAGTGAAGTCGAAATGACACCAATCAATTTAGTCAAGAATCTCTTTTTCATATAGAACTAGGTTTAAAACAATAGTTTAGGTAAAATGAATTCCAATTGGGGGAATTAATGAGTGAGATTGGACAACTCGTTTTTACTGGAATTAGCGGAACAGGCTTAACTGCAGAAGAGAAAAAATTTATAGAAGAAGAGAATATTGGAGGAATCGTCCTCTTTGCTCAGAACTATGAATCTCCCGCTCAAGTTGCAGAACTCATTAATTCAATTCAAGTGTTAAGAAAAGAGTATCCTCTTTTTATTTCTGTCGACCAAGAAGGTGGACGTGTCCAACGATTTAAAACTCCGTTCAATGTTATTCCAAGTATGTTTGATGTAGCTCGTTTAGATTCTCCAAAGGTTGTCTACAATGTCGCAAAAATCATTGCAGATGAGCTAACTGCTGTTGGAGTGAATCTTGATCTTGCTCCAGTCTGTGATGTGTGGACCAATCCAAATAACAAAGTGATTGGAGATCGCTCATTCGGCAATAATCACGAGTCTGTTTCTAAGTTTTCCTCTTCAGTGATCAGAGGTTTTCAAACAAATGGTTTACTCGCTTGCTCAAAACATTTTCCAGGTCATGGAGATACGACAAAAGATTCTCACTACGATCTTCCTATTATCAAGAAAACCCTCGATGAACTTCGGCAAAATGAATTTCAACCTTTTATCAAAGCTATCAAATCAAGAGTTGAATTTATTATGATGGCTCATTTGCAAGTTGATTGCATTGATCCTGATTTACCAACGACCCTTTCTCCTCACGCCTATAATTTATTAAGAAAAGAATTACGTTATACAAAAATTATTATTTCAGACGATATGACAATGAAAGCGATTGCTGATCGTTGGACGTATGAAGAAGCGGCCGTAATGACTATCGCTGCAGGTTGCGACATTATCGAATATAAAGATATGGATAAGGCCATGTTGGCGGTTGAAGCCTTAAAAGAAGCGAAGCGAACTAAAAAGATCAAGAATGAAACGTTCAAAGCTAAAATTGATCGGGTATTAAACTGTAAAAAAACCTATTTTGCAGAATATCGTCCTGTTTATATCCCTGAGATTTCAAAAAAAATCGGAGTTCGGGCAAATCAGATCCTCATCGAAGAGTTGGTTGAGAGAATCAATCAACTGAAAGTGGCCTCCGGAGAGGTCCGCGCCTAGGTATTCCTTTCCTCTCAACGCAAATAATCAAATCCTTTTGTTATCCTATACTTAGGTAAGTAGGAGAAATTTATGCTTTTATGGGCCTCGCTCATTTTGTTCGGAGTTGCGGTGTTTATCGTGACGAGTATGATGTTTCTCGATGAGAGCGAATACAAGGCACAAGAAAAATTAGAGCAGCAAGCAACTGTTCAAGATTCTGTTAATCAACAAGGTGTTATCCTTCGTTACTCTCGTCCATTCTTCAAACGATATGTAACTCCCATTGTATCTTCAATGAAGAGTAAGAAAAAAATTCGTGAAAAGTATAAAAGAAAATTAGCATCTGCAGGTTTGACGGAAATTCTAACGCCTGAAGATTTTTTCTCATTTAAACTTTTTCTGATCTTAGGATTTCCAATCGTGTTCTTCGGAGTTCGCTGGTTCATTGAAGCCGATTGGCCACTGAGCTATATTCCCCTTATTTCAGGATTCGGCTTTTTTTATCCAGACTTGTGGATTGATGGAACAATCAAAAACAGACAGAACGAAGTAATGCGATCGATGCCATTTGCTGTTGATATGTTGGCCCTCTCAGTTGAGGCTGGTTTGGATTTCGTTGCGGCCATGGCGAAAGTTGTTGAGAAAGCAAAGCCAAGTCCATTGACTCAAGAATTTGAAATTCTTATGAAAGAAATTAAAATCGGGGCAAGTCGTGCTGAAGCTCTTCGAAATATGTCTTGGAGAATTGATCTGATTCAAATTTCTTCTTTTTGCGCAACTTTGATTGCCGCCGATTCAGTGGGTGCTTCAATTGGCCCGATCCTAAAAGCCCTGTCTGCTGAAATTCGTCAGAAGAGATCTTCAGATGTTGAAAAGGCTGGTGCAACTGCCGCGACAAAAATTTTATTTCCGATGTTGTTTCTAATTGTTCCCGCAGTTTTTATTATCGTAGCAGCTCCCATTATGCTCGAGTTGGTGGTGGGTAAATAATGAAAATGTGTAAAATAAAAGAAAATAATGGTGGAGTCCTTGTTGAAAATGTCGCTATTGCAACGTCAACGTTATCGCGCATGAAGGGCTTGATGTTTGCCGGCAGTATGCCAAATTGTGATGGCTTTTTGATAGATCCCTGTAATTCAATTCACACTTTTTTTATGAGATTTAATTTAGATATCGCTTTTATAAGCAAAAATAATGAAATCGTTCATATAGAAAAAAACATGAAGCCTTGGAGGGCCACCCGAATTCATTTCAAGTCGCGAAAGGTTTTAGAGATGAAAGCGGGAACAATGTCGGAAAAACTAAAAGTTGGAACAAAGGTCGAAATAGAATGTATAAACTAGTCGTAGTTGGTGGGAAATTACGTGGAAAAGAGTTTCCCTTAGAAAGTGGTGAAAATATCGCAGGTCGAGAAGACACATGTGATATCGCCTTAGCCGTAAATGGAGTCTCCAAAAAACATTTTTCAATCACGGTGACCGATGATGTTTGTTACTTACAAGATTTAGGAAGTTCTAATGGTACCTTCGTCAATGGAAAAGTTGTTAAACGTGCCACTGTCAAAAATGGTGATAAAATTGCACTACCTGATCTGATCCTTCAAGTTGTTTACGTTAAAGAGAAAAAAGTCGTCATTAAGAAGAAAAAAGTTGAAGAGGAAGATGATGATGATGATTGGTTAACAGGCGGAGCGCCTCCGGCTTCACTTCCAGCAAAAATACTTTGGCTCTTTAGATTTAAGTTTATGCCAGTTGTTCACGGGATAAACGAAGAATATGAGTGGAAAGCCTTATTTGGAATTTTGCTCAGTGTTTTCTGCGTGGTCGTTATTACATTGACCATCTATCCTGTGCTTGAAGATTCAAAAAGAATTCTCTTAAGCGAAGTTGCCCTTCGTGGTGCCCACTATGCTGAGGAAATAGCCCGACTTAATCGAAAGGCCCTTGATCAGAAGCAACTCGATGCTCTTGATACGGGATTCCTAGATAAAGAAGATGGTGTAAAGTCCTATCGACTTTTTGATTTGAACGGTCGTATTGTTCGCCCAATGGAGAAACTCAATACCTATGTTGTGGATACCTTTTCTGTTGAGTCACTTAACTGGGCAACAAATAAGAGTTCGAATAAAAGAGGGGAGCTCAAAAAGCTACTCGACGATGGTGAAGTTGGTATTGCTAAAACGATTATGGTTTTTAACCCGAGAACAGGTGTCGAAGACCCTGTAGGTATTATTGCCATTCGATTTACTCCCAAGTCTCTCCAGCTTGAGGCCGTAAAAAGTTCGAAAGCTTATCTTGAGGCTTTGGTCACTAGTGCCATTGTAGCGATTATATTCTTCGGTATTGTCTATTACTTAACTCTTAGACCGATTGAAGAGATGAAGTATCAAATCGAAGATACTTTACGCGGAAAAAGAAAAAATCTTGAAAGTCGTTATCTCTTCGAAGCCTTTGAAGGACTTCGAAGTTCGATAAACACTATTCTTCAACGAATGAGAGAACTTCAAAATCAAGAAGATGATGGGGAGTTTGAAGAAGAGAGCGATTCTTCTTATGTGGCATCAATGAGTGAGTTCTTAAGAGCTTCGGGAACTGCTGCTATCGTTCTCGATTCGCATAAAAATTTAGCTAAGATGAATATGATGGCAGAAGACCTCACAGGGATTAGAGAAAATGCATCTGTCGGAATGAGTCTCCTCGATATAGCGAGAGAACAAGGCTTTGCCGCTACAGTCATAGAGCTTTGTGATGGGTCAGCTAATAATGATGGAACTCATCAGCAAGGCGAATATGAGCTTGGAGGCAATCCTCATTCGATAAACGTTGTATCACTCATGGGAAAGGATGGATTTGCAAAATCCTTTTTAGTAACCATGAATAAGGTTGAATAATGTCAGAAGGCGTTAATAAAATTACCAAGAATTTTAAGCAACCAACGTTGCCTGGTAAGTATTATCGTCTTTCATGCTTAACCGGAAAAAATAAAGGCTTTTGTTATTATTTAACAGGAAAGCGAGTCGTCCTCGGAAGAGGCGACAAAGTAGATATTCAAGTTTTAGATGCAAAAAGCTCAAGAGAGCACGCCGAACTGGTACTCGTTGGGACACAATTTGTTCTAACAGATCTCGGTTCACAAAATGGAGTCATCGTTAATGATCTCAAGGTTACCCAACACCAGATAAAGGAAAGCGACAAAATTATCATCGGTCAGACCGTTTTTAAGTTCGATACGATTACTGTAAAAGAAAGTAAAGATCTCGCTGTTGTTGATGACAATGAGGTTGATGAATTTGAAGAGGAAGAAGAGGAAACAAGTAAAACTAAGAAAAAAAGTGCCAAAAAGAACGAGCAAAAGAAAAAACCACTTGTGATGGTTGCCATTGTCCTACTTGCTGTCGTTTTTCTTTTACCGGATGAGAAAGTGGTAAATCCTGGTGCCAATAGAAATAATCCTAACAATATTGGTGCCCAAGATGTGATTACTGACTTAATTGACAAAAAACAAAAAGAAGAAGACCGGGAGCTTAGAGAAAAGCTTGATACCTATATTCAACGTGGATTACGTGAATATCGTGAAGGAAATTACTTTCGGGCCATTGAAGAATTTAACTTGGCGCTTATTTTGAGTCCAAGTAATGGGGATGCTAACTTTTATCTCAACAGAACCAAGCAAAAGTTGGATAATTTAATTGAATTGATTTTTTTGAAGGCCAAGCAAGAAGCTGAGGCTTTGAAATATTCGGGAGCTCTTATTTCATACTGTGAAATTTTGAGACTTTTACAAGATTACCCTGAAGATAAAAGATTTATAGATGCCAAAAAGAATATAGAATTTTTAGAGTCGCAAATGGGAATGGAGAAGAATGAATATCAGTGTTTCTAAAGACAATCAAGTTGTCTTGAATATTGATTTAACTCAAGAGGTATCCGCACTAGGAAATAGTGAGGCGGTTTTCTATATTGGCAGAGCTAAGGATTGTACAGTTGTACTAGATGACCGAACCATTTCAAGAATTCACGCAGAACTCCATTATAGTAATCACCAGTGGAAACTTGTTGCGAGTTCGGGTTTTGGCAGCCTACTTGTCAATGGACAACCAATAAAAGATAAAATCCTTGAGCCTGGTGATTCAGCCTCATGTGGACCTTATATTTTAAATTTTCAATTTATCATTGCCGAAAGTCAGCCAAGTTCTGAGGAGCTGGTTGAAGAAGAAGTGATTGAGGACCTCGTTGAAGTTGAAGATTCAAGTCCTGAAATGACTGAAACTTTTATTGAAGAAGCTCCACAGGTTGAAATGGTCACTGAGGAAGATGCGGGACTTGTTCAAGAAGAAGAATTTGATGATGATTTTGGTGACAATGTTCAAGAAGAGCCAGTTAGCGAAACTTTTGGAGAGGAAACTTCTGAGATAAGTGCAGAAGATGCCACTGTTGAAGATGACATCTCTTTTGATAACGGGGAAGAAGACTTTGCTATAATTCCCGAAGATGACGATGGAGATGACCTTAATGAGAGTACGAGGGTTTTACAAACATTCGTCGATCTCTATTTCGAAATATCTGGCGAATATGCTCCTTATGATAAATTCGTACTTGATGACAAAGAAGTCTTCATAGGACGAGACTCATCGAAATGTAAACTTGTTATTAATGATCCTGAAATATCAAGTGTTCATGCCGTTATTAGAAAAAATAATATCACGTGCACGATTGAAGATTTGCAATCGGCCAACGGAACACTTGTTAATGGCGAAGCTGTTAATAAGCAAGATCTATCAAATGGTGATGAAGTTCTTCTAGGTTCAACAACTCTTACCTTGAGAATTAAGAGTGACTTCTTCAAGCAGGAAGAAGATCGCTTAATGCCTGTTGAGGAAGGCCAGGAAATTGAAGTTCAAGAAATTGTAGAAGTTGATGAAGATTTTGATGATACGGGAATGCAGGAGTTTGGCGATCAGACGGGAGCTCCAAAATCAAATTCGCTCTTTTCAAAAGAAGCCCTCAAAGATCCAGTTAAGAGAAAGAAGATTCTCTACGGACTCATTGGTCTGCTGGCGCTCTGGGTTCTTTTAGATGAAGAGCCGGCCAAGAAACCAGCTCCCAAGCAAAGTAAAGAGGATGCTCGATTACTTGAGAGTCAAAAGCAAGGTGTGAATACAACTAACCCAAATGAAAAGAAGCTGACACCTGAAGAGTTAGCGATGGTTGAATCAACTTATCTTTTAGCAAAAGAACTAATTGATGTGGGTAAGTTTAACGAAGCTCTGATTGAATTAGATAAAATTAAGAGAATCCAAGCCTCCTATAAAAATACGCTTCAACTTGAAGCTCTTGCTAAGCAGAAAATTGCAGAAATTGAGGCGCTTAACAGAAAGCAGCGAGAAGAAGAAGAGAAGCGTTTAAGAATGGAGAAAGTTAAACTTCTGGTGGAAGAAGCAAAGTCAGCAACAGAGAAAAAACAGGTTCAGTTGGCCGAAGGACTCTTTGCCAAAATCATCGAGCTCGATCCAGAAAACTTTGAAGTTTCTCGTTTAAAGTTGGAAATTGATTCTTATAAGCGTGAACAAGAAAGAATTGAAATTGAAAGAGCTGCTAAAGAAGCTGAACGAAAGCGTCAGCTTGATGCCTTGGCACCAGGGAAAGGACATTACCTTAAAAGTGAATGGTATAAAGCTATTCAGCGTCTGGGTTCATTTTTATTAGAAAAATCGATTGATGAAGATCTACGTGACGAAGCGACAAAAATGCTGACCGAATCAAAAGAAAACTTGAACAATATTATTCAGCCAATGCTTGGAAAAGCTCGTTCTTTAAAAGAAGGACAAGATCTCAAGGGAGCTTATGAGCAGTATGCTGAAATATTGAAACTTGATCAAGGAAGCACGGAAGCTCTAAATGAAATGGATGAAATTAGAGATATTCTGATTGCTCGCTCCAAAAAGATTTATCGAGAGGCCATTATCTCGGAATCGCTAAGTCTCTTTGATGATGCGAAAGAAAAGTTTAAAGAAGTTCAGCAGATCTCTCCGTCAGATAGTGAGTATTATGAAAAAGCCACCAATCGATTAAAAGAATATTTGGAATAATTATGTTGGAATTAAAAAGTTATGCAGCCATTAGCGATCAAGGACCATATCTTCAAATCAATGAAGATTCTGTAGAGTCGGATTTGGTCAATGGCCTCTTTATGATTATAGATGGATTTGGTGGGGCCAATATTGGTGATCGAGCAGTTGCTCAACTTAAAGAAGATGTAAAAAAGTTCTATATCAATATCGGTGGAGACCCAGATTCAACCATGCCTCATTTTTATAGTCCTCGTTATTTAATTGAGGGGAATGCTGTTATTAATGCCCTTCACTTTGCTCATCAAAATTTAAAAAGACAAAATTCAGCTAAATCGATGAATGAAAGAGCTGGTGCTTCAATCATGATCGCTGCTCTTGCGGATAACCTTTTAACATTAGTCAGTGTCGGCAATTGTCGCGGGCTCCTCTTTAGAGGAGGTGAACTAAAAGAAGTGATCTCACCTGATAATATGGAATATCTCTCAGGTGATTTTTTTGAAAAACAGTTTCATACAGCTCCTGTTTCAGCAATCGGCCTTTATGATGACTTTTCCATGTCGGTTAAAGAACTAAGAGTTCAAGAAGATGACAGTTTAATCATGTTAACAGACGGTGCCTACTCAAGAATGTCTGATTCGGAGTTAAAGCAGATATTGAATAAATCATCGAGAGGATCTCAAAAAATTCACGACATCTTCAATATGGTGAACTCTCGTGGTAATTTGGATAATCAAAGCGCTACGATTCTAGATTTTTAAACCGAGTTTAATGTTCAACTATCTGTATTGTCGTTGCTAACGCATGTAAATTCTGTGAAAATGACATGAGGAAATTTTAATGGCGAA
>Ga0100403_1002799_pt1 | contig 13444 bp, 10 predicted proteins | sample CryGeymet201501t_FD_83663 | JGI IMG/M metagenome (GOLD analysis project Ga0100403, IMG submission 83663) | Groundwater microbial communities from Crystal Geyser aquifers in Utah, USA - Crystal Geyser metaG 2015-01t | ecosystem: Environmental > Aquatic > Deep subsurface > Groundwater | place...
AATCAATCACTTTTGCCGTTTTTGCCCTAATCGCCCATTTCAGAATTGAAGCCTCTAAAAAAATGGACTGGCTGGGGGAGCTTAAGTTTTTTCCGGACTGGCAGAAAGCCCATCATCTGATTATTGTCTGTACCTACAAAGAACCGGTTTATATTGTCGAACGGACTTTGCAGAGTATTACCGAGCAAACCATACCCAAGGAGCAAATCAGTGTGATTTTGGGTTTTGAAAAAAGAGAAATAGGTTGGCAGAAAAAAGCGGAAGAATTAAAGAAAAAATTTAAGATGAAATTCGCCCACTTTTTGGTCTCCGAACATACTTTGGTTCCCGGGGAAACCGCTGGCAAACACTCCAATGCCAGAGCGGCAATTCTTTTTGCTAAAAAGGAACTTTTAGACCGGCAAAAAATCGATCCCAATTATTGTACGGTCACTTCTTGCGATGCCGATCATGTTTTTCACCCCAATCATTTTGCCAATCTGGCCTATAATTTTTTGGATAACCCCCACCGTTACGAACGCTTCTGGCAACCGGCCGTGGTTTTTTACAATAACTTCTGGCGGCTGCCGGCCCTTTCCCGCGTGGCCAATACCTTCGGCACCATTTGGAACATGGCGGTTCTGGCGAGAACTGACCGGCTAATCAGCCAGCAAAACTACTCCCTTTCTTACCGCCTACTCGAAAAAGTCAATTTTTGGGACCCAGACGTTATCCCCGAAGACTGGCACATGTTTTTTAAGGCTTTTTTCTTAACCCAGGGCAAGGTGGAGGTGGAACCGATTTATCTGCCGATTTCAGCCGACGCCGCCGAATCAACCGGTTTTTGGAAAACCTTAAAAAACCAGTACGAACAGTTCAAGCGCTGGGCTTGGGGTGTTTCCGACGATCCTTATGTCATCAAGAAATATTTTCTCTCCAAAGATATTCCTTTTTGGAACAAAACCATCCGCACCATCCGTTTAATTGAAGATCACTTTCTCTGGCCAGTCAACTGGTTTATTATCACTATTGGCATTAACATTCCGACTCTCCTTAATAAAAATTTTGCCCGGACTTCTTTGGGCTTTAATTTACCCAAGACTTCTTCCTTAATCCTGACCTTATGTTTAATTTCTTTGGCGGTTATTCTTTACGTTGATTTTCACCAAAGACCGCCGCGGCCGAAAGACGTGCCTAAAATTAGGGCCTGGCTGATTCCGTTGGAATTTTTACTGATGCCGGTGGTAGGTTTTATTTTTACTGCCCTGCCCGGCCTGGATGCCCATACCCGGCTGATGCTGGGCAAATATCTTGAATACCGGGTAACGGAAAAAGTTTAAGATTTACAATGGCGTCTTTTAAATCTAAAATTAGAGAGATGAAACATTTTCTCCGTCAAAATCGGTTTATTCTTCTGGTTCTTTTCGTAACTTTGCTTTTCCGTCTGCCTTCCTTGTTTGAGCCGTATTGGTACGGCGATGAAGGAATCTATTTAACCATTGGTCTGGCTCTAAGAAAAGGATTTTTATTATATCGTGATGTTTTTGATAATAAGCCGCCGCTTTTCTATCTCCTGCCGGCCGCGGTCAATGGCACCATTTTTTGGTTCCGCTTCCTGCTCCTCTCTTCGGTCTTGGCCTCAATCTACTTTTTCTACCAAATGAGTCAAAAATTGCTTTCCGGAAAGGAAATACCGGCTAAAGCAGTCACGGTAATTTTTGCCGCCTTAACCACCCTCCGGCTTTTGGAAGGCAATATTGCCAACGCCGAAATTTTTATCCTCTTGCCTACCGTTCTGGGACTGTTTTTGGTTTTCTCAAATCAAAAAGAAAAGCCCTTCCTTTATTTTCTTGCCGGTCTGCTTTTGGGCTTGGGCTTTCTCTTAAAACTACCTGCCCTTTTTGATTTTCTGGCCTTAATGGTTTTTCTTCTTTTCTTCACCGGAGGGAAAATTATTAAAATCGGCCGGAAGGAAATTCTCCTGGTCTTGGGTTATCTCCTCCCTTTTGTCTTCACCTGCCTCTTTTTTTGGTTAAAGGGAATTTTAGGCCTATTTTTAAACTCCGCCATTGTTCAGACTTTTGGTTATCTTTCTTCCTGGAAAACCGGTTCGCACGTCTTTTCCTTAATTGCCCTTCTCAAGACGGATTTGGCCATCAAAGGAACGATAATCTTATCCCTGCTATTCCTTTTCTGGATTCTAAGAAAAAAACTGCTCCCGGCCGCCCTTTTTGTTTTCATCTGGTTACTTTTCTCTCTTTTTGGGGCCACTTTATCCGGCCGGCCTTACCCCCATTATCTGGTTCAGATCATCCCGCCCTTAACCCTTTTGGCCGGTTTAATTTTCCTGGAAAAGAAGAAAACAATCACCCTTATCGCCGCTTCCTTTTTTCTTTTACTGGGATTAACCCTTTACCGTTACCGCTTCTGGTATTATCCCACGATTTCCTACTACCAAAACTTCGCTCAATTCGCCTTAGGGCAAAAAACGAAAAATGACTATTTCTCCTATTTCGGTAAAAACGTCCCCGCCCTTTATCGGCTGGGGCAAATTATCGATACCAGTTCTTTGCCAAACGAAAAAATCTTTATTTGGGCGGATGAGCCGTCAATTTATGCTCTTTCCCGCCGTTTGCCCGCCACCCCTTATTTGGTCGCCTACCACATTCTGGACCTGCACCGGGAAGAAAAAACCCTGACTAAACTTGAAGCGAATAAACCAAAACTGATTATTGTGGACGAAAAAATAAAACGTCTGCCTTCTCTGGTAATTTTTATTCAAAATAATTACCTGGAAATGAAAAGTATGAATAACTTCACGGTTTATCTTAAAAGAGGAATCTGAATGGGAGAAGAAGAAAAACCACAAAAAATTATTAACCTGCTTAACCGGATAAATATTGCCTCGCTTATTGCTGACGGCGTCGCTCTTTTCTGGAAAAGAAATTTACTGCCGGAAAAAGTGCCCCTTTTTTACAGCCGGCCCTGGGGCGAAGAACAACTGGCGGGAAGAGAGTGGCTGTTTTCAATTCCCGCTTTGTCGTTGCTCATTTTTTTAATTAACTGGCAGCTCGGGAAATTACTTTTCAAAAAAAAAGAAACTTTTTTGCCTATCGTTATAGAGAGTTTTGCGTTACTCTTTTCGGTTTTAGGCACCATTACCCTTTTAAGAATTATTTTTCTAATTACCTAAAATGACTGTTTACTGGCCGTTTTTGCTTTCTGCCGCGGTTTCTTTTTTAACTACCCCTTTAGTGATTCTTTTAATGAAAAAATGGCGGATTTTAGATGATCCTGCCAAACATAAACAAGCTAAAGTGGTCCATACTTATCCGGTTCCCCGCGGCGGTGGCATTCCCATTTTTTTAGGTTTATTAACCAGCCTTTTCTTTTTGCCTTTAGATAAACATTTAAGAGGAATTTTGGCGGGAGCTTTAGTCGCTTTAATCGTCGGCCTTCTGGATGACAAGTTTGAGGAAAAGATTCATCCCCTCATCCGTTTACTCAGTAATTTCCTGGCGGCTGCCATCGTCATCGGTGCCGGCATCGGTATTGCTTTTGTCAACAATCCCTTCGGCGGGATTATCCGCCTTGACTTACCGAAAATATGTTTTAATTTTCTCGGCCCTCATTGTATCTGGCTGCTGGCCGATATTTTAGCGATTTTGTGGATCGCTTGGACAATGAATTTTGTCGGCTGGTCCGGCGGAGTAGAAGGCCAACTTCCCGGGGTGGTAGTTATCGCCGCCATGACCATTGCCGGCCTTTCCTTAAAATTTTCCGCCGATATTACCCAGTGGCCAGTAATTGTTTTGGCAATGATCACCGGAGGGGCTTATTTGGGTTTTCTGGTTTGGAATTTCTACCCGCAAAAAATTATGCCTGGCTATGGCGGAAAAAGCATGGCCGGGTTCTTGCTGGCGGTTCTTTCCATTCTTTCTACTGCTAAAATCGCGACCCTCATGCTCGTTCTGGCCATTCCCTTAATCGACGCTTTATATTTAGTGGTCAAAAGAATTCTTGCCGGCCGAGCGCCTTTTTGGGGAGGAAGGGAACATCTTCATCACCGGCTACTGGCTTTAGGCTGGGGAAAAAGACGTATTGCTATTTTTTACTGGCTAATTACCGCCGCTTTGGGAATTCTGGCGTTAAATTTGAATAGTGAAGCAAAATTCTATACAATGTTCATGTTAATTATTTTATTTTTGGCAGGAATTTTGTGGTTGAACTATTTATCAATCTCCTTAAAACGGCGCGACCAAGACAGTGGTTAAAAAACTTAAGTTTAGCCGCAGCTTTGATTTTTTCCGGCAGGCTCTTTCACCTCCCCAGTTTGCTCGTCACTGTCTGGGCGATTGCCATATTTTGTTTACTTACCTCTTCGGTCTATTTCTTCAACGATATTGTCGATTTTTCTCGCGATCAGTTGCATCCTTTCAAAAGGTTGCGGCCGATTGCTTCCGGCAAACTGCCGATTCCTCTGGCAGTCTTTTTTGTTCTGGCCGGAGCTTTTGTCAGCCTTTATTTGGCTTTTCATCTTTCGTTTTTCTTTTTTCTTAATTGTTTTATTTATTTGGTCTTGCAAATCATCTACTCATTTTTCCTTAAAAATCTGATTATTTTCGACGTGTTTTCCATCGCCGCCAGTTTTATCCTGCGGATTTACGCCGGCGCCATTATTCTTAACTACCATATCTCAATCTGGTTCTTGTTATGCGTTATTTCCATCGCTTTATTTATGGCGGTGGGAAAAAGAAGAGCAGAGTTGGCAATTTTAGACAAAGAGGCGGTTCCGATCCATCGGAAAACTTTAATTCAATATCCGCCCGATCTTTTAGATAACTACTTATCAGCTTTTGCCGCCTCTACCTGGCTTTCCTGGGCTTTCTTCACTTTCCTGCAGTCACCCCCGATGGTTTTCGGACCGCTTTTAACCGCCAACTTTCTGCCCCTTACTTTCTCCGGCAGCAACAAATGGCTAATGATTACCATCCCTGTCGTTATTTATGGCATCATGCGCTATATGAGTATTATTTATCAGGGGGCCAAGGCGGAATCGCCCGAAAAGGTGCTTCTTTCCGATAAGCCTTTATTGGGAACGGTTCTTTTGTGGGGCTTTTTGGTGGTCTGGGTAATTTATGGAATTGGCGATTAAATCTTGGTGGCGTATTGACCGGAAATCCAACCTTCTTTTCCCGGCTCGTATTCGATTTTCAACCAACCTGACTCCTCATCCAAAAACGGGAATTTTTCCCCGGGATTGACCTTAGCAGCTTCAGTGGCAGTGGTGCTCGGTTCCATTCTTACTCTTAACCAACTAGTGGGAGTATCTTTAATCAAAACTTGTTTTTGCCCGGGAAGGGAAGTTACCCGTGGACTGGTCGTCGGAGTAACTTTGCTGGCTTTGGAGGTAGGCATCGGTGTTCCCGAGGCCGTGGCTATTTGACTGCCCGGCTTTTGGGCCAATTTAACGTTAACCATGAGTTTAAATCCGGCAATAGTTTTGGCTTTGACGGTTTTTTCCACATAGCCTTCTTTGGCAATAGTAATTTGATGATCGCCAATACCAATCTGGTCAATTAAAAGTGGTGTAAAGCCCTTAGCTTCCCCGTCAATGGTGATTAAACTGACATCCGGGTCGGAAACCACCGAAAGACTGCTTGCCTTTTTGTCTTTTATTTTTTCCAGGTTTAAAATCTGTACGGCGGATTCATTCTCCGTAACCGCAAATTCTCTATTAATCAGTGTCAAAACCCCCGAAGTCAGTTGAACCCTCCCTTCCCAAGAAGCCAGAGGAGTGGTGGCTGAATCGGGAATCAATTTGACGGCAACTTCACCCGCTTTCCAATCGCTTCCTTGATAAGGGGTTTTACCTAGAAGTTTTCCGTCAACAAAGACATTGGCTACCGGAGTAGCATCGATTTGTAAGGCGGCCGGAGTTTTCTTTAAGGAACAACCAGCCAACAATAAGTTACTGCTAAGAATTAGCAAACCAAGAAAAAGTTTCTTAAACATTAAGAAGAATATAACACCAAAAGTATTAAATGACAAGGGAAAAAACTATTTTTTCTTAAGCCACTTATGGAGACCACCCTTACCGCGCTGGTAATAGATAAAAGCCAAAAATCCCAGAATAACGACTCCGATGACAATGTTCATTAAAGATTCGGCGCTGTTTATTCCCCCGACCATCGATTTCAAAAAGGTCAAGCCTGAGTAACCGACATAGAGAAACATCAAGCTTCTTAAATATGTTCCCGCTAAAGTGGCGCCCAGGTAAGATTTTAAATTCATTTTGATAAATCCGCAGGCCAAAGAAATCGGGATCGTCGGCATAATCGGAAAAGCCCGAATTAAGGTCAAAATAATTTCGTCTTTGGAAGTGCCGTTAAAAAGCTTGCCTATGTTTTCTACTTCTTTATGGTTTAAGCCTAAAAATTTACCAAAACGGAGGGTAACTAAATCTTCCGCTTTGTCGCCCAAAAAATAGAAAAACCAGCAACCTAAAGTTTTAAAAACAGCGGCGACCAAAGCAATCAATAAAAGATAAGTGAAATTTCTGCCCTGAACTTGAGCAATAGTGCCGGCACTCATCCCAATCAGAGGTGAGGGCATCGGTGCTATGATTTCCTCAACTAAAGAACCGACTGCAACAAAAACTAAGACGGGAACTTTAGTGGTTAAGCCCAAAAGAAATAGTTCAATAGCTTTGATAAAGTTCATTCTTCATATTTTACTTACTAAAGGCCTCAAAAGAAAGAGGAAATTTATCGCTTTCGAAAGCTAACTATGGTAAAATTTTGACATTGGCCTAGTGGTGAAGAGGTAACGCAGCTGTCTGCCCGTCCGCTTTCGCCAACGTGATCGCGTAGCCAAGTAGTAAGGCAAGTGTCTGCAAAACACTCATGCGTGGGTGCAATTCCCACCGCGATCTCAAGGAAGTTCAAGCGTTGGCGGGCGGGCAAAACAGTTAATTGAGCGAAGCGAAATCAAGCTATTGTAAAGCCATCTTTGCCATTCATCTTTCGCTTGGCTACCCTGGGCTTTGTGAACCGTTAAAGCGTAGCCAAAATCAAAAATATCATGAGTTTTCAGCCGGTATCTTTCTTTAGTAAAATTTATCGGCTCCGACACTCCAAATTGCGCTTTATAAATCAGCCCTTGATAAATTTCTTCTTCTCCGTCCATTTTGATTTGGGCCAAATAAAATTCTTCATTCTTTTCCTTAATTTCCAGAACCGTTCCCAACATACCGTTAAAAATACTTTTGACATGGTTATTGCGCAAACAAATCACCCGGTCACCGAGCCGTGGCTCATTTCCCTCAAAACCAAAATGATTTCTGATAAAATTGTTAATTTTTATTCTGGTCCGGTTATAGCCGCACAAAACTAAAGTGTTTTCATTATAATTTTTTAAAAGTTCTTCAATTAATTCCTGCGATTGAGGGTCGTTGAAAGAGAGTTTCTTAATGTTTTTACCGTAACTGGCTATTGGTATTTGCCCGTTTTCTCTAGCCATAATCGAAAGTCCTATAATCGGGTTTTCTTTTGCCTGGCGGTGAATTTCTTCCAGTTTTAAATCTGGGTCCTGCATTAAATTAAAATTTTCCCTGATTGGCGGCAGCTATCCATGATCACCAACCGCAATAATGGGAACCCGATAAGAAAGTAAATCCTGCCAAATATAAAGGTCAAACATCGAGGCCTCATCAACGACAATTAAATCCGCTTCAAAAGAGCATTTTCTTCCAAAAGCTTGTTGCGCAAAACCTGAGCCGCCCGGCCGGTATATGAACAAAAAGCAACATGAAGATTTTTATTTTCTTTAGCCAATTCTTGCCTCAAGATAGCAATTAAAGTGGTTTTGCCGGTCCCGGCATAGCCGCCTAAGGTGATAAACTCCGTATTTTTTCTGCACCACGAAAGAAGTGAATTCAAACATTTTTTCTGATCATGGGAAAGTTCAATCATGACTAAATAGAGATAAAACGACCTTCGCCCTCGTATTATAAACTCAATTAAATGTAATTCGTAATTTTTTGGAATATAATTTTTAAGATGACAAATATAGACAATTTCCCCTTTTGGAACAAGACAGAAACTGAGATTTTGGCCTTTTATCAAAGTTCAACTCTCGGCTTAAATCATAAGGAAGCCTGTTCCCGATTAAAAAAATATGGACCTAACGAACTGGCAAAAAAAACGAAAAAAATATTTATTTTAGGTTTCTTGGTTAAATTTTTTAATCCTTTAACTATTGTTCTTCTTTTGGCAAGTTTTGTTTCTCTAATTTTAGGTGGTAAAAACAATTTTTTTATTATTTTGGCCATTTTGGGGATAAGCGCTTTCATTGATTTTTTTCAGGAATTTCAGGCAGAGCGAGCAACAGATAGGTTAAGAAAAAAGGTTGCGCCGAGGGCAGAGGTAATAAGAAATGGTTCAACAATAGAAATTCCGTTTTCGCAAATTGTCATTGGCGACATTGTTCAGCTTTCACTGGGAGACCTAATTCCTGCCGACGCCAGATTAATTAAGTCAAATAACTTGTTTGTTGATGAATCAATTTTAACCGGAGAATCTTTTCCAGTCAAAAAGTCTGTAGAACTTCTGGACAGGGAAAAATTTCAGCTGGAGAAAATGGATAATTGCGTCTTTATGGGAACCAGCGTCGTCTTAGGCGGAGGAAAAGCAGTCATTATTGCTACCGGAAAAAACACCCAACTGGGAAAAATTGCTTCGGAATTGGTAAAAAAGAGGCCACAAACCGACTTTGAAAAAGGAGTGCATGATTTTAGCTTAATGATCACTAAAATCACTGCCGTATTGGTCGCTTTTATTTTTCTCACTGGGATTTTCTTACATCATGATTTACTTTCCTCAATAATATTTTCTTTGGCAATTGCTATCGGTTTAGTTCCCGAATTTTTACCGATAATAATTACTATTAATCTTTCCAAGGGAGCAATCCGTTTATCAAAAAAAGAAATTATCGTCAAAAACTTATCTTCAATACAGGATTTCGGCAGTATGGAAATCCTTTGTACCGATAAAACCGGTACCTTAACTAAAGGCAAAATCGAACTTTCTTCCTATGAGGATTTTGATAAAAAAAGAAATTCTAAACTTGCTTCATTTAGTTATTTACAAGCTCTCTATCAATCGGGAAGGGGTAATCCGATGGCGGAAGCAATTGTCAGATTCTTCAAAGATTCAGTTAATAGGCCCTTACTAAAACTGGGAGAAATCCCTTTTGATTATTCCCGAAGAATGTCGTCGGTCGTGGTTGAAGAAGCAAAAATAAAAATGCTTATTAGCCAAGGTTCTCCGGAAAGTATTTTGCCGGTTTGTTCAAATTTTGAAAGCAAGGAAAAGATAAAGAAATTAACTCCAAAAACCAAAAATGAAATTAAGGCACGCTTTGAGAAACTAAGTAGTGACGGGATCAGAGTCCTGGCGGTAGGCTATAAAAAACTGGCGGAAAAGGATAACTATTCAACCGACGATGAAAAAGAACTGACTTTTTTGGGTTTTGTCTGTTTTGCCGACCCCATAAAAGAAGGAGTGGCAGAAATGGTTACTCTTCTTAAAGAGGAAGGGGTGGAAATGAAAATTTTGACCGGAGATAATGAACTGGTTACCGAAAAAGTTTGCCGTGATATTGGTCTTTTAAGCAAAAAGGTGATTACCGGCGAGACGATTGACTTACTTTCCGACGAAAAGCTCCTTCCTCTCCTTCTTAAAAACAATGTCTTTGCCCGAATTAACCCAAAACAAAAAGAACGAATTATTCTTCTCTTAAAAAAATCGGAGAAAGTAGTCGGGTTTTTAGGCGACGGGGTTAATGACGGACCTTCACTGAGAGCTTCAGATATTGGCATTTCGGTCAATAACGGTTCAGATGTTGCCAAAGATACGGCCGATTTAATATTACTTAAAAAAGATTTATCGGTTCTTAAAAATGGGATAGAAGAAGGCCGAAAAACTTATGGCAATATTATTAAATATATTATGCTGGGGACAAGCTCAGATTTCGGCAATATGTCTTCCATGGCTATTGCTTCCCTCTTTTTACCATTTTTTCCCATGCTTCCAATGCAAATTCTTTTAAATGACCTACTTTACGACGTTACGCAACTGGCCATTCCTTCGGACAATGTTGATATAGAAGAAACCAAAAATCCCAAAAACTGGAATATTTCTTTTATCAAGAAATTTATGTTTACTTTCGGACCTTTAAGCTCGATTTTTGATCTCTTAATTTTTGCCGTACTTCTCTTTTTATTCAAAAAAGCCGGTCATTTTTTTCAAACTGGCTGGTTTGTGGAATCAATTGTAACTCAAAGCCTAATTGTTTTATGTATTAGGACTAAAAAGGTTCCCTTCTTCCAAAGCCGGCCTTCAAAATTGCTACTTTCGGTGATTGTTTTCACTGTCGGTTTGGCAATTATCTTACCGCTAATTCCTTTGGGAAAATATTTTTCCTTTTCTCCACTGCCGGCATTTTTCTATTTACTGCTAATCTTGATTGTGGCTTTATACTTTATCACGGTCGAGATAGTAAAGATGAAATTTTTTAAGAAGGTCGCTGCCCCTTAATTCTCACTAAAAAGTATATTTCCCTACTTTAAGAATTCTTGTTCTTTTCTTATCGATATTACAAAAGGGACAATCCATAAGATTCAAAAATAATTGTTACCATGGGCAAATTATATTGACTTCAATTCTTTCTCTACCCTCTCCGCTAAGAAAATTTTCATCAAGGATTGATAAGGAACATCGCGCGAATTGGCAATTTGTTTTATCCTTGCTAATAAAAATGCAGGCAATCTTAAAGAAATAGATTCAGTTGTTGGTTTAAGGTTGGGAAAAATTACTTGTTCCGCCTTACTCCAATCAACATAATCAGTTGAATCATGGGTCGCCCAAAACTCCCTTTCTTCATCTTCGTTTTTAAAATCCGGAATTTTTTTAAATGTTTTCATAAATTTTCTCCTCCTTTTTGCTCATATCACGAGCGGAAATAACTCTAATTTTATTGTTTCTTACCATAAGGGATAAAAAAATCAACCTTTCGTTGTTTGTTTTACCTAAGGCTTGATACCTTTCTTCAATTTTGGAATGTTTTTTATCTTTTGATACTAACAAAGGTTTATTTGAAAAAACTTCCTCTTTTTCTCTATATTACTCTTATCCCATTCAAACACAACGGGTTCAGGTAACACTTTCATAAGAAAAGTATATTACTGTAATATACACTTGTCAAGAAGTAATTTATACCAAAACAGCCCGCCGAATTGGCGGACTGTTTAAACTCATTTAATAATTTTTTTACTTATTGCTTTTTCTTCTATTGCCGCTTGAGCAGCAGACAGTCTGGCAATTGGGACCCGGTAAGGCGAGCAGGAAACATAATTTAAGCCTGCCCGGTGGCAGAACTTAATTGATTCCGGGTCTCCCCCGTGTTCACCGCAAATACCTACCTTAAGATTTTTTTTGGTTTTTCTGCCTTTTTCCACGGCCATTTGGACTAACTGGCCAACGCCATTTTGGTCCAAAGTCTGGAAAGGATCGGCAGCCAAAATTTTCTTTTCCAAATAGACTTTAATAAACTTGCTGGAATCGTCCCGGGAAAAACCCATTGTCATTTGGGTCAAGTCGTTAGTGCCGCAAGAAAAGAAATCCGCTTCTTCGGCAACCTCATCGGCGGTTAAGGCGCCTCTCGGCACTTCAATCATGGTCCCAATATGATATTCCAGGCTGACCCTTTCTTCTTTGATCACTTCTTCGGCAATTTTAATCACAATTGCCTTTTGATCTCTAAGTTCAGTCACATTGCCAACTAAAGGAATCATGATTTCCGGAACCACAGACAATTTTTCTTCTTTTTTAAGCTCGCAAGCCGCCATAATAATTGCCCTCACCTGCATTTCCGTAATCTCCGGATAAGTAATCCCTAAGCGGCAACCGCGGTGGCCAAGCATGGGATTAAACTCATGCAACTCGCCTGATTTGGCCCAAATTTTTTCCGCTGGAACACCGATTTTCTGGGAAAGTTCAACAGCTTCTCCTTCAGTCTTGGGTAAAAATTCATGCAAGGGCGGGTCTAAAGTCCGGATAGTGACCGGCAAATTGGCCATTTCTTTGAACAATCCCTTAAAATCCTCTTTCTGAAATTGTAATAATTTATCAAGAGCTTTTCTCCGGGAAGACTCATCCTCAGCGACAATCATTTCTTGCATAAAAGGCAACCGGTCTTCGGCAAAGAACATGTGCTCGGTCCGGCAAAGCCCGATACCTTCGGCCCCGAATTTCCTGGCCACTACGGCGTCCCGGGGAATATCGGCGTTGGCGCGTACTCCCAATTTCTTTACCTTATCCGCCCAGCTCATAAATTCACCAAAGTCTCCGGTTAAAGTCGGCTCAACCGTGGCCACTTTGCCTAAAATCACTTCTCCGGTGCTGCCATTTAAAGTAATCCACTCGCCTTCGGCAACTATAACTCCATTGACAATGAATTTCTTTTCTTTTTCAAAGACTTTTATTGTCTCGCAACCGACAATGGCGCATTTACCCATGCCCCTGGCAACCACGGCCGCGTGCGAAGTTATCCCCCCGTGAACGGTTAAAACTCCCTGGCTAATATTTATCCCGGCAATATCGTCCGGACAAGTTTCGGTCCGGACCAAAATCACCTTATCGGTATCTCCTTGAGTAACCGCATCCTCCGAAGTAAAAACTACCTTGCCGCTGGCGGCTCCCGGAGAAGCCGGCAAACCTTTGGCCAAGACTTCGTATTTAACCGCCGGATCCAGAACCGGGTGAAGTAACTGGTTCAAGGAATTTGGCTCCACCCGCATTAAGGCTTCCTCTTTAGTAATAAGGCCTTCTTTAACCATGTCCACGGCAATTTTAATGGCCGCGGCGGCGGTTCTTTTGCCGTTTCTGGTTTGCAACATATAAAGCTTATTTCTCTCAATGGTAAATTCAAAATCCTGAACGTCTTTATAGTGTTTTTCCAAAAGGGAAGTAATCTCCTTAAGCTGTTTAAAAGCTTGGGGCATATCTTTTTGCAAATCGGTAAGTGGGTACGGAGTGCGGATACCGGCCACGACATCCTCGCCCTGAGCATTGGTCAAATACTCGCCATAAAAAACTGCTTCTCCGGTGGAAGGATTTCGGGTAAAACCCACTCCGGTGGCACAATTATCGCCTAAATTACCAAAAACCATGGCCTGAATATTAACGGCTGTTCCTAAATCATCAGAAATCTTGTTTAATTTCCGGTAAGCAATGGCTCTTGAGGTATTCCAGCTTTTGAAAACTGCATCTCTGGCCATATCCAATTGCACCCGGACATCCTGGGGAAATTCGGTCCCAGTTTTTTCTTTTATAAAGTCTTTATAACGGACAATAAGATCCTGAAGGTTTTCCGCTGTTAAATCAGTATCTAATTTTGCTTTTAC
>Ga0100403_1002800_pt1 | contig 13441 bp, 10 predicted proteins | sample CryGeymet201501t_FD_83663 | JGI IMG/M metagenome (GOLD analysis project Ga0100403, IMG submission 83663) | Groundwater microbial communities from Crystal Geyser aquifers in Utah, USA - Crystal Geyser metaG 2015-01t | ecosystem: Environmental > Aquatic > Deep subsurface > Groundwater | place...
ATCTTGTGGGTTATACTGGCACTTCTGTCACTATTTGTTGGAACAGTGCAAGCGCTTCTATATTCGCGCACATATACTATACAACTACCGGCGGAGAGTATGCAATGTATCCGTTTTCGGTCAATGCTAGTGCATCACAAAGCCCCAAGATAGAGAACGCGTATACTGCTTCTATTGGCAACAGCTGCGGTAAAACTGGTTGGTACAATACCACTTTTACACTTGCTGCCATCAGTGATATAGCTACACCAGATTTTCTAGCACTGTTTATGCTGTATGACGATGGCGTATCTGTTGCGCTTGAAGGGGATCAAAATTTGCCTGCACAGGGCAAGATTATTAGTTCGACGGCAACTATTCCAGAGCTCAATAATACGGTAACGCGTCAACTAAAATACTACATTACCAATAGAACATATCCACTTAACCCGATGTTGTTTACGGTACTTAATGGAGGTGGAGTAAGTTTCGGTCCGGGAAAAAACTGGTAGTGATTTGCACCGAAAGGTGCAAAGAATATCAAATATCCAAATCCCAATATCCAACAAAGTTCCTATGACAAATATCAAATGCCAAATAAATATCAAAATCCCGACTTTCCAAAAAAACTCGATATTCCGATAACTATTGAAAATCTGTCTAGTCACTGATATTAGTAATTTGAACTTGGGTATTCCCCACATTTTTTGATATAAGCTCGCTTTAAAAAGTGCGCATGCTGTATACTGTTTTTATGGAATCGTTTATTACTCCAGAGTTATTGTTTCGTATTCAACTATATGTTTCGCTCGGCATCGGCTCTGTCGTATTTGTGCTACTGTCGATACTGCTATTTAAGGTTTCGGTATTTTTATTCAAAATAGGAAAAAGAGAAGAAGTTGCGCTCGATACGGTAGCACTACACGTGCGGATGCCTAAAGATAACGAGATAAAAATAGATGCAGCAGAGCAGTTTTTTACGTCACTCTACTCAATAAAAAAAGGGAAAAAATTCATGTCATTTCTTGATCTAGAGGAGACGCTCGGATTTGAAATAGTAGCAAAAGAAGGCGATATTTCATTTTATATTCACGTACCAGTACGGCTTAAAGATCTTCTCGAAAAACAATTATACGCAAGTTATCCAAACGCAGACATAACGGTTGTTGACGAGCCGAATATTTTTACAGAGAATGGTCACGTTGCGTTCGACGCAATGGTACAAAAGGAAACGGTATATTACCCACTGAAAACGTATAAAGATATGCCCAATGATTCAATAGCCTCTATAACGTCTGCAATGTCGAAGCTTTCAGAAGGCGAAGGCGCGCTTCTACAAATACTCATTCAACCTGCCGAGAAACACTGGAAGAGCGAAGGAAAGAGTTACGTTTCAGACACCAAAAAACAAGAAACAAACCCAGAGAAGGCTACTTACAAAGTCGATCAGAAGGTGCTCGAAAAAATAGACGATAAATGCTCACGCCCTGGTTTTGCTACGGTTATACGTGTGGTCGTGAACTCTACTTCTTCTGAGGCTGCAAAAATGCACCTAGCCAATATAAAAAGCGCTCTCTCTCAATATAATTCAGATTTGAATTCGCTCGGTGGTGCTAAAATAATGCTCAAGCCTGGTTTTATGTACAATCTTATTTATCGTTTTTTCCCACTGGTTGATTTTTGGCGCTGGCATTGTATATCTATATTAACGCCAGATGAACTTGCCACCTTTTTCCATTTGCCGAATAAGACAGTTGAAACTCCACATATAAATTGGCTTAAAGCAAAGCGTGCGCCTGCGCCTACCAATATGCCTTCTACCGGCGTATTTATTGGGTTTTCAAAGTATAGAGGGGTGCGAGTTCCCGTATTTATAGGTCCGAAAGATCGTCAACGCCACGTGTATATTGCGGGAAAAACAGGCGTAGGGAAAACGCAGCTCCTTATTTCTATGATTAGCCAAGATATAAAAAAGGGCAAGGGCATCTGTTTTATAGACCCGCACGGCGATGCGGCAGAATCTATAATGGAGCTCATACCACCTGAACGAGCAGAAGACGTTATCTATTTTGATCCATCAGATAGCGAGCGCCCTATGGGATTAAATATCATGGAAGCGAACACTGAAGAGCAAAAACACTTTATGGCAAGCGCCATCATAAATCTTATGTATAAACTGTACGATCCACAGCGCACCGGTATTGTTGGTCCACGGTTTGAACACGCAGTACGCAATGCAATGCTTACTGTCATGAGTGAGGAAGGAAATACATTTATCGAGGTAAACAGAATTTTAACCGATCCCAAATTTGTGAATCAGCTTCTGCCAAAGGTGAAAGACCCGATTATCCGCCGCTACTGGACAGATCAGATAGCGCAGACTTCTGATTTCCATAAGTCGGAGGTGCTCGACTACATCGCGTCTAAATTTGGACGTTTTGTAACGAATAAAATGATTCGAAATATCATAGGTCAGAGTAAAAGCTCATTCGATTTTAGAAAAGTTATGGATGAGGGAAAGATCCTCATTATAAACCTTTCTAAAGGAAAGCTTGGTGAAGAAAACTCGAGCTTTTTAGGCTTGGTACTGATACCAAAAATATTGGCTGCAGCTATGAGCAGGGCAGATATGCCAGAGGAAAAGCGGAAAGATTTCTATTTATATGTAGACGAGTTTCAAAATTTTGCGACAGCAGATTTTGCCACTATTCTATCTGAAGCTCGTAAATACAAGCTCAATCTGACGGTAGCGAACCAGTTTATAGGCCAGATGGAAGAGGAAGTGAAGAATGCCATATTTGGTAATGTTGGTAGTGTGGTTTCGTTTCGTGTTGGTGTAACTGATGCAAACTATTTACAGCACGAGTTTCAGCCTATCTTTAATGAAAATGATCTCATTAACATTGAGCGATTCCATGCATATATGAAAACAAGTATCGACAATGAGCCCGTTGCACCGTTTTCTGTAGATATGACGAAAGACATGGAAAAAGAAGATAAGAGGCGCAATAAGAAAGTTGCAGAAGCAATAATCCAGCTTTCTCGACTCAAATTTGGAAAGCCAAGTGAGGTTGTAGACTACGAAATATCGCAGCGAGCGAGACTATAAAGAAATATCCAATACCCAATAACCAATATCCAACAAATGTCAAAGTTCCAATTTCCAATTCAGACATTTATCATTGGGAATTGGCACTTTACCTGCCTCGCCGGCAGGCGGGTTTGACATTGGATATTTGAACTTGGATATTCCACTGTTGCAATGCAACAGTGGTTATTCTCCCTTCCAGTAACTAAATATCACACCCATATTGTGCTCTGGATCTAAAACTCCTTGATCGGTGAGCCATTGCACTGCTTTGGTAATATTTTCTTCACCAGGTTTTTTCATCGTGGCCATAATGATACGATCATGTGGATAGTATTCAATGAGCATACTGTCGGTTTCATACGGCAATTCAGTTATAAGCGATGAAAGTACGTTCTGAGGGATAGTATCTGTTTTTGGAGTTATCTTTTGTGGAGATATGGGAACGAGCAAGTTTTTTTGTACGCCTGGCTGCGGGGTAGATACCGTTGTTGGAGAAGGCGTCTGTGTTGGTATTGATGGATTTTTGCGTGGTAATCTATTGACTATAGCTACGATAGTTATGAGTATTCCCAAAACGATTGTTATGAGTACAATTTTTTTAGAAAACATATGTGTTAAATACTAATGACAAATGTCAAATGAAATCCCAAATCCCAATGACAAATAGAAACAGAAGCACAATTGTATTGTTTGACATTTGAACTTTGACATTTATTTGGCATTTGATATTGGATATTTGACATTTCTTAGTATTGCAATGTAACTGAACAATCAACTGGTTCAGCGCCATATTGTTGACTATATTGATTATATATAATGCATACTTCTCTGCAGTAATTACCGGTATGCTTGCCATATGCGTAGGAACATTTCGTACCTCCAGTGTGATAGGCTGCAGATGCTTTTATTATTTCCATAATAGTCCAACTTGTACTAGACGCAGCACCACTTCTGCCTTTCACAAAGAAACCAGCACCGGTGAATGCCTCTGTTAATACTCTCCTATCGGGTTCGCGAGTGAGTGATAGTGCCTGTTTTATCTTACCCGCAAATCCTTTCCACGTGAGTATATTAAACTGCATTGCGCCCATGACCTGTGATTTCGTTCCATCGGGATAGTTTACACAAATGGTTCCATTCATTTTTACTGCTTGTTCGCCGCCATGTATGCTATCGTCAGGTATATAACCTGTGCAGGTATCATATCCGTATCCTCGTTTTATTTGAGCTACCGTTATATCTGGTGTAGTCCACCATCCGTAGGCGTTGTACCGTGCTAGTTCATCTTTTGAGTAGTTCCATGTGCCTTGTGCCTCAACGTGAGATATACCAAGGAGTAGTGGAACAGGGGTTTGTGTTTTTTCAGACGCAAATGCCACAATTTGAGATAAGCTTTCCGGTGCAGATACGTACGGAGTTTCTGGTTGCACCGTTGGAATAGATACGAACCGTGTAGGGGTTATGTTTGCAGCTTGTTCTATTGCAACAGGCTGCATATCGTATGGTTGGGCCGCAAGCATTGTTTTTGTATCTAATCCAACCATTAGAAAGACCACAAGAAAGAGTACAACTATGGCAATAATCACCACGCGAACAATGGGAATGTTGGTCGCAAGCTTAGTTGCGAGCTTTAAGGCTTGATTACTTGCCATTCTCCCTGCGCTTGAACCAACAGACGAAAGTGCAGGCCTTGCAAATGTACGTCCAAGTAGTTCAGAACCAGTACGCAGCGTACCTGAAAATAGGTTGTCCGCCGATTTTCTAAACCATGACAAAACGTTTCGTATGTAAGAGCGCAAAGAAAGTTGTGAGGTTGATTGGTTTTGAGAAATCACTTTATTTATCAAACTTTGCCCAGTGGAATCTTGTTTTCGCTCATCTGGTTGGTCGGGTAATGTATAGATCCTTCTGGATAGATGATCCATTTTCCCCTGCGAATGAGTGAGTGCCGACAGTTCTTGTGAGAGTATAGTGGGGTTCTGTTCTGTATATCGTGCATATATCGTTTCATACAAAGGGACTTTTGCACCATCTATGAGTCTTTCTTCCATTACCTGCTGTGCTGTATCTCTATATGTACGAACTCTACTTTGTATTTCTACTTCACTCAAGTTGCTGGTTCTGAGTTCTGATTCAAATCTACTGCTTGCAGTATGTGCATCTTCGGTGGCAATGATATGGGGCAGTGCTTGTTTCGGAATATCACCGAGAGATTCTCTATATGCCGATTCAAGCTTATGTGCTGCCTCCATTTGTAACTGAAATATACGTGCACCTTCAATGGTTTTTTGCAAATAGGGATACTTTTTGAGTAAGTCTGTTATGTAGTTGGCATTAGCAACGCGCGCTTGGTTAAGTCCGGGAGTTTGATCGAGCTGCATAAACAGATTATCGCGAAATGAAGTGACCTCATATGAGAATCCTCGAAGTTGCGTAAGCGTTTGGGAAGCAGTATCAAGTCGAGTAGAGAATTCTTGTGGAGTTTCGTGTTCGCCTTTTTTGATATCGAGTAGTTGTGCGAACCCTGGTTCTTGCATAGTCTTCGTTAAAAGGTCATCTTGGAAATCTTGAAAGACAGCGTTTCGAGCTTCAATCGGTGTAGGAAGTCGTGATTTTTTTGTAAATAGTTCGCGTGTTTTTTCTTGAAGTACCGTTTCTTTCCTGTACTGCTCAGTAAATGTATACAGATGTTCTAGTTCTTCAGCGGTCAATTTGGTTTGTATGCCTACTTTCTTTTGGTATGCTTCGTGCACTATTTCGCCGAACTGATCTGTTCTCAGTGGGTCTATCGCTATAGTTCCCGTTGATAATGCATCTTTCATAACAGAGAGCATTTGTTCTCTCTTCTTTGGATTAAGCTTCGGTTTTTGAGTATTAACTTCATCAAAAAGGTGTTCGAGTGCTTGTTCATGCTCTGATTGTTTTTTTTCTGCAAGTATCTTCGGAGCCATTTTTTGCTCTATGCGTTCAATCGTTACTGCATACTTCTTTGCTAACGCTTGCTGGGTCTGTAAGATTACATCTTCAGTTATGAGTGAGCTTTCTTGAGGGTGCAGTTTTGCCAAGTTTTGATGGATTGTATATATATCTGGCGCGCTCACGTTACCTCGTAATATGTCGGTACCTGTGCGTTCAAAAAGGCTATCTGCGAAACGCTCAATGCGCGCTTGTTCTTGAATCAAAGCTTCATAGTCGCTGCGCGCTTGTTTTGAAACGAGTCTTCGTACGAATCCTGATCGTGTGTTATAGATGCGATTGAGCTGGGGGTTTTGTTCTGATGCTGTTTTTAAGAAGTCTTTTTTCCATGCATCGATAGTCTCGCTGCGCTTATCGCGGGTAAGTAAGTACATAAAGCTTGCGGCCCCTACTGCAGCAAGGAGATTGCCGAGCGATTGTTTTTTTTCTTGTTCTGATTGTTGTATCTCTTCGGTGTCAGTGTTTTCCATAACGTACGTTAAAAGTATTTATTTAAAAGCTATACGTCCAATTCGTCCCGTAGGTCTTATACTACCTGAGAGCTAAATTACGTAGATTAAGCTAACCAGTACCAATGCCCACAAGAGAATGGTTACGATAAGTGTTTTATCTTGTGTTACCAATTTTTCTGGCGCTTCCCCTTGTCTCTGTTCGTACAGAAGCTGAGCATAGCGAGCCACACCAAAAACAACAAAGGGCACCGTTAACATGAACCATTTGCGCGTATCCGCTGAACGGAATATCGGTTCCAAGATATAACTGAGCTTCGTTCTTATGTGTGGCGGTTTCTCAACAAATGCATAAAACGAATAGGAGAAGATAGAGAGAACTGCGAATGCATTCACCAAGAACATGAGTAATTCATTCGTGTACTTTGTCAAAACAGGCCTCGTTTTTGATCCTTGGTTAATATATTCGCTATGGCGCTTCACTGAAGCTATAAAAAGAGAAAAGAAGAACGTAGTGAGCCAGAGCCAAATAGGTACATGATATCCGGTGATCAGTTCACCACCAAAAAGCCTCAACATAAACGAGAACGAAATAGCAAATATATCAAATAAGATTTGTCGCTTCAGTACCGTCGAATACAACACGTGTATGAGAAAGAATATGAAGATGATACTACCAAACGCTATACGGAGTGTGAGTGAACCAGTTAGCGCAATGAGTACCAATAAAAACATTGCAAATGAAGCGTCAGCGAGCGAAACTTTTCCACTTGCCAAGGGCCTCTTTTTTTTAACAGGGTGAAGTTTATCGTACGGGAGATCAATTATGTCATTGAGTAAGTATGATGCGCTTGAGATTGCACAGAAAATTAAGAACGCGTATGTTGACGTGAGAAAGAGTGGGCCATTGAAAAGCTGTCCGTTAAAAAGTATTGCGACGTACACAACAAAATTTTTCACCCATTGGTTTGGGCGCATGGCTTTGAATAAGTACCATAGGCGGTTTTTTGTTGGCATAAGTTAAGTATAACAAGAAACCTAAATAACCAATATCAAAAATCCTGAGTGCCGAGGAGAGGATTTGAACCTCCATTCCCTTGCGAGAACACGCTTCTGAAGCGTGCGCGTCTACCAATTTCGCCACCTCGGCTCTATACTCTAGTATAACACTTGAGACTTCCCCTATTTCTCCGCGTATCGTGAGACTGCCTCTGCTGCCTGTTTTCCTACACGAACTGCGTGGTTTGTACCCCGATCATACGGATACGTGCGTTCCATATTGGCAATATAGAACCCGGGTACAGGGGTAACTGTTTGTGGCATAAAACGGTGGAAATCGGTTGTGTACAGTGGCTGTGCGTAGGGGATAAATACAGAATGTTGCCAGATAACATCTGCCTGTTCCTTTTTCCATACTTGTTCGTCAAGCGGTTTATTGGTATACGTTGCCATATAGAGAATGTGATGGTTGTTAAAATAGCATCTGTGTACAAAATTAGTGTGTTGCACCGCTACCATCCATGGGGACTGTGGTAACGCAATACTAAGCCAATACGTACGGGGTATAACAGGTTTTTTTGTTTCATAGATTACCGTTTGTGCACCGAGATACTGTATTTTTGATAGCTGTTTACGATAGGTTTCTGGCAAAACATTTTTTTCTATTTTCAACAACACCGGTGAGGGAAGTGTACTCACTACAACGTCAAAAACCGTTGAGATTCCGTTCTTTAAAGGTTCCATACCTTTAAGAATGAATCGAGGTTTTGTATCTGAGTCTTTGCGAAGCTCTGAAATCTCACTTTTATAGTGAAATTGCACACCGCGTTGTTGGAGTAGTCCAGAGAAGTGATTAGCGAGCTCTTGATAGCCTCCCTCAGGGTAGGCGAGCGCTGCCGTGCGTTTTGTTCGTGCCCAAAAAAACATAGTGTTGATATCTTTCCAAGATTGATCAAATTTGTGTTGAAAGAGAGGTTCCCATAACACTTCCCATGAACGTGTGCCCATCCACCGTTTCAAAAATGTATATGCAGCAGTCGTGTGGTATGTGTCTAAAGATGGGCCGAATTTCAGAAATGCAAGCGTCATACCTGTGCGAAGACGGTTCACAAGTGATATACGATCGAACCTGAGTATATCCATAGGACTATCGAGCTTATATGTTTGGGTCTCCTCAGGAAAAAAAATATTCCATAGTTCCATACCACCAGGAGGTGTTGAGCGTAGACCTCCTGGTGGTGGGTATATGCTTGCGGTTATTGGTCTTTTTACCATAATATCGTTAAATCCTATCTCTTTGCAAAGGCTTAGTATTGTGCGATCGCTCGTAAACCAGTGATGATATGCATAGTCTACATACCAATCCCAACCTGGTCGCTTAAAACCCCCAGCAGCACCGCCACTTTGTGCGGATTTTTCAAATATGTGAACCTCGTGCCCCTGTTTTATAAGTTCATTTGCAGCGGTAAGACCAGCAAACCCTGCTCCGAGTATGGCTATTTTCATGTGCTTTATTATACCCAAATTTCCTAATTCGTATGCTTTTATTGGATATTTGACATTCCAGCGTTATTCAGCGCTGACTCTATCCCATAGTTGACACTATACCCATAGTATGCTATACTCATAATTATGAAAATGAATACTATTCGTAAATCTATGTCGTCTGTGGCTTTTGCATTTGTACTTTTTGTACTTTGCGCATTGCCAGCACGTGCCGATGGTACGTATGGACAATATGGTGGTGAAACAGCACAAGGAAAAGTTCTTGTAGATAAATTAGTAAGAAATCCACAAACCGGTGAATACGTTGACAACTTGGGTTTGTCAGATCCTAAGTATTTTGCAGAAAATGCAGTCTTCTTTAAAATTGTAGTGCAAAATACCGGAAGCAGTACTCTTTCAAGTATTAAGGTTGAAGATATTTTGCCTCCATACGTTTCCTATGTATCGGGTGGTGACTATAATGAACATAGCCGTATTACAGTCTTCACATTTAAAGAAGTGCAACCTGGTGAACGAAGAAGTGAGATCTTGCAAGTGAAGGCATATCCAGAAGTAAAACTTCCTGGCGCAAAGACTATAGTATGTCCAACAAATAAAGTTATTGCCTATTCCGTAGAGGACGGTACCGATGAAGATACTGCACAATTTTGTATAGAAAAAAGACCTATGGCTTCCCGTGTTCCAGAAACGGGCGACCCTATGGGTTTGGCCCTAGCAATAGGTGCAATTCCTACTCTATTTGCTGGATTCAAGCTTCGAAAACTATCTCAATAATTGAGTCAGTCCAGCGTTAATCCCAGTACATTGTAGCTGTTCGTAGAGCATCTGACCGAAGTTCTGGAGAGGTTCTTTCCGTGAAAGAAGTAATGCTATGTTCAATGTGGTCGCCAATGATCGAGAACATCGCTTGTCTAACTTTACGAACGGGTCTGATATCGTCTATATCGGGATGTTGAATTTGAACAACCCCGAGTTGTTTGTGGCGTTTATGCTCTAATACATACCATTCTGTAGTGAATGGGGTATACGAACATCCATTTGAAAGCGCACAGTGAACCAGATTGCCAAAACCTATCGGTTGATGAATAATTTCTTCCATTTGTTTCTGTCTGAGGAAGTAAAAGATTTCTGCGTCAAAGAGTATGCCCTCATTAGGTTTGGGTCTATATAGTCGATCATTGGCTTTGCTTTGAAACTCTCGCCAAGCGTGTTTCATACATGCATCGTGCAATTGAGTAAGATCATTTGTGGTTTGTGACTTCCATCGTATTGGTTGTCCTGGCCAGATATCGGCGGTGATACGGTCTATCTCACCTAAAAGCATTGTGCCAATTACTTCGGTATCATGTATATGCTGTAGAGCTTCTACAAAAGGAGGTTTGGCAACCTTCCTATCTAGTTGTAGTGGTGATATGGGTAATAATGATTCTATTGTCATAGATAATCCTATAATGTATTTTTGAATAACGTTTTATTCGTATGTGTATATTTTGGGGAAAAGTTAATATTTACTGCTGTAAAGCTTACTATATAAATACTATAGAAGCAAGTCGCACTTTTAGATACATATATAGTATACTATGAACTATCTTATAATAATATATGCTCATCTGGTGTAGTGGGCGGTTAGCATGCATCAATATTGATAGTCTAAAACAAATGTCAGCGGATATAAGAAAGGGTGAGTCAGTGCACAGTGTTTCGTTTGAAGAACAACTTCGTGAGTACTGCGCCATAATAAATCCCTTTTTACCTCAGATATTACGCAAATGGGGAGGATCTTGTGGCTACAGGGACGCCACTGGTGCGCTTGAAAAACTTGAGCTAAGGTCGCAGGCTAACAGCCTAGAAACAAACGAGTATGATGATCAGTTTGAGGCAGACGGAAATTATTCTATTGGATTATTTCACAGCAGTGCTACAAATCTGCGTGGAATTGGCGCATTCATGTCATTTCTGTATCCATTTGGTAATCCAAACCCTTATATATTCGATAAACATCAAGAGTACATTTTCTCAAGATACCCACAAATATCTATAAATGCATTGTGTGTAACTCAACTACAAGGTCCTTTAGCAACATTTACAGATACCCATAGATCTCTACTCATCAACCCAAAATATACAAACCCACATAGAATACCTTGGGAGAGGGTTTTTCTTGATATAGCAATTGATCTGGCTCGAACAATCGGTATGGATCGTATATATTTGTTACCTGCAGAATATAATAACTATTATCAAACTGCTGAAAAACTATTGCGCATGTATGGGGATAAAGCAATTAGCAGTGGGCTCTTGGATAGGCAAAATATTTTAAATGCACGGCTACATAAGCGGTATAACGGAACCCCTCAATCCTTGGGGTGGAAACGACTTGAACCCGACGGGCCGTGGTATAGGGAAACTGGGATCGATGGTTAAATTGCTGTTTACAATTGAAGGGGGATTGGCTGAGTTGCTGCTGTGTTTAATACCTCTATTTGACCGACAATACGATCAACTATGGGTTGGTATATGAGTGGCATAAGACTCACTGGTTGATCTTCTTGTTCCTCCGTATGTGCGAGAGGGTTGCGATATGCGTGTATTTCGTGCACTTGTGGTTCAGCAGGATTTGAGCAGTGTATTTGAAAAAGGGTAGTACACTGTGGATTTATTCGTACTGCGCTTGGCGATGCAAATGGGGAATCGGTTGGTAAATGTATGTGTTTTAATGCATCCTCAGCAGCATAATGGGCGGCTACGGTAAATGTTTGGTTGTCGGGTTGCATGTCAATCTCAATTCGCGCCACTTGGCCGTTTGATTCTTGTGGTGATATGGCAAATACGTGTTTTGTTGTGCCCTCCTGATTTGTAAGAGCTATATAGAGTACGACACCAGTATTTTTACCTTCAGTATCTAGTTGGATATAAAATACAGTTTGTTCAACTGGCAGTCCTGCAAGCGCACTCTGTATGCGCTCATTGGTTTCTCTAGAGATAGGCAACTCACGGCTTTGCCCAGTGGTTCTGTTATCAATATGTATACGCCTATCTCTTGCTCGCTTATTGGTCTCAACCTCATGTGCATGGCCGTGCGTTCGTTGTCTTGGATGTAATCTTCTCTCTGGTGACATACATTAGTATACCACTCAGTAGCGCTTTAAGCTACAGAACGTGTGGTAATCTTATACAAAGCGGAACAAGCGAACTATATTTTATGCAGACGTGGGTATTGCTGCTGCAGCCGCGCTTATTTGGCCGACTATATAGTCTATAAACGGCGCTGGGCTGGTAAATTCATCGGTGGGCACAGGAAGCATATGTACATTTGTATTATTGATAATACCTTCTTTGTTTTTGAACCCATAGTTAACGGAAGCCTGCGGGTCTCGGACAGCACCTGAAGTATCTACGGCAAGGCCATATTTCATATGTGTCTCTAAAGTTGTGGAAGGGGGAATAACCTGAGCAAATGCCACGCTATGTTCGGGCATTGGTTCCAAAATTCCCGTTCCATTGTGGTTGTACCGAACCAGCATTTGTAATTCACCACCCATATGTCGGGTGAGGTAATAGATTGTGACAGGTCGACCCTCTTGAGTAAATATAAGCTTTTGAACATATCCCTCTGCGTGAGACTCGTGGTAGCACGAGAGTTCAACCAACTCACTATTTCTACCGCGCAGAGAAGCAGTAAAAGGTGGTATACCCTCTACAGTAAGCGGGAGTGCACTCAGTGCACTGTGCAACGCATTGAGCGTTTCATAGACAGCTGGAAAAAGAGGCATAGGTTCCTCAAGGCTTGGCAAAGTGTGTGTGGCGGTCAACGCCCTTCGGTGTGGATCGGATATGACCGCTGCAACCTCACTTTTTTGTGTACCCAGTCTTCTTTGTAGGTTGCTGAGCACTTCTATAATTCCCATACTATAGTATACCATATAGAGGCGAAAAAGAGGAATATATATACCACTATTGACATCCTATAGTAATTCTGCTAGAATGATAAGTAACATGTTTGAGTAAGTCGGCGCTTTATGCTTGTGCCGAAATTACCAGACATGGTTTCGTTCCGCCGTAAGGCGGAAAAGCGGTCCGCGCGGACAACATAGCAATTTGCTTGCTACGAGTCCAAAGGACAGCTCTTTAAAAGGTTCCAGGTTACATCCCACGTCGTTACGACGTTCCGTCGAGACTATGTTGGGGATATATAACTGGGAGCCCATTGTATTTGCTTTTGCAGATACGGTGCTCTGGAGTTTTTCGTGAGCGTTGTGTTATGAACCCCAGAGGTTCGGACAAAAGAGGCTAGAATATGGGGGAATATCCAATACCCAATAACCAATATCCAAAGAATTACAAAGTTCAAATGCCCAATTCTGACATTTGTCATTGGGACTTGGAACTTTATTGGATATTGGGTATTTGATATTTGAACTTGGATATTATATTTCCATTC
>Ga0100403_1002806_pt1 | contig 13425 bp, 10 predicted proteins | sample CryGeymet201501t_FD_83663 | JGI IMG/M metagenome (GOLD analysis project Ga0100403, IMG submission 83663) | Groundwater microbial communities from Crystal Geyser aquifers in Utah, USA - Crystal Geyser metaG 2015-01t | ecosystem: Environmental > Aquatic > Deep subsurface > Groundwater | place...
AGTGACCCCGATATCTGGGCCGACGCTTGCATCCCCTAAGAAGAAGCCTGCCTTATCAGGCATCGCTCCTACAGTTGGCCCCTGATCTTCTCCTCGGCCACCGTAGCCTCCACCAGACCCTCCACCACCACCGTAGCCTCCACCGCCACCAGACCCTCCACCGCCACCTTGCAGAGGCAACAAGGCACGCCTGACTTTCTGAACTAGCTCAGAGGGAGAGCGGTGATGCTGGGAGACATAAGCCACACGTCGGGCAGCTTCAATCTCCCTAGTATCCATCCCTGTTTTGGGATCGTAGTAGGGGTGATACTCCTGAGGCTTGAGAACTCTGCCTAGTGTGGCATTAATAACACCACCAAAGACACTATAAGGAGAGACTAGAGGAGATGATACAGGGTATGGTCTATCTTCCTGGTGAACATCAAAGAAGGTATCCTCACCTCTCAACCATCGTAATGTCGAAGTCGGATGGTCAGGTGTAGGAAAGAGTGACGAAGAGTAGTACTGGTCTGGAGTTAGTCGAACACCTGTCTCGTCAATGTCCGCAGCAACACGCCGGTACCAGTTCGGCACCCAAGTCCTGATCCTTCCACCTTGGAATGGAGTGCGCGAACCAGAGAACCAATACCGACCACCACGGACTGGATCATAGCCCTCCTTGACATACTTGGCAAACTCCTCCGGGGTTCGGTCATCGATGAGTCCACTAAGACCGGGGAGCTCTTGCAGAAGTTCGAATCCTGGCAGAGCGTCCTTTGCCCACTTCGACTTCCTTTGGATTCCTAACTTCTGACGAACCCTAGCAACCCCCATAGAGACATCAGCCTTAGCCTCGGCCAAGTCTTGATAATTTGGGAGCCCCGCTTCTTCTGCCTTTTCATTAAGGTACTTTGTATAGAAGACCCCAGCAGAGATGGGAAGAACACGCTTTAGCGTAATGTTCTTCCACGTATCGTAGAAGCTCCCCATATCTGCTGGGTTAAGACCCAAACCTACAGTGGTAGCTAGACGACTTAACCGTTCGGCAGAGTAGTGAAGCGGAGCAGAAGCTTGTGTGAAGATCTCTTCATGCCCACGCCCAGCTAGTGGCGAGAACTGTAGCAGGAAGTTCTTATGCGCTTCGAAGAAGGATTGTCTCCACTCCGGATCTGAGAATTTTAAATCCCTTGTGAAAAAAGCCTTCAGTGCATCATAGATTAAAGGTATACCCTCTGCATTAGTCGGTAGAGGGATAGACCTACCAAGAATAACCGCTTCGGAGGATTTCCAACCTTCAGGCTCTGGTCCAGGTTGTAGCCGACGGGCCCACTTATTACCTAGAACGGTCTGCTGAATATCCTTGCCCTGATGGAAGATACCAGTAGGATCATCAAAGATGGTCTGAACCATCCGCCTCTCGGCACCCCCCACCATTGGGACGATAGTTCGATCATCTATCTCAAGACCTCTACCTAAGAACTCACGGATGAGAGTGCTTTGGATTAGAGCTCGCTTAGAGGGATCCTCAACCCCCCGTAAGACTTCCTGCGCTCCCCATAATGTGGGTCTATACTTTTTACGGGGAGTCAGAGATCTAGACAGAGCATACTGGCCCAGCTCTTGATAAAGAGCCATCTCCTCTGGAACGTCGACATCGTTCATGTTGTCGACGAGGGCTCCGAGGAGTGCTGGTTTTCGTTCCCGTCTAGTCCTCCCTGAGAGACGCCCACGGTAGAAGTCTTCTAGCTTCTGGAAGAGTTGGTACTCTTCCGAGCTCTTCCTTTCGATGTTCCCCTTGACAATGGCTTCGCCAAGGCCAGCTAGGACACGCTCACGATCTGCTGCCCTCAGTCCAGCATGGGCACTATCAATGAGCTTAAGGACAGCAGGATTCTTGCGACGGAGTACATGAGCAACCCCAGCAGGGAGGTTCTTACTAATAAACTCATCATAGAGATGAGGTTGATCAACCGTGTTTGCACTGATAGTATCAACAATAACTCTGAGTTGCTTGTTGATATCTCCAGGACTTGCTACACCACCTCGAGCAAAGTCTATTAGACCCTTAAGAGCAGTTTCAGGGTAATTAGGGTCTCCATACTTTGTAACGATAGAGATTAGTCGACGAATTGCGGAGGTATCGGCTTGAGGAGAGAGTGCAGATTCACTAACTGTATCAACACCAAAGATCTTGCGGCGGCCCTCAGGCTTCTTTGCCGTTAGGGACTCCATCCACCGTCGCCAGTAGCCATGAGCTTCTACAGTACGGACGTTGTCCTTCACTAGGGAGAGGGTACCGTCCGCACCAACCTCGAAAAGCTTTCCACCTACTGCTAGATGTGGCTGTGAAGCCCCAGCCTCTCCACGAAGTGATGGGTAGGCCTGGCGGGCCATGTTGAAGAAAGTCTGAACAGCCTTTTCCCGTTCTCTTGGAATCCAGGGTAGAGCCCGAGTAGGAGATAGACCAAAGAGAAACGGTGCAACGGGGATCTCGAAGTTGCGATCCATCCAACTACGGGGACCTGTAATTGCTGCCCCGATATTCCCGTAGTTGACGATCTCACCTTCTGCGGTCCTATAGATTCCAGGACCCACAGAATACTTAGATAGATCTCCAAAGAAGTCTGATAAAGCCGCCTCGGTATCCCGGAACTGCCGATGAGATCCTAGGGAGAGACGGCTTCTCTCCTTGCTGAGGAAATCTTGAATGGAGACGCGCTTTAGGCCGAAGAGACGCTCGGCCCAGGTCGTCTCCATACTAAAGTGTTGGGCTCCCTGAGCCAGGTAGGCATCACGGAGCTGACCAAAAAAGCGATTAGAGATAGGGGCTAACTGTGTCTTGCCAGCCCCGTGGAAGCTTCGTCCAAGCTGTGCTAACTGAGCACGGAAAGTTCCCTGCTCCTCAGTTGTTAGAGCTTCATAGGCTTGATTTGCAGCGCGGAAAGGCTCTTCCTGAAAGATGGGCTGTAGCCGACGAAACCAAACCTCGTCCGAAGCATCTTTAGTACTAGCACCAATCGTTGGAAGATGCTTGGAGATGATATCAAACTGATCATCTGTTAGCGTCTTATCGAAAACTCTGGACACCATATGGAACCCAGAGGTTTCGTCCGTAACCGCTTTTCGCCAGGCGTGAGAAGCTTGAACCTGCTTAAGGAAGTTGTGGGCTTGATCACCCATTCGCCCAGCTTCGCTATGATCTCCGAAGAACTTACTGATACCAAACGCCATATCCCCAGCGGCTGACCGTTGGAGATATTTCGCGCCAGAGAGTCCTTCTGCCCACGAGCCGATGCGACTAGCTAGTAGCTTGCGGTTACTCGGGAAGGCAAGAGCTACTGCTCCAGCGGCTAGCGCAAGTTGGATGCCATGTTCCTTCTTGCCTTGCCGAGAGCTATAGTAGTCTGCCGTCTGGTCTCTATCGAAAATCATCAGTCTCTAGAAAGCAAGAAGACCACCGCTAGGGTGGTCTTCTAAAAGTGAATCTCGGGAGAGTTGGTTACGATTTAGAAGTAGGCCCTACTCCTTACCGTCGAGATCAACCCCTCTTTGTTTAATGCGCTCTAAAGCCCTTTCAACTGCTGGAGCGTATTGTTGCTGAGCCTTTTGGGCGTCGACAGAGTGACCATCCGCTCCTCGCATGATCGCCTTGGCATTATCAAAGGCAGCCTTCTTAGCAGCCACCTCTGGTGGGCTAAGCATAGACTCAATCGTTTTAGGCTCGACTCCCATGATAGCAACAAGTTTCCACTCGGTTCTAACCCAAGCCTCAACCCACTCCTCAACCGTCATACTTTCTTGAGCAGCAAAGGTATACTCGGGCCAAGCTGTGGCAATTAACATCTCTTGAACAGTGCCAGGATCTTGGACCTTCTCCCTACTAGCTTCTAGAACTTCTTCTAGACTTGGGGTAGAGGCTTGGAGTACTTTTCGAGCTATAGTACTAACAATACCAAAAGGAAGGTCGTCGGGATCAGGTAAGCCTTGAACGGCAAACTCAATAACCCGACGACACCTTAGCCACTCATCTTCTAGGGAGACGAGCTTTCGAATCTGTGCCCGGGTCAAGATAGAGTACTGGTACTCTAGTACCTGGTTACCTATCTTGACCCGGGATTTCCTCATAGCTCCTCGTCGTCCTCGATGTCCGGCTCCAACTGAACACCAGACAAGGCAAAGATCTTCTGCTGAAGGGCTTCGGGGATAAAGGCTGGCAGCATGCTCCAGTCAGTATTCGCTGGCCAGAGAATACCCTTGGCTAAGACCCTCTCTCTGACATCCTCCCCTTCTTGCGTTGGAGCTACTTCTGCATACTCTCTACCCTTTAGGTTCCGATAGAGGAACGAGAAGCCCATAAGTCTGGTAGACCGAATCTGTACGAAGGGATCGTCTCCATAGAGCTTCTTAATATTCTCTAACTCGTCCTCGGTAGGATCTACCCATGTTTCATATGTAGAGACATCCTCATCACCCAGGAAGTGAGCGAGAGGATCGGCTAACGTACCTGAAACCATCTCGATCTTGTCACGTAGGGAATAAGAAACCCCCATTCCAAGATCGGCAAGACCCTCCTTTGTCAACTCTGGATAGACAACACCAGCCAAGACCATCCGGTCCGTAAGGTCCTGCTGGGTTGCAGCAGGATTACGACCTAGGTCATCAACGATATCTAAGTACTCTTTATACGAAACAGCACGATAGACGAAAGTCTGAAAGCCTACCTTAGTCTTTCGCAGAGGTCCTATGTACCCCTCCTCGACTAGACCAGCTCGTAGCTTCGCAACAGTCTCTTCAGTCAGTTCATGAACATCCGGCATCGCATTCTCCTTCATATAGAGTAGCTATACCGGAACAGGAGGCTTGGGCGGCCAATTAATGTGTTAGATCAATCTTCGTGATCTTCTGGCAGATAAAGGGGATGGTCTCAGTCGAAGGCTCCACCGAGATGTTTTGGATACTTGAACCATTACCTGTGAAGTAGCACGAACGAAAACGAATCGCTCCAAAGAACGTTCGTTCTTCTATATCTAGAAGCTTAGGATAAGCCAACATGATCATCAAGTCAACTGGTTCTTCCAGACGACTTTGACCTCCGTCGTACGTGTTAGAGATTACTTGCCCAGGAAGCCGTTGGGCACTCACTGCTGCATCTCGGCTAGTCCCAGAATCTGTGCTACTCTCCCGACTACGACGTGCTGCTAAAGCCGTCCTTTCTTTCCCGATAGCCTCTTCGTAGGCTTCACGACTCATAGATCGAGCAGAGATACTTAAAGTATCCCCTGCTGTTCTACCATTTAGTAAGAAATCATTTCTACGTTTGATAATATCTTTAGTAGTTGCAAGGTTAACTCCCTGTTGTGCTGCCCTTTCCTTCTGTGAGAAATGGAGAGGGCTCATATCCCCAGCCTTACGATAGAAAACGATTGCTCCATTAGTCATCCGCACGCCAGGGGAAGCACTAGTAAACCAGGCATCATCATAACCAAAGTGAGGCACGACTACACGGCTCTCCTGCCAGTTCATTGTAGCTACTAAGCGGAGCTCCTCCCAGATGTAATCCGGTCCTCTAGCAATCAAGATGGTGAAATCTTCACCCGTCAAGAAGTTACGAGTACCTCTACTCTCTGCCTTCTCTGCTACATTAGTCCAAAACTCTGTCATGTATTTTGATTCTTCATGTAGTACTCGGACCCACTCCGAGTATAGCCTGCGGAGGAAACAGCCTTGGCCTTGGCCCCAACCGTATTGTCGTAGCCTAACATTCTAAGTGTAGCCTGCGCATCTCCATTATCCGTCTGTTCAAAGACATTTCTAAAGGCTGTAGAAGTAGAAGAAAGAAGACGGGAGGCTCTTGTACAAATGAAGGAGTACTGCTGGTCGAGTGTAACTTTATCCGCTCCGAGGACGATAGCCTCATCCAGAAGCCGAACCCCCTCAAGCTGCATATGGGTCCAGGTCACACCCTCAGTATCAGCAATCTGGTAGCGGTGAGACTGGATTTGGAAGTTGTAACTATCTTGTGTCTGACGAATACTCTGAGCCCCTGAGATAGTAATAGGAATCGACACGTTGATGTCGAAGGGGATCATCATATCTGCTTGAGCGAAAGCCGAGGTAAGTCCTAGAGCCTCCATTCCGTCTTCCCAAGCATCACGATCAAAAGACGTGAATGCCAAGGAGCCACCCACAATACGGGGACCGAGAACTATACCCAAAGGGGTAGAGCTCCCGATCCCCAGTACGCGATTGGCGTCCCGATGCTTGGAGAGGCTGAGCAGGACGAGGTTAGCCCACATGATGAAGCGATCGCCCACTGTGTAGGAGGCGATGGCTGAGGAACCATCGACGACTACGGTATGTAGGTCGTCATTCATAGATGGTTCCTACAGTTTAGCTCCAGTGATTACTTCCAATATCAGTACCATTAGTTAACAGCGAACCAATATTATCTTCGCTCTTATTGCTAACGGGGATTAGTCTACGGATAGCCCGTGCAACGTAAGAACACGCCATCTCCTGTGTGATGTCGTCAACGGTAAAGCCGAAGCCTTCGTTAACGATGACCACATCCTGAACGGCAAAGGCAGCCGCAGCCCCATTCTCGTTGATCATAGTAACGACTACGTCAAATGGAGGAAGCTGATCCGAGTAGTTCCGATCGTATGACAGATCCGTATAGATCCCCTCGGCCACACTTAGAAGATCTTGAGAGTTAAGATTCTCACTCCGAGCCGAAAAGTCCACCTTGGTTAGTTTACGTACATTCTGGTCATAGAACACTCCTTCTAGAAGAGCATGTCGATCAAACTGACCGAACACTAGGGAGCCACTGATCGCCCGTTTACCCTTAGCAAAAGCTCGGGGGTTAGACGAGGATGTGGTATAGATCGGTACAGTCTCCCGGACAACAGAGGCCGTTAGGGACATCAGAGTCCCCACTTCTCGATTACCAAAGAAGACCGTCATATCAGTACCAGCGAAGGTATTGAAAGTACCAACGAGAGTATCGGTACCATTCGCAGCCGTCTGGTGAAAGCCATCAGCTTGATAAGAAAGCCGACTAGCATCAGCGCTACCAGCCATGGTTTACCTCTCCAATTAGAACTCTACCGTAACCGGTACGTAGATCCACTGGATCTCCGTCGCGGTGCGGAGGTTCATTTCGATGTTGACCTTACCGATTCCACGGTCAGACCCGGAGGCGTGAACGCGAAGCTGATAGCCAATTCCATCAGTACCGGAAAGGGCCCGCATTTCAGCCAAGGCTTCGAGCTGCTTCTTGCAGTCATTTTCCATTGACTGGTGCACTGGCAGAATATTCGGTTGACCTAGGTACCGACGAGCGGCACGGGCAACCAACTTCTCAGCCATCTGTACAATCCGGACCACGCCAATCTTCGCGTACTGGCTTGTCCTCAACGCGGCTGTGACACCATTGTGGACAATCAGCTGACCACTCTCAGGATCGATCCGGAAATTCGTATAAGCTCCACCTAGAGCCATATCACCGAAGCCAACACCCCTAGTAAGAGAGTGCCGCTGGCGACGGTTGTACTCATATAGTAGCCCACGAACACCTGGAACGGCGATCTGAGTCGAAGAACGGTTTACTGGCAGCGAACTTAGAAGACCAGCATAGATGCCAGCCAAGTTGCTTGGAACAGGGCCAAGGTCCGCATCCCGTACAACACCATCCGGACCAGCTAGGACTGTCAGCCACGCGCCGATATCGACGCTAGTGCCAGCGGTATCATCCAAAGCACTCATCCCAGTGGCTAGCAGGTCACCGAGACCAGAACCAGTTACGATCAAGCTGTTCACACGGTTAGCAACATCAGAGGCTGAAGTAGCATTCGCCGACTGGGAACGAGTCCCGATTACACCAGTGCAGGGACGCCCGACACGGCTAGCGTTCCAGCAATGTTCAGCCAGAACCGAAACCCATTTACCAGCAGTATCAGCTACAACATCGTCGGCGTTAACGCCGGCGATAACCCGCACATCCGCTGGGAACTCTTCCAGCTCTTCTAGAATCCCACCATCGTCCGGATTAGAACCACCAGTCAGCAGGTTGTAGAATGCAGTCCCAGACATACCCAGGCTAGAGTCACCACCTGTGAACCGAGCAGACGAACTAGTGTAGAGCACCTGCTCCAGTAGGGCGACACGACCTGAGGTCGAATGGGTCATCCCACGATAGCCACTAGTTGTGCCGTTGATAGTGACTGGGATACTATTCCAAGTCGCATCAACCGCTAGAGCAGCAGTTACCGAAGTGTTCCGATTATCACGGTTGATCTTGTTAACTACTTCGTCTAACGTACCCATATCCTGCAGACGGGCCCGCAGAGCGTAATATTGGACATTCCCAGTAGTCAGCGGAGAGCTGCGATACTTCGGAACATAGAGGTCAAGTGTACCCAGAGTAGTCAGTGACTGAGTAATCGTTACCCAGCAACCATCTTGGGTAGACGTGCCCCATGAACCCCTGGAGTTATAGACGTCAGACGGGGTCTTGGACTGTAGGGTCATGACCTTGTCTGGCTTCATCAGGTACTGAACCGTCACAGATTCACCAGCAGTAGCTGGAGTGTGACGGGAGAACCTTGGGTCCAGAGTAACTGGAGTTGTTACCGCAGCAATGGTTGAAGCGATAGTCGCCGTACCAGCAGTAACAATGAAGTTGGCAGGGTTAAACTCAGAACCGCTAGCATCGAATACTCTATAATTCCCCTTCGGGAAGATCTGGAGCTCGTCACCAGCAGTGATGTACGAGGATAGGTTATCTGTCAAAGTAAGGGTAAGTGCGGTGACAGATGTAACTCGACTGTCAAGGTACAAACCCTTGAAGTAAAGCTGCCAGTCTACGTAGCCTGACAGATCTAGGGAGGCGGGGTTGCCACTAATCCGAATGTCGTTACCATTGACGGCTGAGACCGTAAACGTCGAAGCCGCGATAGTATCATTAGGGGTCGGGAACACACCATAAGTCAAGTTCACCGCACCGCTATCGCTGAGGGTGACCTGATCATCTGGTACGTAGTTATAGCCAACTAAGCTAACGTTCGCGTAGGAACCTCCTACACGACGAACCGCGATCTCCCGACAGCCTCCTTCGAAGGCTTCTCGAGCAACGCGAACTAGCCAGTTACCATTGAAACCACGAGTGGTTATTGAGTCACCGAGTTCCGCACGCTTATTAGAGGGGCCGAAGATACGAGCGAGCTGGTCCATCGAGCCGACCGTTACGGGCCTTTCATTAGGACCGTCAGCCGAAACTCCAATGATTAGCACACGATCAGTTAACGGACCCTCATCAATCGGTAGGATCCCTTTGTCCCGTTGTTCAAACTGGACTCTGGGCTCCGTGTTGTAGGTTGGCATTTGGGCTTGTCTCCTACACTAGGGCCAATGGGGGCCCATTCACACAGTGATCTCCAACGTTCGTTGGTCAGCGTATAGATAGACTACAGAGTATGGAAGGGGAACAGATTCAACCCACTCGATACCCCATGGTCGAACTAAATAGTCAACCCCCTCAACAAAGTAGTAAACGCCTTGTGTGACGCCTATCACCCAGATTGGGGGAAACGTTAGTTCTTGTTTTTCTCTGACCGGGCTTACGTTGGCTATGGTTATCCAATCAGTCGTCTGTCTCCACTCTGAATAGTTGTTGAGATAGATCGTACCGATCTTTGGATTACTAATTGTCCTCAGCTCTTCGAGGATTACTTGGTAATCCCGATAGGTGCTGGGGGTTTCCTGGCCACCATCCATCAGAAGAGTGTCAGCTCCTCCTCCATCAAAGGCCAGTCCTTTAACACCCATCTCGAAGAGCCATCCTCGATAATCCCGGACAGTATGCTCAAAGATCTGGGCTTCCATCTCCGCTTGAGCGTACGTCTCCCCATGAATATAGGCTCGGAAGGTATGATTGAATCGTTGTCCTTGGATCTGTGTTCCATTATCCAGGGTGATTCGAGTCTTCGGAGTCTTTCCATCCTGAGACGTACTTCTACGCATTAAGCGTAGAGAGATGTGAGGGAGTTGGAAGTTTTCCCCTCGGGGATGATCTGTTGAGACAACAACATTAGCTCTGACTCTTCTATAAAGATTTTGAACAATCTCTATGAATGCTAACGGACTAAGATTCTCCCCCCTTGAGGGGATTACCTTAGTCGAGTCCCACCAGAACAGTTCACCCGGTTGCGCTAACACGTATATCCACTTCTGCTCTCTATCATGTACTTATAAGTAAGTACGGTATAGTTCCTGCTTCTCTGAGGCCAGTTTCGTCGGTTACCCAACCAGAGCTTTCCTCTCCACAAGCTAACCCCGCCAAGCCGGCGGTTATTTAAGTTGAGTAAACATGTTTACCGCTTGGTTATCGTAGTAAACACGAACCACTATTCGTTAGCCGACACCCGGATGTCCACTTCTCCTACCATTCCTGGGGGAGAGACTAGTAGGGAGACTTCCAACTTCCCAGGAGAGACAGAGACTTTGTACTCAGCATTGTATTTAGCCACGACGGCTTGGAAATCAGTGTCTAAGGCGACAACCTCAGGAACAACTCCGATCATGCCTAAATAGCGCTTAAGTGTTCGCCTCATCTCTCGGGCAAGGCTCTGCAGCCAGAGATGATGGTTCAGCTGAAGGTTACCATCCTGCATTGGCAGATGGGCTAACATCCAGCCATACCGCACCGTCTCGTAGGGATAGATTAGATTAGTTATGGGTGGTAATGGCGGTGAGGGACCTGCTAAGATTGAAGGCAGATAAAAAGGGTTCCCCTTTGTGACAGCTCCTACCGCAGCATGGAGAGGAGAACCTACATAGTTATCAGTATAAGTACACTGCCCGACTAAATATCCGACACGTGTGGAAGAGGCTAGAGTAACAGCTGTTCCTATAGAACCAATCAACGCAACCGGCCAATAGCCGTCATCAATAGATGAATCCATGTAATACTGGATGTCATCATTGTCTGCTCCCAGTGGTATGTATACTACCTCCCAGTCAGTCGTTATGTTATCAAACACATTAGTCCAAGCTGTAGAACCGAGGGATCCGCCTGAATACGTTGAAGACGAAGGAGTAAGAGCTGAGCCTCCAATTAAGGTGCCGGACATTGTAGCGATCATATGCCCCCAACTAAAAAGGAGGTCATCATCCGAAACTGGGTATCTAATCTCTCCCCATCGAGCCGCTGCCTCGGACGAAAGAGGGATCATCCACCGCCTTGGTTCGTAATCAGGTCCTCGTAAAATATGAATGCAGTCAGTATCCCATGCAGCCCTCCAATTGTTACCTTCAGGTCCAGGGTCAGCTTTAAGAACTAGCGTCGCCCCACTACATGTAATAGTACATAGAGCTGCTGCTCCCTCATTTGTACGAACTAAAAAGAAATCATCCGTAGGATCTAGTCGGGCGTGATCAACGGCTGTAACTAAAGACTCTTCAGTTTTAGTGGGAACGATTGCCAGCCAATATTCCCCTTTGGCTGTAGTGGCTAAAGCGCTCCATGAAATTGTACCGCTAGTATAGGAACCATTAAGTCGACTATAGGGATGTGCTAGCCGCTCCTGACGACCATTGTTACATTCATAAGTTACTGTAAAAGAAGAGGCAGAAGAGCCTAGAATAAACAAACCTGTATCGTGATACAGGTAATATTCTAGTGTCCCAGGATTTGTAGACGTCGTAGCTGATAGCGTTAGGGCCCCAGCTGTCACCGTGACTGTATCTTGAATGACTGGGAATAGTAGGCGATATTCAGATGTGTTACCTGTTGTTCTAAGATAGTTGTGATCTTCTTTTCGCTTTCTATTTTTAGACCAATGGAAATAGTAGTGATCAATGTCAGTGATAGCTTGATCACCACTAGTGGATAGATCAACCTTAATGAACTGAGTATCACCAAACCTACTCAGTTCGTCCCCAGGGACTACTGTATGAATTGGTCCCCTACGACTTGTTCCGAGGATTACAGTACTCAAGCTCGTTGATACCTTCTTGTTAAAGCTGACTCAGGCCATCGTCTCTTCAAAGCCCCTGTCATACGGACACGATTAAAGTTTAACTCTCCACACTTCATCTTCCAGAAGACACGTTCGTCTCTATCTCCGAACATATCCACAACTTGCTGCACCCTATAAATACTAACAACTGTCTTAATTCGTCCGTAGCTAGGAACCTTCTCGTCTGGACACACCCAATCGACTTCGAAGATTAAGTCTAGGGGTGAAGGATACCAATCTTCCTCTGGACGAAAAAGGAACGTGCCCGGATCCCAACTGTACGGACCCATGATGGTGAAGTCTAATTCTCCTCCTGTTGTGATTCTTCGTCCTTTCTTAATAGAAAGGTCGATCTGATAACCTAGACCAAAAGAGTCATCGTCTGGATTTAGAAATAGCCTCGACTCAGAGTCGATTGATTGCTGCAAGCCTTTAGGGTCGAGTTCATCTCGAGTTCCGTAGATGTGCCACCGCCCCATCCGTTCGACATCATTTCTAAACTCTTGAGAGAGACGTGGCACTAGTGAGTCCTCCTATATCTATTCACTCCTGTCCCAGGCTCCCTCATATGAACGCCAGACCCCTGGTATTTCGCTCTCTCGTAACGAAGATCTAGTCGGTCCGCTGCTTCATTAAATCGTGGGGGTACTACTGCGCTAGATACATAACCCAGAGAAGCAATCAGGTGCGTCTCATTCCCTGGGATTAAGTAACCTGCTGTAGCGATTCGGTGCATTAAGACGGCACACTCCTAGTTGAGTAATCTGAGCCGATGGTATAAATTGCCATGGTTGTTATCCCATCAGCTTCATAGACAGTAAGAGTTGTCCCTGATATGGCGATCTTTCCTACGATCATTCCTCTTAAGAGAACGAGAATATCGGCAAGTCTCATTCCACTAGCGGTAGACTCATAGCCAGTAAGATCTGTCGTCAGTAATGCTTGGACAGCTGTTGTTACTTCAGCAGTAGTTGGAGGACCGTAAGCAGTTAGAGCAGCGGTAGCAGCAGACTGTACTGCAGTACTATCTAAGTTGTTAAGTGTACCCACTGCCGTCGCTGCCGCGCCAGTCGTTTCAAACCCGGTCGCCGTGGCCCACGCACTCTGATTACCCTGCAGTTCATTGGTATCGGCTAGCACATCAGCCACGGCCTTCCCAAGACTGCCAACACCAACATGCCCGCTCATTAACTCGTCAAGCACGGCATCGGCGACGATCGCTGCAGTGGGGTCATTAAGATTAGTGTTAGCAGTCAGGGTCCGCGTCACGGCTGCCCACACGTCGGTAGCAGAGTGGGTCGATAGCCCCGCCTGGATCGCCGTCACCGCCGTGGCGTTCGGTGCGGCCACCAAGTCCATCTCCGCCCCCGCCGCAAGGGTGCTGCGACTGGACACTGCCGCGTCCAGGTTCGCCAATCGCGTATCG
>Ga0100403_1002808_pt1 | contig 13424 bp, 7 predicted proteins | sample CryGeymet201501t_FD_83663 | JGI IMG/M metagenome (GOLD analysis project Ga0100403, IMG submission 83663) | Groundwater microbial communities from Crystal Geyser aquifers in Utah, USA - Crystal Geyser metaG 2015-01t | ecosystem: Environmental > Aquatic > Deep subsurface > Groundwater | place: USA...
CGCGCACCAGCAGAAGGCGATGACCGAGTCGGAGATTTCGATCACCGTGCAGACCAACGAAGGCAAAGCGGAGTACCAGCGCTCGCTGCAGAGGGCGGCGCAGATCCGCGTGCTCGCGGAGGCCGAAGCGGAGAAGGCGGCGCGCGTCGGTATCGGTGAAGCGATCGCGATCGAAGAGCAGGTGCGTGCGTACGGTGGACCGAAGTTCCAGGTGACGCAGCAGGTGATGAGCCGCTTCGCGGACGCGATTCAGGCTTCGAAGGTGGACGTTGTGCCGCGGATCGTGGTGGGCGGCGCGTCGGGCAACGGCGGAAGCGGCAGCGTGATGGAAGCGCTACTGACGATGCTGCTCGCGGACAAGATGGGCGAGGACGTGCGCGACGTCGGCGGCTTGCGCAATCCGGAGGTGGAAGCGATGCGCCAGCGCATGCGCGCCGCGATGCAGGAGTCGCTGAAGAAGAGCGGGACCACGCCGCAGCAGTGACGCACGAGAAGTAACAGCCACAGGAAGACGGGAAGGCGGGAAGTGGGTTGGATGAAAATCCTTCCCGTCTTCCCGCCTTCCTGTTTCTGCCGCTCAGACGCTGGCCGTCGCGCGCCACGCGCCGCGTCGCCAACGCCACCAGAAGACGGCGGCGCCGACGGTGGTTTCGCCGACGAAGCCTAGCCAGCCGCCGAGCGCGCCCAGGTGGGCGAGCTTTCCGAGGACGAACGCCGCGGTCGGAACGCACGTCCAGACGACCGCGATGCCGAGGACCGCGGCGAAGCGGACGTCTTTGGCGCCGCGGAGCGCGCCGCGCAAGACGATGTTCACCGCGTCGAGCACCTGGAACACCGCCGCGACCCACAACAGGCGCTGCGCGGTGTGCGCGACGTTCGCGTCGTCGGTGAAGACGCGCGCGATCGTTCCGCCGAGCACCGCGAAGACGATCCCGCACGCCGCCATGAACCCCGCTGCGAGCTTGATCGCGGCGCTTGTCGCGCGGTCGGCCGCGGGCAGGCTCCCTGCGCCGAGCGCGCGCCCGACCATCACGCACGCCGCCTCCGAGATCGCGAGACCCGGGAGGAACGACGTTCGGATCGTCGCGAGCGCGAGCTGGTGCGCGGCGATCTCCGTCGCGCCGAGACCGCCGATCAAGACGGTGAACAGCGTGAACGCGAGGAGCTCGCCGACGAAGTGAAGCCCGGTCGGCACGCCGAGCGACAACACCTCGAAGAGCGCGGCGCGGAAGCCGAGCGTCGACCGCGCGTGGGCGCGCGCGTCGCGCCAGAGGATCGCGAGCATCGCGAACGCCTCGAGCCACTCGGTGATCGCGGTGCCGAGCGCGCCGCCGCGAACGCCTAGCGCCGGCAATCCGAAGCGACCGTAGATGAGCGCGTACGCGACGACCGCGTTGAAGACGTTGCCCGCGATGCCGACGAACATCGGTGTGCGCGAGTCGCCGATTGCTTGGCGATGTTGGGTGAGCGCTGCGACGACTGCGGTCGCCGGCGCGCCGAGCGTCACCATCGCGAAGAAGTCGCGCGCGTACGGGATCAACGAATCGTCGATCCGCGCGAGGCGCAAAACGGGCGACACGTCGCGCCCGGCGATCGCAATGACGACGCCGAGCAGCGCGCCGATCACGACGCCGGTTTGCGCGTAGCGAACGCCGTCCTCTCCTGCGCCGCGCCCGACCGCGTGCGACGCGCGCACCTTCACGCCGCGCATGATCCCCCAGACCATCGCGTACGCGAGGAACATGAACGTGGTCGCGACGCCGACGCCGCCGAGCGCCGCCGCGCCGAGACCGCCGACGAGCTTCGTGTCCACCAATCCGAGGAGCGTCTCGCCGCACATCGCGGCGGCGATCGGCCACGCGAGCTTCACGAGCTCTGCGAGCGCCGTGCGTTCGCGGCGGGTGGCGATGATGATCCTCTGTCGTAACGAATCCAAGCTCGGTCTCATTTAGCGCGGACCTCGCGGGTTACACGCCGGGGAGCATCGCGCCTGACACGCACGATGTAGGGTACGCTCGCGTCGTGGCAACGGCGGCGCAGGCGACGTCGATCGAAGAGCGCATCGCGCTCGGCGCGGCGCCTTCGTCGGCGGACGAGATCGACACGGCCGTCGCGCTCGCGAACGTGCGTGCGATGAAGTGGGCGCTCGCGCACCGGAGCGCGTTCGGCGCGGACACCGCGGCGCGCGTCGAAGAAGCAGCGACCGCATTCGCCGCGACGTCGTACCACGGCGCGCTCGTCGAGCTCGTGGGCGCGATGCACGTCTATTGGCCGCGCGGCCTGCTGTCGCCGCGCGTGCGCGCGGCGATTCATCTCGCGATCGAGCTCGACCTTCTCGGATCGCAGGAGCTCTTCCTCTTGTTGCAGCCGCTCCTCGCCGTACAAGAGCGCTTCGACGCGTACCTGCTCCACGCCGAGCGGCGGCCGCTCGGCGCGCGGCTTCGCGTCGCGGCGCTCGGGCGTGCGGCGGCGCTCGCGGCGGGGTACGTCGGCCTCGCGGCGCTCTTGCCGGGCGAGCGGGGCGACGAGCTCGTTCGCGTGATGACGCTCCTCTATCGCGACCGCGATCCGGTCGTCGGCGTGCGCGCCGCGTGGGCGATCGGCGCGCTCGCGCCGCATTCGGAGCGCGCGCGCGCGATCGTCGAAGCGCCGCGCGAGCCGGGGATCGGCGCGCGCCGCGCGATGGTCGCGAGCACCGCGCGGTTCGTCCTCGGCGATCTCGAGGAGGACGCGTACACGAAGGATCTTCGAAAGGGGATCGGCAAGAGCGACGTCTTCGTGCGCGCGACGGCGATCCACGCGCTGCGGCTCGGCCTCGGCGTCGCGCCCGCGACGACGTCGGCGATCGTGTGGCAGCTGATCGAAGGCGCGGCGCCCGAGGTGCTCGCAGCGGCCGCCGCGTTCGCCGCGGCGATCGAAGACGCGGACGAACGCGAGGCGATGCTCGCGCGCGTGCGCGCCGAGGGGCGGGCGGACGCCGCGGTGCGTTTCTGGACCGGCCCGCGCGCGCCGGAGGTCGAGGCGCTTCACCAGGCGCTCGTCGACGTGCGGCGTGCGGTGCGCGAGTCGCCGCGCAGCTCGAGCGAGACGAGCGCGTCGGCGCTCGGGACCGCGCGGCGCGCAGTGGATTCGCTGGACGACGCGGTTGACCACGACGACGTCGATCACGCGCTCGACGTGCTCCTCTTCGACTCGCCGATCGTGCGCGACGCGGCGGCGGCGAGCGCCGCGAGCGACGCGGAGCGCGTCACGCGGTACGTCGCGTGGGCGAAGACGATCGATCGGCTGCGCGATCGCCGCGTCGCGCGCGCGGGCGCCGACGTCGCGATCGCGGAGCAGCGCGAGCGCCTTCGTCGGCTCGCGCGCGTGCTCGATGCGCATCCGCGCGCCGACGCGCTCGGGGCGCGCGCGCCGGCCGCCGCGCTCCACGGCGCGTGCCGTGCGACGATCGCGCTCGTGCTGGCGCAGCGACGCGAGCGCGATCCGTCGCTCGATCGACCCGCGGCGCTCGCGCTCGCGGCGGCGATCCAACCGCTCGTCGAGAGCGAATCGATCATGCCGACCGACGTGGTCGGCGCGCTCCTCGCGATGGAGAGCGCCGCGCTCGCGAAGCACCTCGGCGCGGTCGCGATGTCCGCGGCGCTCGGCACCGCGCTCCGCTCGGCGGCGGTCGTGCGCGAAGCGGTGGACGCCGGCGCCGCGACGGCGACGCTCGAAGGCGCGGCGCGCGCGCTCTCGGACGCGCTCGTCGCGCTCGGCGCGGCCGAGCCTCTGAGCGGCGCGGCGCGCGCGCTCGTCGCCGCGATCGTGCTCACGCCGCGCGCGGCGACCGCCGCCGTGTGGCTCGACGCGCTCGTCCAGCTCGACGCCGCGGTACGCGACGCGGTCGCGCGCTTCGATCTCCCGGCCCGTCCCGCGATCGCGATCGACAAGCTCGAACGCGCGCTGCGGTCTCGCCTCGCGCACGCGGGGCTCGTCGTTCCCGCAGCGGGCGCGCCGCCGTTCGGCGCCGAGCGCGCCGCGCGCGAGATCGACAAAGCGCTGCCGCCGCTCTTCGCGGGTCTCGTCGAAGCCGTCGTCGTCGCCGCGAAGACGCCCGCGAAGACGAGCGCCGCGCCGACGCGCCGTCCTGCGATTCGTCCTGGCCGCCGCATCGGCGATTACGTCGTCGAGAAGGTCCTCGGCAGCGGCGGCATGGGCCACTGCGTGCTCGTGCGCCGCCGCCTCGAAGAGTCGCAGAAGAACGCGCGCCGCTGGGTCCTCAAGCTCCCGCAAGGCGAGGAATACACGAGCGCTTTCCGCAACGAAGCGCTCGCGCTCCTCTTCCTCTCGAAAGCGAACCACCCGGCGATCGTCCGCTTCGTCAGCTACGTCGACTACGGCTACCGCTTGCCGTACCTCGTCATGGAGCACGTCGAAGGCGACGCGCTCGATCGCCGCTTGCTCCGCGGCCCGATCGCGCCGCGCGATCTCTACGCGATCGGCGCGCAGCTCGCCGAGGGGATCGCGACGAGCCACAAGATGCAGATCGCCCATCACGACATCAAGCCGGCGAACGTCATCCTCGCGGCCGGCGATCGGCCCGTGCTCGTCGATTGGGGCCTCGCGGGCGCGGCGTATCCATGGGCGGGCACGCCGGAGTACATGGCGCCGGAGCGCTTCGACCTCGGGCGCGGGCGAAAGACGGCGACGGGCGGACCGCCGAATCCGCCGGCTGCGGACGTCTTCGCGCTCGGGTGCGTGCTCGCCGAGATGTTCTCCGGACGAACGCTCGTCTCGGATCCGCTCGGGCCGCACGACTTCGCGGGGAACGACGCGCTCCGCGCGAAATACGAAGCGCTCGATCCGTCGCATCGCCGCGACTTTGCCTGCGAGACGATCGCGACGACGCCTGCGATCCTCGCGCGCCGCTTCGCGCGCGAGCTGCGCGGCGCCGATCCGGCGTTCGCGGCGCTCGTCGAGCGCATGCTCGCGCGCCGCCGGGAAATGCGCCCGACGGCTACCGAGGTCGCCGCCGAGCTGCGCCGCCTCGCGAAGACCCCGTAGCGCCACGGACTTTGGTATCCTCGTGCCCAATGGCTCTTCTTCGCGCCTCGACGAGCGATCTCCGAGATCTCCCGCAGGGTGCGCCCGCGCTCGTCGACGCGACGAGCGGCGTGCCGACCGGCGCCACGATCACGCGCTACCTCGGCGCGGGCGGCATGTCCATGGTGTTCCTCGCCGAGGTCGATCCGGCGAAGCGCTCGCGCGATCTGTCTCCGCTCAGTCCGGCGCGCATCGCGCTGAAGTTCATGCAGGCGGACACGGAGAAGGAGCTCGTCAAGTACAACATGGACCCGCTCGCGATCTACAAGCGCGAGGCGGTGGCGCTCGGCAAGGTGATGGAGCGCAAGCCGGCGACCGAGTTCGTCGTCGGGTTCTACGGGAGCGGCTACGCCGACGTGCAGATCGGCAGCGGCCCGGTGCGGCGGCTGCCGTGGCTCGCGATCGAGTACGTCGATGGCGGCGCCGCGGGCACGTCGCTCACCGATCGCGTGCGGCGAACGCAGGAGGGCGTCGATCCGATCCGCGTGCTTCGCCTCGCGCGCGGAATGTTCGAGGGCGTGCGCGTACTGCACGCGGAGCGGATCCTTCATCGCGATCTCAAGCCGGACAACGTCCTCGTCGCGGGGCCGCTCGACGACGAGACGCCGAAGCTCGCCGACTGCGGCATCGCGCGCGTCGAAGGGATGCCGGGCCAGACGATCGCGGCGATGACGCCCGAGTACGGCGGTCCGGAGCAAGCGATCTCGATCCCCGGCCAGGCCAACCCGCTCGTCGGACGCTGGACCGACATCCACGCGCTCTCCGCGCTCCTCTGGTACCTCATCGGCGGCGAGCCTTGGTGCACGAGCAACGTCGATCGCGCGTGGCACGCGGGCGAGCGGCGATCGCTTCGGACCGCGTCGCGTCTCCACCCGGCGTTCGTGATGAACTCGGCGCTGCTTCACAAGCTCGACGACGTGCTCGCGCGCGGCGCGGCGCACCGCCTGCCGCAAGCGGCGTGGACGCCGGAGAAGCCGGAGCAGCGCGAGCAGGCGAATCGCCTCCTCGTCGTCGCGCGCGGCCGGTATCCGTCGATGTTCGCGGGGCCGGAGCGCTACGCGGACGTCGATGCGTTCGGCGCGGAGCTCTTCCCGCTGCTCGAGCAGGTCGCCGCGGCCTGGACGTCGCGCGCCGCGCGCGAGAACCACGCGGCCACCGCGTTTCGCCCGACGCAGATGTTGAGCGCGGACGACGTCGCCGCGGGCGCGCTCGCGCGCGTGCGCGAGGTCGGCGCGGCCCCGATCGACGGGACGCACAGCTCGTTCGGGAGCCCGCAGGTCGAGCCGGCGAATCCCGGCAGCGTCGTCTTCCAACCCGACGGCAAGGTGCTCGCGCGCTTCGGCGATCGCCTCATCTACTTCGTCAGCAACGAGCCGCACAAAGTCGGCGTGCCCGACGCGCTCCGCGACACCGTGCGCCTCTCGCGTTGGCTCGTGCGCGGACCGGGCGGAGGCTTCGCGCTCGTCGGGCCGACGCACGTCCTCCTCGTCAAAGCGGGGCGCATGACGCAGATGCCGCTGCCGAAGCGCGCGGACGGCGGCGAGGTCGGGCCGATCCAGGCGGTGATCGGCGACGGCCGCGTGTTCGGTGTCGTGACCGAGGAGACCGACGACAGCAACGGCGGCCCTGAGCTCTGGCGCTCGACCGACGGCAGCGCGTGGTCCGCGCCGACGCTCCTTCCGCTCGGAGGCGACGCGCACGCGCTCGCGGACGGCCCCTTCGGGATGCTCGTCGTCGGCTCGCGCAAAGGCACGCGCGGTCGCGCCGTCTTCCTCGGCCTCGACGAGCAGACGAGCGTGTTCACGACGGGCGTCAACGACAAGCCCGCGCTGCGCGTCGCGCTCTGCGGCGCCGGCCGCGAGATGTGGGCCGGCGGCGAAGGGGTGATCGTGCGCATCGAGCGCGGCGGCGCCGTACCCGAGAAGGTCGAATCGAGCGACGCGCCCGCGGCGATGGCGCTCGATCTCGTCGGCGTGCCGTGGCTCGTCACGACGCACGCCGTGCTCCGCCGTCACGTCATCGGCAACGAAGGCGTCTGGCGCGCGTACCACCGCCGCGACTCGTCGCGCCCGCCGCTCGTCGGCATCGGCTTCACGCCGAACGGCGCGCGCGTGCTCGACGCGCGCGGCGCGAGCGTCGAGATCGAGCCGCACGACGTCGCGAGCTGGGCGGCGCGCTCGTCGCACGGCTGAGTCGTCGCGATCACCCGAGGTGCGTGTGGAGAAACGCGAGCACGCGTTGCCACGCGAGCTTCGACGCCGCTTCGTCGTACTTCGCGGGATCGCCCTTGCGCATGAACGCGTGCCCCGCGTCGTACACGTGAAGCTCCATCGTCGTCTTGCCGGCCGCGTCGACCGCGCGCTTGATCTCTTCGGCCCCCGCGACGGTCGCCCACTGATCCGTCTTCGAGAAGTGCGCCTGAATCGGCGCGCGCACCTTCGACCAGTCCGGCGCGACCGGCGGCAATCCGTAGAACGGCGCGAGCGCGCTCACGCGGTCGTCCGCGCCGGCCGCGAACGTCAGCGCACCGCCGAGGCAAAACCCGGTGATGCCGACCTTGCCGCCGAACCGCGCGAGCGTCGTCGCGTACGTGACCGCGTCGCCGATCTCCTTCACCGCGCGCTTCTTGTCGAGCTCGCCCATCATCTTCCCGGCCTCGCCGTCGTTCTTCGCGAGCCGCCCGTGGTAGAGGTCCGGCGCGATCGCGAGGAAGCCGTGCGACGCGAGCTCGTCGACGAGCCACTTGATGTGATCGCTGATCCCGAACCACTCTTGGACGATGACGACCGCGGGGGCCTTTCCGCTGCCGCTCGGCTCGCCGACTTCCGCTTCGAGCTTCGAGCCGTCCTTCGCCGTGTACTGGATTCGCTTGCTCATCGCGCGCCTTTCCCGAGAGTGGTGCTCGGCCGTTCGAAACGGCGGCTACGATAGGACTGCGCGCGCGCGCGATCCAAGCTAAGAGTTTTCGCATGAAGCTCCGGATCGCTCTTGCGCTCGCCCTCGTCTCGCTCGTGCTCGCGTGCTCGAAGAAGGCGCCGCCGCAGTGCCCGACGTGCGTCGTCGCGGACGAGCACGGCTTCACGCCGAGCTCGGTGACGATCCCGAAGGGCGCGCCCGGATCGAAGGCGACGCTCACGTTCACGCGCACCTCGGACGAGACGTGCGCGCGCGACGTCGTCTTTCCGGATCTGTCGATCAAGAAGCCGCTCCCGCTGAACACGCCGGTCACCGTCGAGGTCCCGTCGGACGCCGAGAAGACGCTGACGTTCCAGTGCGGGATGGCGATGTACAAGAGCAGCGTCGTCGTTCGCTGATCGCGCCGCCGCGCGGAAAAAAAAGCGCTCGCGCGCTCGGTCGCACGAATTCTAACCGTGGTGCTTGTCACACGGTTGGGCTGAGCTATATGTCGACCAGGTCGTATGCACTTAGTTTTACCGAACGCGAAGCGACTCGTGACCGTGCTCGCGGCGTGCGGCGCCCTCGCCCTGTCGTCCCGTGCGGCGGCGCAGCCACCGCAAGGCGCGGTCACGCCGCCGATCGTCGTCACGCACGTCGACGCGATGTACCCGGCCTCGGCGGTCGCGGAGGGACGCCACGCGGACGTCTTGCTCCTCGTCACGATCGACACCGACGGCCGCGTGACGAAGATCGAGGTGAAGCAGTCGGGCGGAAAGGAGCTCGACGAAGCCGCCATCGTCGCCGCGCGCCAGTGGACGTTCCGTCCGGCGATGCGCGACGGGCGGCCGGTGAACGCGCGCATCACGCTGTCGTTCCACTTCGCGCCGCCCGCGCCGCCGCCGACCGACATCGTCGAGCCGCCGGGCGCGCCGGTGCAAGGCAACGTGCGCGGGCGATCGAGCCAAGGCGTCTCGTCCGCAGGACCGTCGCATGCTCCCGGACAAACCGAGAACATCCCGCCCGCGTCCGCGGCCGCAGGTCCGCACATCGACGAAGTGATCGTGCAAGGCCGCGTCCCTCCGCCGAGCCGCGGCGCGTCCGACTTCAACTTGCGCGTCGGCGAGCTCGGACGCATCCCGCGGGGCAACGCGAGCGAGCTCCTCAAGCTCGCGCCGGGCATTCTCTTGACCAACGAAGGTGGCGAAGGGCACGCCGAGCAAGTCTTCCTCCGCGGCTTCGATGCGCGCGAAGGCCAGGACATCGAGTTCACCGTCGGCGGCGTTCCGATCAACGAGAGCGGGAACCTCCACGGTAACGGGTACGCCGACACGCATTTCATCATCCCCGAGCTCGTCGTGTCGCTGCGCGTCCTCGAAGGGCCGTTCGATCCGCATCAAGGAAACTACGCGGTCGCCGGCAGCGCCGATTACCAGCTCGGGCTCGAGCGCCGCGGGCTCACCGCGCGCTACACGGTCGGCAGCTTCGGCACCGAGCGCGTTCTGCTCCTCTGGGGACCGAACGGCGAGAGCACGCATACCTTCGGCGGCGCGGAGATCTACAAGACCGACGGCTTCGGACAGAACCGCGACGCGCAGCGCGCGAGCGCGATGGGACAGTACGAAGGGCAGTTCGGGCAGCGCGGCACGTGGCGCCTTTTCGCGCAGGCGTATTCGACGAGCTATCACTCGGCCGGCGTTCTGCGCGAGGACGATTACCGCGCCGGGCGCAAAGGCTTCTTCGACACGTACGACTTCGGACAAGGCGGCGATTCGTCGCGCTACTCGCTCGCCGGCGACATCGAGACGCGCGCGGGCGACACGCTCCTGTCGCAGCAAATCTTCGTCGTGCAGCGGGGGATGCGCCTGCGCGAGAACTTCACCGGGTTCTTGCTCGACGTGCAGACGCCGACGGCGCCGCCGCACGGACAGCGCGGCGACCTGCTCGATCTCGACGTGCGCGAGACGACGATCGGCGCGCGCGGCGCGGCGCGTTTTCGCACGACCGCGTTCGATCAGCGCCAAGAGATCGAGCTCGGCTACTTCGCGCGCGGCGACGCCGTGAAGTCGTCGCAGCAGCGCATCGAGGCCGCGACCGCACATCCGTACCGAACCGAGACGTCGCTCGACTCGACGCTCACCGACATCGGCCTCTTCGCCGACGCGAACCTCCGTGCGACGCGCTGGCTCGCGCTCCGCGGCGGCGCGCGCGCGGACCTCTTCACGTACGACGTCAACAACCTCTGCGCGGTCGAGAACGTCTCGCATCCTTCGAAGACCAATCCGACGAACGGCGCGAGCTGCTTGTCGCAAGAAAACTTCGGCGCCTACCGCGATCCGAACCAGCGCGCGTCCACCGCGAGCACCGCGGTCTTGCCGCGCGGAACGCTCCTCGTCGGTCCGTTCGGCGGCTTCACGTTCAGCGCGAGCTGGGGTCAGGGCGTGCGATCGATCGATCCCGGCTACATCACGCAGGACGTGAAGACGCCGTTCGCGAGCGTGACCGCGTACGAGAGCGGCGTCTTGTATGCGCGATCGTTCAAAGCGTTCGAGCTTCTCGCGCGGTCGGTCGCGTTCCAGACGCACGTCGACAAGGACCTCATCTTCAGCGAGACCGCCGGGCGCAACGTGCTCGGAAACGGCACGACGCGCACCGGCGCGCTCGTCGCCGCGCGCCTCACCGGCGAGCACTTCGACGAGGCGTTCAACGCGACGTTCGTGCGCTCGACGTTCGACGACACGCACCTCCTCGTGCCCTACGTGCCGGACGTCGTCGTGCGATCCGACACCGCGGTGTTCGCCGATTTGCCGATCGAATACCGCGGACACAAAGCGCGCGGCGCGCTCAGCGCAGGCGTCACGTACGTCGGGCGCCGCGCGCTTCCGTACGGAGAGCGAAGCGATACCATCTTCACGATCGACACCTCCGCGACGCTCGCCTGGAGAGAATTCGAAATCGGGCTCATGGTGACGAACCTCCTCGATCGTCGCTATCGGCTCGGCGAGTACAACTTCGCGTCCGACTTTCGCTCGCAGTCTTCGCCGACGCTCGTGCCGATGCGGCACTTCACCGCGGGCGCGCCGCGCGGCGTGTTCGCGACCTTCGGCATCACCTTCGGAGGTCCGTGATGCGCCCGCTCCTCGTCGTGCTCTTCGTCATGATCGCCATCGCGTGCAACGGCACGACGGGGAATCACCTCGTCACGTTCACGGCCGGCGCCGCGGGCGCTGCGGATTTGCCTGGCGGCCCGGTGACGTTCACGAGCGGGCGCGGCTTCGCGGTGACGCTCACGAAAGCGACGCTCCACGTCGGTGCGATGTACCTGAATCAAAGCCAGCCGGTGTCGGGCGCGCAAGAAACGAGCTGCGTCTTGCCGGGGACGTACGTCGCGGAGGTCACGTCCGGCTTGGACGTCGATGTGCTGTCGCCGACGCCGCATGTCTTTCCCGCGCTCGCGGACGGAACGACGCTGCCGGCGATCGTGGGCGAGGTATGGCTCTTCTCCGGCGACGTGAACGACGTGACGTCCGCGACGCCGGTGTTGACCGTCGAAGGGAGCGTCGTCGTCAACGGCGCAACGGAGCCGTTCACCGGCGCGATCACGATCGGATCGAACCGCGTCGCGCCGACGAACGATCCGTCGCAACCCGGTGCGCATCCGATCTGCAAGCAGCGAATCGTCTCGCCGATCCCCGCGGCGGTCGCGCCGCGTGACGGAGGGTCGCTCTTGCTGCGCGTCGATCCGCGTGCGTTCTTCGCGAACGTCGACTTCGCGCAACTGAAGAAGACGAGCGACGATCCGCCGAGCTGGGGATTCCAGGACAGCGCCGCGGACCAGCCGAGCGTGAACCTCTACCAGGCGCTTCGCTCGAGCGCCGCGTACTCGTTCGAGTGGATCGGCGCGTTGCCGCCCGCCGAAGATGCGGGGCGGGACGGCGGCACGGACGCGCCCGCGTCCGATGGTGGCGTCACGCTTGCGCCGTTCACGCCGCCGACGGACCCAGGGCCACGCGGCGTTCTCTTCACCGCGTCGGGCGAGGCGCTCTCGCTCGGCGGCTACGCGTTCCCACCGAGCACCGCCAACGCTGCCGCGTTCGTCGACGGGTGGGAGGTGAAGTTCGATCGCGTCCTCGTCACGCTCGATCACTTGACGATGTCGTCCGATCCGGACACCGCCCCGGGCGACGAAGCGCAGACGGGCGCGGTCGTCGCGCAAGTCGACGGGCCGTGGGCGATCGATCTGCACAAAGACGACGCGAGCTACTTGCCCGGCAAAGGCGGCGCGGCCGAGCGAGCGGTGCCGATCGCGGCGCTCGACGCGCAGAACCGAAAGAACGACGAAGACTTCCCGACGGACGGGACGCGATTCGCGTTCGGCTACGATCTCGTCGCCGCGAGCGCGAACGCAAAGAACGTGAACCTCGGCGCCACGTCTCTCGCGGATTACGAGAGGATGGTCGGCGAAGGATGCACGGTGCTCTACGTCGGAACCGCGACGTTCAAAGGCACGAGCTGCACGCCCGACGTTCCAGAATTTTCGAAGCTGCCGAAGGTCGTCCACTTCAGGTTCTGCTTCAAGTCGCCGACGACGTACGTCAACTGCCAGAACCCGGACAACGATCCGGCGAATCCGTTCCCGAGCGAAGAGCACCAGCGCGGCATCGCGTTCAAAGCGAACGCGTCGGTCGTCGCGCAAGTCACCGTGCACACCGATCATCCATTCTGGGAGAACACGCTTCACGACCAGCCCGCGCACTTCGATCAGTTCGCGGCGCGCGTCGCAGGCGCGGACGGCGGCACGCCGACCGTCACGCTCGAGATGATGAAGGGCGTCGACTTCACCGCGTTCAAGGACGCGCTCGGAAACGATTTGCCCTGGCGCTCGTGCCTCGCGACGTACACGCCGCCGGCGATGGGGACGATGGGCTTCAATCCCGAGGCGGTGCCGACGCAGCCGCCGAACGGAGATCCGGCGAAGGGCATTCGCGACTACTACGACTTTGCGACGTACAACCAGAGCACGCAGGGGCATCTCAACTCCGACGGCCTGTGCTTCGTGAAGCGGAACTACGCGTCGACTAGATGAGGCGGCGCCCCGCACGCAGCTCCGACCGTCATGCCTCGATCACCGCGCGCACGCTCTCTTCGACGATCGCGAGGAGCGTCGCGAGGTCCGCGTCGTCGATCGTGAGCGGCGGCGTGACGTACACGGTGTTGCCGAGCGGCCGGAGATACGCGCCGCGGCGGCGCGCCTCTTCGTAGACCTTCCAGCCGACGCGCGCGAGGTAGCCCGCGCCGCCCGCGAGATCCGCCGCGCCGATCATCCCGCGCGTGCGCACGCGCGCGACGCCCGGGATCGCCGCGATCCGTTCGAACGCGCGGGCGATGATCGGTGCTTTGCGAACGACCTCTTCGACGACGCGCTCGTCGCGGTACACCGCGAG
>Ga0100403_1002809_pt1 | contig 13423 bp, 14 predicted proteins | sample CryGeymet201501t_FD_83663 | JGI IMG/M metagenome (GOLD analysis project Ga0100403, IMG submission 83663) | Groundwater microbial communities from Crystal Geyser aquifers in Utah, USA - Crystal Geyser metaG 2015-01t | ecosystem: Environmental > Aquatic > Deep subsurface > Groundwater | place...
CATCCAGAGCGGAAAAGCACCCATAATCAGGCACTTTTTGACAAAATGATGGTCGGAAGCTCCCAGTGGACAAAACCGACACTCCGTGACAAATGGGGCATCAAAGAGCAGCAGTGGTATCAGAAAGGCTTAGAATTGAGAAATCTATGAAATTTGCTGCGAGTATAGTTGCGTATAATGAAGAAGAGCTAATCGGTGGGTGTCTTGACAGATTGCAAGATATCTTCACGATGGTCAGTATCTCTGAGCCCTGGGAAGGAAAACATGTCGCATTTGATAAAACTAGAGAAATTGCGTTAGCGAAGGGTGCTGTAGTTCTTTCAAAAAACTTCAAATCAGAGAAAGAGCAAAGAAACGATATGATGGAGAGACTTCAGAGTGCGGGATATGACTACGTTTTCATTATTGACGCAGATGAATTCTACACACGAGAGGGCATCAAAAAAGCAATGGAATTCATCGAGCAGCACCCTGAAACGAAAAGATTTAATGTCGGTCCGACTGTGTATTTTTGGAAAGACGAAAATTGGGAAATCATACCGAGGTTTGACAACATTATCCCAGCTTGTTACAGTTCAGATATGCGCTTTCATGCTCTCAGACTCTCAGAAACATCTCGACTCCACACACGAAAAATCTTCCGAAAGATGTCGTTATGTACCATTTTTCTTTTGCGGGAAAACATGATAGAATATTGAATAAGCTAGAACATTTTAGTCATGCTAGCGAGATGGACCCGACTTGGTTCGATAGTGTCTGGATGAAATGGACTCCCGAGATGGAGAACTTACATCCAAGCAAAAATTACTGTCATCGATTCAAAAAAGCGATACCGTTCAGTTGTCCAGAGGAAATCAAAAATAGATTCAACAAGCAATACTAATATGGGACTCATACTTAATCTAGGAAGCGGACCGACGAAGAGGAATGAGTACACGAATGTAGACGTTCACCCATTCCCGACAACAGACGTGTTGCATGACATAGAGAAGAGACTACCTTTCGAAGATGGGTCTGCTGAGCATATCTATTGCAGTCATGCGTTAGAACATTGCGCAGCAGCATCTGTTCCGCAGATGCTACAAGATTGGAACAGGGTTCTTCAAACGGGAGGCACTGTTATGATTATCGTTCCAGAGCTCGAAGCATGCATGCGAAATTTCTTAGAAGCTCCAGAGTCTGAAAAATGGGGTTTCAGGATAGAGTATATTTATGGTGGCCAAGACCATCAAGTCGGTCAGCAACTGCACAAGACAGGTTTCACACCGCCACGACTGCAGTCTCTGATGGAAGCAGCTGGTTTTGTCGTGGATAAGATACAACTTATCAACAACGGTCTGAATGACTGTATTCAGTTATCAGCTCATAAAAAATAATTATGAAATCAGTAGCAACACGCAAAAAAATCTCTAAAAGCCTGATGGGTCACAAGCAGTCTGCCGAGACGATTGCTAAGCGTATTGCTACTATTGCACCAAAAAATAGAGGAAAACGACGAACAGCAGCACAGAAAAAAAGAATTTCAGAAGGCACTAGATTAGCAATGCTAGACCCGATCGTCAGAAAAAAATGTAGCGAAGGTCCAAAAAAGTGGTTGTCTATTCCAGCAAATAGAAAACTAATAAGTGAACGAACAAAGGCAGCGATGACAGAAGATGTCTCAAGAAAGATTAGCTATAGAACTAAAGAAGCGATGAAAAAAGTGGATCGTTCTTTATTGAACACTGTCACGAATAGTTCTCTAAAAGCAAGTTCTAAAAAGTTTTATAAAGAAATTCATTTTTGGCTTCACAAAACATACAGTAAAGCAACTAGATGTGATAATCGAGAAGAGAGTATTCTTTCATTTGAGTGTTCTAGATTGAATAACAGATTCGAATGGTCGAATATACGAGAGAAACCGTATGACAAAAGAAGAAATTGTTTTTATCAGTTGTGTGCATCCTGTCATAGAAAATATGATAGACTAAAAGATACGAAGTATGACAAAAAATATAAAAGTGTGTGTACCGGCGGCGCAGGATTTATTGGGAGTTATATCGCAGAAAAGCTCTTAGAGCTTGGGCACCAAGTTATCATCATTGACGATTTGAGCACAGGGCAACGAGAGAACATTCCAGTTGGTGTCGAATTCGTTGAATTAAGTCTAGGTGCTCCCTCAGCATATCATTCAAATGCAGTTCTAGACTCTGCATTGAAAGACGCGGATTATGTATTTCATTTAGCGGCAAATCCTCGCACAAGCGATGGATTGGAAGACCCGATGAAAACGAATCAACAGACTGTTGACGGTACAGTCCAGCTTTTAGATAGAATTCGTCGAATGGAGAAAAAGCCGAAAATCGTTCATACTTCATCATGTGCAATTTATGGTGGGGGTCATGACGAGCATCTAATCGATGAGAATGCTGAAAAGAATCTAGGCACTCCTTACGCAGTACAAAAATACGTACAGGAGCTTTACATCAAAACTTTCACTGACTTGTGGGGAATCCCGTCAGTGATGCTTCGCTACTTCAACGTCTATGGCACTCGTCGTCAGACTGAAGAGGGAGCATATCCGAATGTGATTGCTTCTTTCTCGAAGTCAATGAGAAAGACGGGTCGCATCTGGATTACGGGTGACGGTACTCAGTCCAGAGACTTCGTTCACGTGTTTGACGTTGTAGACGCGAATATGAGAGCGATGGAATCAGATTTCGTGAAAGGGGAAGCATTCAATATCGGCACAGGAGATGAGGTCTCCATGAATCAAATTGCTGACAATTTTGACTGCCCGAGGGATTACGTCGCCCCTCGAGCAGGAGATGTTCAGCGAGCAGTTTGCGATACAACAAAGACTGCTAATTTATTGGGCTGGAAAGCGAAAATCACTTTCGCAGAAGGCATTAAGATTTACTTCAACTTATTATGAAAAAAGTCGTAGTATTCGGCGGTCAAGGATTCATCGGCTGTCATGTCGTAGATAATCTTCTTTCGAAGGGCTACGACGTCACAGTTTTTGACCGTTATCTAGATGAAGCGAAGTGGGAAGAGTACGGATGGCACGGCAAAGTGCATTTCCTACTCGGTGATATTAAAGATAGAGATGCAGTCATTGAAGTTGTGAACTTGAATGATTGCGCTATCAACCTAGCGGGTCTCTTGGGAACGCAGGAAATGATTAACAATCCAATTCCAGCAGTCGAGGTGAATATCCTCGGTGCATTGAACGTCTTTGACGCTCTTAGAATGCACAAAAAGCGCGGTTTCCAGATTGCGGTCGGCAACTTCTGGATGAACAACCCGTATTCTATCACAAAGAATACAGCCGAGCGTTTCGCTCTAATGTACAACAAAGAGCACAAGACTGATATCAGAATCATGCGTGGCATGAATGTCTACGGAGAGAGACAGAAGCATCGTCCGATTCGTAAGATTTTTCCGAACTTGGCTATTCCTGCTCTTCTCAACAAAGACATCACAATTTACGGTTCAGGAGAACAAGTCATGGACCTCGTGTATGTCAAAGACTTCGCAGAAGTATTGGTTCGAATCGCAACGTATGATGACATTCCTAATGACATTGTGTATGAATGCGGAGTTGGAGAATTAACAATAAATTCTGCAGTTGATCTTGTGTTGAAATTAACTCAGTCGTCATCAAAAGTTATTAGAGTTTCAATGAGACCTGGCGAAGATGCTATGTCAATTGTTAAAATCTCAGAAAAGGGCTGGGATAATTTGCATAAATACGTCAATTATACAGAAAGTGAGTTGACTGACATGACATCCGCATTCCAACGAACTATCGACTGGTATAGAATGAATTTGAATAAATTTGTATGGGACGAAAACTAACAGATGCGCACAAGAAAAAATTGTCATTATCTCATCTTGGCTTGCCGTCTCCAAGAAAAGGGTGTGTATTATCAGAATTGACAAAAAAGAAAATCAGTCTCTCTAAGAAAGGTCAACCAAGCAACAGAAAGGGTTGCCGACTTTCATTAACAACAAAAAGAAAAATCGCCATCTCTCTGCAAAAATATTTCTCAGATCCTCTTATTCGTAAAGCTGTTTCAGAACGAACGAAGCAAGCAATGTTATCAGAAATTGTTAGAGAGAAAATAAAAAGTGCAAGACGTCTACAAGTGTCTCCAATGAAAGGACGACATTTGTCAATTGATGCTAAAAATAAAATTCGTGTTGCATTAAAGGGAAGACGGCTATCTGATGAAACGAAAAGAAAAATAAGTGACAAAATAAAAGCAGTCAGACATACATGGGAATCATCTTCGAACTTCAAGAATACTTCGATAGAATTGAAAATGCAGGCTGCTCTTAGAAGAAGAGGGCTCATTTTTGAGACGCAGAAAAAAATATTTGGACAACCCGACATTTTTATAGCGCCGAATATTTGTGTCTTTGCGGATGGTGATTATTGGCATGGCTATCCAGTCGGTAAACGAAGAGATATAGAAGTTTCTTCTAGATTGGAAGAAGAGGGATACATAATTTTTCGCTTTTGGGAACATCAAATAAATCAAGATGCTGATGATTGTGCCAGAGTAGTGCTAACTCACATATCTCATGAATAAATACTTCGTCAATCCACGAAAAGAGAGTGTCCGTCTTTCAGTCATCTCCCCGATAATGTGTCTCAACGAAGAGACAGCTGCGATGACAAAAAAGATGCTCGAAGATGTTCGTGCAGAAATAGAAGGCAGAACGGATATCGAATTGATTGTCGTAGACAACGCGTCTACTCACGGGAGCGAGTACATGCGAGAGCATGCAGACATCTACATCAGATTACCAGCAAATCGTGGATGGGGCGGAGGTCTCAACACTGGAATGCGTGTAGCGTCTGGAGAGTTTCTTTTGTTTGCGAACAACGACGTCACGATCAAGCCAGGTTGGTCTATCCCTCTATTCGCTAGATTCGATTCTAACCCGAAAATCGGAACTATCTCGATTCATAACAGGGCGGGTTTCGCAGGAGCATTCTTTTCAGTTCGTAGAGAAATCTATGAATTGATAGGTGAATTTGATGAAAAGAATTTCCCGTTGGGTCATGCACAGGATTGTGACTATCTCTACCGTCTGATGGCAGAAGGTTGGTCAGACGTCGTGAATGTCTATGACGGATTCTTGCATTACGGTCGCAGAACGTACAATCAAAACGAATTCAAAAATCAATATCTCAATCACCCAAACTTCTCTAGAAGCGATTTCGAGAACAAATGGGGTTTCAAAGAGGGTGCTTGGGAAGCAATGGGAAGATTGCATTGGAGACAGAAAATCGAAAAAGACCCGTCGCTAGACAGGTTCAACGAACTAACATCATGAGCACCACAGACCAACATTTTCATCCAGAAGACTACGAGATTCTGCCAGAAGACAGAAGAACAATTTCTGTTGACGGCAATAAAATCATGGGCTACTTTTTCAGACAGGCGTCTGGCGACCCCGTAAGCACTCGAAAAATTAGTCTGAGTTCTGGAAAAAGAAGTTGGTTAGATGATTGCAAAACAATTCTTGATATTGGTGCAGGAAGCGGAGCAACTGTGAGAGAATTACTTGACGAGCACAAAATAGCGATGGGCGTCACTGCGAATCCGAAAGAAGTGGTCATTGCTAGCAAAGAATTCGGAGTACCACTAACGCTCGCAGACATGCACGATTTGCCGTACCCAGACGAGACTTTTGATGCTGTGATTATGTGGGATGTTCTAGAACACAGCATCGCTCCTTTCATTGCTCTTTCAGAAGCACGTAGAATTCTGAAAATGAACGGAAAGATTCTCATTTACATGCCAGACGAAGATTGGACAGACTGCATCTATCATTATTCAGTGATGAATGAGAAGCAAATGGACTTTATGTTCAAGCGTCTCGGATTTGAAGTCAACTCTGCAAAAGACGGGTTGTATGAAGCTAGAAAAGTCGAGTTTGATGAGCAAACATTTAAGAAATCACACTTCAGATGAAAAAAGAACTCTTTTTAGTAGGAACGCGACCTGACGTCATCAAAATGGCGCCTATTCTTCTCGAAATGGACCCGAGTGAGTATATTCTTGTGCACACTGGTCAGCACAAGGAACTTGCGAAAGAAGCGCTAGACGTGTTTGGGTTGACACCGACATACGACATGGGGCTGATGAGAGCAGGACAACACTTGACAGATTTCTTCTTTAGAACTTTCTTACATTTATCTGCTCTTATAGAGCATGACGAACATGAGATTGCTAGAATCTGGGTTCAAGGCGACACCTCAACTGCTCTCGCAGGAGCATTTGTGGGCAATTTTCTTAAAATACCCGTTGTGCATGTAGAAGCGGGACTTCGTTCATGGGACAAACATAACCCATGGCCCGAAGAGACGTTCAGAGTGATTATTGACGATATTGCAGATATTCTACTCACACCGACAATGGAAGCGATGAAGAACTTAGAGGGCAGACAATTTGACCAGTCGACAAAGTTTATGACTGGCAACACAGTAGTAGACGCCTTAGAAATCATCAAAAATAAATTACCTTCGAAGAGCCCATGCGACGTTCCGTATGTACTAGCTACTGTGCACAGACGAGAAAGCTTCGGACCTCAAATTCGTGAGATTTTCGGAGCTCTTAAAGAACTTTCAAAAGAAATCAAAGTCATTCTTCCAGCGCATCCGAATCCGAACGTCAGAGAAGCGTTAAACGAAGTTGGACTCGAATTCGTAGAGCCGTTCACATACAATAGCTTTTTGCATCATCTCAAATTCTGCGAGTATGTCGTCACTGACTCTGGCGGAGTACAGGAAGAAGCGCCTTCATTCGGAAAGAAGACGATCGTGCTCAGAAAGAAGACAGAGCGTCCAGAAGCAGTCAACTCAGGGTTGAGCATCCTCGTTGACCCGTTGACCAAGGAAAACATATTGGCCACTATAAAAGATTTCACGTCGAGGCCCGCAGAGTTTCGCAACAATCCTTTCGGGGACGGCAAGGCTGCAAAACGAATAGTGGGGTTCATCAAACAATTATGACAAAAGTATGCATCATCTCACTAACGCACAACAGACCAGACTACGTCAAACGCTCGTTTGAAAGTTTGTATGCTCGCGCAGGAATAGAGTTTGACCACTACGTTTTTGACGACGCGTCAGATGACGAGACTGTCGCACTTCTAGAATCTCTCCAGAACAAATTCAATTTCAAATTTTTTCGAAGTTCGACAAATCTCGGAATCTACAGAAACTTTCACACACATGTGCGTCGCATTCCTAACGAATACGACTACTATGTCAAATTCGATAGCGACATAGAATTGTTATCAGACAATCTTTTCAAAGAGCTTCTAGAAGTCTTCGGGGAAGAATCTCTCGTAAGCGGTGCGACACCGCACGTGGAAGGCGTGTACAATGCTCAGCGCTCAGATGAAAAGATGAGAGCTGTGCAATTCTTCAACGGCCATGCTGCGCATATAGGAGCGCCTGTTGTGTACGGGTGTTGCTTAATGTTTTCTAAAAAAGCGTTCGAGTCTTTTCCGCGAATGACGAACATAGAGCTTGACGAGAGCAAAGAGCGCTGGGCAATCGATTCGTTGCTCTACGAGCATTCTTTGAGATTCGGAAAATTTGTCATCGTCGAGGATTTGAGCGTCTATCACATAGACAATACATATGGCCAGAGAAAGCATGATATGCACTATTTTACTGCACGCAATCGCTGGGGTACAATAGATAAAGACGAGGTATGGTTCATGCGGCTCTCGAAGGACATCTATCCGAGATTCCTCGATAGATCGATTCTAGAGCTTCTGAAACGGTCGTCTGCAGACAATTATGAGTCTTTTTACAAAGCCTGTATATCTGCTCTGAAACACGGACTAACTGACACTGTCGCAACTCGAGAAAACGCTGGCTTGGTCGCACAGGCTGCAGAAGCAGTCAAAGAGTCCAAAACAAAACTCTTCAAAGTCTCAGCGCCACCGAATTTCGTAAACTCGAAGAATTTGAAGAAAGGGGAGATTCGATATTATCGCATAATCCCCAGTTGGGTGAGAACGGACCCAGGCGTAGTACTCGAAACAGAAGAAATGACAGTCGTTCAAGCAGAAAGAGTAGCCTTCAGAGAACCCTCAAACCTTGTTCAGAAAGAGGCACGACAGGTTAGACGGAGAGATCGTCGACAGAGTCGCAGAGAGTATGGTACATCGAAGGGTCGACTCGATGTAGATTATTAAAAACTAATTCTTTCTTCTAAAAACATGGGAGTACTAGTCAAATTCAATGTCCCAATGACAAAGAATGGAGTCAAGCGTGAAGTCGGAGAAACTATGGAGCTGGATGCAACGCAAGCAGTTTTGCTAGCAAAGCGCGGCGCCGTTGAAGTTCCAGGCTTCGAAGTCAAGCAAGAAACTCGTCAAGTGACTGTAGATGTTCTCGTGCCTACAGAAGACAACTAATCATGAGTGAACAAAAGGCAGCAACAGCATCTCGCACTCAGTTTAAGGGTCATATCAAGATCGAGCTTTTCGATGAGTCAGGCGCGTTAAAGGAGAAAATCGAAAAGCACAACACGTTCATGGCTGTCGGTGATGCTCACGTAGCAGACCAGCTGGCGGCAACGCCGGGTGAGGCTGCGATGGGGTATATGTCAGTGGGTACAGGTTCAACTGCATTCACGACTTCTAGCACAACGCTGAATAGTGAGATTGATAAAAACGCTCTTGCATCGGGATACCCTGAGCAGGGCTCGGGCGCTAGTGATAATGACGTTGTCTACAAAGCGACTTGGGCAGCTGGTGATGCAACGGGAGCGATTACAGAAGCAGGCATCTTCAACTCGTCAGTCACTGACGCAGGTACGATGCTCGCAGCTTCGACGTTCTCAGTCATCAACAAAGGTGCATCAGACACTCTTACGATAACTTGGACCGTGACGTGCGGAGCTAGCTAGTCGTTCACCGTAAGGGTGGACGGCTGTTCGAACAGCTGTCTAACGATTCTTGGCTCGTGGGTGCAAGTCTCTCTCACCATCCAGGAGCCAAGTAGAGAGACCGTTAGACGCAATTTAAGAAGCAGGATACTACTCAAATATGGAATCAACTAAAAAATTGAAAATAATGGTTGGAATACCAACCGCCTCTGCGCTACTTCACCGCAAGTTTGTGCAGAGTTTGATGAGTCTCCAGTACCCGCCGAATGCTGATGTTGACATCAACATCATCGAAGGGTACCAACTTCCGTTCGCTCGTAATCGCATCGTCCAGAATTGTCTTGAAAAAGAATGCGACTATCTATTCTTCGTAGATGCAGACATGGTCTTTCCCCCTGATACTCTGCTGCGACTTTTTAAGCACGGGTTAGATTTTGTGAATGCTCTTGCTTTCCGTCGAATCAAGCCGCATTACCCGTGCATCTTCAAATGGAACGAAGCAGAGCAATCATACGAAACGTGTCAATACTCTGGTGGGTTGCAAGAGGTCGAAGCAACGGGCATGCCGTCTGTTCTGATTAAGACTGACATCTTCAAGAAGATGAAAGAAGTTTGGCCGAATCAGCCATGGTATTACTACAGAGATAACAACTTTTCTTCTGACATAACTTTCTGTGAGAATGCTAGAAAACTCGGTTTCAAAATTATGATTGACACTGATTTGAAGATAGGGCACATCGGCGAAGAAATTGTCATCGACGAGAACTTCTACATCTCACACATGGACGAAGATGCACGTAAAGAGCACAACGAAGGTGTCAGACAATTTCTTGCTACTGAGAAGACAAATGACAAAACACTGAAATGAAAATCTATCTAGCAATCCCGAACGAAGGTTGGATGCGGAGCGAACTAGCAATCAAGCTTCCACGCTGGATTAAAGAATCGACTCACAGCGTCTACTTCGAATCATCAAATGAAAAGCCCATCGAGCACAATCGCAATTCTATCGTCCAGCGCTTTCTAAAGTCAGACTGTGATTATTTGCTCCAGATCGATTCAGATGTCGTCCCACCTCTTAATCCGATATTGCTAGCCGATTTGAAGTTGGACGTTGTCAGTGCCCCCTGTTGGATTTACCAGCACAAATTGTTCTTGAATGTCTACAAACATGACGAGTCAGACGGCTATCTTGTGCCGCTTGACCCGAAGACTCATAAGAGCGTAGTAGAGGTAGATGCCACCGGTTCTGGTATTTTGATGATCTCTCGAAGGGTTCTAGAGGCCCTCAAAGCACCCTTCGCAAGGAAGTTTGATGAGAACGGTTTAGAAATCTTAGGACAAGATTTATATTTCTGCGAAAAGGCGAAAGATGCAGGATTCAAGATTCACACTCATTTCAGCTATATCAGCAAACACTACAAGACAATCAATCTCGGCGAATTCACTCAGTAGCATATGATGACATATCTAGAATATAATAGAATACAGTATGGCACGTCTTTGGTCATCAGGTTTTGAACTTCAATCAGTAACCAATGCTGTAGAGTGGGGCGCTACTATCGGCTCTCCAACTATTGACACCACCACCAAAAGAAGTGGGGCGGCGAGTTTAAGGTGTAACCCGACTGCGGCAACGGCTTATATTCGTCATAAGTTTGTTGCTACTCCAAGCGCTCCTTCAGGAGGGGGTAATTTCTTTGCTCGTTTTTATTTAAGGATTGCCTCAAGCACAGGAGGTATGGAAACTATTGCAAGATTTTATTCAGATTTATCGGGAGCATTAGTAGTTGGACTTAATTTAAATTCAAATAATACTCTTGAATTATGGAGAATGGATACCAATGTACAAGTTGGAAGTGATAGTTCCGCATTAGCAGCGAATACTTGGTATAGAGTTGAATTTTCTTATAACAATGCAACGGGAGCTGTAGATGCAAGAATAGACGGCTTGTCTTTTGCTTCGGGAACACAAGGGATAGAAGGAGCGGTTACGCGCCTTTATGTAGGGTTAATAACTTCAGCAACCGCAGATATTTACATTGATGACGTAGCGGTTAATGACGACACAGGTGCAGTCCAAAACTCCTGGCTCGGTGCTGGTTCAATAGTTCATATGCACCCTACTGCCGCTGGAGATGCGGCGGCTACTACAGGATTATATTCGGCAGTTGACGAAGTTACGCCCAATGACGCAACTGACTATATTGAAGTAGATACTATCAAAGAAGTTGACTACAACTTTGAAACATCGGCAAATGCGGGCATAGGTGCTTCGGATACAATAACCTTAATTCAAATAGGCACTCGCCAGCGTACTGAAACAGCAGCCTCGGCAGGTTGGCGGGGACTCATAATGTCTCAATCGGGAGGAACTACAGCCTATGGAACCGCCAAAACCAACAATAGCGGGATTTGGAAAACCAATGGCGATGTCTTACCACAAACATACTCATTGACTTCTTATACTGACCCTCAAGCGGGTGGTGCTTGGACTCCTGCACTTCTAGACACTATGCAGGCAGGAATAGATGTCACTGATGCTACGCCCAATTTATTTGTTTCTACTATTTGGGCATTGGTTGAGTATGTACCAGCAGCAGGTTCTACTTTAGATGTTACTGATATTATACAGATTACTGAAAGTGCAACAATGCAAGTTACGCATAATATAAGTATGCTTGATTCTGTTGCTATTGCAGAGAACAAAGAGGCTGTCTCAACGAAAAAGTTAATTGAACTTTTGATTCTTTCAGAAGCATACCGCAGAGATACATCAAAGACTCTCTCAGATTTGATAATGCTCACAGACTCGATGAGAAAAGTATCTTCTGCTGCATTTGCAGAGTCATTTACTCTTGCAGAATCAAAGAATCTGTCAGTGGGAAAAAGTCTAACAACATCTGTTTCGTTGACAGACTTATTTGCTAGAACATTTGTAACAACTAGAGAATACGATGAGTCATTCACACTATCTGATGCAATTATGAGATCGATCGAAGTAGATAAATTCGCAGCAATTACACTAGAAGAAGCATTCATAGCAAATACAGGTTCTGAGAAAATATTGAATGAAATAGTAGAACTAACTGATATTCTACGATATAACTATAATAATTCAGAAGTTGAGTACTCTTCTTCTGCTGTTTCATATGCAGGATTACAAGAGAATGCATCGAATATCAAGAAAGACATCGGACTTTTGAAGATTTCACAATTGCAATTATTAGAATTTATCGCAAAAACACAGGGAACTACAAGAACTCTCATTGAGATGATTGGTATTACAGAATTACTTTCATTGCATTCTCAACTGTCATTTTCAGAAGTATTGACGATAATTGAGAGTATTGGAATGACTATTTCACAAGTCACTTTCTTGTCATTGACTGAACAATTAACATTAGCAGAGACACTCTCAAAAGTGACGGGCAAAACTCGTTCAGAAGTGTTGAGCATTCTAGAACTGTTAAATAAGGGAGTCAAACGATTACAATTTGAGTCGATCTCGTTATTCGAATCATTGTCAAAAGACATCAACAAAGTATTAACACCCTCTGAGTTACCATTAACTGCACAAGTCTTAGAGTTTACGGGTATGGAGTTTGCAGTCCAAACACAGTTGTTAATTACAGAATCTTTATCGAAGACAGCCGGTCTCAGGAAAACAGATACTGTTATATTTGCAGATTCTTTCAGAAAAGAAGCTACTAGACAAAATGTAGATACACTTAAGTTTATTGATAATCGTTCATTAGATGTAATTCTGCGTAAGTCTAATACATTTAATATGCTGGAATCTCATACAACAGATACAGTGTTAGAACACGTACTGGACGATATGATTACACTCGCTGATGCAATACGCAGAAGTATCGAGTTAAAAACGTCTGAAGTATTGGTTATCACAGAAGGGAGAGTATTCAATAAATATCTTTCGATTTTAGATAACTTAAGTATGCAAGAGTTACTTTCGATAGGGAATGCATATTTTGTAGAGATCTTTGATGAAGAGTCACTTATTGATTTTGTGAATACGAGAAGGGCTGTAGATTTCCAGGATTATGTTGTATTTGCAGATGACATGTCATTTCTCCAACAGAAACCATTTGGAGGAAAAATTACAATACACACTGATGTAGGACGAACACATCTGCAAAATACAAATATCATAGCCAATTTGTTCTCATTGAAAGGAAAGACTCTTCTTGTAAAAACATCAAAGAAAGCATTGCTTCCTTCAACACATGGAAAAACTGTATTATTTTTCAAAGAAAGAAAATAGTATATTATACATTATATGGCTATCCAACAACCACAAGCAACAGATAAATTAAATTCTCCAGACCATGCTCTATCACATAGAGTTTTTGCAAATGATGATGCAGCACCTGAGCAGTCGATAATAGTAGACGCTGAAGGCGATGTTGCATTGCTGGGGGCGCTCGGTATCGGCACCACGCCAACATATAAACTTGATGTAGCCGGCACGGTGGCAGAAGACGCGATACGCTCTCAAG
>Ga0100403_1002810_pt1 | contig 13423 bp, 8 predicted proteins | sample CryGeymet201501t_FD_83663 | JGI IMG/M metagenome (GOLD analysis project Ga0100403, IMG submission 83663) | Groundwater microbial communities from Crystal Geyser aquifers in Utah, USA - Crystal Geyser metaG 2015-01t | ecosystem: Environmental > Aquatic > Deep subsurface > Groundwater | place: USA...
TACCAATGATTATCTTTGGCTCAGGAAGAGAGTTCTCTCAGCTCCGTCAACCCAGGTACTCCAACTTCTCTTACGCAGGAAGCGAAGTCATGAGAGTGGCGAACACGACAAATCTTTATTTGAATCGAGACAGCCAAAGCCTTTTGCCTCATGCCGCAAACATCGCAATCACACAAGGAGTCCTCTCCGAAGGCGGCCACACCAGCCTTTTTAATTACAGAGAAGGCGGGTCTGGAAAAGGACGGACCACTCAAATCGTTGAATTGGCTCATGCAAATACAACTCAAGCTATTGTTAAAGGAGTTCAATGGCCGGGATCCGTCACAAACAAAATCAATGATCTCCAAAACCTCTCCCCTGTCACGTCCACAAGTTTTGTTGATCTTTTTAAGGCAAAAACCCTTCGCCTTTCAAGTGGCGAGGTGAACACCATCTTGCAGGCCGCTCAAAAGCTCAGCCGAAGACAGGCCCTGATGCTTGAAGCGCACATGAATGATTCCTTGTCTCACTACACGGGATATCAAAAAGCTCTTCACATGGTCCAAACCGATGCTTCGCAACTTCTTGACACCAGCCTTCTGCCAAATACGCTTAAAAAAACGGGAAGCTACGGAACTTATCAAGAAACCTTAGGATTGACTCTTAAAGCTTTCGAAGGAAACCTCATCAATTCCTCATTGATCACAATGGAGCTCGGCGACTGGCACGGCTACCAAAACAACAAGCAAAACAGCAGCATCGTTAAAGCGATCTCTGAAATGTTAGCAGCCACCATCCAGCATTTAAAAAACACCCCTGACCTGGTTGCAGGGCCAGGAAAAACTCTTTGGGACACCACCCTGATAGCCGCAGGCTCCGAGTTCAATCGAGGGATCGCCCCGTTCTCAAAGGACAATAACGATGGCGGCACACAAGGCCTGATGCTGATCGGAAAAAATATCAAAGGAAACTACTATGGAGGATTTCAACTCCACGATGACAGCCGAACCACGAACGGAGAGGCCTTCGGATTCGATCCAGAAACAGGTGCTCCAACGCCTTCAATGAAGAACACGACAGAGCAACTTTATTACACACTTAAGGCCGCCTTAGGACTCGAATTAGGAGTGACCGAAAGAACGAAGGTTTTAAAGACGATGCTTGGAGCCGCTTAAGGTGAATTTAAAACTCGCACCTCTTTTATTTGCGTCCATTCTCATAGGCTGCTCGGAACAAGCCTTTGAGGCTCAGTCCGCGTCCATGACGGAGGCCACCTCTCTCTCAAGCTTAGACAACGAGAGCTATTTTCAAATGGTGGCCAATGAAGATTTAAGAGGGGAGACGGTTGTGTATTCAACGGAGGCCTACACCAGAGCTCTAAGGAGAGCCAGCTTGAAGCTGGTCGGAAGAGATCCCAGTGCGGAAGAGCTCACCTCCATACAAAATGACAAAGCAAAATACAGTGAGGTGATCCAAAGCTATCTCGATTCGGAGGATTTTCTTCGGCAGATGAAAATATTTTTTCAAGGAAATTTCGAAATGAAGGGAATGGAAAACGGGGTGAACCTGGATGAGCCAACAAACTTAGCCCTTCACCTGATCAAATCCGATAGAGACTTTAGAGAGATTCTCACATCCAAAGACTGCTACTCAAATGATCTAAAGCCCATTCCCTGCTCCAGCTTTTCATCGCTCAAAGATCAAGAGGAGCAGGCTTCAGGAGCCCTGACCACTCAAGCGTTTCTAAAAAAGTGGTCCTCTCCTTTTAACTTTCGACGCACCTCTAAGGCCTTTCAACTTTTCACCTGCGGACAGTACCCCGACGCAACGGACAGAGGGCTAGAGCCCGCCCAAATTTCGAGTCGGGTGAAAGAGTTTAACTGCACCACTTGCGCCCCCGCCTGCTACACCTGCCACCGGAGCATGAACTCTTCTGCAGCCCTCTTTTACAGCTACGATCGAAACGGAAAATTTAACCGGAGCCCCTCCAGTGCAGTGGCTACACGAACCGACACGGGGCAAATATCGACCCTATCAGATGTGCTCGCGGACAACGTGACTCCCGAATACCATGGAGAGAAGCTCGAAGCTCTTAAGGACTATGGACATCAACTTTCAAGAAGCCGAAAATTTAGAGACTGCCTCACCCAAAGAATGGTCAGCTTGATGCTTGGAACATCACCAACTGAACCTGTTCCCGCCTCCATGCAGATCGTAAGAGATCGACTCAGTTGGAATGGTTTTCGAGTTAAAAACCTTTTGCTCGAGATCGTCACTCACCCTTCATTTATCAAGAGAGAGGAAATATGAAAACCTTTATCTCCCTGAGCCTTGGACTCTTTAGCATCCTTCTATTTCAAAATTGCTCAGGGACAGGTTACGAAACCTCAGCTCAAGAGCTCAGCTCACTCTCTTCCAACGAAGACTTTTCAATTCTTATGATGAACCAATCTGTGACGTCCGGCGAGGTTTTAATTGAAGTGGTCGCAAGCCCACACCTTCTGCGGGATGCAAAGTCTGTTCTCTGGGATCATGTTCTCGGTGAAGATCTTAAATTTTGCGATCAATCCACATCGGCAGATCGAAGCCGAACCACTTTTCGATGCCCTTCAAAGGATCTTTTAACAATCTACCTCATCGTCACCAACCACTCCAATCAGCAAGCCACCTCGCAAGTCGAAATCGACTTAAGAAGTGAGGATCCCTTTACACCGAATCCGACCGATGAAATTGAGCTGACCGGCCAACAGATTTATGAAATGAGATGCGCAGGATGCCATAAAGCGCTTTCTCAATCCGAAAAGCGAGGCGTAACACTCAACCGCCTGAACACCGCTCTAAATACGGTTTCAGCAATGGGCTTTTTAAAAAATCAACTCAGCGAAAAAGACAAGTCAGCTCTGATCGAAGCCCTGAACAATTGATCCCTGCGCATAAAACAGTCCCCCTGACCAAGCTGACTTTGAGCGAAAATTTGTCACGGGGAAGAAGCCCTACAGAGGTGCCGATGGACACATCGAAGACGCTTTATTCCCGTGCAGAATTTTGCGGCCAAAGTCTGACCGTCAATAGGAAGGCGTTTCATACACCGGAATATTAAAGGTAGGGCTTCAAGAATTTAGCGGTTAGACTCTTTTTTGAAGTGGCCACTTCCTCTGGGGTTCCTTGAATGACAAGCTCTCCGCCTCTGACGCCGCCCTCTGGCCCGAGGTCAATCACATGATCACAAGCCTTAATCACATCCATATGATGCTCAATCACGATCACCGTATTTCCTTGATCTGCCAGCTCCTGTAAAAGCTCCACCAACTTCCTCACGTCTTCAAAATGCAGGCCTGTTGTTGGCTCATCCAATATATAGATGGTCTTTCCGGTTCCTCTCTTTGAGAGCTCTTTCGATAGCTTCACCCGCTGGGCTTCGCCACCAGAAAGCGTGGTGGAACTCTGCCCAAGGGTCATGTAATCCAGACCCACCTGATTTAAGGTCTCCAACTTTCTTTTAATCAGTCGGTGATTCTGGAAAAATTCCAAAGCTTCTTCAACAGTCATCTCTAAAACGTCAGCGATCGACTTTCCCTTAAACTTCACATTGAGAATTTCTCTATTGTACCGACGAGTTTGACAAGATTCACAAGGAACAAAGACATTTGAGAGAAAATGCATTTCAATCTTTATTTGCCCAGCACCCTGACAGGTTTCACAACGCCCCCCCTTCACATTGAAGCTAAAGTGACCCGGCTTAAATCCGCGAATCTTAGACTCTGGGATTTTCGCATAGAGATCTCTTATCAATGGAAACAGTCCCACATAAGTGGCAGGGACGGAGCGCGGCGTTCTTCCAATGGGCTTTTGATTGATCTCGATAATCCGATCAATGTTTTCAATGCCCTCAAAAGATTTAAATGGAGCTGGGTGAATGCTTGAGCGATGAAGCTCTCGGGCCAGATGACGATAGAGGGTGTCGATAATCAGTGTGCTTTTTCCACTGCCTGAAACCCCGGTCACACCCACCAAAGTTCCCAGCGGAATTTCTAGGTCGACATTTTTCAAATTGTTTCCATGAGCCCCGATCAACTTTAAAAACTTTCCATTTCCCGGTCTTCTTGTTTTTGGAACTGGAACCTTCAGCTTGTGACTTAAGTACTGGCCCGTTAGACTCTCTGGCACTTTTAAAACTTCTTTTGGAGTTCCTTCGGCCAAAATGGTCCCTCCGAGCCTTCCCGCCCTCGGCCCCACATCGATCAAATGATCTGCGGTGCGAATGGTTTCTTCATCATGCTCCACCATCAGCACGGTGTTCCCTCGATCACGAATCTCTTGAATGATTTCTAAAAGGCGCTGGTGATCTCTTGGATGAAGTCCAATGCTCGGCTCATCAAGCACATACAAAACCCCAACCAACCCGGACCCCACCTGAGAGGCCAACCGAATTCTTTGCGCCTCTCCTCCTGAGAGAGTTCTCGTCGTTCGACTGAGGCTTAAGTATCCTGCTCCAACGCGCTCCAAATAATCCAGCCTTTGAACGATCTGCAAAATGATCTTTTCTCCAATGGCCTTTTCTTTCGTACTCAGCTTTAGACTTTCTAACCATTTTTTTAATTCAGAAGTGGACATGGCGCTGGCTTCAGAAATGTTTCTTTGATTCAACAAGACGTTTCTTGCCGAGAGGTTTAAGCGAGTCCCTTCACAGTCCGGACAAGTCTTAAGAGCGTATTCATCCACCTCTTTTTCCAGATCGTCGTCGGAGTTTGAATCTAAGTTTTCCTCTGGAAGATCCAAATACCCTAAGCCATTGCAGGTCTGGCAAGCCCCTCGAGGAGAGTTAAAACTAAAAAGTCTGGGCTCCAAGTCCGGAGTGGTGAAACCACAATGCGGGCAACTTCGGTGAATGGAGAAGAGTTGAGAGTCCCCGCCATCAAAACTTTCAATGCGCACTAAGCCTTGAGACAAACTGAGGGCCAAATTCACGCTCTCCTTCAATCGGGACTCCATTTTTGGATACACAATCAAACGGTCCACCAGCAAATCAATGTCATGAGCTCTGTTCTTATGAAGCTTTTTCGGATCAGAGAGATCCATCCACGCCCCATCCACCCAAGCTCTCGTAAACCCCTTTTTTTGCCACTTTTGAAAGTCAGCTAAGAATTCCCCCTTCTTCCCTCTCGCAACTGGAGAAAAGACCATAAACTTCTCCCCCTTCTTTCGAGAGAGAACGCTCTCTATGATTTGACTTGGAAGCTGACTTTCAAGCTCCACCTTATGAGTGGGACAAAGGGGAAGACCCACTCGAGCGTAAAGTAAGCGCAAGAAATCATAAACTTCTGTCACCGTGCCAACCGTCGATCTGGGATTTCCACTGATCGATTTTTGATCAATGGCGATGGAGGGGGATAATCCTGTGATGCTATCCACCTCGGGCTTCTTGAGCTGCTCCATAAAATTTCGAGCGTAAGTGGATAGACTTTCCACAAATCGACGCTGTCCCTCAGCAAAGATGGTGTCAAAGGCCAAGGAGCTCTTTCCGCTCCCACTCAAACCCGTGATGACTGTGATCTTATCTCTTGGGATCTCAACAGAGACATTTTTTAAGTTGTGCTCTCTTGCGCCAACCACTTTGATGCCATCAAACAATTCATCACTCAAAGTCACCCCCCACATGGGACTATACACTTTTCTGGAGCGCGCTGAATGAATCGTAAAATGGCGCCTTCCCGAATGAAGCAGACTAGCATGGAGTCTTTAGACTGTCAGAAAAGTTTTCATCCGACGCGAGGAGAGCCCCACAATAAATAAAAATTTATTGTGACTTCTCTTCCAAGGCGCCCTTAAAATCAAAAAAAGAAGACCTCTCAGCACTCCAACACAAAAGAACCCAGATAAGCTCCCGAGCCCTCTCACTGAGGAGGCTGTAAAATCCTTGAACAGGGAATCATTACACTCCCACTCAGTTGAAAATATAGGCTATGCTTCCGTCCCTGAGGGCCCTCTCTTTCAAAGAAACTCAACCCATGGGCCACCCTACACAATTTAAAACTTTGGCCAACGCGCCAAGAGAGGAACCAATCAATGAAGTCTATCCTGTTTTTTTCAATCGCCCTTTCCCTCCCCGTTTTTTCTTACGGGAACACCCATCAAGTGGATCTCCGATGCACAGCAGGATCTATGGAGACTTGCATGCAAAAAACTCAAGACGAGCTCGCGAACCAAAATTGCGGAATGATAAAAGACAGTCTTCGCTGCGAGAATTCTTCAGAAGACAAATCGGCCATCTACTGCTCCGCCCGAACAGAAAGATGTGGCGACGTTAGTTCAGACGGGTTCCTAGGAGTCACTTGCAATGGAGAGAAAGTAAAAATCAAGGACCGAAAACTCAGCGCCACCTGGTCAAAGGGCATCTTTTCGACCTGGGTGAGAGAAATGTGCATAATGAAAGCCAACTAAGGAAGCAAAATGTTAAAAATAGGTCCTGGCAATTTTCGTGGGACCTATTTGCACCTGGGGCAGAGGCCATAGAGCTCTAAGACATGGCTCGTGAGCTCAAAGCCTTGTGACTGCGCCACTTCTTCCTGAAGCTTTTCAATCTCAGGCTTTTCAAATTCAACGATCAGGCCACAGCTGGTGCAAGTGAGGTGGTCATGATGCCTTCTTGGGGTCAGCTCGTATCGAGCCGGAAGACCACCCATTCGAACTTCAGTCACCATTTCGCTTTCTGCCATCTTCCTCAAAAATCGGTAAACAGTTGCAAATCCAATCTCTGGATGGGTTTCATGGACCTCTTCAAAAACTTCTTGCGCAGTGACGTGAGCCTGACCACCAGAGAGAGCCTCCAGAATAGCCAGTCTTTGCTGAGTCACTTTAAGGCCCATCTCACGAACCATGCGGCGAAAATTCTGCTTTTTTACAGGCTCTCTTGAAATCAGTTTTTCAGGAACAATGGGCTTAGCCCCTTTGGCAAGCGGATGATTGGAATTAGGCATAGAGAGCAAAGTATTTCTAATTGAAAGTGATTGTCAATTACGAAATGCCGAGAGCCATCATATTCTGAGGCTCAAGATGACCTTTATAAATCTTAAACAACCAGCTTGGACTTTTCTCTTCAGGAATTCTCACTGGAACGATTCGATCTGCGCTCGGCTCCAGCTCTTTACGCAAGTCATTGACAGAAGCGGTCACGGATCTCGGCGCCCATCCTAGACCATCTGAGGACTGGTCAAAAAGCTCTCTGAGTTTAGAATTGTCTGCGAGACTCTCCTCCACTTGCATCAAGAGTTCATCCGTTTTGGGACGGGTCAGTTTTTTAGACACCCCCGATTTAAAACCCTTCGAAGCCACTTTCAACGACTCCACTCCCATAAACAAAGACCAAGCGCAAAAGCGTCGAAACTCGACTTGCTCCAAGGGAAGTTCGGTTAAGAACTGCAAGGCTTCCGTGGCGTTTTCATGAGCACTTCTCTCCAGCTCGCCACGAGAAGGAACTAAAAAACGCCCCAATTTCTGATCCTTTAGCTGATCTTTTAAAAGATTCACCTTCTGAAGAAAAAGGCCAAAATGATGGGCCCTCAAAACTCTCGAAACCGTCATAGTGAACTTAGGCTCTACCTGAGAGACAAAGCCCGCAAGCATTTCACCCACAAGGCCGGCCACAAAAAAGCAATACTGATTCACTTCTTTTAAGTCTTTTAGTCGTAAAGGCTCCGTAGACCTCATGCGAAAATGCCGCATCCCTTGAGACATGGAAAAGGCCAACTTGGAAACCCGCTCCCTAGCCTCCTCATCCATTCCCCAAAAAATCTCAAAAACACGTTGGGCTTCTTCAAGAAGCTGTGCCTCCCCAGAAGTTAAAGCCTGGGGCCAAAGTTCTTTGGGGTAATTTGAACTTCCCTCGTCGACAGAAAAACCTTCCGTGATCGAGCGATCGAACCAATCGAATGCTCGAGCTTGAGAATCGGGGCTTGAAAACTCGGAGTCCTCAATGGTGTCCACGATTCGACAGAGCAAATAGCTCACGCCCACCCATCTCTTTAGGGGCTCCGGCAATTGGCGAATGCAAAAAGCAAAACTTCGAGAGACTCGGTCTAAGTGTTGCTCAATAAACTCAGAATTATTTTCCACAGATTCTTTCATCACTAGGTTGGGATGTTACCAGATGGTCGGGGGTCTTGGTCAAACCCTACCTAACTCCAGTTCCAATCAATTTGTTGCGCTGCATTTCCATCTGCCTCACTCTAAAGACAGTTGTATACTTTCGACTGAAAAACCACCCGTGGAGTCATCTTGGAAAAGTTCAGCCATCTCAATCGTTCTAACTTAGAACTCATTGAAACTTTATTTCAGAAATACAATGAAAACCCAGATTCTGTCGAACCCGAATGGAGTCATTTTTTCGAGGGCATGGAGTTTGCGAAAGGCTTCACCTCAACAGAAGGATTCTCCGAAAAAGAACTGAAGGTTTATGAGCTGGTCGAGCACTATAGAAGCTACGGCCATTTAAAAGCCTCTCTGGATCCATTGGGCTTGAGCCCAGCCGACACCGAGTCCTTTCAGCTTAAAAAATTTGGCTTAAGCGAGTCCGATTTGGAACAAAGTTTCGAAGTGGGCCCTCACCTCGGACTTAAAGAAAAAAAACTGAAGGACATCATTCAACACCTGGAACGCTCCTATTGCGGGCACTTGGCTGTGGAGCTCGGAGGATGCCCTCAGGTCATTCGCTCTTGGTTTAGAACCGAGATGGAAAAGCCAGAGGGATTTAAACCCAGTGCCGAGAAGAAAAAGAAAATTTTTATGCAATTGGCCCGGACAGAATCCTTAGAAAAGTTTCTTCATTCACGGTTCGTTGGGATGAAGCGCTTCTCTATCGAAGGCGGTGACGCCATGATTCCAATGCTTGAACATTTGGCAGAAAAGGGTTCTGAACTCAAACTTGAAGAGTTGGTCATTGGAATGGCTCATCGCGGTCGATTGAACGTGCTCGCCAACTTCATGGACAAAGCTCTAAAGATCATTCTCTCCGAATTTGAAGGAGCGAGCCCCATCGATGAGGACTATGATGGCGATGTGAAATATCACTTGGGCTACTCGAAAGACAAAACCACAGAAAATGGCAACGTTCACATCTCTTTGGCTTTCAACCCCTCCCATTTAGAAGCCGTCAATCCCGTTGTCTTGGGAATGACCCGAGCCAAGCAAAGGGCTCGTAAGGACATGGTGGAGCGAAAAAAGGTTCTTCCAGTTTTGATTCATGGAGATGCGGCTTTTATTGGACAAGGTGTTGTGGCGGAGACGCTTCAGCTGTCGCAGCTTGAAGGCTATACCATTGGTGGAGCGATTCACTTGATCGTAAATAACCAAGTGGGTTTCACAACCGATCCGAAGGACGCACGGTCTGTGCGTTACTCCTCCGATGCGGCCAAAGCAATTAAGGCTCCAATCCTTCTCGTGAATGGGGATGACCCTGAGGCTTGTGTTCGAGCCATGGACCTTGCCGTTCGCTTTAGACAAGAGTTTAAACAAGACGTTGTGATCGATCTCATCTGCTACAGAAGGTATGGACACAATGAGGGAGATGAACCCGCCTTCACTCAGCCCTTGATGTATGATGTGATCAAAAAGCACCCCACTTTGATGAGCCTTTACAAAGATCAGCTCGACCAAGAAAAAGTTCAGACTGCTGACGAGTCAGACCTCATCTACAAAGAGCGTATCGACAATCTTCAAGCCATTCTCGAAGAGGTCCGCGAAAAGCCCCTGACAGCTCAGCCGGATGCCTTCCACGGGATGTGGGAAGGCTTAAGGCAAGGCGGAATTGAGGATTTTCAAAAAACTGTTAACACAAAAACTTCGAAGAAAGTTGCAGACACCGTTTTAAAAGCTCTGACCTCGGAGCCACCTGATTTCAATCTTCACCCTAAAATAAAAAAGTTGATTGAAGCTCGTGCGCAAATGGTCCAATCGGATCAATTGGATTGGGCCATGGGAGAACTTTTGGCCTACGGGACTCTTTGTGTTGAGAACAATCCCGTACGAATTTCAGGTCAAGACTGCAAAAGAGGAACCTTCACTCACAGACAAGTGGTTTACACGGACACGAAGACCGGAAAAGAATGGAGTCCACTCTCTGCGCTCAACCCTGAAAGGGGAGAGTTTTGCATTTACAACTCCCCCCTTTCTGAAATGGCCGTGGTTGGATTTGAGTATGGAAACTCCAGCTCAGATCCCACCTACTTGACCATTTGGGAAGCCCAGTTTGGAGATTTCTCAAACGGCGCCCAAATCATTATTGATCAGTTCTTAAGTTCCGCGGAGATGAAATGGAAGCGTCACTCAGGCCTAGTGATGCTCCTTCCTCATGGTTACGAAGGACAAGGGCCCGAACACTCCAGCGCCCGTCTTGAAAGATACTTGCAACTCTGCGCTCAAGCGAACATGCAAGTCTGCAACTTCACGACTCCGGCAAACCTTTTTCACGCGCTCAGAAGACAGGTTAAAAGAGATTTCAGAAAGCCATTGATTATTATGTCACCGAAGTCTCTCTTGAGACATCCGAAGGTGGTTTCGTCGGTGAGCGAATTTACAGAAGGCCACTTCCAGGAGGTCATCGAGGATCCCAAAGTCAAAGACTTAAAAGGCGTTGAAACTTTGGTGCTTTGCTCTGGAAAGATTTACTACGATCTGGATGCAGCCCGAGATGAAATGAAAAAGCCTGCCACGGATCGCGCCATATTGCGCTTGGAGCAGCTCTACCCTCTTCCAAAATCCCAGCTCGCACCGTTTTTAAGTGGGCTTCCGAAGCTAAAGAAAGTGATTTGGGTTCAAGAAGAGCCGAAGAACATGGGCGCTTACTTTATGATGAGACCTTTCTTAGAGGAGCTTCTTGAAGAAGTCGGCAAACAAAAAGTGCAAGTGGAGTATGTTGGCCGAGTGGAAAGAGCCAGTCCCGCTGTTGGATCCACAAAAGTGCATCTTGAAGAACAAAAACGAATTATCAACAAGGCTTTAGGTCTTTAGGCCCCGAGGAGAAAACCATGGCATTCGATATTAAAGTTCCCGCAGTTGGAGAGTCGATCACAGAAGCGACCATCGGGGAATGGCAAAAACAAGATGGTGAATACGTCAACCGCGATGAAGTTCTGTTGGTTTTAGAAACCGACAAAGCCAGCGTGGAAGTCGTTGCCGAAACTTCTGGAAGCTTAAAAATCAAGGCTCAATCTGGAGATGTGGTTCCCATTGGAAGCGTCGTTGGAGAAATTGACGAGTCGGCAGAAAAGAAGGAGCCTTCAAAGGCCGCTCCTCAAAAAGAAGAGTCTTCCAAAAAAGAAGCGACCAAAAGCTCTCAACCTGCGGCCGCAGAAAAATCTGATGAACTCAGCCCAGCTGTGAGAAAAATGGTCGCCGAGAACAACTTGAATCCTGACGACATTGAAGCGACGGGTCCGAAAGGGCGCATCACGAAAGAAGATGTTCAAAATCATTTGGCGCAACCAAAGAGCTCTTCATCTTCAGCCGCAAGTGCCCCAGCCTCAAAGAAAGCTCCCGAGCCGATTAAAATCGTCGGTGGCTCTCAAGAGATCGAGCGAGTCCCCATGACTACTCTGAGAAAGCGGATTGCGGAGAGACTGGTCCAAGCCCAACATGACGCTGCCATCTTAACCACCTTTAACGAAATTGACATGTCCGCAGTCATGAACTTGAGATCAAAGTACAAAGAGGACTTCAAAAAGAAGTACGATGTGAACTTGGGCTTTATGGGATTTTTCGTAAAGGCTGTGGTTGAGGCTCTTAAAGCCTATCCACGAGTGAACGCCTTTATTGACGGAAATGACATGATCTTTCATAAGTACTTCAATATTGGAATTGCTGTTGGAACAGAAAAAGGCCTCATGGTTCCCGTCTTAAAGAACGTTGAGATGATGAGCATTGCCGAGATTGAGGCTTCAATCAAAGCCTACGCCATCAAAGCTCGAGACGGAAAAATCTCTATCGATGATTTAAGTGGTGGAACCTTTACCATCAGCAACGGTGGAGTTTATGGCTCCCTCATGTCCACCCCCATCCTCAACCCTCCACAGAGTGGAATCTTAGGAATGCACAAAATTGAGGAGAGACCGATCGCCATCGACGGACAGGTTGTAATTCGACCGATGATGTATGTGTCTCTGAGCTACGATCACCGAGTGATTGACGGATCTGAGAGTGTTGGATTTTTAGTGAAGATCAAAGAGGGACTCGAAGATCCCGCGCGAATGATTTTGGAGATATAAAATGGCAAATGAAACTGAATATGACGTGGTTGTGATTGGCTCCGGTCCTGGCGGCTATGTGGGAGCCATTCGCTGTGCTCAGCTTGGAATGAAAACGGCGATCATCGAAAAAGACAAAACTCTCGGCGGAACCTGCCTAAATGTTGGGTGCATTCCCTCGAAGGCTCTTCTCGAGTCTCCTGAACACTTCCACCAAATCTCTCACGACATCGGGGATCATGGCGTGGATGTGGGAAGCGTAAAGCTGAATCTGAAGCAAATGATTGCCAGAAAAGACAAAATCGTCTCGGACTTGACTGGTGGTGTGGCTTACTTAATGAACAAAAACAAGATCGAGCACATTCAAGGTCTTGGTCGCCTAAAGAGCGAAACCGAAGTGGAGGTTCTCACCTCCTCTGGAAAGACCACGGTCCTTAAAACGAAAAACATCATCCTCGCAACGGGAAGTGTGCCAAACTCTCTTCCTGGAATTGATTTTGACGGTAAGAAAATCATTTCTTCGACGGAAGCTCTTTCGCTTTCTGAAGTTCCGAAGAATTTAGTTGTGATCGGAGCCGGTGCCATCGGTTTAGAGCTTGGATCTGTGTGGCTTCGACTGGGCTCTCAAGTGACAGTTTTAGAGTACGCCGATCATATTTGCGGCAGCTCTGACAAACAAATGTCTAAGCGAATGCTTCAAATCTTGAAGAAACAGGGTATGAATTTTCACCTTGGAGTTAAAGTCACCGGAGCGAAAGCTTCTGGAAAAGGCGTCTCTGTGAGCTTCGAGGACCTCAAAACCAATGAAGCCAAAAGCATTGAAGGAGACTACGTCCTGGTCGCGGCAGGAAGACGACCTTTTTCAGAGGGTTTAAGACTAGAAACTCTAGGAATCGAAAAGGACAAAAGAGGCTTCGTGAAAGTGGATGACCACTACCGCACCAATCATAAAAACATTTATGCCATTGGAGATTTGATCCCAGGCCCAATGCTCGCTCACAAGGCCGAAGAAGAAGGCGTTGCCGTTGCAGAAATCCTTGCTGGCCAAGCCGGTCATGTCAACTATGACACGGTTCCCGGAGTGATCTACACCTGGCCCGAAATGGCCTCCGTTGGGAAAACCGAAGAGCAACTGAAGGAAGCCGGCATCGAATACAACTCCGGAAGCTTTCCATTCACTGCAAATGGCCGAGCAAAAGCCATTGGAA
>Ga0100403_1002813_pt1 | contig 13421 bp, 14 predicted proteins | sample CryGeymet201501t_FD_83663 | JGI IMG/M metagenome (GOLD analysis project Ga0100403, IMG submission 83663) | Groundwater microbial communities from Crystal Geyser aquifers in Utah, USA - Crystal Geyser metaG 2015-01t | ecosystem: Environmental > Aquatic > Deep subsurface > Groundwater | place...
AAAGCCAACAATAATATTCTTCAAAGACTCGAAACCTTCTTCTATTGATCCAATTGCTTTCAGAAATTCACTACTCACTTTATCCCAATTCTTCCAGAGCAATACACCGACAGCGACAAGAGCAACGATGACTCCAATCAGAATCCAAATAGGAGCTGTGATAGTAGCCAGAGCACCGCCAATAGCAACAAGAGCCCCTTGAAGCCATGTCAATATGCCGAGACTAGCAATAGCAGAACTGAGACCGCCAAAAAGACTGATCAAGGGACCAACAACAAATATAATCGTTCTCAATGCAAGACCAAGACCACCAATAGCCGCACCGATACCGAGAGCACCTGTGATTATTTTCGGATTAGTTTCAGCAAATTTTGAAAAAGATTCGATCATTGGCTTCACTCTATCAATAGTCGCATTGATCTGAGGCAACAAAGAACTTCCGAGAGTTATGCCAATATCATTGATGTTGTTTCTCATGATCTTCATCTGTGAAGCAGTTGTCGCAAATCTCTTCTCTGCTTCTGTAGTGAGAGCATTATTTTCTTTCCATGCTTGAGTACCCTTCTCTACAGAGTCAATCACAAGCTTTCCTGCATTTGCAAGAGACAAGAATGATCGAATCAATCGCTGATCTTGAAGCCCCAAGTCTTCAAGCACAGTGATCGCATCATCACCTGCATCACCCAGACCCATGACAAAATTATTGAATCTTTCCACAGCAGAAAGATCTTTGAAAGTTTCTACTGTGAGCCCTGCTGTTTTTGCAAATACAGCAAGATCTTCATTGTTCTGAGTGACTGCTGTGTTCATTGCAATAAGCACTTTCTGTACTGCTGTTCCGCCTGCTTCAGCTTCAACACCAACAGAAGACATAGCGGCTCCGATACCAAAGATCTCATCTGTTGTAAGTCCTGCAATCTTTCCTGCTCCTGCGATTCTATTTGCAAAGTTGACAATCTCTGCTTCAGTAGTTGCGAAATTGTTTCCAAGATCTACGACTACAGAAGCCATGCGATCAACATTCTCAATAGGCTCTTGCATAATATTTGCAATACGAGCGAAAGATGTTGCGGCTTCTTCTCCTGTCAAATTTGTAGTAACTCCTACTTTTGCAATGACATCCATGAACTTTGTGAGATTGTCTACACCACGAACACCGAGCTGTCCTGCGAGTTCACCGATTCGAGAGAGTTCGACAGCAGAAGCCGGAGTTTCTTTTGCAATTTGTCTTATATTTTTTGTGAGCTGTGCAAATTCAGCCTCAGAAGCATCGACTGTTTTTCGTACCCCTGCAAATGCTGATTCAAAATCAATGGCTGCTTTTGCAGAGAAAGCGAGAGCCGCTGTGGGAGCAACACCGATCTTGATCATATCATCTGCAAGACCTTTGAATTTATCAGAAACACTTTTTACATTTTTCCCGACTTGTTCAAAAGTTCTTGATGCATTGTCTATCGCTGAAATGATCACCTCAACTGGTAGTTGTGTTGCCATTATTTTTTGTTCTGCATTTGTAACTGCTTATTCTTCATGTTTTCAATCATCAAAGAAAGCTGAATGATCTCGATAGGCTCATCAAGTATCTGCTGATAAGAAAGACCAAAGATCTTTCTGTAATCGTGTTGCATCAGCTCGATTCTTGCATCTGCATACTCTGGCGGAAGAGGCTCGACAGGATCATCGGACACGACTCCCGAGATCAAATCCCATAGAGCCTCTTCTATTTTTTTGCTTCAGATCCTTCAACCAGTTGATTGATGACCTTTGCCAGAATGTCAATCGGCATTTCTTCAAGATCAGTAACCTCAAGATCAACAACAGACTTACCGTCAAATGACTTTCCTGATTTGAAATTCTGTTTCAGAATATCAAATACAGCAAGCGTCATCTCGCTCTCATCTTTTGATGATCTCAATTTAATGATTTCTTTTACATCTCGATAGGACATTGAATTGAATGCAAGATAGCATTCTTTCCACTGCTCGCCGAGATATTCAAGACTGATTCTCTTTTCAAGATTAAATTTACTCATGATAGATAATTAACTTAATAACTTGTCTTTCCATTTCTTAATGAGCATGTCGTGATTATGTCTTGACTGTTTGTCAAGTCATAATGCGCTTTGAAGTTGATTGTTTGCTTCATGATGTCCTCAAGAGAACGATCAGGCTCAAACCCATCAAAGCTCACACGAGGCAACTCAATTCTCAAACGAGGATTATTCGTATTCAATGAAACATCAGGATTGATGATATCAATACGCATTGCTTTCTTGCTGTTGTCGAGCATATAGTTTCTGTATGCTTGACTTTCAAGAGTGAGATTCAATGACCCTTCAACTGAGAATTGTTTGTTCAATACATCAATAGGCTCTTCTGAACCAAGTACTGAATCTCGTTCCGCATTCTTGTTGATAGTCAATGTCAAACTCTTCAGTTCGAGAACTGAAGCCGCATCAAGACCCGCAAGATTTGCGGCAATCTTCACCTGAACACCCTTCTTTGTGAACAAATTCTCTACTGAAGGAGTTGCAGTTGCAGTCGTATTCACGCCAACTTTTGAGATGAACCCTGCTGTGTACTTCACAAGACCACCAAGCTCAGCAGTTATTTCAAGACTATTGATCATTGCAAGCTTCAACATTTCTGACTGAATACCATCAATGACGGTAAGTGTCAGAGACTTGTGCTGATTTGTGTTTGCAAGTGTGAAATCATGAACGAACTCACCACTTGAACCACTTGAACTAGGTGACGCACCGATCAAACTTGCGAGAATATATGCAAATGTTTGATCTCTCAAAGGAGCTTCGATCTCTCCCTCTGCATACTTTTCCTCAATAAGTCGATCTTCTGTATCAGCAATCTGACCCAGAGCATTTTCAACGAGAATACTGTCAACTTTAGGCATCAATGTGAGCCCAGCAAATGGGATCGCCATTGCAGGAGCAACACCAACACCACGAGAAGACTCCATCGCCACACCGAGTTTGACTCTTCGACCGATTATCTTAGCCATAATTTATTTTTCACCCCCTTTAATTTGTAATTAGTAAAATTGTACCACTTTCTCAAGTCACATCAAAGACAATGCGACATTCGAGATTGATCTGTGACACTATCGTATTCGTGTCAGGGATCAGTTCAACAGCAGAAGGAGCAGGTCTCACGCTGACCATCTGTTTTCCTGCGGGTAAACTGATACCTGAAAGTGTCTCATCTTGATCGAATTTATCAATGATCTGATCGACAATGCTTCGAGTCACTCGATATGCTTCTTTGAGCTGTGCTTGTCCTGTGACATTGTTTCCATTTGCATCTTTCTGAATTGCACTTATATCGACAAACAGATGTATTTGAAAAGCGTATGTTCGAATATTTTCAGCGGTAGTCTCATAATCTGAAGAATTGCCGGAAGGGAAAACAGTGACAGCAGGATAACCAGAGAATTCACCAAAAGGATGATCATACACAACTTGAATATCTGTGATCGTATCGATGATATCGACAATTTTTTGATTCAAGACTTGCATTGACATATATTCATTTTAACTGATTGATGGCACTTTGAACAGACTCTCTCATGATTCTTCGACCGTAGTCTTCAGACTTTTCAGCACCTATTTTCATGTACGGCTTACCACCTGCGGGAGTTCGAGCTACACCACGACCCTTCAAAGTGACAAGACCGAATCTCGGATCGATTCTTCTACCCTCATGAATCCATGAAGCATAAGCTTTATGTGGAGCAACTCGCACAGTCAAGCCTCTACTTTGAATCGATGGATTAGTTTGGATAGTCGATCTCAATTGACCGGTATCAACAGGAGTCTCTCTCTTTGATTCGCCTTCTACTTTGTAGCCATATTGAAGAAGACCTTTCTGAATTTGAGGAATCAAGATGTTTGAAAATCCTCCGAACTTGACGATAAGATCATCGAAAAATCTGTTTGTTTCAACTTTAATTTGTATTGCCATTATGAAGCGTCCTCAATTCTTGTCACAAATATTTCAATGTGTGACTCAGTACCGAAAGTTAGCGCATAGACACTATTCACTTTGTAAGAGTCACCGTTCTTGATAGTGATTTGATCACCTTTTTGTATTGTGATATTCAGAAGATCGACATCGTTCTTATCGACATAAATCATGTAATCTTGACCGGCGACACCTTGATATCTTTCAAGATTTGCTCGAGATAGTTGCTGAAGAGAAGCATCAACTGTGGCAGTAGAACGAATGCGCTGTCTTGCAGTTCCAGTGATCTGAGTCCATTTTCTGATTATTGCTCTATCGATCAAGAATTCTCTCATACATATCGAATAAACTTATCAACAATTGATTGAAGATGATCGTTTTCTGAAATGATTCTGTCATAGACAATAGATCGATCTCCAAGCCTCAATTGCTTGATAGTTGTATCAGTTTTTCTCTTGAGATAGAAGATCTTTGACAACTCCCACACAAGAAGCTCAAGATCAGACAAGCCCACAAGATCAAGAGTTTTGTTTGCTGTATCGATGTCATATCCAGCCCAATAATTGACTTTGTAATTCTGGATACCCCTTGCAAAATGAAATTGAGCTCTGATAATACCCTCTTCATAGTCAACAAAATAATCTTCAGCATTGATTGTATCCCATGTATTCTGATTGATCGAAGAATCTCTCTCATACAAAATAACAGCAGGACTAGAAATGACAGGGTACTCTTTGAGGAGAATGATATTTGAATTTTCACCATCATGAAGCTCAGCAGTATAGTTTGTTTTCTTGAAGCGTCTTTGAGTCTTTCTTTCTACAAAATCAGTCACAGAGTTGATGATACTTTCGATGATAGCATCATCAGAAGAACCAGATATACCGGCATAGACTTTGAATCGAGCAACAGTTGTGAGAGCATATGCAACAAGTGACATGAATTATTTGTGAAATATCCTTTTCTTCTTTTTCAAGTGAAGAGTCGGATTTTTGTAACTGGACGACTCAATCATTTTGTTCTGATATACACCTCTCTCACGATGAAAGATCTCACCGACACCTTGATCAATTATGTCATGAGCAATGTTGCGAGTCACATCTTTCACAGATCCCTTTTTCCCGTACTTACTATCTTGAGTGAGTTTGATTTGAATCATTCTATTATGATAGAAAATTATAATCTTATCAGTAGAAGGCACAACTTAGTTGTACCCTCTCAGATAAGATAACGAAGGAGTTTATCTCCAGCTCGTTACTTTTCGGAAAGCTCGAAGCAGAGCCATTTTACCATCTAACCTCTCGGTTATTTTGATGGCAACTTGATCCTTTTCGAATGTTCCTGCGCCTTCTGTAGTCGTCTTTACAGACAACTGGCGACGATCTCCTACATAGTAGAATCTCATATCGCCGAAGACAATGTTGTTTCCAACATGATCAGTCTCAAAGACAGGTTTTCCTTTGAACTTCGGGAATTCACCGTCAGTCACAGGATTTGTCAAGAGATATTGACCATTACTATCTTTCTTAGCTGAAAGAGTTTCAAGAGCGGCACCAGCCATTAGCCATGCACCTTTCGCTCTGTGTGATTTTGGAGTTCTCCAATAGATAGAATTGAGTTTGTCAATACTTTCAGCGTTTCCGCCGGCTATTGAAGCAATCGAGTACTGCAAAATTCCTTTCGGCTGAGTCGTACCATTACCATTGATAAAGGTTCGATCCTCTTCATCGGTGACAGCTTGTGCAAAGCGATCTGTGATGAAATTTTGAACATCAATCATCGAATCTTCTACAAGTTCCGTTGAGAGATAGATCATAGCGTTGAGTTTTCGTGCAGTAAGTTGAACATTTCCAAAGTCTATTGAAGAAGTTGAGATCGAAGTGTTCTCAGAACCCCAGTACACATTGATATCAACCGCAAGTGCAGGAAGCTCTAGAGTTCGACTCTTCATAGGAAACACTGTCACCAATCTGCGCATATTGATATTATCTCTTTGCCATGCGACAATGTCAGCTTTGAATTCTTCAGGAACGAGATGACCTCCCTGTCCGTCAGTACCTTCAGCAAGAGCTTTGGTACGAACTTCGTCTTTTGAGACAAGAGCTTTGAAGAATTCAGCAATCTTTTCCTCTTTCGAGAGATCTGCCAATTTCCTTCCATTGAAGTCAACACCTTTGTACAAATCAGCCGCCTTGTTTTTTTTGTCCTCATCCTCTTCTTTCGAAGCTGAGATCGCATCAGAAACAGACTTTGAAATGGCATCAGTGAGTTTTGAGATCATGACATCAACTTCTTTCTCTTCAGAATCAGGTTCATCTGAGCTCTCTTCTTTCGAAGATAGCTTTGAGATGTTATCGTTCAACTGTTTTAGTAATTTCTTTGTTTCTTCGTCCATTTTGTTATTTTTTCACCTCCTTCCCCTCAGGAATATTAAGTCCCTTAGCAAGTATATTGAGAGCTTTTGCAAGTTTTGCTTTCTTGCTATAGATTTTTACTTTTCTACTCTCGATCTTTTTTTTCTCTTCTTTTGTTTTACCTTCTGCGACTTTCATCATTGCTTGAACAAAATGTTCACGCTCAGGAGCAATGCGAGAAAAAGTCTTATCATAAATTTCAGCAAGCTTCACATGAATAGTTTTCCATTGTTCAATTGACAGCTCTTCGCCCTTGACACCCATCAAATTGATCATTGACTGCTTGACTTTGTCAAAATCATAGTTGCCCTTTTCACTCTTCAGGCTCTCAAGATAGAAGATAGACTTCTCATCTTGCAAAGGACAAACAACACCTTTTTCTTCAGAGTGAATCTTGCACAATTCTTCTTTTGTTTTTGTGGGTATATGAATGCCTTTGCTCCACTCAGACCATGATTTTGAATAGTTGAGTTTGTCATTGACATCTCTCTGAACAAGTGCTTCAGGATTTGCAGGAACATTCACAGCAGAAAACTCAAGAGCTTCTTTCTTTGTAATGACATATCCATACTCTTCTTTTCTTTCTTCATATTCTCGAGCAATAAACCCGATTGAAAAAGCATTCAAGAACTTTCTTTGAAACTTTGAAAATATCATTCGAGCAAATTCATCTTCCATATCAAATTGAGGAGTGAAAAGCCACTTATTTCCGACTTGACGAATACTCAAAATTCTTCCGATAGAAGGTCGATTCTCATCAAAGCCCGAGTTGTGTGACCAGAGCATGACAGGATTCTTTTCGAATGCAGTAAAATCCCAACCATCAGCAGTAAGGATATCATTACCACGATCAACAACTGAAGAAGTAATCACACACTCACCGAGAATACCGGATTCACCAGCATCCTTGCTGATTTCATTAACGAAAGCTTTCACGAATATAGGCTGTGAAGAATCGATTTTTTTCTTATCCATATAATTATTGTACCAAATTAGTAAATGCAATGGGATGATCACTCATTCTCATTGAGCTTTTTATTGAACCATTCGACAGCCGCTAGAAAATATGCGATCTCAGGGTCAAGATCTTTTTTCAACTCAATATATCTCTCTCTGATTGTTTCTGCTTTTGACATATTATTTTTTGACAGTGCCAACGATTAACTCGACTTTCTTTGCTCCGAGATTCTTCAGTGCTTCAATTCTATGAGCACCATCAAGAATATCTTTCTCGCTACCAGTTGAGACAGCCATGAGAGGAGGAAATTTGTCACCCGATTCAAAATTCTGCATGAATTGCTTGACCTTGTCTGCTTCACCTGCAATATGCACATTGATTTTGTCGATATCATATGTTCGAACTTTCCAGTTGAAATTGTCTGTGAAGTCTTTGAAATCACTGAACTGACTCTCGAACTTGTCTTTCACTTTCGCATTGATTTCATTTTGAGTGACTCCTTCATATCCGGTCCAGTTAAAAGCATCATGCACTCTCTGAGAATTTGCAAAACCATCTTCTTCATCACCTTTGAGTATGGGTACAACAGTACATCTACAATTCGGATGTAATGGCGGAGCCTCGACATCATCATAATCGAGATTCAAAACACCGCCACTCAATCCGATAAGCTTTTCACCTTTGTCAAAGAACGATTCATTCAGATTCTTTTGACTATACTTTTGTTCCATTGCAAGACAAAATTCACAAGTTCTCTCATCTAGTGCAACAAGCCATTCTTTACCGACAACAACACCGCTTTGTCGATATGCTTGCAGTGTTCCATAATTTGAAGCTCTGAGTGTTTCAGTTCGTGCAATAGAGAATGATCGAGCAGTCGTGAAGTTATCATATACAGAATTGACTCTTCGAGCGAGAGAAGCGATACCTTCACCTTCTGCTATACCTTGCTCAAGAGTCTTCACAAGACTTTCTCGAGTCGTGCTGTTCATAGATCGAACAAACTTTGAAGAAGAACTGTGAAGATAGTCTTTGATATTTGCATCAACACTGAAGTTGTCTTGAGATAGATTCATGAAGTCAAGAGCTTGAGAACCTTGTTGAATGATGTACGACATAATCTCAGGCTCTACATCTGCAATGATTCTCTTTGTCTCTTCTATGATATTAAATATCTCAGAGTCAGCAATCTTCACTCGAGCAATAGACTTTGTTTCAGGGTCTTTGATTTTCTCTGACTTCTCAGCGATAGATTCGAGACTGTCAACAACAAGAGATCTTTGCTGTTCTACTGTTGATATAAGAACTTCTTGAAGTCTTCTTTCAAATACTTCAGTCTTTGCGATGAATTGTTTCCAGAATGCTTCTTTCATGTCAGTAGATATCTCACTTTTGAACATATCATTGTCCTTCTTTGTGAGCTTTGCTTTTTTGCTCATGAGAAGATACATCATCTTCTTTATTTCAGGACTAATTTTCTCTCTGATCTTCTGTGCAAGAATTTCACCCTTTGTGCGAGTATGCCTGACAATGACACCTCTATCGAGAGTCTTTCGAGTCGTCTTCTTGAGCTTAGTGTGCAAATATTGCACACTCTTTTGAGCATCTTCATCATCTTCAGAGTCATCGACAAGATCAGCATCAGATTCGCCGGGAGTTTCATTCGTAGTAGCAAATGACAATCTTATTCTATCGCCACCCTCGATCTCATCATATCCGATAACTGCTCTTCGTTCATTGATTGTCAAAATATCAGAAGCATCGACAACAAGCTTCAAGTCAAGCTCAATATTCTGAGGTGAAGGATCTTTGAAACCAAGATAGTACTGATCACCCCACTCAGGAGTGATGAGAAACTCATTCAATGTAGCAACAAGCTTTGTCATCTTCGGCTTGATGACATTCTCCATGAATACGCTCTTGTGCTCCATGGCACTAGCTCTGTTGACATCATCTGAGATAGCAACAAGAGACTTCGGTACTTGAAAGATCGACAATATCTCATCACGAGAGAATCTTCGAGCTTCTACAAATTCCATGTCTCTCATTGATTGCTTAAATGCTTGATCCATCTTCAGACCACCACCAAGAAGCTCAAACATGTGTGCTTTGTTGACACCTCGAAACTTACTTTCGAAGTCTGCTTTGATTCTTTTTATCTGTTTCTCTGAGAGCTTTTGATCTGTGGTCAAAACAATTGATGGAAGAGCATTATTGAAGAAGAAGTTTCTATTCCATTTTTTAGCATAGAGATCAGTGTCATATGCATAATCAGCCGCTTGAAGCGTACCAAGACCTCTGAAAAAGTTCGTTGGATTCGGCTCTTTGTGATGAATGATCTCATCTACTGCAAACACTTGAGAAGTTCGTGAACCCGGTATTTTGTAACTGTAACCCCCGATGAATTCGCCTCTTCTTTTCGGAGGGAGTATCGATATCCAGTCAGGGCGAAGTTGCCACAGTTCTCGAGTTTTGCCATTGACTTTGTACTTATACCAGAATGATTCACCCAGAAGCTCTTGAAATGTTGCGCATGTTTCTATGAATCCGAAGCGAGTTTCGAAGTTATTGACTCTATCAAGAAGATCAAGAATCTCATGACTTGCTACTTCTTCAATATCTCCGTTCTTTGATCTTTTGTACAAAACAAATTCAATACTTGCGACCTCTTGAGCGATTGTCTTCACACATCGATAGACCCAGCCAGTCATTGCACCGAGATAGTCAGATGCTTTCTTTGCGGGAGGCTCAGCAAGCTCATAAGTAGAGAAGTTCACCGACTGTTCAGGGGCATCCTTTTTGCTGTTAGATAGAGAAAGAGTCACAGTTTCAGGCTGTGAGTCTGGGGATTTGAAAAGATTTCTTATAGTATCAAGAAGACTCATATATTTATTGTACCAAATTATCCAACAGTCGGTAAAGATTCAACTTCATGCTGAAGAGCAAGACAAGTAGTCCAGAAGGACTCGCCATGCCCTGACTCATTCTCTATCGTATCAAGATCATTTTGAACAGCAAGCATCGTACTCTTTGATCTTTGATCATCAAGCATCTTCATCTGTTTTCTCTGGACCTTCTGATCAAACAATGTCGATAGAGCTTTTCTCTTCTTTGACGACAAAACAACAGGTATACATTCATACGGAACAACATTCTTTTCAACGAGAGCTTCGAGTTCGCCTCTCGTATTATCATAGTATACCTGATCTATTTCAAGACTTTCAATAGCTTCTGCAACATAATCGAGCTGATCACCATAGTCAATATGATCGAACCATTTGAAATGAATCTCTGACCAGTTCTCACCCTCTACTTCAAAGACTGAGAATCGAGCAGGATGAACTTTCTTTCCGAGATCCCATGCACCAACAATATCCTTTTGCTCAAATTTATCTCTTTCTTGCTTTGTTTTGAAAGACCATGCTCTGTTGTGAGGTCTATTGAATACAAGACACATAAAAGCATCAGTCTCTTCTTGACTGAAGAAAGAGTTGACTTCATATGCAGGTTGACATAAGTATTCTTGAGCAAAGATCTTCTTTCCCCTCTCATTCTCTCGAGCCATAAGTTCATCCCAGTCTCTCCATTCTTTCCAAAGAACATCTTTCTTGACTCTGCTTGTGAATGCGGGCAATATATCAACATGAAATCTCTTTGTGAATGCTGAATTGAAGAAGAAGTCCTCTTTTGTCTGAGGCGTACCCACGACATGAAGAAAAGCAGGAGGATCAACATTCGTGTTCGGGATATCAAGTATCTGAGTTCTCATGATATTATTGATCTTTCTCACTTTTAAAGGATCGATCTTCTTGTCAGGATCTTGAAAAGGATCATCGACATATACACCACCATTTGCATGAAGACCTCGCTTGAACTTCAAAAGTCCTTGCGGCTCCATTGTGAAGAAGTGCTGATCATCCCATGAGTATTTGATGACACCATCAGCTTGAGATTTCCAGTCTCGAAGATTCTCAAAATATGAATTGACAGCAATCAAACTCTTGATCTTTCCGATGTGATATGAAGACATATCGCCGGTATATGAGAAGTACTGATATTCTTTGTCGTACTGAGAATCTGCATGTTTTATCAACTGCCACATGAAATGAGCATATAGTGAAGCTGATTTGAAGTGATCTTTTGCTGAGACACGAAGAGTTTTGTCGTAATTCTGAAGATTGACTGAAACATTTTTGACATGCTGACCTGAGATGAATTTCTCAAATGAGAGAGAGAATATGTTCTCTACAAAGTATGGGAAATCATTGATCGATTTCTGTATCGTCTGAAGTTGTTGCGCTGTCAGTGTCTTCATGTTTTGTTTTCATCATTTTAACGATATCACCCATTGTTATACTAGCATCACCGAGCTTTCTTCTGAAAAGACCAGCATCAAACTTCCAGTTCATAATCTTTGCTCTTGTTTCAACGAGTGCTCGAGCGGCTGTCACTTTGTTCTTTGCTGAAGTGTCTTTGTCTGTAATAAGCTTCCACATTTCACGAACTATCTCAGAGTATTCGTGATTGAGCCCTTGGAGTGCTTCTTCAACTGTTTCAGACTTCATCTTCTCAATCTCTGCTCTCATTTCTTCATTGTATTCATTTCTCACTTCTTTCAAAAGATCAACTGCATATTGCTGACTGATCTTCAGAAGCTCCATAGTCTGAGCGATTGTCAAAGCGGGCTCTCTTATAAGAGCTCTTTTGAGTGTCAATCTGAATTGCTGTCTTTTCTCTTCGGGATATGCTGTCATTTTGCTACTATTCACTGTTAACTTCTGACTACATTATAATGTATCGATTTCATGACATTATGATGAGAGCTTTACAATAAGCTATTTATTCTTTGAGCGACTGGGTCAGACTTGAACTGCCATTTCTCGAATGGAATCCGAGTGTGATACCATTTCACTACAGTCGCATTGTAAACAAATGCTTCAATTGCTCAGGAGCTCTTCTCATTCTGCTTCTGAGTCTCTCAGGAACATTGCTTATTCCCCCATACTTTGAATTGATTGTTCTTGCATGGATCAATTTTCCATAGATGAGCCAATACTGACCCGATCCCGATGCTCTTCTTTCTCCGACATAGTTCCAGTTTCCTGCTTTGTATATTATTCCTTTATGTCCTTGATTTGTCTCATCTGCATAACTGAAAACGAGCTGAATACCCGGATTATTTTTCTTCAAAATCTTCAAAGCAATGCTTATGATTCTTGTAACAGATGTTTCATGCTCTTTCAAAGCAACTCTCACAAGTTCACAACATTCATTCTGCTTAAGACCAAAACTCTTTGCAGAATTATTGTTTGCGCCTCTTCCAAATATTACTGCACCGATAAACTGTTCATCTTCCCAGACCCCGATCTTGACGAGCTTTCCTGCGGGCATTGAATGAGAATAATGCCAATTCTCAACTGCATATCTTGCTGAATGAAAAGAACAAAAATCAAGTCTTAGCTGAGCCATCTTCTCCACTACTAAACTCATGACCGCACTTCGGACATGTGACGAGATATTTCTTTTTGTCGAATTTATCAAGTCGATTTTCATCTTCAAAAGGCTGTGGCTCAAAATCAACAAATATTGAATCAAGCTCTGATTCGCTAAATCCGACTTGAGATAACTGATCTTCTGTGAAAAAACTTCTCAAAAGATCATTGTCAAACTTCACTTGATTCTTTGTGAATCTCAAATTCAACTCTCGCTCTCTTTCAAGAGAATCAATTCGAACATAACAGACAGGAACTTTCTCGAGATGGAAATCTTCAAGAGCGATGATGTATCTTTGATGACCATCGATATTGACAATCAAAGGCTGAGCAAAACCAAACTTCTCAATCGATTCATGAATCTCTTTTCTTTCACGATCATTCATTCTTTTTGGATTGTATTCAGCAGGTTTCAATTCACTGATTGAAACATACTCGATTGTAAGATCACTCATACTTCTTTTGTGTTTGTAATCGCATCTTGTATCGCTCTCTGAATCGTGAACTTTATCACCCACGCAATACCACCGGTCAGAATGATAATCGATAACCAAATAAGTTCATCAAGAACATTTTTAAC
>Ga0100403_1002815_pt1 | contig 13413 bp, 16 predicted proteins | sample CryGeymet201501t_FD_83663 | JGI IMG/M metagenome (GOLD analysis project Ga0100403, IMG submission 83663) | Groundwater microbial communities from Crystal Geyser aquifers in Utah, USA - Crystal Geyser metaG 2015-01t | ecosystem: Environmental > Aquatic > Deep subsurface > Groundwater | place...
CGATCGCGTGCTGGAACGTCGCGCAGCGTGGCGGCCGCGTGTTCGTAGCGGGCAAGAAAGAGGCGGCGAAGAAGCGCCTCGCGATCGCCGCGCCGAAGCGCGTCGTCGTCCTCGGCGGCGGCGCGGCCGCGGCGTGCGCGGTCGAGACGCTGCGCCACGAAGGCTTCGAGGGCGAGATCACGATGATCGCGCGCGACGGCGTGCCCGTGGACCGGCCGAACCTGTCGAAGGACTATCTGGCGGGAAGCGCGCCGGAGGAGTGGATCCCGCTTCGCGGCGCGGAGTTCTACGCCGAGAGGAAGATCGAAGTGCGCGTCGACAGCGCGAAGGCGATCGACGTGAAGGCGAAGGCGGTCGCCCTTGGGAATGGAAGCGTCGCGTACGACGCGCTCTTGATCGCGACCGGCGCGGATCCGGTGCGCTTGTCGATTCCGGGCGCGGAGCTCGATCACGTGCACACGCTGCGATCGCTCGCGGACAGCCGCGCGATCATCGCGAAAGCAGCGAACGCGAAGCGCGCCGTCGTCATCGGCGCGAGCTTCATCGGGCTCGAAGCGGCGGCGGCGCTGCGAACGCGCGGGCTCGAAGTGGACGTCGTCGCGCCGGACGCGGCGCCGCTCGCGAAGGTGCTCGGCGAGGTCGGCGCGTTCGTGCGACAGCTTCACGAAGCCAAGGGCGTGCGGTTTCACCTCGGGCGAAAGCCGGCTTCGATCGCGACGGACGCGGTCACGCTCGACGATGGCGCGAAGCTCGCGTGCGATCTCGTCGTGGTGGGCGTCGGCGTGCGGCCGTCGGTCGATCTCGCGAAGGCTGCGGGGATCGCCGTCGAGAACGGCGTTCTCACGGACGAGTACCTCGAGACGAACGTCGCGGGCGTGTATGCCGCGGGAGACGTCGCGCGCTACGTCATCGGTAGCGGACGGCAGCGCGTCGAGCACTGGGTCCACGCCGAGCGGCAAGGCGCGGTCGCGGCGCTCAACATGCTCGGGAAGAAGCGAGCGTTCACGCACGTACCGTTCTTCTGGAGCGCGCACTACGACGTCACGATCAGCTACGTCGGCCACGCCGAGCGTTGGGACGCCGCGCAAATCAGCGGCAGCCTCGACGCGCGCGACGCGATCATCGCGTACCGCGAAGGCGGCGCGATCCGCGCGATCGCGACGATCGGCCGCGATCGCGCGAGCCTTCTCGCCGAAGCGGCCATGGAACGCGGCGACGCGTCGGCGCTGGAAGCGCTCATGAAATAGAGCGCGGCGCTCGCGATGAAATAATCCGCGGCGCTCGCGCGAATGGACGCGGGCGCGCGGGAATACCCGTCAGGTTCGGGCGTTTGCTCCGTGGTACGCCTTGCCGCGCGTCGGCCCGCCCCTACGTGACGGAGACCCGAGGAGACTCGCGATGGACCAAGCGACCCGCACCGTGCTCGCTCTTCTCACCTCTTCGATGAACGCGCGCGGCATGGCTCGCGCGACGTTCGAGATGACCGGGCGCCTCGCCGCGAAAGGGATCGACTGGCGATCGATGAGCCGCGCGCTCTCGTGGCTCGACGCAAACGGTTACGTCGAACGAACCGGCGACGACGAGTACGCGATCACCGAGCGCGGGCGCGAAGCGGTGACGGCGGCGTAGGCGGCGGAGCGTGCTGAAACCAAGGTCGCGACGCGTCAGCGAGGCTGCCGCTCAAAGTGTCGGTGGCTCCCGGTCGCTCGGATGGCTACCCACTATGTGTAGTGGGTAGCCGGGCGTCGGGCACACCGATCGAAGCGCGATCTCATGAGGCTCATCGACGGCGGCTATGAGGCTCATTCTCGCGCGGCATCAGAACGACTTGAACGACGCGACCACGACGCCGAGCGCGGCGACCGCGATCGACAACACGAACGCCGCGACGAACGCGCGGTGCGCGAGGCGCGCCACGGTCTGCTTCGTCGCGTCGTCGTCGAAGAGCGGCAGCGAAAGGTGCGCGACGCATCCCGCGATCGCGAGCGCGATCACCGCGACGCTGAGGTGCTCTTTGCGCTCGAACATCCAACCGATCCTCGGCGCCTCGATGAAGATGTGCTGCTTCAGGCGATGGCGGTACTCGGGGTAGATGTACGCGCCGAGCGCGCCCGTCGCGGCCGCCGCGATCGTCGCGAGCACGACGGACAGACGTGCGCGTCGCCTCGAGCTTCTCAGGAGGATCGCAGGATGAAGAAGCGCGACGACCGCGAGCCACCCGAGGTGGCCGTGAATTCGCTCGAGCACGCGCAAGACGAGGACGGTCATGGCAAGAGCGCAGCCTGCACGCCGGCGAGCGTGACGACCACGCCGACGCTCGCGAAGAGGACGCGCGGCGTCCGCGCGAGATCGCGCCGCGCCGCGACGCACGCAATCGAGACCGCATGAGTCGCCGGCACCGCCAGAAACGCGGCGATCGCGGCGGTGACGAGGGGCGGGAGGTGCCGCTTCATTCGTTTCGGACGGTACCACCTTTTGCGGCGCGACTTCGAACGCGCGCGCAGCCTCAGGCGAGACGCGCGATCTCTCGACCGCAGCCGGCGCACGCGCGCACCTCGATCGCGCGCTCGTTCCACGCGACGACGTACGGCCTTAGCTCCTCTTCGCGAATCAGGCGCAGCGTCGGGCGCGCGGCCCACACCGAGGGGGAATGCGTGTGACCGCACGTCGCGCAGCGGATGTTCTTCGCTGCGCTCATCGGTACGGCCCATGCGACGGCGGCGGCGTCGCCGGCGTTCCGCGCACGCGATCGAAGTTCGTCGACTCGGTCTTCGCGCCGTCGAAGCGCGCGCCGTCGACGTCGCATCGCTCGAGGTTCGCTTCGCTCAAATCGGCGCCGCTCAGATCGGCGCCGCGCAAGTCCGAGCGCTCGACGTTCGCGCCGCGGAGCTCCGCGCCGACGAGCTTCGCCCCGCGCAGATCGCACTTCTCGACGTTCGCGTGCGACAGCTTCGCGCCGCTGAGATCGGCGTCGACGAACACCGCCTCTTCGAGGTTCGCGCGCACGAAGCTCGCGCCCGCGAGGTTCGCGCGGCGCATGTCGACCTCTTCGAGGTTCGATCCGTCGAACACGGCGCGCGACAAATCCGCGCCTTCCATCCGCGCCTCCTCGAGGTTCGCGCCGCGCGCGCTCGCGCCCGCGAGCACCGCGCGATCGAGCAGCGCCTCTTCGAGGTTCGCGCCGTCGAGGATCGCGCGCGACAAGTCCGCGTCCGTCAGATCGATCTCCTCGAGGTTCGCGCGGCGCAGATCGGCTCCGACGAGGCTCGCGCCGGCTAGGCGCATCTCTTCGAGGTCGACGCTCGACAGGATGGCGCCGTCGAGGTTCGCGCCTTCGAGGCGAACGCCGCGCGCGCGCGCTTCGTCGAGCGCGTCGCGGAGATCGTGCGCGTCCTCGTGGCGAAACAAGACGCGGCCGTCGCGGTGTTTGATTTCGATGAGCATCGGTGTTCCTCGCTTCGAGAATCTACGGCCGCGCCCGAGGGCGCGCGATGGCACCACGCGCCGAATCGTTTTGCTTTGCGCGCCAAAACGTTGCGCGCGCCACGCCGTGGTTATCCTTGGCTCGATGCCGCGCCCGAGAAAGGAGCCGCCGTCGCCGTCGACGCTCGCGCCCGCGATCCTTCGCTTCGTGCGCGCGCGCGGCGGCGACGCGGCGCTCCTCGCGATGCGCTTCGGGCTCGACGCGCGCGTCGAGGACGCGAACGAAGCGCCGATCGGCGCGCGTGCGCTCGGCGAGTTGCTCGCGGCCGCGGCGGACGCGCTCGGCGAGCCGTACCTCGCGCTGCGCTTGCCGTCCGAGCTCGTCGAGAAGCGTTACGGCCACGCCGAGCTCGCAGCGCGCGCGAGCGCGACGATGCGCGACGCGCTCGAACGGATCGCACGCTACGGCGCGCTGGTCTTGCCGCAGCTGGAGTGCGCGCTCGCGGAGGACGCGGAAGCGCGCTTCACCGCGCGCACGCGCGGCCATCCGCGCGGCGTCGGGCGGCACGCGGCCGAGTACGCGCTCGCCTTCGCGCTCACGCAGTGCCGGCGCGAGACCGCGATCGACATCGCGCCGTCGCGCGTGTGGTTCGTCCACGCGCGCCCGCCCGATCTCGCGCCGCTCTACCGCTTCTTCGGCACGCGCGAGATCGCGTTCGGCGCGGAGGACAGCGGCTTCGCGCTCGCGCGTGCGACGCTCGATCTTCCGATGCGCGCGGGCGACGCGCGCCTCCTCGTCAACGCCGAAGAGCTCGCGGACGCTGCTCTCCGCGCGCAGCCGCGCACGACGGAGCTCGCGTCGCTCGCCGCCGCGCGCATCCGCGCGCTCTTGCCGGATGCGAGCGTCGACGCCGTCGCGAAGACGATGCACATGAGCGCGCGCACCCTGCAGCGTCGTCTCGAGGACGAAGGCGCGCGCTTCTCCGAGCTCTACGATGCCGCGCGCGAGGAGATGGCGCGCGCCGCGATCGCCGACACGAGCCGCTCGCTCGCGGAGATCGCGCACGCGCTCGGCTTCGCCGACCTCGCAACGTTCAGCCGCGCATTCAAGCGTTGGACGGGAAAACCGCCGGGTGCGTGGCGCCGCAACTGATCGACGTCTCCGATGCGCGACGGCGCCTGATCGCGGGCCCGCCGTGGTACTGACCCGCACTCGATAACGTCCGCGCGCGCGCGCCGCTGTGGTAAGAGGCGGCTCGGAGGTCGGGGCATGGCGGTTTCGGTGACGCGAAGGCTCGGCGGGCTCCTCTTCTTCTTCGGCGTGCTCGCGGCTTGCGGCGGCGCGGTCGCCGAAGACGCGAACGTCCCGAGCGACGGCGGCCTCGGCGGCGACGTCGCCGCGGACGTCGGGCCGTCGCACGACTCGTCGGCCGACTCCGCGCACGACTCCGGCGACGCTGGTCGCGTCTGCATCGCGCACTGCACGTCGGACTACGAGTGCCAATCGACCTGCCCGATGCCGCCCGGCATGGGCATCAACTGCTGCGACATTCCGTCCGGCGTCTGCTTCGCGGCGACGATGGGGATGTGCCCGATCGTCGTGCACGACGCCGGGATGGACTGAGCGCGCGGGAGGTCCCTCGCCGCTTCCCGGCTCGGGATGACACGTGAGTGGTAACGCGCGCGTGCGTTCGAGGAGCGCGCGGGAGCGCTACCTCGTAAGCTCGTCTTCCAGCGTCGGATCGGCGTCGTCCGAGACGTCTGCGTCGGCGAGCGCGTCGATGCCGGCGACGTCGATGAGCGACGCGAGATCGGACGCGGCCGCGGTCGTCTGCGCGACGATCTCGGCGAGCATCGCTTGCGTCCGCAGGTCGCCGTCCGCGCTCGCCGCGAACGACTTCGTGAGGTCGATCGCCGCGCCGACCGCCGCGCGCGCCGAGCGCGCGAGGCGAAGCGCGCGATCTTCGGCGCGATCGACACGCAGGATCCACCGCACCGTCACGTCACCGCCCGACTGCACGAGGCAGCGCGCGGCCACGCCTGCCGCCACCACCGCCCCCTGCCGCGGGCGAAATCGCATGCGGAACGGCGCGATCTCCTCGCCGTCGCCGAGCGCGATCAGCGTCGTGCGGAACGCGCGCGTGTCGCGCCGCGCGACGAAGTTGATGAGCGGCTTGCCGAGCGCCGTGCGCCGCGGGACGTTGAAGAGCGTGAGCGCCGCGCCGTTCGCCTCGGCGATCATCCCGCGCGTGTCGGTGACGACGTACGGATCCGGCGCACGGTGGAACAGATCGAAGAACTTCTGGTGCTCGTCCTCGAGCGCGGAGCGGACGAGCGCGAGCTCCTCGCATTGCGCGTGGAGCTCCTCTTGCGCGACGGCGAGCTCCTCGCCGTGCACGACGAGCTCGTCGCGGTAATCGATCGCACCTGGCGCCGAAGCTTCGTGCGACGGATGGTTGGCGCTCTTGAACGGGAGCGTGCGCACGAGCGCGGCGTCGATCTGCTCCGACAGCGCGCGAATGCGCTCCGACATGACCTCGGCGGCTTGCCGTCGTTCGGCAATGAACGCGCGAACGTTCACACCGGCGCGAGCAGACGACCTTGGGACGGAAGCCATCACGTTCATCAGGCCACAGCCGTGCGCGAGCGCAAGCACATCGCCTCCGGCCGAGCGAAATAACTCTCCGATCGGCTGTAGCGTTTTGCGGCACCGGCTTCCGGAACACGCGATGCAAACGCATTCGCGCATGCGCCGAACGAGCTCCGTTTCGCTCCTGCTCTTCGTGATCGTCGCCGCGCTCGGGCTGGCGATCGCATACGGCGCGTACGTCGCCGCCGGGCCGATCGTCGGCGCCGTGGTGCTCGCCGTCGCGATCCTCGCCGCGTCGATCGTCGCGGCGGCCGTGAAGGTCGCGTCCGCATGGGAGCGCGCGGTCGTGCTCCGCCTCGGACGATTCAGCGGCCTTCGCGGTCCGGGCCTCTTCGCGATCATCCCGATCGTCGACACGATCCCGTACTGGATCGACATCCGCGTCATCACGTCGTCGTTCAAAGCGGAGCAGACGCTCACGAAGGACACGGTCCCGGTGGACGTCGACGCGGTGCTCTTCTGGAAGGTGATCGATCCGGAGAAGGCCGCGCTCGCGGTCGCGGACTACTCCGGCGCGATCCACTGGGCGTCGCAGACGGCGCTCCGCGACGTCATCGGCAAGACGATGCTCGCCGACATGCTCGAAGGACGGCAGAAGATCAGCGAGGAGCTCAAGCGAATCATCGATCAGCGCACGATGCCGTGGGGCGTGCACGTCATCTCCGTCGAGGTCCGCGACGTGCTGATTCCGTCCGCGCTCCAGGACGCGATGTCATGCAGGCGCAGGCGGAGCGCGAGCGGCAGGCGCGCGTCATCCTCGGCGAGTCGGAGCGGCAGATCGCCGATCAGTTCGGCGAGGCGGCGAAGACGTACGCGAACGATCCGGTCGCGCTGCATCTCCGAGCGATGAACATGCTCTACGAAGGCCTGAAGCAGAACGCGACGATCGTCCTCGTGCCGAGCAGCGCGCTCGAGACGATGCAGCTCTCCGGCGTCGCGGGGATCACCGCGATGACGATGGGCGTCGCGCGCGACGCGCGCGAAGACGCGCGCCCCACCGAGCCGGAGCGGCACTGATCTCAGTACCCGATGTTCGCGAGCGCGCAGCGGCCGAGGCGCTCGCAGAGCTGCGCGAGGTAGAGGCTCTTCGGCGCGACGGGCGTCGCGTGCGCGTCGATGATCCCCGACGGGAGCGGCGTCGGATCGGTGCTGCCCGGCGCGGCCGCGGTCGTCACCGTGCCGCTCGTCCCGATCGCCCAGTTCTGCGCGCCCGGCGGCTGTTGGATGAGCAGGTTGTTCGCGACCGAGTTCCACACGACACCAAAGCCGATCGTCCAGCCGTGGCCGGTGCCGTCCCAGCCGCGGTTCATCAGGCCGATGCCGCTCGTCGGCGCGTCGATCGCGTCGAGCAAGAGCCCGGTCGCCCATCGCTCGTGCGGCTGCACGTTGGTGTGCGTACCGCGCGCGGTGAATTGGAAGACGGCGTTCGGTCCGGGCGTCCGCGATTTCGTCGCGTACGAGAAGACGTCGTTGCCGATCGACGTCGAGCGCAAGACGAGCGTCGCTTGTCCGTCGATCGAGTAGTGGAACGGATAGCCCTGCGAGTTGTCGATCGGCGCGGTACGCGTGACCGTCGCGTCGGCGATCGTGATCCACTTCGCGGTAGCGCCGACGCCGAAGCCCTCGGTGAACTCGTCGGCGACGACGTCGCGGATCCATCCGTTCGTGACGGCGTCCATCGCGATCGCGTCGTACGTCGGCTGGCCGATCGGCACCGTCTGCATCGGCGCGACCACGTGCATCCCTTCGACGCCGACGTTCGTGATGCGGCCGTCGAACGTGTACGCGCTCACCGTCGCCGCCGTGTACCGCGCGTCGAACGAGTCGGTGATCGGAGCGTCGACGGTCACGGCGTTGCCGTTGATGCCGGTGATGACGCGATCGGCGTGGATGACGCTCCCGACCGCGAGCCACGTCTCCGGCGCGCCGTTTCGAACGAGCGTGTCCATGCCCATGAAGTGCACCCACGCTGCGGTGACGGGGCGATCGACGAGGACGCTCGCGCCGACCGCGAGGCCCGCGGCGTCGTCGACGTGGAACGTGCGCGCGCCGGACGGCACGTACGCGTCGGTGATCTTCGCGGTCGCGCCGACGGGCTTCCACGAGCCGGCGCCGCTGACGACGAGGAACGTGCGCGGCGCGCCGGTGACGGTGACGAGCGTGCCCTGCGCTTTCGATCCGCTCCCGCGCAGGACGACGCCGCTCGCCGCGATCGTGAGCGCGGCTCCGACGTGGAAGTTGCCCGGCGCGAGGACGACCGCGCCGCGCACGCCGTTCACGAGCGGCAAGCGCGAGACGGCGTCGATCGCGCTCTGGATCGCCGCCGCGTCGTCGCCCCCGGACGGCGACACGGTTTGCTTCGCAGGCACGTCGGGCAGCGCGACGCCGCCGCCGCCGTAACCCGCGTTCGAAAAATCGACGAGCCGCTCGCCCGTCGGGAGCGTCGCGTACGCGAGCCTCCCCGACGTGCCGACGCTCGCCCATTTCGTCGTCGCGCCGGGCGTCGCGACGAACGGCGCGCATTCGGCGGCGCTGGCGTCGATCTGCGTCGAAGCGTCGCTCCCGTTCGCACCCCCGTCGCTTGCGGCGTCGCTCGCCCCGTCGTCGAGCGGCGCGTCTGCGCCTGCGTCTGCGATCGGCGCGGCGGCGTCTTGCGACGATCCGCATGCGCACAGAACCAAGAGGGAGAGGAGCCGCTTCGTCATCGCGCGTTGCTACGGAGCAAAGCACGGGCCGCGCTTGCCCGCACGCGCACGCGCCGCGCGCCGCGCGAAAACGCGATCGGCGGCGCGCGCGATCGAAACACCGACCGAAACATCGAAACAGCGCGGCGTCACGGTCGCGGCGCCGAACGCTCGCGACGGCGGCTCGATTCCTCGGTGTTCGCGCTTCCGCGCGACGAAGCCGGGGCGGCACGATCGTCGCTATGCGATGCGTGCGAAGGAGATCGGAATGCGCATCGCCACGGTGATTTTCGCGAGCACGTTGACGCTCGCGTACGCGTGCTCGTCGGACGACGGATCGATCGTGAACGCAGGCGGAGGCGGTGGCACCGGCGGGTTTCCGAACGTGGACGCCGGCGCGAGCGGCGGCGATGCGTCGCCCGCATCGCCCGACGCCGCGTCCGCGAGCGACGCGGCGACGCCCGATTCGTCCGCAGCGAACGACGCGAGCGCCGACGCGGGCGCGCCCGGCCCGCTCACGCCGCTGCAGAAGCACAAGGCGGAGATGCTCACGAGCATCTGGGAGAACAGCACGACGATCCTTCAGTACCCGTACTGCCAGAACATCCACGACGGCCGCGGCTACACGTCCGGTCGCGCCGGGTTCTGCAGCGGAACCGGCGACGCGATCCAAGTCGTCGAGTGCTTCGACATGACGTTTGGCACCGGGACGAACAACCCGATGGCGAAGTACATGCCCGCGCTCACGACGATCAACAACCGCTTCAACATGACCGGGCAAGACCAAGGCGGCACCGCCGAGCTCGACGCCGTCGGGAGCTACTGCGCCGACTGGGCGAAGACCGCGACCGGGAGCGCGACGAGCGCGGCGTTCAAGGCGTGCCAGGATCAGATCACCGACGTCCTCTATTACAAGCCGGGGCTGGCGCAGGCGAAGAAGTGGGGCCTCGTCACGGCGCTCACGATCGCGGAGCTCTACGACGCCGAGATCAACCACGGCGACGACGGCGTCGCGTCGCTGATTCAAAAGGCGAACGCCGACACCGGCAACGGCGCGAAGCATCCGCCGAACGCGCCGCTCGCGATCGCGCAAGAGTAGGCGTGGCTGCATGCGTTCCTGATGCGGCGTCTCGCGCTCCTGAAATCGGACTCGACGTGGGCGCAGTCGGAGGATCGCGTCGTCACGTACGAGCGGCTGCGCCTCGACGGGAACTTCGATCTCGCGGCGCAGATCCGCACGAACAGCAAAGCGGTCACGATGTACCCGGGGCAGGGATACGTCGACAGCGGCTACCCCGACTGCACGATCGCGCCGAACGGCGCGGTGAGCGGCGACGCGGCGTGCACGTCGCCGACGGGGCAGTGATTGCTATAATTCAGCGCGCTCGATCAAGGCACGAGCGCACGCATGGCCGCACTCCTCGGAACGCTCCTCGACGGGAAATTTCGCATCGACAAGGCGCTCGCGTCGGGCGCGTCGGGCGACGTGTACGAGGCGGAGCACCTCGGGCTCGGATCGCGCGTCGCGGTGAAGGTGCTGCGGCCGGGCGTGCCGGAGACGGCAGACATTCGGCGCAAGCGCTTCATGCGCGAGGCGCGCGTCGCGGCGCGGATCGAGAGCGAGCACGTCGTGCGCGTGTTCGACATCGTCGCGCCCGAAGAGGGCGAGACGTACATCGTGATGGAGCTCTTGCAGGGCGAGACGCTCGCGGAGCGCGCGAAGCGCGTCGGGAAGCTGCCGGTCGCGGAGGCGGTCGATTACGTGCTGCAAGCGGCGAAGCCGCTCGCGGAGATGCACGACGCCGGGATCGTGCATCGCGACGTGAAGCCGTCGAACCTGTTCGTGTCGCGCGACAAGGACCGGAAAGAAACGGTGAAGCTCATCGACTTCGGCGTCGCCGCGTTTCGGCAGCCGGTCGCGCGCGGGGAGAGCTCGCTGACGCTCGCGGAGAGCGTGATCGGGACGCCGCGGTACATGGCGCCGGAGCAGGTGCAGGGCGCGAAGGTCGACGCGCGCGCCGACGTGTGGGCGCTCGGCGTGACTTTGTACGTGCTGCTCGCGGGGCGCGCGCCGTTCGACGGGCCGACGCCGCTCGTGGTGATGAACCAGATCGAGCGCACGGAGGCGCCGCCGCTCGCGGAGCAGTGCGCCGTGCCGGCGGGGCTCGCGGCGGTCGTGCATCGGTGCTTGTCGAAGGATCCGGCGGGGAGGCCGGCGGACGCGCGCGCGCTCGTCGCGGCGCTCGCGCCGTTCGGACGCGCGGCGCCGCGGAGATCGCGCGTGCGCGGGATCGTCGTCGCGGGAGCGATCGCGGCGGTGGTGGCGGCGGCGATCTTCCTCGCGCGCGGCAACGGAGGCGCGACCACCGTCGCAGCGAACGAGCCGTCGGCATCGACGTCGACCTCGACGTCGACCTCCACTTCGACTTCGACTTCGACTTCGACTTCGACTTCGACTTCGACTTCGACCCCGACCTCGACCTCGACCTCGACGTCGACGTCGACCTCGACCTCGACCTCCATCGCCACCGCGTCCGCGCGCCGCCCCCCGCCTGCTCGCCCCGCAAAACGCGCCCCACTCCCCGACGATGATCGCATCGAGTAGCCGCGCCGCCCTCCTCGCGCTCGCGCTCCTCTTCCCCGCGATCGCGCGCGCCGAGCCTCCGCGCGAACCGCCCACCGAAGCGCAGATCGAAGCCGCGCGCGCGCTCTACCGCGAGGCGCGCGAGCTTCACAAACAGGGCAAGCTGCGCGAAGCGATCGATCGCGCGCTCGAAGCGTACCGAACGGCGCCGACGCCGGTGACGGCGCTCGAAGCGGGGACGCTCCTCGTCGAAGGCGGGCGCCTCGTCGAAGCGCGCGATCTGCTTCGCACCGTCGCGCTCCTTCCGGTGAGCCCGCGCGAGTCGGACAAGGGTCGCGAAGCGCGCCAGCACGCGGCGGAGCTCGCGCGCTCGCTCGACGCGCGCATCCCGAAGATCGCGATCGCCGAGCGCCCGCAAGGCGCCGAGGTGCTTCTCGACGGACGGCCGTTCGCGGGAGACAACAACGCTTGGCAGGGCGTCGATCCGGGCGCGCACACGATCGTCGTTCGGATCGGCGAGCGGACGTGCACCAAGATCACGACGGCGCTCGGCGAAGGCGAAGAGCGCACGATCGATCTGCACGCGGCGACCAAAGCCTGCTTGCCCGATGCGACGCCGCAACCGCCGCCGTCGGCAGCGCCGCAGCCTTCGGCGCCGCCTCCTCCGATCGCCGCGCCGCCGCCGCATGCCGCTCCCGAGCAGCGACGTTGGATCGGCGCGGTCGTCGCCGGCGCAGGCGTCGTCGCGATCGGGTTCGGCGGCGTCATCGCGCTCGTCGCGAAGTCGGACTACGACGCGGTCGCGGCGTCGTGCTCGTCGCGCGGGTGCACGCGGCCTGCGTTCGACGCGCGCGAGAGCGCGCGCTCACGCGCGGACCTCGCGACGGCAACGATGATCGTCGGCGCGGCGGCCGCCGCGGTCGGCGCCGTCGTCTTCTTCTGGCCGTCGACGAACGCGAACGTCACCGTCGGCGCGAACGAAGTGCGCGTCGGCGTGCGGTTCTGACGTCGGCGCGAGCGCCGCACGGTCGGCGCATTTCACAACCGACCGCCCATCACGGCGTCGCGCTCGGTGGCGGCTTCCGCCCGGACATGCCGACTTTCGCGCCGGCGCTGACGCGCGACGATCACGGCGTCCGCGACGCGCCGAATCGTTCGGAGAAGAGCGCCAGCGCTGGCGCGAAAGTAGGCATCTCCGGGCGGAGCCGCCGCATCGGACGTGACCACGATGGGCGTTCGCGGTTGTGAAATGCACTCTAAGGCGCACACCCGAAGTACGGCGACGCGACGCCCGCGTTCGTGAGCCGCGCGGTGCACTTCCATCCCGCCGGGCACTGATCGCTCGGCCCGTTCGGCTCGCACACGAGATCGGCGCTGTTGCACGCCGACGCGCCGACGCATTTCATCTGCGTCGCCTGATGGCAGCACACGTCGTTGCCCGGACAGTCGGCGTTGCTCGCGCACGCGATCGCGTAGCCCGCGCACGCGCCGGATGCTCCGCACGCGTAGCGCGTCCCCGCGTCGTCCGACGTCTGGCAGCACACCGGCGTCGCGCCGGTGCAGCCGCTCACGCCGAACGATCCGCCGCCGCATCGGACGCCGACGATCGGCGCGTCGCTCCCCGCATCGACCGCGCCGTCGCGCCCCGCTTCTTGCGCTTGCGCATCCGCGTCGCTCGCGGCATCGGCGCACGCCGTCTCGGCGCACGGATCGAGCGTCGGCTTGTCGAGGCCCAGCACCGCCGTGCACGCGATGGTCCCGGTCGTCGCGAGCGCAAGGGCGGCGATCGCCGTGGCGAACCTCGAGGGCACGTCTTTGACGTACCGCCGCGCGGCGGCGCGCGCAATCAGCGCGAGCGGTACGTGTCCGGATCGATCGAAAAGCGGCGCATCCACCTGTGCACCTGCGCCGGCGCTTTTCCGAACGCGCGCGCGACGGCGGTGACATTCCCGCGGTGCTCGACGAGGAGCGCGACGAGGCGCGCGCGGTGCTCGCTCCCCTCGTCGGACGACGCGCGGTCCGGATCGTCCGCGTCAGCGCTCGCCGATGCGAAGAGCTCCGCGGGCAAATGC
>Ga0100403_1002816_pt1 | contig 13405 bp, 12 predicted proteins | sample CryGeymet201501t_FD_83663 | JGI IMG/M metagenome (GOLD analysis project Ga0100403, IMG submission 83663) | Groundwater microbial communities from Crystal Geyser aquifers in Utah, USA - Crystal Geyser metaG 2015-01t | ecosystem: Environmental > Aquatic > Deep subsurface > Groundwater | place...
CATGGTGAATCTCAACTTGTTCAACTACGTGATGTCGAAGTTCATCCTCTTGTCGATCATCTGCGTCGTGCAGTGCTCGATGCTCCTGGGGATCGTCTTCTTCTCGCTCGGGTTCGACGGCGGGCCGATCGCGTTCCTCTTGGAGCTCGCGAACATGGTCATCCTCGCGATCAACGCGACGGCGCTCGGGCTCTTGTTGTCGACCGCGGTGACGTCGGCCGAAGCGGCGATGGCGCTAACGCCGATCGCGCTGATCCCGCAGATGGTCCTCGGTGGGCTCATCGTGCCGATGACGACGAACCCGAACCTTCAGTACTTGATGTACGCCACGCCGGCGCGATGGGGATTCCAGGGATCGATCGCGTACGAGCGCGCGGCGATCGCGGCGCAGAAGGCGTGGAACATCGATCTGCACGATCCGAAGCTGTCGAGCGCGCCTGATTTCATCGACGCGGGCAAGTTCAAGTGCGCGACGGCACAGATGGCGAGCGACTCGCTCGCGGGCGCGTGGGGATTCACGTCGTGGGATACGTACTGGCTGCCGCCAGCGGTGCTCGCGGGGATGACGGTCGGGATGCTCGTGCTGCTGCTCGTGTTCTTGAAGAGGCGGGATCCGGTTTAGCGCGGGCGAGCGCGTGCGCGTGCGCGAGGGCGAGCGCGCGCGAGGGAGCGGATCGAGCGGCGGCGTGAGGATGCAGCGCTATCGCACGGCGCTCGGCTCCGCGCGCGAGACTACGGCTTGTCTCGACGTCGCGACGGCGCTCGGTTACGTCGACCACGTCGAGCCGGCATTGCGCGCGAAGCTCGACGTCGTCATCGGTGGGCTCGTGAGGCTCACCGTTTGATGCGATCGCGGCGGGCGAGCATCCACGCTCGCCCCGCCGCGTCATCGGCGCGCGCGGAGGCAACGCCCCGGCCTCACGCTGACGTTTACTTGCCGGCCGCGGGTGCGTAGCCTTGTCGGGCAAGCCTGCCATGGCGACGAAGAAGAGAATCCTGTTGGTCGACGACTCGGCGACGGCGCTCCTCATGGAGAAGACGATGCTCGGGACGACGTACGATCTCCTCACTGCGAAAGACGGCGCCGAGGCGCTGAAGGTCGCGGTGAAAGAGCTGCCGGATTTGATCCTCCTCGACGTCGTGATGCCGAAGATGGACGGGTTCGAGGTGTGCCGCGTCCTTCGCGGGATCGAGGCGACGCGCGGAATCCCGATCATCATGGTGACGACGCGCGGCGAAGGGAAGAACGTCGAGGCCGGGTTCGCGAGCGGCGCGAGCGACTACGTCACGAAGCCGATCAACTCGGCCGAGCTCTTGGCGAAGATTCAGCGTCACTTGGGGGGCTGACGGGTGGCGGCGAAGAAGAAGAGCGCGAAGACCGCGAAGACGCTGAAGACCGCGAAGAAGGACACCGCGAAGAGAGCGCCCACGCGCAAAGCGCCCACGCGCAAGGCGAAGCCCGCGCCCGCGCCGCCCGCGAAGAGCGTCGAGATCGCGCTCCGCGCGCGCATCCGCGCGCTCGAGATGGAGCTCGCGGCCGAGCGCCGCGTGCGCCAGCTCGTCGAAGAGAAGGCCGCCGCGATCGAGAGCGAAGCGAAGCGCTACTACGATCAGTACGTCAACGGCGAGGTCCACAACGCGAACGTCGCGAACCTCTTCGTCGCGTCGTCGCGCATCAACGAGACGCTCCGCCGCGACGAGGTGCTGGAGGCGATCAAAGAGATCGTCATCAACCTCATCGGCTCCGAGGAGCTCGTCGTCTACGAACGCGTCGGCGACACGCTGCGCGTCGCGGCGTCGTTCGGCATGAAACCGGACGAGCTGCGCGAGGTGCCAATGGGGCGCGGCCTCATCGGGCGCGCGGCATCGACGGGCGAGACGTGGGTCGTCGGCGGCGGCGACGCGCGCGGCGCGGTGGCGGACGAGCGACACCTCACGGCGTGCATCCCGCTGCGCGTCGGCGGAAAAGTCATCGGCGCGATCGCGATCTTCCGGCTGCTCGGGCACAAGCGCGGCCTCGAAGAGGTCGATCGCGAATTGTTCGCGCTGCTCGGGACGCAGGCGGCCGCAGCGCTCGAGCTCGCGGGGCGCGTGGATTGACGCGACCGATCGTGCCGTTCCTCACTGAACGTTGATCGTCTCGGCGACGCTCGCCTGCTGCGAATTCGCGTCGGTCACCGTGACTGTCAGCGTGCGCGTGCCGTGCACCGCCGCCGACGACAGCGTGAGCGTCGCGCCCCACTGCCCGTTCCCCATCGACGACAGCGCGAACGTCGAATGCCCGGATGGACTCTGCCAATCGAGCGACGCCGTCGAAATCGCGACCGCGTCGCTCGCGTCCACGACGATGCTGACGCTCGCGCCCGGAGAGACCGTCGTCCCCGCCGCAGGCGACGCGAACGAAACCTGCGGTCCGCTGCTCGGAGGCGGCGGTTGCGGCGGAGGCGGCGCGTTGCCGCCGACGACACCGCCGATCGCGGCCGCGTCCATCAAGTTCGCGCGCCCGTTCAGCGAGCCGGTGATGAAGCTCCACGAGAGCTCCGCCCACCCGTTCCTCCCCCACTGGCTCGACCACGAGTTCAAGATCCAGACGCCGTTGTCGTCGTACTTGAACGCGGCGATCGCGTGCCCGCCGTAGAGTGTGTCGCCCGCGTGCGGCGGACCGACGAGGTAATTGCTCGCGTTCGCGTTCATGAGCTCCGGATACGCGAGGATCCCGAGCACCACCGGATGCCCCGCCGCGAGCTCGGATTCGATCGCCGTTCGCGGATCGCTGAGATCGAGCTGCGTGTAGCCGGTGATCTTGTAGTTTGCAGCGTTCGCGATTTGCGCGCTCGTCGGCTGCGTCGCGCAGTCGAGGTTGTCCTGCATCGGCTGGTAGTCCGCCGCCGTGTCGATCCCGGTCTGCTGCAGGATGTCCATGTTCCCTTCGATCGACGTCCCTTGATCGCACGCGCCCTGCACCTCCTGCGCGTAGAGGAACATCGGCGCGAACGGCGCGCCGCTCATCCTGGTCTTGCTCGCCCACCATCCCATCGACGAGTAACCGGTCGCCCACGCCGCGCACGATCCGGTCTGCCCTTGATCGCCCGGCGAAGGCGCGTTCGCCGAGATGTCGATCGACGCCGGCAGCGACGTCGCGGACATGACCTTGATGTCGCCGCCGTGCTTCACCGGCGCGCGATGGACGAGCGGCAGCCCGACCGGATAGACGCGCACCGGCGCGGTGTGCGGCGCGAAGTGCGTGACGTGATCGCCGCCGCCGAGGGCGACGGGATGGTGCACGGTGATTCCGAGCGACTCGCCTGCCGAGTCCGTCGTCTCTCCCCCGTGACCGGAGCATGCACCCAAAAACGCAACCGCGGCGATCGTGATGGCAAGTCGGCTCATGGCGCGCGTGAGCAGCAAGAAACGCGCGAGGTGCGGGGAATCACGAGGGATCGCGAAAAAGATCCACACCGATCGCAAGTCAGAGAACGGCCCTGAAGTTCCTCACCACGCCTCGGCACGCGTGACTACACGCGCCCCGAGACTTCGTTCATCCACGGCGAGGCCGAGAGGCATCAGCGTGTCAGCCCGACATTTTCTTTCGCCACCGACCGGACAAGCGCAAGTAGACCATCGCCTGCGCGACGTAGGCGATCGGATACGCGACGAGGACGCCGAGCCCGCACGCGAGAGCACCGAGACCGAGAACGAGCACGCCGACCATCCAGAACCCGATGAGCCGCAGGCGGCTCCCGTCCGCGATTTGCCAGCTCGCGCGCAGCGATCGAATCGGCCCCATCTTCGCGTCGACGACGAAGTACTGCGCGAACCCGAGCGACCCAATGAGCACGAAACCGGGCACGATCAGGCAGACGAACCCGAGCGCAGTCGCGAGCGCTTGCAGCACGATCGTCGCGAGCATGGCCGGCGCACGCGAGAAGCCCGCGAAGAGGTCGGATGTCGACGGATCCTTTCCACGCGCGACGTCCAGCCAGATCTTGGTCGCGCCCGCGGTGAGATACCCCGTCAGCCCCCACGATGCGAGCTGTGCGCCCATCATCACCGCGAAGGCTGCGAGCCCGCCGCTCTTCGCGACGCCGTTCGCGTCGACGTCGAGGAAGATGCGCGGGGCGAGCAACGCGAGCTGCGGGATGCCGAGCGTCGCGAGCGTGACGAAACCGAGCTGCCACGAATGCGCGCGCACGCGGCGGTACGCCGCCGCGAAGACGTCGCCGATCGACCAGTCGCGCGGCTTGCCCGCGAAGACGCCGCGCGGGCCGCGCTCCGGCTCGCGTTCCTCCGATGTGGGCGGCGCGTACGGGTTGATCGCGACGGGCGACTCCGGATCCGGCGTGGTCATACTCGTAGTGTCGGACCGGCAGGCGACCGGTTGCGTGAAATCGCGTCACCCATTGGAGGGAAAGACGCAGCCGGTAAGACGACGCCCGAAGAGCGCGAAACGATCATCGCCGAATGGGCGAGGAAGCCGACGGGACGCAAGGCGCAGCGACGCCGGACGGCATGAGCGGGATCACGTTCGACGCGGGCGCGCTCATCGCGCTCGAACGACGTCGGCCGCGCGCGAGGCGCGGCGACGTCGCCACGTCGGACTTCGAAGACCTCGAGCGGTTGCGCGCGTTCTTTCGATCGGCGCGTGTGCTCGCGATTTGAGCGTCTGGCGGCGCCCGCGGGGCGCGTCGCCCTTCGAACCTCGCCGAGCTCGCGAAAGGCTGATATCGCCTGTTCGTGGTGCCGCGCGCGACCTGCTCCGAGCGTATGGGGTTGCGCGGGCGCGGGTGGCTTTCGCGATCGAGCTTGGCGCTCGCGACGCTGGCCGGCCTGCTGACTGCCGCGCCGGCGAGCGCGGCGCCTCGCTCGGTCGGCGTGCGGTTCGTGTGGCTCACCGGTCACGAGGGCGACCGCACGACGATCGACTCGTTCGCCGACTGCCTCTTCCGCCGCTCCAATTTCGAGCACTTCTGGCAAGGTGACGTCACGCTCCGATACGAAGGCTCCAGCGTGATCGAGCCGCCTGCGAGCCCGGTCGACGAGCACCTCGCGGCAGATCTCTTGAGCGCTCGCGGCACCGTCGATGCGTCCGCCGATGTGTACGTGCTCTTCTCTCCCGCGACGTATCTGCGCGGTTTTACCTGCGGCGCGAACGCGACGGCCGCGATCGCGGGTCGCACGGTTTCCGTCGGCGTCGTGCGCATCGATCCGCCGTGCTGGCCCGGCCTCGGCGCGGTGCGCAGCGAGACACAGCTCGCCGAGCACGAGGCGGCGGAGGCGATCGATCAGCTCCTCGGCCACGCCGGGTACGCGGGCGACGGCGCGTGCGAGGGGGACCGCGGGTGCCCGAGCGCGTGCGCGAGCTTCACGGGCCTCGCGTGCCCCGGGGCGCCGTCGTCGGGGTTCACCGGCTGCGACGCGAACCCGGTAAACGGGTGGGTCGTGCAGGCGCTCAGCCACGGCGGACGCGACACGCCCCCCACGACCCGCTGCTTTCCGTGCGACTTCCAGCTCCGCTATTGCCCGCTCGGACCGAGCGACCCCGCCTGCGCGAACGACGCTCCGCCGCCCCCCGCTGCGGAGACCGCGTCGCCGTCGTGCGCGTTCGGCGCGACGTCGACCGCCGGCGCCTCGTGCTGCGTGGTGTCGGTCGTCACGCTCGCTGCCATCGCGCGACGGCGCCGCCGTCGGTGAGCCTCGTTCACGGGCACTTCGAGCAAGGCACCTTGCCGAGCTTGTCGCACTCCGCGCAGTCGCAGAAGTCGCGAAAAATGTCGCACACCGCGGGAGGGTTGTCGCCGCGTGTCCCGCTGCTTCCCCCACAGTCGACCGGAGCGCGTGACGCCGCGAGCTCGAGGCAGGTCTGGCAGCGGACGTAGGTCGCGACGAACGACCACGTGTCGATGTCGTTGTAGACGGGAGAGCTCTTGAGGAGCAGGACGGCGGCCTTGCCGTTCGCCGCGGGCTGTCCGTTGACCGAGTAGGTCTTGTCCGGGTTCTGCGTGACGGTGGCCGTGTCCTTGCCGTTCGAGAACGTGATGGTGTTCGTCATGGGATCGAACGCGAAGGTCCGCGTCGTGCTCATCGTCATGTCCGTGACGGAGAGCGTATGGCCCCCACCCATCGCGATCGGCATGATCTTCGTGTCGATCTGCACCTGGTGATCGACGCCGTGCACGTCGACGGTCTCCTCGCCGACGAGCTCCTCGGATCCGTCGGCGCCCATCGTCACCTTGAGGGGCTGGTCTTGTCTGACCCACGTCCCGAGCTCGCTGTCGGTGTACTCCACCTGCGTGCCACCAGAAGTCGACTTCGACGAGCACGCGCTGACGGCGACCGCGACGACGAACGCGCAGCCAACGATCGATGCAAGCTTCACGGCAAGTCCTCCTCGATTGCGCCCGCGCGGAGGCGCGAGCCAAACGCGACATAGTGACAGCGGAGCTTCGGAGGTGTCAACGACGAGGCCTCTCAGCGCGGGTGATCGATTTTCTTCCAGTCCGCTGCGACGAGCACCTCCTGCCCGCCCGCCGTGTCCATCGACACGAGCGTTGGCGACCAGCTCCGCAGGCGCGGACGCAGCGCATCGCCGGTCATCGACGTACTCTCGACGTCGACGCGATCGAGCTCCGCGGCGTCGGGCACCCCTCGATAGAGCTTCGATTCGGGGACGGTGCGCACCGACGACGCGCGCGCGAGGACGGGCGCGTCGTCGAAGAACGGGTGCTCGTAGCGGAAACCGCGCTCCGCGACGGACGATGGGGCCGCGACGACGAGCGCCCGGGTCGGCGCGAGCGCTTTCAGCAGCGGCGCGTACGCACCGAAGCACGTATCGACGACCACGAGCTCGGGGCCGAACCGCGCGACGAGGGCGGCGATCTCGTCGGGCGAGCGTTCGAGGAAGCGCGGCGGCGCGGCGTGCCCGGCGACGATGACGGTCTTCGCGCTCGGCACCTCGCTCGGCATCGACTCGATCGCGTAGTACGCGCAGCGACCCGGCGGGCAATCGGTGCGAAGCTGCGGCGAGCGGTTCGAATACAGCACCGCCACGCGGGGATGGGCAGGCGGGCGTACGTCACGAGCGCCGTCACGGCGGCTCCACGTCAGGAGGCCGCTCTCCGCGCCCTGCTCGGAGCGCGCGAGCACGCTCCCATCGGCGCCGAGCAGCGCCGCGCGCCCTTCGAGCGACGAGTAGACCGCCGGCACGCCGAGCTCGATGGCTCGAAGACGCAGCAGCGTCAGGACGAGCGCCTGCGTGAGCGGCCTGCCCGCCTGATAGCGATCCCGCGCGAGCACGGCGATCACGTCGCCGCCCGCCGCGCGCCCCTCCTTCACGAGGGATCGCGTAAGCATCTCGCCGCACACGAGCGCGATGAGCTTGTGGCCGACCGCAGTGAGCACCGGCGGGGCTTCGCCGCGTACGAAGACGTCCCGGCCGACGCCGAGCATCTCGCGCTCGAACACCGGGAAGAGCGCGCGCTTGGCGCGCATGTCGGTGATGTTCCCTTCGGGGTCCACGACGACAGCGCTGTTCTGCCGCGCCGACGGCAGCAGCGTCTCGATCCCGACGATGTGCCATGTTCGCGGGCCCGCGAGGGGCGCGTCGAGCGAGGCGCGCGGCTGCTCTCGTTCGCGGACCGGCGGGCGCGTCGACAGGATCGTCTCCGGCCAGACGACCAGATCGATCGGCTCCTTCGCCGCGTCGATGGCCTCGTCGACAGGGGGGCGCTCGTCTTCGCTGCGCAGGTGGATGGCGGCGATGCCTTCGATGCGCTCGAGGTGCGGGTCGAGCGGCGGGAGCACGAGCGAGATGCAAACGAGGGTGGCGGGCAGCCAGAGGGCTCGGAAGCGCCGCTTCGCGACGATCTCGCCTATCGATGTGGCGACGAACAGGCACGCGATGGTGGTCACGTACGTGCCAGCGTGCCCGAGCGCGCGCATGGCTGGCGCCACCTCGATCTGCGTCAGCAGCCAGTCCGACGACAGCCCGCTCCACGCGTCTTGCAGGCGCTCGCCGATGACCCAGGCGATTGGAAACCACACGCAGGCCGGCAGTCGCCGACGCGTGGCGAGGCAGCCGAGGGACGAAGTGACCGCGATCGGCGCGCTCGTGAGCAGGAGGACCCCGAAGACGACGGTGATGTCGCGCGACCGATCGATCGGGTCGAGCGCGCGCGCCATGGAGAGGCACCAGCAGAACCAGATCGCGTGCGTCACGATCGAGGTGACGACCAGACCCGCGACCGCGGCGATGACTCGATGCGTGCGCGCGAGCGCGTAGCCAACGCCTGCAGTGCCGACCCACGCGAGCAGCCACAGACGCGCGTCGAGCGCCGACACGCCGAGGATCGCGGCGGACGTCGGGAAGACGAGCCACTCCAAGAGGGGGCGCCAACGCGGGGTGGTCTTGCTCAAGTCGCCCGGAGTCTAGCGTGTCTCATTCGGCGGACGCGCCGGACGTCGCGTTCGCGTTCGCGGTCGCGCGCGCGATCACTTTACCGCCGGCACCATCCCCTTCGGATCGTCCGCGAGGTTCCGGCAGAACTGCGCGGCCTGCTCGCGCGCTTGCGGCACGTCGAAGACGACGAAGTGCCCGTCGCTCGACGCGGGCGGGACCCACTGCGCCAGGACGCCGCTCGCCATTCCGCCGGCGAGGTTTCCCTGCAAGCCCGACGCGGGGATCGTGATGTCCGTCAGGCCCCCGAACGACATCTCGGCGACCGGCCGCACGCCCGGGAGCATCCGCGGAAGCCCGGTCGCGACCGCGCCGAGCTCGATCCCGTGCGGCGGCGCGTAGCTGTCGCCCGTGCCGTCCGGCGCGATGCCTTCGGTTTGGTAGATGCTCTTCGGCGCGAAGCTCGCGCGCGGGTGCTGCGCGAGGTAACCGACGTAGTGAATCGGATCGGTCGCGTCGATGATCGTCTGCGCCATGTTCATGACGGGATGAAAGACGTTGAGCTCGTCCGCGTCCTCCGGGTGAATGAGCTGCAGGATCGTCTTTACGGCCTGGGCGACGCTCGGCGCCGGCTTCGTCTTCTCGAGGAGCGCGACGATGATCATGCTTCCCGAACCGCTGAGCACGCCGCCGCGCGCCGAGTTGTCCGCGGCGAGATAGAGCGGCCCGTTGAGGCCGCCCTGCGAGTGGCCGAAGAACGTGAGCTTCGAGTCGTCGAACTTGATCGCGCTCATCGTGCGCGACACCGACGCCGGCACGCTCGTGTGCGACGCCGTGAAGAGGCGCGCCTGCTGCACGACGTCGACCGCGCCTTGCCGACCGTTGGTGCGCGCGGCGATCAGGTTGTTCAAGTTGAAGAACGTGAGCTCGATGTTGCCGACGCGGTTCGGATCGTTCGCGGGCGGCGCGCCCGGGCGCGTGCCGTGGAAGATCTGGTCGATGCCCATGACGGCGATGCACTTCTGCGCGAGCGCGTCGGCGGTGCCGTCGTTGATGTAGCTGCGGTAGTCGCCGCCGGTGCCGTGCGCGTAGAGGGTAATCGGGTAGCCCGCGGCGGGCATCGGGCAGCTCGTCGCGTTCGGGACGGTGAGCGAGAAGCGCAGGTTGAAGAGATCGTGCACCTTCGGCTTGCCGTTCGCGAAGACGAAGCCGCCGCCGTCGCCGTCTTGCGAGAACGGGATCTTGCCGTCTTGGTAGTTCGGCGACGGTCCGTACGATCCTTCGTAGACGTCGTACGTCGCGTGCTGCTCCTTCTGCGTCCACGACATCGGATCGACCGTCGGCGCGGCGACGCTCGCCTTCACGTCGTCGGCGACCGCGAAGAGCTCTTCGGTCGGATCGTTCGTCGTGTAGACGGTGAAGTGCACGATGTCGGTCGCGGCGATCCCCGCCTTCGCGAGCTCGTCGACCGCGGGCGCGAAGAGATCGTGCGCGGCTTGCGTGTGCGGCGTCGGCGGCGCGACGCCGAGCACTTCTTTCAAATCGGCGCTCGGCGCGATCGTCTTGCCGCCCGCCGCGAGGAGCTTCTTCGTCGCGACGATCGCGTACTTCGTCTTCGGCCGCAGCGGCCACCCGAGCGCGGGACCGACCGCGAGCGTGTGCGACTTCCAGTACACGCCCTCCGTCGCGCGCCAGTAGCTCTGGAGGAGCTTGCGCTTTCCGCGCTCGGGCGACGCGGGATCGACGTCGATGAGCTGGACCGACGCGCCCGGATCGAGGCTCGCCTGCGGCGAGGCCGGGAGCGTGCTCGGATCGATCTCGTCGGTGAAGCGGAGGTAACCGAACGCCGCCGGGGAGAAGCCCTTGAGCAATCCCTTCGCGTCCTTGATGTACGCGTCGAGGATGACCGTCTTGTGCGGGTTGAAGAAGCCCGTGACGTGGATCGATCCGTCGGGATCGCGCCGAAGATCGTTCGGCCACGGCATGTCGTACCAGTTGTCCTCGTTCAGATCGTCGAGCGACGCCGGGACGGAGAACGATTTGATTTCGTCCGTCGGCGCGGGGGTCGTCGTGGAAGACGAGCTCGAACAATGAAGCGCGAGCGGCGCGATGAGAAGCGCGGGAAGAAGAAGACGGCGCATGGCAACCGAGAGCGTAGCAGGCACATGGCGCGCGTGACGCGGTCGCGCGGGACGTCACGCGGCTCGCGCGGGACGTCACGCGGGTCGCGCGTGACAGGACGCGGGTCGCGCGTGACAGGACGCGCGTTGCGGCGCATAAAGGGCCGATGGCGAAGGCGAAGGCGATCCCCTCGTTTGCGGCCGATTTTCCGAGGGATCCGGCGCTCGACGCGCTCGTTCAGGCGTTCGTGGACGGCGACTACGCGCGTGTTCGCGCGGACGCGCCGAGGCTCGCGGCGACGAGCGAGGACCCGGCGGTGCGCGACGCGGCGCGGACGCTGCGCACGCGGATCGAGCCGGATCCGCTCGCGCTGGCGTTGATGGGGATCGCGGCCGCGCTGCTCGTCGCGCTGAGCGGGTATTGGATCACGCACGCGCACCATCCGCCCGCGGCGCCGTCGGTCGCGCCGTCGAGCGCGGCGCCGCCGGTGACGGTCGAGCGGATTCGCTGATCACTCCGCGGCGATGCGCGAGGGGCGCGCGATCTCTCCGCTGGTGATGCCGCGGTGAAGGAGCGTCGGCTTGAGGCCGGGCGCCATGAGCGACGGGGTCACCTCGCTCGACGGGAACATCTGCACGAACGCCGGCGCGCGCGACACGCGATCGACGATCGCGCGCTCGAGCGCCATCGAGATGTATTGCGTCGCGCCGAATTCGGGCGTGTTCGAGTTGACGACGATGTCGACGTCGTAGCGCCGCGCGTGCGACGCGACGCCGGGGATCTTGCTCTCGATCGGCGACCAGTTGTCCGCCGACGTGCCGTTCTCGCTGATCCCCCAGACGCCGCTCTGCGTGTTGATGAAGAGCGTCTGGTTTCCCGACGTGTGCCCGGGCGTCCGCACGAGCATGACGCCGTCGCCGAGAAAGAGATCGCGATCGACGAGCGCGACGCGATCGCGCAAGACGCCGCGCTTGCCGTCGCGGACGAACCACATGCGCTGCATCGGGTGAAGATCGTCCCAGTCGTCCCACTCCGCGCGCGGCGCGAGGAGCGTCGCGTTCGGGAAGCGCGGGCCCGCGCCGCCCTCGGTTCCGAGCAGGCCGCGGAGGTCCTGCGTGTGGAAGTGATCGAACGCGACGTAATCGACGTCGGCCGCGCCGAGCCCGATGCGCGCGAGCTGCGTTTCGATGGGCTCCCATTGTTTCGTGAGGAGCGCCTGCGCCTGCTTCGGCACCGCGGCGGTGAGCTGCACGAAGAACGGCGTCGCGCGCGCGGCGTCGACGTCGGTCGGGTTGAAGAGGAGGTTCTTCAGCGCGCCGCTTTGGAGAAACTGCACGAGCACGCACCTGTGCGTCATCGTCACGAACGGCGCCGGCGACATCGCGGCGCCGCCGAAGGCGTATTTCGTCGGGTACGGGAGCGTCGATAGCGGCAGCGTCCGCACCGCGACGACGCGCGGCCCGGCGGCGAACCCCGCGCGAACGCGCTCGCCCGCCGCGCGAACCGCGCGCAGCTTCGGACCGTTTCCGTTCGTGCGCCATGCTTCGTCGAGATCGGTGAGGAGCGTGGTTCCAGCGGGGACGGTGCTCATGTGGGCGAGCGTAGTCGGACGCGCACGCGACGCAACGCGCGCGGCGCCGCATGGGTCATGCGCTAAGCTCGTCGCATGAAGAGCTTCGCATTCTTTGTCGCGGTGTCGTCGCTCGCGCTCGCCTGCGGAGGCTCGACGTCGAGCAGCAACAACAACGGCGGCGGCGACGGCGGAACGACCGGCGACGGCGGAACGACGGGCGACGGCGGGACGCCGCTCGGCGACGCGACCGCGCCGCCCGGCTCGTTCACGCTCACGTGGGGACCGCTGCAGGTCCCGGCCGGCACCGAGAACACGCAGTGCGTGGTGAAGCGGCTCGGCAACATGGACAAGCTGCACGTCGGCCAGATCCACAACGTGCTCGCGTCGGGCTCGCACCACCTCATCGTCTACCGCGTCAACGACACGACCGAACAGCCGACGCCGTTCAACTGCAAGCCGTTCACGAACACGCTCAACCCGGCCAACGGTTCGCCGCTCATGATCACGCAGAAGAAGGACGAGGTCCTCCAGCTGCCCGACGGGGTCGCGTACACGCTCGACGCGAACCAGATGATCCGCCTCGAGATGCACTACATCAACCCGAGCGGCAGCACGGTGACGGTCGAAGGCACGTCGACGTTCACGCCGATCGACAACGCCGCGTTCAAGTACGAGGCCGACTTCCTCTTCATCGGCGATCCGGACATCACCTTGCCGCCGAACGCGACCAAGGATCTCGGGCCGGTGTTCTTCAAGCTGCCGTCGATGTTCGCGTCGGCGAACTTCTTCGCGATGACCGGCCACGAGCATCAGTACGGGACGAACGTCGTCATCTCGACCGCCGCGAACGCGACCGACACCGGCACGCCCGTGTACAACGTGCCCGGCTGGTCGTGGAGCGAGCCGAAGACCGTCTTCTTCAACCCGACGTTCAAGGCCCCGCAGAACGGCGGCTTCAAGTTCACGTGCTCGTGGCACAACACGTCGTCGACGACGGTGAAGTTCGGCGAGTCGGCGAACGACGAGATGTGCTTCTTCTGGGCGTACTACTACCCGAGCCTCGGGCCGAGCACGCCGAAGGTGTGCGTCCACACCGATCAGACGGGCGGATCCGGCACGGACTTCTACTGCCCGGGGAGCGCGCTGTGCAGCGCGCTGGGCCTCTAGAAAGCCCAACCCGCGATCGCCCATCGCGGTCACGCCCGATGCGGTGGCTTCGCCCGGAGATGCCGACTTTCGCGCCAGCGCTGGCGTTCGATTCGGCGCGACTTCGCGCGACGCGCTGTCACGAAAGTAGCGCATCGCTCCGCCACCGCATC
>Ga0100403_1002817_pt1 | contig 13401 bp, 14 predicted proteins | sample CryGeymet201501t_FD_83663 | JGI IMG/M metagenome (GOLD analysis project Ga0100403, IMG submission 83663) | Groundwater microbial communities from Crystal Geyser aquifers in Utah, USA - Crystal Geyser metaG 2015-01t | ecosystem: Environmental > Aquatic > Deep subsurface > Groundwater | place...
ATGTGGATGCTGGCACCATGAACCCAATTGAACACGGTGAAGTTTTTGTGACGGAAGATGGTGATGAGACTGACCAAGATATTGGTAACTATGAACGTTTTTTAAACACTAATATTTACAAAGTTAATTACATGACCACTGGTCGTGTTTATCTTTCAGTGATCGAACGGGAGCGTAATCTTGGTTATCACGGCCAGTGTGTGCAAGTTGTGCCACATATTCCAGAAGAAGTGAACAATCGCATCAAGCAAGCGGCCGAAAAATCAGATGCCGATATTATGGTGGTAGAAATCGGTGGGACCGTCGGTGAATATGAAAATTTATTATTTTTAGAGGCGGCTAGATATTTGCGTTTGGAAAATCCGGGTGATGTGCTGTTTGTGATGGTGAGTTATTTGCCGATTCCTTCCAAATTGGGCGAAATGAAAACCAAACCAACGCAACACGCTGTTCGTAGTTTGAATGCGGCCGGTATCCAGCCAGATTTTATTGTGGCCAGAGCTTCAGTACCGATTGATGAGCCAAGGCGTAAGAAAATTGCCATTCACTGTAACATTAGTCATGAGGATGTAATTGCGGCTCCAGATATTGAATCTATCTACGAAGTGCCTTTGAATTTTGAAAAAGATAATCTGGGTGATCGTTTGTTGAAGAAATTTGGTTTAGAATCTCGAACTACGGATTTAGTTGATTGGCAAACCATGTTTGATAAAAGAACTAACGCTACAAAACGGGTAAAGATTGGAATTGTCGGTAAATATTTTGAAACAGGAGACTTCACTTTAACCGATTCTTACATTTCTGTGATTGAAGCGGTGAAGCATGGGGCGGCAGCTAATGATTGTAAAGCCGAATTACATTGGTTGTCAGCAGAAGAAGTGGAAAAAGAAGGTGTAGAAATGCTTAAAAATTATGATGGCTTAATAGTGCCTCAAGGTTGGGGGAGCCGTGGCTCTGAGGGCAAGATCAAAGCAATTCAATTTGCTCGAGAAAATAAGATACCGTATTTTGGTTTATGCTATGGGATGCAAATGGCGGTTATTGAGTTTGCTCGTAATGTTTTAGGCTGGGCTGATGCCAATACTGAAGAGGCTAATTCTAACACTACACACCCAGTAATTCATATTATGTCAGGTCAAAAAGAATTGCTTAAGACTAAGGGTTATGGAGGCACTATACGCTTAGGTGGCTGGCCTTGCCAGATAAAGCCTGAAACTCGCCTGGCGGCGGCCTACGGGGCTGTAACCAAGGTTTCTGAGCGTCATCGCCACCGTTATGAGTTTAATAATGAATATCGGGAGCAAATGGAGGCTAAAGGCTTGATTATTAGCGGTACTAGCCCGGACGGGGCTATTGTGGAGGCAATTGAGATTAAAGATCATCCGTTTTTTGTGGGGACACAATTTCATCCGGAGTATATTTCTAGACCTCTAGATCCTCATCCGTTATTCGTGGCATTTGTCAAAGCTTGTTGTGTTTTATCCCAGTGAAAACTGGAATCTCCCAACCATAAACATTAGCAAAAAGTAAGTTCTAAAAATACAGAATACAAATACTTCCTGTTTTATATTTTGGTAATTTACGAAAAGTCTTTCACTTTCTTAAGGAGGCCCCAGTTTTTACTGGGGTAAAATGCCTATGTATTATCTATACATAATAACCAATACATATAATACTGTATTTTATATTGGAGTTACTAATAATTTGTTGCGTCGAATTTGGGAACATAAACATAAAAAAATTCCAGGCTTTACTCAGAAATATAACATAGATAAATTGGTCTTTCATTGAACAACTTACTATTTGTTCAATGAAAGAAGCAAGAATTAAAGAAAAGTAAATTAAATCTTGGAATAGATAATGGAAAATAGATCTTATTAATTCTAAGAATCCAGAATGGCTAGATCTTTATCCTGATTTGTATAACTTGTTCAAATAAAAACAAAGCGCAGATTCGTAATGAATTTGTGCTGTGTTTTAAGCTTTTTTGGTTTATTTGTCTGAGGAGACCCCAGTTTTCACTGGGGTAAATTCGATCACATTGACAAACTTAGTGGACTTTAGTCGGTTGTTAAATTTTAACATCTTTTTGGTGGTAAAAGCTACCAAACCTTCTGTAAGTGCGTAAAGAGTGTCGTCTTTACCGCGTTCCACATTTTTACCTGGGTGATACTTAGTACCGCGTTGGCGGATGATAATAGCACCGGTTTTAGCCTGTTCGCCGTGATTGAGCTTGACACCCAAACGTTTGCTTTCGCTGTCGCGGCCTAATCTAGAGGAACCGCCGGCTTTTTTATGTGCCATATGGGTATTTTTTAAGGCTAAAATAAGAAAAAATAGCCTAATGAGCTATTTATTATCGTTGATAGCCTGTTGTGATAATAGCAAAAAGTTAGGGTATTGTCAACCCCCAAAATTAGCTTAATTATTAAGCTAATACAAACCGTTGACTTTTATAGTAAAATAGATTTAAGATTGCATTAGAAAGTTCTTTGAGAACTAATTTTTTCATTTTTGAGAGGTAATTAAATGTCTAAGAGAAGCAGCAGTATTAAGAACGACATAAAAAAGGTCGTCTCCGGCGCTAGTATGCTAGTTCCGTCGGAATCAAAAGGTAATTGGTTTGTAATGGACACTAGCGTGTTGATTAATGAACCTAGATGTCTTTATGCACTTTTGGGTTATGGCATTGATGGTATAACGCCATTGGTTTGTGTTGATGAGGATGGAACAGAGGTATCTAATGACGATTTGTTCAATCGAGTATATTTACCAATAGTGACTACTGATCAATTGCGTAATTTAAAAAATTCTCCTGGGGATATTGGGTTTGATGCGCGAGAAGCTTTAAGAGTGATTAGAGATATTCAAAAACATCCACAGCTTAAGAATCGTCTAAAAGTTGTTGGTAAGCGTAGTTGGACAAAACTGGAAAACTTTAATCAGAAAGACCCAGATTGCCAAATTGTAGCCACGGCTAATTATTTGTTTAACTCTGAAAAAGGAGATGTTCTGGCTAAATCGGTTAAGATTTTGAGTGATGACATTGATTTTCAAATCATTGGTAATGATTTTTTACCAGGCATTAAAATTGAAAGCTTTAGGCTTTACGAAACAGAGATTAAGCCAGATGAATTTGAAATGAAGGTAGTCCGAGTAGATCAAGAAGATTTATTAAAATACTCTGCCTACAAAGATTGGTACCAAATTTATAGCGATGAATTATTAGCTAAAGACGACGGTTCAAGGTTTTCTCCTTTACCTTATGAGGACTTTACAAGGCCGTATGACACAAAATTGCGTTTAGCCTATAATCCAAATAAACACGGAATTATTTTTGAGAACGATCCGGTAAAAATAGAGATTGTTTATCATAATGAATTTAGTGATGAAGAGAAAATAGAAATTAGAGCAGGATTGCGTAAGGGTGATTTCTTGGCTTTAATTGCTAAAGATTTAAGCGCTTTTAGCATAACACCGTTTTCTTTTAATTGTGATGGTATTAATTGGTATCAGGTTTGTGCTTTGGCTCAACTTTTGGACCCTAATATTGATTTTGTTTTTTTAAAAGGCGGGGCTGGAACTGGTAAAACTTTATTATCTCTAGCAGCTGCTTTAGAGCAAAATCATTTATACCGCAACATTTTTTTAACTAATCCGATGGTACCACTTGACGGTGTGGATAATATCGGTTTTCTACCAGGTTCTTTAAGTAGAAAAATTGCTCCATGGATGCAATCTTTTGAAATGAACCTTAACTTAATAAAGGAAATTGGTAAAAAAGTAATAGAAAGAAAGACTGTTGAGGATAAACCTATTGGCGCTAAAGAACTAGAGAAGGAAAAGAAAACAACACAAGTGAGACGGCGTCGATTAGAAAGTTCTGTTGTTAGTAATGACAATAATGAATCGGTTAAACATAAATTTCAGGGCGTGTGGAAACCGGTTAAAGAAGTTTTAGATCAATTAAAAAAAGATGCTCGCTTAAATCAGATTCCGACTTATAATGTTCGTGGTCAAACTTGGCACAGTGTTTTCGCAATAATTGATGATGCTCAAAACTTAACGGTTAATCAAATCCGTACAATTACCACTCGTATGGGTCGTGGTACAAAAATGGTTTTTACTGGAGACTTAGATCAAATTGATCGATCTCGCTTTATTAACAAACGTACTTCCGGACTAACTCATGCGATTAAAAATATGCACGGTGACTCTTACTCGGCGATTAGTTTCTTTAACGAAGTAGTTCGTTCACGTGGGGCCGCGGTGGCTCAAAAAAGAATTTAGTTTTTTATTGTAATACAAGGCTGTGGATAAAAATCTACAGCCTTTTAATTTTGTATCATAAAATCTCTAGAGAATATTAATTTTAATTACACAATATATAAAAAGATTAGGGTTTATAGAAACAAAAAGGTTGTATTGACACCCTGTGGGGTGTGTGCTATAATGAAGATTAGTCGAGATAAATGTGCTATTATGAAAAACACTGAACAATTAATCAATAATGTGATTGGCCAATTAGAAGGCGTTAAAAAGATGATGGCGGATAATCGTGATTGTTTAACTGTTTTAATACAGTTAAAAGCAGCTAAGGCGGCTTTAAGTAGTGCAACAGCTAAATTGTTATCTGATAATTTATTGTCTTGTTCTACAGAGTCTAAGGGTAAGCAGTCTGAGCAAATCAAGCAATTAATTACTGAGTTAATTAAAAATTAAAATAATATTATGACTAAACAGTTTACTAGCGACAATTTTGTCGCTGAAGCCTTAGAGGTTTCAAAAACTAAACCAGTGCTTGTGGATTTTTTTGCTGTGTGGTGTGGTCCGTGTCAAATGCAAGCCCCAATTTTAGACCAGGTGTCTGAAGCGATTGGCGATAAGGCTGTGGTTGGAAAATTAAACGTAGATGAAGCCGGAGATGTTGCTCAAAAGTTTGGCGTGATGAGTATTCCAACTTTAATTATTTTTAAAGATGGTAAACCGGCTAAGCAATTTGTTGGTGTGCAGATGAAAGATTCTTTGTTGGCCGATTTAACTAACTTGGCTTAAAGCAATTATGAAAAAACGCTATTGGCGTTTAACCAGCGTCACTCTTGTTATAACAGGGGTGGCGCTGGTGTTGTTTTTTGTCTGGCCACAGCAAAAAAATGGTGCAGAATTAATTTTTTTGAATGTGGGGCAGGGTGATGCAATATTAATTAAAACACCGTATGAACAAACTATTTTAATTGATGGTGGACCAGATGCGCTTGTTTTGAAAGGGCTTGGGAGATATTTACCATGGAGTGATCGAGATTTGTCTGCTATTTTATTAACACACCCACATGATGATCATTTGTTTGGTCTAATTAGGGTCGCAGAGAGATATTTTTCTGAACAAGTTTTTACCGGCTTTAGAACAGCCACCTCCGCTCCTTATCAAGCTTGGTTGGAAAGAGTGGCTACAACAACACCGCTGAAAACTGGGCAACGATTAATTTTTGGTCCTGACTGTTATTTGGAAGTATTGTCCGATGGTTGCTTAGCCGGTAATGATAATGATGGGTCACTTGTAACTAAGTTTGTTTATGATAATTTCAGTGTGTTGTTACCAGGAGATTTAGGATTAAAAGGCGAGAATATCTTATTGGCAGCATCTAGTTCAATATTGAATGCGGATATTTTAAAAATAGGTCATCATGGTTCAGCAGAAAGTTCTAGTGAAACTTGGCTTCGGGCCGTTAGCCCTGACTTAACGGTAATTTCGGTCGGGATTGATAACCGTTATGGTCATCCATCGCTTAGAACTTTAAATCGTTTAGATCGATTAGGTTTAAGTTATAAGCGCACAGATCGAGAAGGTGATATTCGTGTTTGGTCTGATGGACAAAGTTTTGTGGTAAAATAAAAGACCTTTAGAGGGTCTTTGTATAGTTTTAGAAATATTTTATGTTAAACCTCTGGTAACAACAGAGGTGATATAAAAATTACTAACTTGATTGGCTATAGCTTGTTCCATGGCTTCAATATTTTTAGCTGAAAATTTTTTAAAATCATCAGATTTTTTAAAATCTTCAACACTTTGATAGCGGGAATGTGCTAAAAACTCTATCTCTTTGTTTATCATTATTTTAGCAGATTGGTCCGCTTTATCGATATCGTTACAAACAAACCATAGAATAGTTTTGTAGTGATCCGATTGGCGTTTCTTTTCAAAATTGGCGTATCTGCCAATAGTATAACTAGTTACTAACCAATTTAAGGTTTTTTTTGATGTATTCATTGGAACGCTCCGTAAATTTAAAAGAACAAATAATTGTTTTGTTTATAGCAGTAAATATCTTTTTTGTCAATGTTGCATCATTAGCGCTAATGTTTTAAGATAAGTGCAAATAAATTAACAAAATAAAGGGAATAAAGCTATGAACAAAAAAGAAAGGACTTTTGTAATTATTAAACCAGACGGTATCCAGAGAACTTTAATTGGCGAGATTATTAAACGCTTAGAACGCACCGGTTTGAAATTAATGGCTATGAAAATGATTATGGCTACTGAAGGTCAATGTTGGGCGCATTATAATAAAGATGATGCTTGGTTTGAAGCCAAGGGGCAAAATACTATTAAAAATCGTGAAGCCATGGGATTAGCTATTGAAAAAGAAGCTATTGAATATGGTAAGGATATTATGCGTGCTAATGTAGCCTTTATGACCTGTGGCCCAATCGTGCCGATGGTCTTTGAAGGTAATAAGGCTGTGGGCGTAATTAAAAAGATTGTTGGTAGTACTGAGCCGTTAACTTCTGATGTTGGTACTATCCGCGGTGATATGACTATGGACTCTTATGATTTAGCTAATTTGGATGGTCGTTCTGTTCGCAATTTGATTCATTGCTCAGATCAAACCGATGAGGCAGAACGTGAAATGGCGGTGTGGTTTAAACCAGAAGAACTTTTGAATTATCGACTGGTAGCTGAGCAGATTTTGTATGATGTTAATTTAGACGGGATTAAAGAGTAGGGAATTAATTTCAAATTTTTAATTTTATAATTTTAAAATAAACCAACACGATTTTTAAATTTATTAAACTATGAAACGGTATTTTGTTTAGAAAATTAAAACATTATTTAGAAATTGGAAATTAAAAATTAAAAATTGTAGACAATGGTTTCTGTGGATAAGTGGGAAAGGCGATATAAATGCTGGCAGTTGATAAAAAAACAGTAATAATAAACGAGCTTGACGACCATTTAGTTTTATACTAAAATACAAAAATAGGGGGGGGCTTAGAGCTCTACGATTAATTGTTTGATTATTAGACGGTTAGTCGTGGTGCTTTAAGGGTTAAATTAAAGCTCACAAGGGAAAGCGTGAAAACAGTCTCAATAAAAGAGACTGTTTTTGCTAGGTATTTTATCTTTGCGGATGCGGAGATATCTCTAAAAAGAAAAAACATTAAACACGGGAGAACGTTCTATAAAATTATTACTGTATAAATATTATTACTAATTTTAGAAGCCTCTAGGATCGATGGGGGTAAATGTATCTGATTGCGAAATTACAAAACCTGCATTATAATAAAAAAATGTTTAAGAAAAAAAAGGAAACTACGTGGTTACCTAAAAGTCGTTTAGCTGTTACTATTTTAGCTTTAGCTATTTTGGTTTTATTATTACCAAATTGGTGGCGAACTAGAGAAAAGCAATCGCAGATTGATAGAGAGGTAGCGCTTATGAAAGCTGATATTCAGGTGAACGAGGGAAACAACTCTCAGTTAAAACAAATGTTAGCTTATTTAGAGTCTCCAGAATTTTTAGAAGAGCAGGCACGGATTAAGTTTAATTTAAAAAAAGATGGTGAGAAGGTTGTGGTGGTTAAAGATTCGGAAGTGATTAGTGATATTTTGAGTCAGGATCAGGTAGGAGTAGATGAAAAAAATATTTTGCCTGGTAATTATCAAAAATGGTTGGATTATTTTTTTGAACCAAAAGGTTAGTTGGGGTTAGAATAGATCGGTTACTAGAATAATCGGTCTTTTTTATTATTCCTTGCCTGCCGGCAGGTAGGTAGCTAAAAAATTATTTTTGGCGTATTGCTCAATGTTATAAAGTTATCCACAGGTTTATGGTAAAAACTGATACTTTAAAAAGATCGTTATTGAAATTTGCTCTAAAAATAAACAAATTTTTTTATTTGACATAGCTTTATTTTTGTGTTTGTGCTAGACTGTAGATAAGTTCTTAGAAACATTTAATTAGTTAAAAATAAATACATGCAAAAGCTCAATGAGAAATTGTCGGTAGGAGTGTTAATTGTTTCTGTAATATTCGGTTTGACCGCCTCAATCGGGACTAAGGCGGCTAGCCCAGCCGCTGTCAATCTTGGTACGGCTGGATGAGTTTGGCCTAGTAAATATGGGACTAAAGGGTGCATACCGGCTGATGTTACTGAATTGGGTGCTGGTAATATTGGCGGGTTAACCATTGTTCCTAATATTTATAAGTGGGGCACTGGCGTATTGATTCCGACTGACGTGACGCTTTCGGGTGGAGCGAATGATGTTTGGATTTTTCAAATTGCGCAAACTTTAGATTTGAGTTCTAATGTAAAAATTAATTTAAGCGGTGGAGCACAAGCCAAAAATATTTTTTGGGTGGTCGGTGGTCAGACGACTGTTGGTACCGGAGCGGTATTGAATGGTAACGTTTTAGATCAAACGGCGATTGTTTTAAACACCGGAGCAGTGTTGAATGGTCGGGCTTTGGCTCAGACTGCTGTGACTTTAGACGCTAATGCTGTAACAACCCCGAAAAGCGAGTACGCCTCGGGGCAAGCGCCAGCACCGACTCCAACACCAACACCAACACCGATTCTGGTTCCAACTCCTGTTACACTAATTATTCCTACTTCACCTTCAATAGTTTATCCTTCAACGAACGTACTCTCATTTAGCTACACCATTCCTACTCCTGTTAATAATGTTGACTTTGTTGAGACGCCAAAAGAATTGGGTGTTATCGTTCCAGTTGCCACTATACAAAATACTGTTATTGCTAAGCCCATTGAAGCAAGTTTTGTTCAACAAGTGAAAGTGCTTTTGAATGATTTAATGAGAGGTCTTCGCAATAATGATGTAAAAATTCTTCAACAATTTTTGATTTCTGAAAACAAAGGCGTGGCTGCCGAATCGTTGGCTAGAGTTGGTGCTACTTCATATTTTGGTGTTTTAACTCAAGGGGCCTTAGCAGAGTTCCAAGCAAAAACCGGAATCTTCCCTCCTCAAGGATATTTTGGCCCTATAACTAGAAAATATTTAAATACTAATTATTAATTTAGATTAATAAACAAAAACACTAAAATGAAAAAAATAAACAAAAAAAGCCTAGCCAGCTTGGTTATGATATCTTTGTTTCTCGGCTTGGTTGGACCAACTAGTGTTTTAGCGCTTAGTCCTGTTTCTACGCCGCCTTTGGGCGTAGCAGCTAGTTTTGGTGTTTTGGCTGACACCTTTACACCAATTATAGCGACGACATCGATCTCTGGTGATCTTGGTTATACCACATTGAGCTCATCAGGATTTCATACGCTTACCGGTTCAACATATATTGCTGATTCTGTGTATCAAGAGGCTGGAACTGATCAAAATAGCGCTTTAGCTATTTTAAATAATCAAGGCCCTTGTACTTCTTTGGGAGCAAACGTTGTTTTGGCCGGAACCTACACGCCAGGCTGTTACACCAGTAGCGGTTCTATGGATATTGCTCTGGGTACAACAGTGACTTTATCTGGTGCTGGGACTTTTCTGTTTAGACCAGGAGGTGCCTTGACCACCGGAGCCAATGCTATTGTTATTTCAACTGCTGGTGCCTCGGCTTGTGATATTTTTTGGACTCCTGGTGCCGCCACTACGCTTGGTGCTAACACAGCTTTTTTAGGTACGGTAATTGATGCCTCGGGGATCACTATTGGCGATACGGTTAATTGGATGGTCGGGCTTTAGCTTTTGGTGGAACGGTCGGAGCTAACTTTGACACCATTACTGTGCCAACTTGTTCAGCCGGATCGTCAATCATTAGAGTTATCAAAAACGTCATTAATAATAATGGTGGGTTGGCTACCGCAGATGATTTCTCAACGACGATTTCTGGCGTAACAACTGCTGTGCCAACAGCGGCGGGAGCAGCGTTTCCTGGTGTTGATAATGTTTTAACTTCAACCGGTGCTTATAGCGTGGACGAAGGCGCGCATGTTGGTTATGCTAAAACTTTGTCAGCTGGCTGTTCGGGAACTATTGTGGCTGGACAAATTAAAACCTGTACCATTACTAATGATGATCAATTAGCATCTTTAACTCTTAATAAAATTGTTATTAATAATAATAACGGTCACCTTTCAGAATCTAATTGGACACTGACTGCTACTGGTCCAACTTCAATTTCTGGACCAGGCGCTACTGGTTCAACTGATGTAGTGAGTAATGGATCTTTCTTAGCCGGTACTTATGTTTTAACCGAATCGGGTGATTCTACTGGTTATTCAGCGTCTACTTGGACTTGTACAAAAAATGGTGGAAGTGCGGTTACGGGAGCTTCGGTAACTATTGCTCCAGGTGAGGCAACTGTTTGTACTATTACAAATGATGATATAGCTCCTAGTGGCGGTGGTCCTACACCGATCGTGCCGTTGATTGGTATTTTAAAAGTGCCAACCCCTTTAGCTTTGCCTAATGGTTCAGGCTCGGTTACTTATAATTACACTGTTTGGAATGTTGGTAAACAAAGAGCTTTGGTTAGCGTTACGGTGGTTGATGATAAATGTGGTCCAGTGGCTTATGTTTCTGGTGATACAAATAAGAATTTTAAAATTGAAGCAGATGAGATTTGGAAATATAGTTGCACTGCCACTTTAACTAAAACTACTACTAACACGGCCGTGGCTACAGGCTATAGTGATGATCCTTATCATCAAATAGCTGTGGCAACGACTATAGCTACCGTGGTGGTTGGTGTTCCAGCTCCGTTGGTTGCTCCTTTGATTAATGTTGTGAAGGTGCCGAGTCGTTTAACAGCTTTTCCTTTTGGTGGTGGTGATGTTGTATATACTTATACTGTTACTAACCCTGGTGTAGTAGCTATGCATAATATTACTGTAACTGATGATAAATGTAGTCCAGTCACTCGCGTGTCTGGTGATACTAATGGCGATGGCGTGTTTGATACTAACGAAACCTGGACTTACACTTGTCAAGTTAATGTTCCGGTTACTACTAAAAATATTGCTACAGCTAAAGGCGAAGCTAATGGTTTTACCGCTGTTGGTTATGCCTTTGCTGATGTTTTGGTGATGTATGAATCTGGTCAGGTGCCGGTTATTCAATTGCCAGTTCAAGTAGCGCCGGGCTTTCCTAAAACTGGTGTGCCAATTCAAAATAATAATGTTGCCGTGATAATTAGTGTGATCGTTTTAGTGGCAACTTCTTTGTTTGGGGTTTATCGTTTACGCAAAGTCGCGGTTAATAAATAGTAATTTAATCAGTCTGGTTTTATTTTAACAGACTTAGTTGATAGATAGTGGGGCTCTACTTAAGTGGAGCCCTTGCTGGGGTTGATTTAAATATATGATTTTTAGAAGATTATCAGGAAAAAATCTGTTAATAATGGTTGTTGTCTGCTTGATAACTTTATCGACGGGACTGTTTTCTTTAATACGACAAAAGTCAGTTAAGTCCGTTCGCAATAATTTGGCGCCGACCTCTAATATCGTTAATAATTATTCAAATAGGTCAGTGGTGATTGGGTTGCCACTACGTTTAAAAATTCCAAGTCTTAAAATTGATGCCGCCGTTGAGTCTGTAGGGTTGACACCAGATCAACTAATGGACGTGCCAAAAAGTTTAGACAATGTAGGTTGGTTTCAATTGGGACGACGTCCCGGAGAAACTGGTAGTGCAGTAATCGCCGGGCACTTTGGCTTGAAAGAAAACCGGGCTTTAGTATTTGATAATTTACATAAAGTAGGCGTGGGTGATAAAATTTATATTATTGATGATCAGGGTATAACTATTACTTTTGTGGTGCGTGAAATTCGCGAGTTTGAAGCAACGGCGAATACGACTGAAGTTTTTAGTTCCAGCGATGCACTAGCGCATCTTAATCTAATTACTTGCCAGGGGACTTGGGACAAAGCTTCTAAAAGTTACGACAAGAGATTGGTGGTGTTTGCAGATAAAGAGTAATGACGTTTTTTTGATATAAATTTTTTCAAACCAGCGAAAAATCTGGCAATTCTGTCGCAAAATTTACGACGTCGCGTCATAACTCGCAAAAAGTCTTAATTAATTTTTAGCGGAAATAATTTTTTGCTAAAACAGATGGTCGCGGTGCGTCTAATTTTACTCCATAATTGAAACGATTTTTCAGGTTATCAAAAATCTATATCTTAACCCAAAAAAGCCCTAATAGGACTTTTTTATTTTATGAGCCGACCGCCCCGATGGACATCATGGCAACCTACGGTTTACCCGTCTCGATTCGCAAGATGTATGTTCGTTGACGCGAGGCGGGCGATGCCGTCTTTAATTTGAGCCACCTGTCGGGGTCGGACCGACGACCTACGGTTTACGATACCGTCGCTCTACCAGCTGAGCTAAGGTGGCACGGTTATAGCTGGATTGAGCAAGATACGGGAATCGAACCCGTGCCACAAGCTTGGGAAGCTTGTGTACTGCCACTATACTAATCTTGCTCAATCAAGCCATAGTATGCTATGATTATAAACGGTCAATGCGGAAATAGTCAACCGCTTATCTTTAAGATTGTCATAAAGGAGGAATTATGAAAGATTTTATGAAATTGTATCAACGTCAGATTGTTGCTGGTGTTTTATTAACGACTTTTTGGTGTGTGGCCTCGGGAGTTGAAGCTTCTGGGCCAACTTTTAGTTATACAGCAAATATTGTTAATAAATCTGGTAATGTTGTAGAAACATTACCTAGTGAGTCTATTGCTCCGGTGATTCAGCCGGAATATGCGCCAGCCATTTATAGTCAAACTTCGGTTATTTTACCATCTTTTGATGGAACGAAACAATGGTGGCAACCTTTAGGTTGGTCATCTGGAGAGTGGAGAGCTGATTTGTTTGGAGGTAGTTTTTCAATAATTGGTCGGGGCGAGTGGTCTACACCATTAGGTTTGAATGCTGTTCATTATAAAACAGTGGATAACTTACCTTGGAAATTAAAACTGGTTAGTGAAATTTTTGATTTTGATATTAACGCAGAAGGCAACAAGGCAATGCTTGATGCTACCATCAAATACATTCCAGATAATGATTATAAACAAGCCTACATGTATGACGAAACGGCCAAGGAGTGGCAAGCTTTGCCGTCTACGGACTATCCTTTAGAAGGTGTTGTGCG
>Ga0100403_1002819_pt1 | contig 13389 bp, 18 predicted proteins | sample CryGeymet201501t_FD_83663 | JGI IMG/M metagenome (GOLD analysis project Ga0100403, IMG submission 83663) | Groundwater microbial communities from Crystal Geyser aquifers in Utah, USA - Crystal Geyser metaG 2015-01t | ecosystem: Environmental > Aquatic > Deep subsurface > Groundwater | place...
TAAACTAATCTCATTTTTCTTAGCATAAGCATCCCCATAATCAGTATTGAATAATGGGGAAACATATTCCTGCCAATAATCAGACCAATCTACAAAATCTCCACTATCTCGTCTTTTTCTATAAAGGCTGTATGAGAAGAATTTTACTATTTTTGTTTTGCTATTAATGCTTAAAAGAATTCCTTCTTTCTGCATTATTCCAGACATTAATTCCTTTATGCTTTTATTAGGTGCAGAGTGTTGCAAATTAATACTATTCGCAATATACTGACCTTGATCGTCATAGGAAATAACGTCAGCTAACAAATATGTTTCACTAATATTTATGTTGTATAAATATTCCTTTGTGAAATACTGTTCTCTGTAGCGGTGTCTCTTCTTCATAGAGAATATTATTCCATGAAGATTTCCGTTAGATCCATAAGGGATATTAGCTAACTGACTTTTTAAAACTGTGAAATCAACATGAGATCCATCAGCAGTAAAAGTCTGCTCACTAAACGTTAGTGGATTGAATAAAACGTTTCCTCCGGGTGTACTGTTTTCCCAACAAGAATATCCTATGAATTCATGTTCATAGTTTGCGATATTTCTTGCTCGATATATATCAGCACTCAAGTGGAATTCTCCGAAAGTTGCAGAAGCTACTTCTGGTTTCAAAACACTTTTATCTAATCTGTAATCTAAATTAAAATCAGGACTTCCAAAGTAGTTTCCATTTGGTGGGTGTACCCATCCAGGAATATCTACAGGTCTATAGGCATTTGTTACAGAGGAATGATAACCAGGAACATAATATTTATACCCATGTCCAGGTCTGTCGGTTTCCCTATATTGTCTACGCAACTGAGAAGGATAAGTTATTTTTACTTGACCTTCATTTTCTACTTTGTTTTTATCAAGACCTTCCTCAATCATATAGGTTTTCTCAACCCGACTCCAATCAATTGATGGATCATATTCTGGCGTATAACCGAATGATTCAACTGCCATATCAAATAATGCTTTAGCATTCCAGATTGGTCTTGATTGATATGGATTGAAAGTATTATCTAGCCTATCCCCATCCAATGGTTGTTGAAAATTATCACCAATAGCATTTAGTGCATTTGGAAACAGTGCTAAATTATAACCCCTTGTTCCAACCTCAGATAAAGGAGTTAGAACTTGTGATTTGCTCATATTGTAATTGGTCATTTCTAGAATGGCCAATCGATAATCTTCTCGCTTGGTAATTGTTTCTGATTCTATTAATTCCTTCCAAGTAGTAGAACCCCACTTGTCAGTTATTTCTAAAGCCTCATCAATGAAATTCACATTGATCTCGCCATTTGAAGTATTGTTTATAACTAAGAATCCTTGCTGAAGGAGTTTGTCCTCCACATAATATTTCGCTGGGTACTTACTATTTAAAGCTTTTGCCAGTTCTGATTTATTAAATGTGTTGATTCCTAGTGCATCAGTATTTTGGAAAATTGCTAAGAGTGAAAATGTATTAGTATGACTTATCTCTCTTGAGTCAATTCTTCCAATACGATTTATTAGGGCATTGTATTTAATGGCCTTACCATCTTGCAATCTTAACTTTCTCCATAAACCATCTCTAAATATTTCTACTCTTGTTGCTTCCATAGTTTAAATTGTGTTTTGTCCTGTGTTAGAAATACTTTGCAATGATACAGAAAAATCTCCCCCATTCGCCTGTGAATCCATAGGGGCTGTAGCTGAGGTTAATCTCATTAGTTCCATTTTTTCCGAACCAGGTTTTAAGTAATACACTGCAGGAGAAAAATTAATTCCTGCAACTGCTTGTAGTTCTAAGGAAGTCAATCCTAAAGATTTTAATGTTATGCTATATGAATTGGAGATTCCAGAATAGTCTACAGGAACAAATGGTTGTCCATCAACTTCCTGTGTAGATTCAAACATCCCCACGGCAATATTGCCATCGTATTTTTTTGAATAACTTTTACTTTGTAAATCAAATCCCCACCACATCCATCCTCCGAAGGTACTTTTCCAAATAAGATATCCTCCGCATGGAGCAGTTCCTAGTCCAGTATATCTGGAAATAGTTGGAAATGTATTTCCAGCATTGGTTGGGTCAGCCAAAGAAATTTGTAATAATTTCATGTTCCACTTGTTCTCTATTCCTGATTGGGTTATTCCATAAAAGTCGAATTCATTAAGTGGTTGGTTTTGTCCCACTGTTGGAATAAAGTTTTCTAAAGACCTTACTCCCAATATAGGCAATTTTCTTACCTGTACTTTTGGAGAGACGTCAGAATAAATATCAAAATAATATTTGTATTTACTAACAACACTTTCTCCACTGATCTCATCAATGTCAGAAAATTTATAGACTCCAGCATCATGATGTTGTTGAGCCAATTTCATTAGATCAAATGTTAATTTGTTTCCTGGATTCAAATCGAATTCCCCATATTTAACAAGTGTTGGATTTGGAACTCCGCTCAATGTAGAGCATGGAGTCATGTCCACGTATATTTTCGTTGCTGAAAGATTGCTCTCAGTCACTACTAATTTCAATGGTTCATATAAATAGCAGTACGAAGTACTGGTTCCTATTTGTTGTCCAAGTATTTGTGAGTTTAAAGTTATAGCCATAATTTTATATTTTGTTTTTTACGGCCATAAGCCTTATTTGAATATGGCGCCAAAGTTGTTGAGCCATATTCTTTTTTTGTTGCACGATGCACAATTCTTTCTACTTTCTGCGAACTTGGGTGCTACCACTTCTATCAAATGTTTTACACTATCTCCTAGTCCCTCTTCTTGTTGCTCTGACATCATATAATGAGTTTTAATGAACGATCATATAAATAGAATGTATTTATATCAATTTAATTTTTAAGTCTGTTAAAAGCTTTGTAGCAGGAGTTGGACTCGAACCAACGACCTTTGGGATATGAGCCCAACGAGATACCGACTTCTCCACCCTGCGGTTTGTTGATTTAATAGGACTCGAACCTATGACCTCAGCAGTATCAGTGCCGTGCTCTAACCAACTGAGCTATAAATCAATTTTTTGGGAGCAACGGTAACTCCCACTGTGGTCTAAAGAATTTTTGTATTCGCAGCGATGACCAATATCCTGACGCCGTTCCGTTTTTGAAGCGGTTCCTAGAGAACCTTATTTTTGAGCAAGATCAGGATTGACCCACTCGAAAGTATGTGAGTATTTAGCATCTCCCTCTTTAAGTGGATCTACAATACAATCCACCTTTTGAATCCCCATATTAAACTTATCTCGGGGTTTCATTTTTTTAGAAACAGGATTATTAAGATCGTGTTTCCAGTTTTTAAAATCTGCATCGGTTACTTTAAATAGGTTTGTGGTTTTCTTATCCATCACCTCAGGAGACATTACATAATTTGCAAAATCTATCATGTCTTTTTTGTTGTAATATGTTACCATTCTTCTTGATTTTTCAATGGTTAAACCTTATACTTTCATTTCCATATTTGATGGAAAGATCTTTTGGTACTCTTTGTAAATTTGGTCAGTGACCTCAACTATTAATGCACCATTTAATTGCTGATTGTAATTATCAATATTGTTTTTAATAGATTCCTCTAAAGCATTAGGAGCATTTGGAACATAATTTTTTGTTCCATTCTTACCTATTGAAAGTTGAATTGCTATAGCTGTACCCTCAGCGGTTGATCCATCAAATATAATTCCTTCTCGATCAACCCATTTTTGGATATTATCCCTTGGAGGATTCTTTCCTGGAACCCTTCCATATTTTGCAAACTGAATATGGTCTGGAGTTAGTAACACTACCTGACTTTTGCCAACTAATATTTGGCCTTTCTTTGTAGTGAATGGATCCAGTTCATTTGTGACTGCTCTTAAAAACTCCTGAGCGATCTCAATAAATTTTTGGTCTGTCATCTTAACAATTTCCTGCTATTGCAGTACGCATCGTAAATCTTCCTAGTACACCACTATGTTTGCCTAGACCGTGAATTGGAACATGTTTGTATGAAGCGTTAGAAATTGCAGGAATGTCACTTTGTGTTTGGAATGGTATCAGACTTCTATATAGCGCCTGAATAAATTGTCGAAAAATCACTGCCATCTCTGCACTTACTGTCTCAGCAGTTTCCTTTGTTGCATCTCCTGGTTTTGAAACTAAGAGTGCTACAATATCAGAGGAAGGATTTTCTAAGAATCCGTTTTTGTTGAAAACCAATGACGTATTAATATCCCAGCTTACCAACATGATTGGTGATTGCTGGATTTTAGTAATGTTGTTTAATTGGGTTTCTATTTTGTCTGTGCTGTTGGTAACGAATGCTACAACTCCAACACTTGCAGCTGCATCCTTTATGAGTTGTATCATGTTTTAAATTTTATGGTTTAATTTCAGACGTGTAACTCCAATTCCCTTCTACCTTCGTAGTGGTTCCGTTTGTTACTATAAGTGTTTCTCCACTGGTTGTGCTGGCATAATTGTTTCCATTGGCAGTTCCACAATTGATTGTACCACAATATGGACCAATAATCGGATCGTTAATCACTGGATATGATGGATACACCGGATATGATTGAAAATTAAAACCACTTTGGATCAAATATCCGGGATAGTCCTTTCCAATTTTTATCAACTCTTCAGAGGTAGCTCTCGTTATCCCGATAAGTTTATTTTCTGTGTCAATGGTTATCTTCATAATCCAATTCCGTACCAAGCAATTTTACAAATTCCTAGGATAAAAGATCCGGCGAAGATCAATAGGAAAATAACAATTGCCCATGCAAGAGTTTTTTTACCAAATGATACTATTTTGTCTGCGTATTTTTTGAAAAAGTTTTTCATTATTATGGTTTTTTTCTGTTTGCCCTCATTTTTGCTTCCTTGATTTTACTCATATGATGTTGAATAAATCCGTAGGTGGCCTTTGATAAGCTATTAATTTGAGTAAGGGAATATGACAACTGCCATGCCTCCTCGTATGTTACATTAAAATCAGTGCATAATGCTTTTATAGTATTCACAATATTAAAAGCATTCATTTTTTCACCACCAGCATTTTTATAATCCTCGTCAATTACCTCAACTTCGAAGAACTTTTGTTGCCAATGGTTTGTACTTTCTTTTAAACTCTTGTGAATCCAGTTTGAAATACCCATCATTTGTGTTGCTGAGGTGTCCATTATAAGACTTTTAAATTCATTGTATGCTATACTATCAATTTTAAAATCTAATTTACTATTGGCGCTAAAACAAACTATAGCAATTGACTCAGCCATTAATTCGCCAAGTCCTAGATCACTACTGTTGTTCAAAAGCATTTGGAGTTCCATCATTGCAGAGAACGAGATATCATCAATGTTTTCTGGGATCAGGATTTTGCAACCAGGATCTAGATCAATTAACAGTGGATCCAGATTTTGGATATACTTTATGAGTGAGTAGGTTCTTTTGTATGAACCCATGAATCCAAACCTTTTGTTCCACCAGGTATTTTTATAACCATCTACCTCAACCATCAGTCTTGCATAATCGATTTTGTCCTCAGTTAATAAATCCAGGTGCTTAAGTTTGAATTTTTCTATCATTTGCTTCCGTCCATCGTTAGTGTTAATCTACCTCCTGCAAGGAATACTATTCCTAGTGTGAAGGTTACAATCACTGAGCAAGCTATTCCGTATGCAATCAGTATCATATGTAAGGCATCTATAGGTGTTTCCATCTTTTAGTTTTTGGTAGAGCCAGGGACGAATTCTTTCGAACGACTAACCCCAGCTCCGATTATTTAAAGAAGATTATTAATCCTCACAGTTTTCTAACTCAGCTTCTATCCACTCAAGTTTTTTAAGCAGGGTGTTTCTTTGAGCAACGATTCCATTTGCCAAATTTGCTTTGGTTGACTTATGTGCTTTTTCTAACACAGTTCTTGTGTATTTAGGAGATTCCACTACCTCATCATTTTCCTCCCCTTCTGTTTCGTCACCTCCTGTGTTGATTGTATTACCTACACCTTCAACAACTATGTCAAGATCAGCAGGATCTACGAAAATGATTTCTTCTTCGATACCACTTTCAATATCTACAGCTTTTGCAAGATCCGCTTTTTTAGCTTCTTTGATTCTTGCCCATGATGCCAATCCGGCTTCAATCAATTCTTCTTTCTTTGCCCCACCTTTGAAGGCATCTCCTATTCCTAGTTTTTCAAACTCCTCTTTCATTAAGTGGTACTTGATTGCATTCAAAGAATCGTATGTCACTTCTACTTTTTTAATCTCATTGTTTGTTTCCATTCTGTTTAATTTTTGACTTTTAATTATTGGGATCTTATGTTGGCATCCCTTAACCTATTGTCCATTTTGGATTCCCGTTCATTGTCAATGAACACTTGGAAATAATGGACGCCTAATAAGATCAGCGTAAATAAAACATTCGCTGAAAATAATAGACATTACATCGTTCGTATATAAAAACGATTTTGTATATTTGTCCTGGCGCCTCTTCCTAATCGGATTTCAGTAACAGGATTTTTAAAAACTTTCTTTATTAAATCGTGGTAGATCAAAATGTATTTTGTACATTTGCCTAAACTTAAAAACTATTCTTATGGATATTTCTATGCCCACTGTTTCTTTTGACACTGTTTGTCAATTGTTTGGCCCATCAATTATTGATAACGCTCATATAAGCAACGAGCCCTTATTAAAATGTCTTGCTGATAATAATATTGTCTATTGTATTATTGATCCTTGTAGTCCTTCTGGATGGCCTGTGATTGCCTATACAGGTACTTACAATGCAATGATTAAACTGTTCGAATTATTTGATCCATATTCTAGAACTCATGAAGAACTTCAAGAGGCTTTCGCTTATTGGGATGGATCAGCTGAATTCGCTAACTCAGTTCTTTCTTAATATTTTCTTGTTCACCTTACTTCTTTATGAGTGAGGTGAATCTTTTTTCCGTTAAAGTTTTATTTTATCGTTGTAGATCAAGGATGAGGTTGTATATTAGCGATGTAATCAAATCAAATATTATGAATCAATTAGAATCCACTAAGAAGATCAACAGATTGAAAGCCTCAGCCATTAAGAATGGTGGTTATCAAAAACACAGAGATCAAATCTTGTTCGCTTGCAATGTTCATTTAATTAAGTATAATCAAAACCTTATTCCTAAACAGTTCTTGTCATGATACAACTTATAACACCCGATTTTAAAAAGACCCATACAATGATATGGGAAAGAGTTTCTGGATCAGTAGGCGCTTTTAAAACAGCTCTTGCTAAAAATGATTTTTATATCTTTCCTTTGTCTGAGTCAGATCAATACTTTTTTAAAAATGTTGTTTTGAAACCTGCAGAGAAATTATTTAGATATGAAACTGAGACTTCTAAGATCTGTGGTATGCGTCCACTCATCAAGATCAATATGGAAAATGGTCTTGTGTACTATTTGGTTGAAACTACAGAATACGGAAGAGTGGATTTTGAAACCCGTGGGATTAAACCCATTTGGATTTCGATCGATTCAGATCAAAAATAATTCCGTTAAAGTTTTATTTTATCGTTCGTTATTGATGGAAGAGTCGTATATTTGCTCATCACTTAAAACCAATAGATCATGTACAATTCTATAACAGTATTCGCCAACGCAAAACCTACTAACTTTCCTGTATTGAGATTCAAAACTCAAGACGAATATTATACAAAGATTTCTGAGTTGCTTAACGCTGGTCATAACCGCACAACTAATCCTAATAAAGGAAATGGTTATTTTGAATCTAATGACAATTGGTTAACTATCACCTTATTATTTTAATATCAATTTTATAAAACTCAAGATTATGAAAACTCTAAATGTAGTATCAAGTTTCGGAAACAGTTCTGGAAGAATCAGTGAAATTATTAAATACAATGATTACACATTTAAAATCTTTGCAGAGGTTAGAAATGGTGGCACCACTCTTACTGCTCAGCTTATGGATAATTCTGGTATCTTTCAATATGTTCTTGGATCTGTTGATGTTGATTTTTCTTATACTGCTTCTTATGTTTCGAATGAGGCCATGAAAAAATCTGATCTATCAAGAGCGATCATTGCAATGAAAAAAGTAATCACAAAAGTTTACTAATGGCACAGTTTAAATACTGCAGGAAGTGTTGTCAAATGGTTTTGGTAACCTCATCTGGAACCTGCCCGATTTGTAAAAGACCAATTTAAGAAAACTTTTCTTGATCTGCATCGTTGTAGATCAAGAAGTTTTTTGTACATTAGCTGAGTACAAGATACAGGTAGCGCAACCCACCAGGCGCTAGAGTGTGTACTCCAACCTATGTCTATTTTTTTTTTAAAAAGAATACTTATTTATCGTTGTTATTCAAAATCTTTTTTGTACATTAGTGTTGGCTCTCTCTCCTAGTGGAGATAGCCGTAGCCCTGTGTATAATCCTCAGCAGACTTCACTGTGTGTACAGGGAGACAAACGTTAAAGTTCTCGATCGATCGTTGTAGAATGAAAATGATTTCATACTCTTACTTCATTAATAATTATAAAACTAAAGATCATGAAAAATTCACCAGTCGTTTTACAAGTAAAAGAAGTCTTCACTCTTGCGCAGTACGCAGCATCTAAATACCCTGCTATTGAATCATCCCATTTTGGAATGGAACATGTAATGAACAAAGAATTAAAGAGATGGGAAAAATATTCTGATTCAGCAACTATCTATATAGTTGAGACTGATTCCATTTTTAATTATGATCTTGATTTCAAAGCCTATATTAAATACACGATCGCTGAAGGTCTTACATTCTTTAAACAAATCAACTTTGGATCATCATGTCTTTCTAATGCAGGATTTATGAAAGTTACTTCAGGTCTATTTCTTTCTCAAGAGGACAGAGATCATGCACAGAGAATTTCTGAGCATATCGTTGCAATGGGTGGTGAAGATCCTTTCAAGACCTTGCTTGCTCCTGAGATCTATATTCATACAGCTATAGCTTATGCTAACTGTCCTGTTAATCGTAAGATCTTTTCTGAGTCTGTTATACCTGTAGTTCTTACTACTGAAGCTTAATAATACTTTTTAATTATGTTTCTGCTCCTGCCTCTTTGCTTTATGTTGAGGTAGGAGCTTTTTTTATGTAGCCCTCTGTGTAGTTCCTGCAGAGAAACCACTGTGTGAGCCAAGAGACATTTTCGTAGCCCCAGTTTTTAATCATCAGCAGAAATCACTGTGTGAGGCAAGAGACATTTGAATAGGATTTTAAATGGCACGTTCTAAAGAACTTTATTTTAAAGACCATGTTATAATATGTCTTTTAAAAAATCGTGTGTCTGACGCTGTCTATTTAAACCTCAGCAAGTATAACAAGCAGGGTTTTACAAAACAGTTTTTAAAAATCCTGTTGATTCAAATTCTCCTTTTCCATTCCTTTTGGAGATTTTGTTTATTAGTTATTAGTTGCAGATTGTCTAAGCGATTATTTCTTTTATTGTTGTCAATATGATCTACAACAATTGAATTAGATCTACATCCATCAGGAATCCAATTTAAGAATGTTTTTGCCATCAGATGATGAAGCAAATGTCTTCTCCTATTATTCTCATCATCTCTGATATTTATTCCTACATATTTTTTATCAGGGACCGGAGGAATACTTAATTCTTTTCCTGCAATCAATTGATCCCAGATCTTTCCAGATCCGTTGCTCATTGTGATTATTCGATCGATCGATCGGACTTCACCTAATTCGTTAACCTCAGCAAATATGCCCGGTACTTTTTTCCAAGTGTTCTTCATAGCGCAAATGTATAAAAATCTTTTTTATAAATAAAATTTAATTAATCATCGTAGATCAGAAAAAAGGTTGTATATTAGCGATGTAAACCTCCACAGGTTTACGGCGTCGATAACATCTACAGATCGAGAAGCCTGGACTCCACCCTACGTCTTTTTTTTTAAAGACGGATTTTACAAGACCTTTCTCCAAACGTTAAAGTTTATTAAAGATCGTAGTAATAGAAATAAAAGCTGTATATTTATATGTAATTAAAATTCATCATTTGTTACGGCGTCGGCAACTTCCCAGGTCGAGAAGCTTGGACTCCACGGCGTGCTGGGTTTTTAAAAAACCATTTTTATAAAATCCATTTTCGAAAACAAAGGACTGTCATACCAAATTTACAACAATCTTTTTAATCTATTGCGAAATCTTTTCTTTTATTTATCGTTGTTTATAAAAAAGATTTTTGTATATTAGCGTTGGTGTTATATCTTTTTTTAAAGAAGATCTTTTACAAAGGACTGTCGACGCTAATATATGAAATCCGTGGTAGATAAAATGATCTTTAACGAACTTTAACGTTTTCCGCTGACGAATTGGGCCTTGCACATTCCTGTGTTTTCAGAACAACCTTTCTCAAAATTTTCATTCCATGTCATTAATTTCATATTACTAAAAATATATCCTATTGAACTATCCGTTCTATCCACTGATGGTTTCATCCATTTATCAAAACCGGAATTTTCATAATCCCTCCATAGTTTATCGAAATTATTTTCACTCAACCATTTTTTAAATTCCTTTAAAGAGATATTAAATTCCATTCCTCGTTTACGAGATCTGCGAACCATATTATTTCTAGAAAGTCTTGCAAAATGTTTTTTAATATAAATCTTTTTTAATTCTTCCATTCTGTTTAATTATGTATTTTATTCCTTATCCCCCCTTATAAAAGAGGTATGAGCCCTTGATAATTAATAAGTTAGGTTTTTTGAATTTCTGCTTTTGGATCAGGTTTTATTGAAAAAACATCTTGGAACCACCAAACGTTAAGGAAAGATGGCCCAAAATACTTTTTTTAAAAATTTTTCTTTTCCTGGGTTTTTTCCAAATCCCTGTTCCTGAAATCCATTTCCATCATTATTTTTACAAAACCTTTTCTATATAAGTTTTTCCAAATTTTCCACATTTTTCTTTAAACAACTGATTATCAAACAATTACCCAAATCTCCATATAAAGACCTCGTTTTCCCGAGGTATTGGATCAAGATCAATTTATCAAAACCGAGGTACAAAAAACCATTCACGGGGTATGGTTCGAATTGCTCCTTCTATGCTCTTAGTGATCTTTATGATTGTGATGCTTTCTCTGTTGCTATTTCTCTTCTCTTTTTTCTTTTCAGCAGGTGAGGCTTTTTATATCTCAACTTCCATTGTTTTTATTCGGCTGGAACTTTCCAAATTGTATTTTAAACACTGTACCAAACTTTATTTGAAATAATATACTAATATATCAGTTTATCATAAAGATTGCTTAAATGTGCTTAAAATGATCCATACGATAAGGTATGATCCCAAACTACTTGTAACACCACAGAGATTCGAACTCTGATTTCTAGGATGAAAACCTAGTATCCTAACCCTTAGATGATGGTGTCATCTGGCCTTGCAATGATCTTAGAGTCTCGCCCTCTGTTGTTCATCGCTCAGCCATTATTCTTTTGTGTGCAAGATAGGATTCGAACCTACACCGTCCGGAACCACAATCCAGAATACTAGCCAGTTATACGACCTGCACCATGTTACTCAGTTACTTTATTTCTAAGAGGCTTTACTGAGTCTAATTAGCTTGCGATTGCTGATCCTGCATCCTTACCTAATTCTTCTAACCATTTTGGTGTGTTGAATCTTAAGTATAAGGTTACTGCGAAAAATACTACTGCTAAAATTGTTACTGTTGTTGTCATCTTTTTATTGTTTTAGTTTATAATTCTTTTGTAGTAGGTTTGAGAATCGAACTCAACTTAACCATTACCTCTGACGGGAGGGATCTAGGGAGTGTTTTAAGCTCCCTTTGTCCCTGATCCTTGTTATATTATTATTGCCTATTCAATAGTCGAACAGCGGCGCCTAAATCCATATCATTTGGATAGGTGATGCACAATTGTTGAATCTCATTTAATGGAATTATTTCTATCCCCAAATCACTCATCAAAAGTTGATGTCCAAACATATTTTGAATGGCATAAAGATTTATTTTCTGGTCAGGATGAAATCCAATATTAAATACTACAAACTCCTGAGTTAGGTCAGCATCATTGGAATAATTAAATTCCTGGTTGTGAAATCCTAATTCCTTAAACATTCCTTTATAGTTTGGATAAGTGTGTCCTTGCCTTTGTGATTCTTACTTTGGTACCTTCTTTAATTAATGACATGATCTTAAGTTTTTGAGTTATTAAATTATTTACTCAGCAAACATATGACATCCGTTTTAATCTACAACGATATTTTTTAAATTATTTTCAATTATTTTTAATTCTCAGTATAACCCTTTTTCCTTCTTGCTCTTCTAAGTGGTGGTTTGTTTCCATTCTTATGGGGTTTCTTACTGTTAATTCCATATCTCAGTGCTGCCAATGAATCTGGTTCATGTGGAAGTTTTCCATTCTTATCTCTCTGGAATGTCATGTAGCCATAGTATAATCCTGTGTTCTGGTTTCCTATCATTACAATATTCTTATCCTGAATCTTTTTAATACCTGCCTCAACATTTCCTTTAATACATTTTCTTATTCCTGTATAACCACCATTCCTGATTTCGTCAATCAATAATGGCATTGCACTATCCGCATATATTCTGGCGTTGAATGGAACTCTTGCCAACCTCATCTGGGTTAGTGTTGCTCTCATTGATAGTTTTGGAATTGAAAACATTTCTTCCACATAATATGTCTCATCAAAATAAGTTATCTTAATGAGTGCGGTTGAGTCAGATCCACCATAACCAAAGTCCATTCCATACCAGGTATCTCCTTCGTTGTGGAATGATTCATAATTGCCCCAACCTGCATAGATTCTTCCGGCAACTTCTAAAGTCCATTCTGCAAGAATTGTATTTTTGTAATACACTGGATTGGTTCTCTCAAGATCACGGTATCTTTGAACTACGGATGGATTTAAGTTTTCAATGTTATCCAAGTATGTACTATGAATGTACATTGTGTCACTTAATCTTTCTCTTTTTGGTTGACCTTCCTTAAACCATTCTTTGTGGATCCAGGATTGTACTGCTGATGTTGGATTGTAGATCAGAATAATCTTCAATGGTTTTCCAGCAATCCTAATGGACTCATCAACTTTAGAAAATTCCTCAAATGATTCCACCTCTTCAGCTTCCTCAATTACCAAAGTGGTTACACCTGATAATGATTTAAGCTTTGCAGTCTGTGCACCGGATGCTCGTATCCCCTTAAAGGATATTGTTGCTCCAGTTATTCTGTTGTGAATCACTCCTTTGTTTTCATAGAAGTCTTTTGTTTTTCCTAGGATTCTAATTGCTTCTCTAACGTCGGCAATTGTTGAATCCTCTGAGGATGA
>Ga0100403_1002820_pt1 | contig 13388 bp, 13 predicted proteins | sample CryGeymet201501t_FD_83663 | JGI IMG/M metagenome (GOLD analysis project Ga0100403, IMG submission 83663) | Groundwater microbial communities from Crystal Geyser aquifers in Utah, USA - Crystal Geyser metaG 2015-01t | ecosystem: Environmental > Aquatic > Deep subsurface > Groundwater | place...
GCGTTAATTAGTGCAATTTTCTTGATGTTGAGTGATTCTTCTGTACCAAAACGGTCTATAAGAGCAGCGCGTTCTACAGCCCTCTGCTTCTTAGTCATACCCTCATATTCTTTGAACTTATGAGTATAACTCTTAGCCAGATCACCCTCTAATACAATTTCAAGTTCAATTGACTTCTGCCTCTTAAAATTAGCATCTAGCTCCCAATTGATATCCGCAACACGGGCTTTAGCCGCGGCTAGAATTGCTGGAGCCAGTGCATCAGCACCTTCCTTTCCAATCTTTTCGTTCAGGTCGCTCTGCTCCTTAATTAGAGCGCCTTGCTCCGCAACCGCGTTGTTCATGGCTAATTGAGCTCTAGACGCCCCATGTAACTGTGCAGACCACTGCTTCATGGCGGCCAACGCCCGAGTAGAGTAGGAAATCGTAACCTCCCACTCCCTATTCAATCCCTCCTGTACGAGCACACCCTCACGCTGTTTAGCAATAATCTCCCCTAGCATGTCCTTGAACATACCAGCCTTAAAACCGACATTCGCCCATTGAAGAATATACTCACCTGTCTTAGTGTTTGTAAGCACAGCAGTATCTAGGATCTCTTTCGCAATCCGCTTATGTAGTTCAATCTCGGCAGATTTACGGGCTAACTCAGTTAGGCCAGTATTATTGCGAATCTCCTTAGTGAGTTCTATCTCTTTCTCCTTCAAGGATAGGATTACACTAGTAGCAGCGGTTGCCGCACCCTGCGCTCGTCTTTTCTCGTTTTCCTCGGCAAGAGCGTCCTTACCCATCAGTCTATTGAGACTGAGATACTCGTTCTGATGCATTAATTCAATAGTGGAATTATGCAAGAGCGCAGGATACGTAGAATAGATATCCTGCAACTTATTTAGGTGATCTAGGCTCTTTTCCTGTCCCGACGTGTCTATGCCCGCGTTCTTACCCTTAGTGATCTCCTCGGTCAGCCGTGCATACTGTGCCTGTAACTCCTTAACGAAGATTAGGCGCGTCTCCTGCCCCGTAATCTTGGCACCGAATAGGTCTGCTGCCTCACCCCACTCATTAATTACTGCCAGCGGAATCTTAGCGAGATCCTGCATAGCATTAGCCATGGTAGTCTTCATCGTGTTGATACGGAAACCGGCCTGGGCGTCCAATTCGATACCCCTAGACAGATCCTTCATCTGGCGTAGAGTTTCATTCATTACAGCCTGGCGCTGCTCAGTGCTAGTCAACTGGTCCGCCGTCTTACCTAATGATACGGCATAGGCCCCCATCGTTTCCTTCAAATCCATGATAACGCCGAGGTTATCTAGGATTTTGGGGGACATACGCGAGATACCTCTAGCAAAAGAATCCATCAGATATTCAGTAGACTGACCTGTACGCAGGGCCATTTTGGAGACTAGACCCATCGAACCAGCCCAGTTTTCCATCGGGATCTGGAAGGCCGACATTAGAGCCGCGGACTTCATCAGACTAATATTGCTGACTAGTCCACCAGTGGCTTCCTTCGCGGCTTTCAGCTTCTCGGTGAATCCCTGAATTTGCATATTCAGAGTCCGATCTAGATCAACCTCTTTCGCGGCTTCATTCAGCCAACGGAAGGCACGTTGAACCATGAAGGTGGCGATACCCAACTTTGCGGCCGTACTGATGAACTTACTGTAGCGCTCGCCGGTCTTCTGAATTGTCTGACCGTTGTAATCAATATCAAGAGCCGCCTTCTTCGCAGCCGCCCCCTGCATACGAATGGCCTCAGTCGCCTGCTGAATCTTTACATTAATCATCTCCTCTTCTAGGCGCAACTTCTCGATACTTAACCGATATTCGTCCGAACCAATCCGACCAGCCTGATACCGATCAAACAGTTTTTCCATTTTGAAACCAACTAGGTTATAGGTAACACCTAGAACCTTTTGCTGGATCTCAAGGGCCTTCACAGAATTCTTAATCTGGTCAACCTTAATTACATGTCGCTCAAGGGAGATGTCGTCAACTCGGACCTTGTAGTTAATATCGCGTGCGCTTCTACCCATTGTTCTCACCTATCTTCTTAACCCACGCCTGGCCTAATTCTGCACCAATAACGTCGATAGCCTGACCCATATACGCTGGTAATTCGTCTGGTCCATAGAGATAACCTAGTCGTCCCTCCTTAGACCAGTTGTAGAGACGGATAAACTCACCAGCCTTCCCCGCCTCCTTATGTGGACAAGTCTTCAAATGTAGTGGTCCCTCACTCCCTCCCAACTCGATTACGTGTTCTTTGCCATTCGCGAGCGGTGCATCGCATCCTAGTAACCGTCTAACTTTTGCATCATTTGCTGCACTCGCCTCGTCTGTAATGGCTGGTCCGCCACAAGCTGCGCATTTATGCTTAATGAACGCATACTTGTCACTATTGCAGGCCAGCCTTATCTGTTTTTTTCCTCTTCCTTCAATGTCGAAATCTTAATGAGGAACGGAATCATGGGAATCATCAACTCAGTATCATTGGCCAGGAGATCCAGTAGGGCTGCTGGCATTGGGTTACCAGGAACAACCGAGTGCATCTTGTACTGAAACTCACCGGCCTCATTGATACCTACCAACTCCGGGTGGTTAGTACAGCCGACAATACAAGCCTCAGCTAACTTACGGTGGGCCATGACTGTATTGAGCTCGATAGTAAGCGTATCAACCTCAGGCTCCCCGCTAACTTCCCCGTCCGCGCCGACGGACTTCGGCTGCGGTACGGAACCATAAATGAGCTTGAAGGTTTCCATAAGCCCCGCCCATACCTTAGTGGACATGGGGCGCACAAAATAACGAATCGGATCGATACCCGCTACTAGCTCTAGATGAGACGTATTGATAGACTCCATGTAGGCGTCGTATGCCTCTGGGGTCTTGTTTCCAATGGCGTCATCGTCTGGCGCGATAAAAGTAACAATCGCGTTAGTACTCATCTTGACTTTTCTCATAATCCGTTTTCTCCAGGCATTTGCTCTATATTTGAGACTATTCTGCCCTAATGGGGGTTAAAAGTCCAGACATAAAAAAGGCGCGCATAGCACCATTTCGGTAACTATGCACGCCAGGTCCCAGGTAGCGAAGCCGGGAGGTTATTTAGGAGGAATCACAGGTTTGGGAGCCGCAATAGTTACACCAGGTTTCTTATGCACCAGCTTTCCGACTAGTACGCCTACCAACATTACGACAACCAAACCTGAGCACTGAATAAACCGGTGCCAGCCGTACTCTTAGTATACACTACTCGCATATACTTACAAGGGACGCCGTTTAGAGCCAGACTAGAAGTACCGGCGCCCGAACCAGCGGGGTTAGTAGGAAACGTTATAACAGCACCAGCGGAATCGCGTAACGTATACCAGTTGGTATTATCATTCGAGCCCTCCACCGATTGTGTACCGATTGCTGCACTATCCCCCGCAGTCCATTGAGTAGTAATAAAGGCGTTCTTATAGCCATTCAGGGGAATCAGACTACCAGTAATGGTGGCAGCCTGAGATACCCCCGCAATGTAACTCGCGTAGTCTTGACTGGCCATTACGCGAACGCCCCCAGACCGAACTTAGTATCCGCGGCCTCCGTGCCATCCCAAGGATTAACACCGTCGTCCCCCGCGTACTTACGGAAACCTAGGTTTAGGGTCTGCGCCTGCAATCCACCATCAGCCCCGTCGAAACCAGGATCTTCCTTCAAGAATGCACTCGCCATACTGAAGAACCAGTTATGACCAGCAACGTCCCCCTCCCAGTAGATTAGCGGGAAACTATCTGCAACGCCGCTCGCGTAACACGCAGCATTGAGGAAAACGCGGAAATCTGCCTGATATAGACAGGTGAACTTGAAACTTAACTCCTGCTTATTCTTTACCAGCATCCCAGCAACGCCCTCAGTACCAGTATTCGCCATGTAGCGGTCCAGACCCGAGTTCCAACTAATCTCCACCGCCGAAATATCAAGCGTGTCGCGCTTAATCGAGTTATCATCGGGGTTCTGGTAATAGAAGTGTCCACCGCTAACAATCGCAGGGCAAGGCCACTGGGCGTAGTAATCTGGCTCCTCATCAATAACCGGTTCGGCAGTCCAGATAACCGCGTCGTCAACCGCATCAGCGTAGGACGACCACTTACGGTAGGTAAAGACGATCTTAATTACCGGCAGATCACCCGCGCCACTAGTAATGACCCAGGACTTAGCCTGAGCACCTAGAAGCATGATAGCCGAATCACTATCAGGACGAGTCATCAGGAGGGTGAACGTCTCCGAGTGGTCAGCAAGACGATTATCAAATACACCCTGAACAGGGTAACGAATCTTGTCAGTCGCGGTAGGCGTACTAACAAGGCCCATCTCGGCCGTATTGTAGGTGGCTGCGGTAAGATCCGTCCCCGCAGTAACAGCGGTTGGTCGGAACAGCTCCTTAAGGATGGTAGGCGTAGCAGCTAGCGAGTGAGCAAGCAATAGCCCCTCGGCCGCATCACCGGCCGTAACAGAAAACACAGAGCCACTAGTAGGAAGCGCAGCAACAGTGTCAAGGGGTCCACCAATATCGGTGGTACGGTATCCTAGAATTACACCCGCGGCCGAACCAGCAAGATGCAACCAAGGCGGGGCGACTGGCCGGTCTGTATCACCAGTGGAAGGCGCGGCCGTTGTATCTAGGATAGTACCATGAACACTAAAAGACAGAGTTACTTCGCCGTTAGAACGAAGACCCTTAATGCGCTCAAGATCGTAATCATTGGTCTGGAAGACCTGAGGAACCTCCTTCATGTCTAACTTAGGGAGACCACTAGGTGCAGACTCCATCCGCGCCCACGCCTTGTGAGTAGCATCCGGCATGAACTTATAAGTCTCACCGGTGCAGACACCGGTAACTAAATCTGCCGCGATAATACCAGGATCGATGCCCGGTGTAGCTTCGGGCATGAAGTATAGCCCATAGAAATCAGAACGTGAAGCCGCCATATTAGTCCTCCAGAGATTGTGCGCTTAGCATAGGTTGTTACACCATAAAAAGCAATAGTTATCCATAAATCATCACCCGCACAGTGATTTGATTAATCAATCTGTTGCCCCCAATGTCCACAGTTTGCGAGGAGACTGGCGTGTATCCTTGAACACAACCAGCTACGCATGTGGGCCAGTATTGCTGCTGGATAATGCGTCGTCCAATAAGTCCTTCATCGTCCGCAATAATGCTTTCACTAATAAACTGATGATCATTTACGAAGTACCCTACATCCACAGAAACGATGAAAGTCTGCTGCTTCTTGGCCCCATTGCCATTAGTTAGCGCGCCCCAACTTTCCGTGCCCTTATACACGATTTGCACTTTGCGATCAATACCCGCGCCAGCCAGGTCTTCGAGAGCGATACGGTCTTCACGATAAAATCCACCATCGTTATGATAAACCAACTCAGAAGGATCACAGCCCCCCGTCGAGTAATCTACATCACGGCAGATAATATTATACAACCCCTGGATTGCGCAGTTGGCCGTACCCATTATTCAAACTCCGAATAATTGTTGCGGTTAGTTCTAGAGCGTAGCCAGACACCACGTCTCCCAACACCAGTCTCCCCAGCAGTCAACTCTCCATCCTCGTTATTGTCAACAGGCAGGAGGAACTGGCCAAGTGAGGCGTTAATCTCGTGATTGAGCCATGATAGATAGTCCTGACCCTGCGAGAGAAATAACATAGGAGCAGGAAGCCCCTGATGCATAGTTAGATTGTAAATGCACTGCATAACCGTCGCATCACGTAGTACAGTAGAATACTCGGGAAATACCAGATTGTGGCGGATACCGAGATTGTATAAGCGCGTAACAATATCATCCCAAGCAACATCTACAAAGCGCTCCTTATCACGAATCTCCGACATTTGGCTATCAGCATCGGGCCGGCGTGCAACAACATCGGCCCAGGTAGCCGGCTTGTTTAGGACCTGCTTAACGCAGTCATAAACTCTACCAATCCTCCGAACAGACCCGTCTGTCAGTGTAACGGTCCAGATGGCCTTTACCTGACCAGCCCAATCAGCAGTAACGGCCGTCCAGTCTAGGTCATAGGATACGCGAATGCCGTATGCCTTGTCACCAGCAGAGATCGGAAAGTCGATGCCCTCGTCCACCCGGAATGTGGTGACCTCCAGTACCGGAATTGCACTATCGTCGAGTGCCGTATCATACTCAGAAACATGCGCAAAATAGATACGGCCTCCTCTGGAGATTAGCAGTCGATACGACTCATCGGTAAGGTTGGGGATTGTGCCGGCGGTGGCAGAAGGCGTGAATATACGCGCGCCCTTAGCTGATGCTCCCAACGTTAGAACCAGATCATCACAGACGCACACCTCATCCGTAATAGCAGTAAATGAGTTATTAATGACCGTCAGCGCACCATCGCGCATTGTGTGAATCGAAATTGTGGCAGATACAGGCTGGCTGTTGAACGGTTCATCTAGAACCAGTGTCCCCCCCACCTGATAAATGAGTTCATTCATAGACCCGCCCTACCCCGTTAGTTAAACAAAAGGGCTAGAGGCATTATAACCTCTAGCCCTCGTTTCAGCAATCTAATTAAAGCCGACTACTTACACCAGAGCAGGTAGCAGACGGTACTGGACCCATACAGTAACTGTGCCGGTAGTGGCGTTGATCATGTCATCAGTAGTTGGGGTAAATACAGCCTGAACCTTCTTAGTAGCAGCAAGTAGCGGCTGTGCAGTAGCAGGAACTCGCTCCGCACCGCGTTCCGCAGTCTTAAACCCATAAGTGCCTAGAGTAGCACCAGTAAAACAGTTCTGGGCCAGTACATAAGCATCAGCAGTAGGGACCTCGTCCTGGCCTACAGATACGGTACAAGCGGTAAGAGAACCACCGGCAAATACCTCTCGAATGTCAATCCACACGTCCTCAATCTTCGTGATTAACGTAGCGGATGGCGTAAGAACATCAATAGTCTTAGCACCGGCCCCCGCGGCAAAATCCGCCTCGCCAATAGTGAGGGAGAAGGTGATTACGCCAGCGACTTCAGCAGCAGCCTGAGCAGCTTCAGCAGCAGTCTGTGCGGTCTGAGCATCTAGAACAGCCTGAGCGGTATCGAGTACATCCTGCGCAAAGGCATCCAACTGTGTGGCATGGTCTTCAATAGCCGCCTTCACATTAGCCGCTACAAGAACGGTATGCACGCGGTCATTCACGTCTACGAAAGTTTCAGAAGGCATTTTTATCTCCTATCTACATTTGGTTGCGGGAGCAGGATTTGAACCTGCGATCTTTTGGGTATGAACCAAACAAGTTACCAGACTACTCCACCCCGCTAAAAGATCCAGTAGGAGCCGGAGGGGCCGGAGCCTACTGGATATACTCAACTTAGATACCCGAAGTACCTACAATACCACGCCAAGTGTCCGCGACAGTCGCGAACTGGGCCTTTAGACGCCAGATCCAGTCATCTGTCTTCTCGTCAACGTACACCGACTTCAATTCCGGCCGGCGAGCCCAGACTAGGGCCAGGGGAGACTTATCGGCAATCAGGAAACTCGCATCAGTATCCGTAAGGTACGGGCTGAAGTGAGGCTGAATGTTCCAAGCGCGCGTAATCGCATTAACCGCTCGGCCCGACTCGCCAACACCCTGTAGAGTAGTCTGGCTAGAACCAGTAACCTGTAGAGCCTTAACCCAGTTATTAGTGGCGGTAACTAGCAGCTTGGGAACACGAGCAATGAACGCACCGTCCTCATTCGGGGTCGCAATCATAAGTTCGATCATGCTCTCAACAGTAGTCTCACCAAGGTCGGCATCAGTACCTAGCCGGTTGGAACCGGTAGAACCGTTCGCTAGAGCGTGACTAGTCTTGCAGAGCTCGACGGCATCATAAGCGACCGGGTAATTCGAGTCGAACGCACGGTTAAACAGATTGTAGATGTTCACCTTAACGGTGTGGTCCATAATCTCCGCCATAAGACGGGCGTACTCCATTACCTGATTGGTATTACCGAAGTCACGAAGTTCCTCGGTGGCCTTGAACGCGAACTTGTAAATGTCCGCCTGCACCGAGTAGTTCTTACCATCCTGTGGAGCGTAGTAATCGTACTCACTACCCTCAGACTTCTGAGGTGCAGTAGCAAACCCTACGAACATTTCACCGATCTGATACCGATCAGTTCCTACAAGGTTCTTTTCCTGAACCAGTTCAAGTGCGGCTGCTAGACGAGTGTCCCACTCCGTGAAAAACACGGCGTCGTAATTCTTATCAATCTCGTATAGCCCACCTAGATAAGTTCCCTTCATGTAAATACTCCTTAATTACCTGTATTAATCTGCTCGCTCGTTCCTATTACGAGATTAGCTGGTGTAGAGCGATCTTCACGAGCATCGTAACACCACCGTCGAACTTGGTGAACGTCCCATCCAGGATAGGGTCCATATTCACACCGATCTGGAGAACACGGAACACGTTGGTAGTCGTGGCGCCGCTATTCACATAGAACGCTCCAGTAGAACCAACTAGGTCGTGAGTCTCACCGGTAATGGTCTGGACATTTTCACCAGCGGTATCACACTTGCAGCGGATAACGGCCTCGGGATCATCGAAAACCAGAATCGAGGCACCGGCAGCGGCGCTAGTTACAGCCGTTCCCGCAATACCTAGAAGGGCAGCAGAACTGGCCGTAGCAACTTCCACTAGACCCGAAGAATTCAGAACTACCGGATCGCCCTTCGCAATCGTCTGCGAGGTCGCAGAAATATACGGATTCAGACGGTCGTGCGTAAGCGGTGTAAAACTAATAGCCATTTGTGTCTCCTATCCCTCTATCAAGATGGTTGTATATTACCCAGCTCCAGAATAAATGTCAATAAAAAGGCGCACGATAATTTCTTATCGTGCGCCCCTGTTTTCTCCAGCCTATCGCGTTGCGTTGTTTGTACCCTACTTATCGCCCCGGCGTGATTACATCGTCCTCGAAATCAAGATGCTTATCCTTGACGGCCTTCCCGTAGTTAGCCATCTGTCCTGATTCCAGCGATCGGTTACTAACTTCCAACTGTTTGCCGTAATCCCTCTTAGACTCCTGAGTCTGGAGCATCAAAACCATGTTACCGAGAGTCAGCCGCTTAAACGAAGAATCAACCTCGTCAGGGAATACGAAACCGCGGAAACGTGCAATCTGAATCCGTTCCTCGAAGTTTAGAACCCACCGAGGATTAAATAGTCCACCGACGGTGTAATCCAACCCATCACGGTTTGTAACTTCAAGCAACTGTGCCTTACCTACCACCGAAGTAACGGCAAAAGCCTTACTCTTGATCTTAGCAGCAACTCGCTTCTGAATGTCCTTCATTACCTCAGCGGGGGTCTTCGTCTCGACTTCATTTACATTAGCCATAATCGTTCCTTATCCTTTCCCTTACTTCCGGCTCTTGTCCGCGGCCTTAGATTCCTTGAGACGCTTCAGGAACATTTCCTGCTTCTTTGCGTCCCGTGGGAACATAGACTCAGCGCGCTTCTGGTCACTCATAGTGGTTAATTCAGCTTCCTGACGCTTACTACCAACACCACCATGTAGTCGAGGGACTTCAACCTCCTCCTCAACTTCCTCCTGTTCTGGCTTCCAGTAAATCTTAGGAACAAGAGACTTAACGCGAGCAACCAAATCCGTTAGAGATTCCCCGTCCTCGCGCCGCTTAAGAATGAGAGGACCAAGTTCCGGGTCTGCCAACCCATGACGGCTATACAGTTCAAAGGAATCAAGGTCCTTCTGCCTCTCAGCCGCCAGCAATTCCGCTCGTGCCTCCGCAGCAGTCATTCGGCTCTTAAAATCTGCCAGGTCCGCAGCAACCTTCTCTGTTTCACTCAGCTTCTCACGAGCTAGTGCGGCCTTGAAGTCCTCGTGTTCCTTAGCCTTCTCATCTCGTTCCTTCTGAAGATTAGCCAGTGCCTTCTTCAACTGAGCGAGTTCCTTAGCCGAACTATCAGCTACGGTCTTGCTTACCTTCGGCTTAACTTCCGCCTCAATCTCTTCCTCGGTGGGGTCAACTGTTTCATCGACAACCTCCACCCCGTTCTTCAGTGCCATAGTAACTCCATACTTCATTTTTGTAACCCAGGCGAAGTTCTGGGGTGGTGTTACTTAGTCCGAGTACGAGTCCGTTGTCTCCAGCGTTCTCCACCAGTCCAAGTATTTGATAGGAATTCTATCAGACCATCCCTAACTCTGTCAAGCTCCATATCAGATAAATCAAGAATACCCGGTCTTTTATTCATTTGGCCATCAGCAACCTGAAAGTTTCGCGCATCAGTAAAGCCGATCATGATAGGCTCATCCACATGAGAAACTTTCAAATAGCGAAAGTCTCGCCACAGTGCCCCCATGTTCTCTAGATTGAATAGATTTGGATCCTGCCCGATTGATGCAACATAAGCCTGATAACCCCCAGGGAAGTAGTATCCACCCTTGGGACCAGGGGTAACCCCTCCAGGTGTTCTCATTGGTTTCAGGTGGTCCGTAGACCCATGTTGAAATGTGAACGGTTCTGTGCTGTAGCCACGTAACTTGTTACCGTCCGCGCCCTGTCCGTAATACCGCACGCGCTCGTAAATAATGGTACGAATCTCGTTACCTACGTAGTCGCGCGCCTGCATACGAACGTCATATACTCGCTTCTCGGTAATGTCGTCGAACGCCCTATAATCCATATCAAAGATAATGCTATCGGACATAGTTACTTACCCGTTTGCACCCTCTGACTGCCGTCGACCGCCGCCCCTACCGTGTTATTACCAGAGGAGGCGGTGGTATTGTTACCCGTATCACTGTCCTGGTTGGTCGAGTCTAGGGGTCGATTGCCAGACTGGCCAATTCTGACCTTGTCATTAGATGGTGCAGCCAATCCCCCCGACTGCGAAGTTGGGGCCGCCGTCCCCAGCATAGTAGCCGTCTTCATAAGCTCAGCCATATTAGTTTCGTAGATTGCATCTGCCATACGAACTGCGTCTTCCTTAGGAACACGGCGCTCCTGGCCGATAACATCAGCACGGGTTGCAAAATTGCCCTTGACGCGGTTGATTTTCTCAAGCGTGTCAGCCAGCGGATCGACAATGGGCTGCAATTCACCAAAGATCATTTGAATGGTGTACTGGTGCTCGTCTAGTGCACTACCGTACCGAGGAATCTCGATCAACTGATTCTTCTTATTGTGGGTATTCCAAATGATTGCGGTTAGGTAATAAACCTCACGTTCATAGGGAACCCACTGTGGGAACAACTCTTCGCGTTTCTCAATTAGAGCCATTCTCTGCTGTGCCTTACTGACGCCAGACTGTACCTTACTGTCAGGATCCACCATTGCTGGATCTACGCCAATCATAATAGCAAATAGACGCGCCTTCTTTACAATCGCAGTGAAGAACTCATTTACCTGCACTACAGGATGAATAAACTCCAACCGCGCATTACCATCAGGTAACACAATCATGGCACCATGTGACCAGGGCTGTCCCTGCATTTCCTCTGGATTGACCCCAGAAGCAACAGGAACGGCGAACCCTTGGAATTCCATAACGGAGGAGAGAGCAGTTAGGTCGCGGTCCAGTCGCTGATTCATTAGAACCAGTTGGTCTGAACTAGCCAGATAGATCTCATCTGACTTTCGCGAGTGAGTTACGGTGATTGGTTTAACTGTATTGCCGTCCATATCCTTGTAGGGATTAACATTCGTCCCCGCTACAGTTAGACCTGCGTCCTTGAATTCTTGCCCCTGGTGAGTCTCGTACCAGTATTGATTCTGCCACCAACACTGCCAGACAACCAGTTGGGGAGCGGATTGAGTAATACCTTGGTCTAACTGAGCGATTGCAACAAAGCAGTCGGGGTGCTGGAGATCAGTAGGATCCTCAGCAGCCGGAACTACATAGACCGTGTAAGGTGGCAGGTTACGACGAACTATGCGCCGCTTCTTGGGATCATATGCGGTAATCTGGAATGCTGTATTGAATAGACCGGTCCACTTGCATAGCTGGTCCGCCTGTAGATCGTGCTCAGCCTCAGTGTAGATCAGATTCAGTAACTTACTGGAGTCATCATCTGGCTCTGTGTCTACCTTAAGCAGACGCTGCTCAACAGGTACGGCATAAACTACGTTCTGCGAGTCGACCGCCATACGCGCGAAGGGATAGCTAGTTGGATGAATTACAATCTCCTTGATTGCATCAGCCAACATTGCCCGAATATCTTCCCACCCATAGCCAGACCACAACTGATTCCAGCGCTGGGGGGTAATGTATTCCTCAGATACGGAAGTCGCGTCCTGCATGAACTGGACACCATTGTAGTAGTCCATTCGCCGACGCATTTCCTCAGCATAGGACGAAGCGCGATATACATCGTAACCGTAACCGCTCTTTCGAGACTGTAGACCAGTGGCTTCTTTCATTAGTCAATATACTCCTCTGGTTTAGGACTGCGGCCCCGCCAGTTGCTTCGATCTATTCTTCCGTATGAGGAAACCTCAAATCGTGCTAGAACATAATGAATGGCGTCGATGGGGTGCTTCCAGAGTTGGAGTGTATCACGAGTGGGCTTATCAATAAACTGTTCTCTATCGTTCATGGACCGCGACGTTGCGAAATTCTTAAGGGCATTAACCACCCCCTGTGACGTGCTCCCATAGGGCTTAAGGTTGCGGTTAATGAGTAGTTTATCTGACATCAGTAATTGTGCAATAACATCCAATCGGTTACGCAACTTGGACATATTACCAGTATTGACGTGCATCTTAGCGCGGACGTGCATCTTATTCCAAATGATATCAATATCAGTAATCCGACTCGTGGACCGTTTCTTGTTTGCGTCACGGGGGTCGATACCTAAGTACCCGATATTACTAGAATTATACCCGCGGGAGAGTAGAGTATCACATACGGCCTCGGTGGTCATATCCTGGATTACTACCTCATCATAGATTAACCACTGTCCGGTATTTGGGTGCTTGTACATAATCACCACCTCCCCTGTACGATAACCAGGATCCCAGCCTAGAGCAAACTGGATACCAGGATAACGCAGAGGGGATAGATCCATGTTTCGTAGGTGGCGCGTCTCATCAAAGATATTACCAAACCGTTGTCCACCAGCACCTGCAACCCACTTACCCATAATCTGCATCTCCTTGAATGATTGACTCGAATTCGCCTGTCGCTGGAAGTATTCAATCTTCAGGAAGGGATTGCAAACCGAACTATCATTAATAACTGTTACACCGGGGCGGGCCAGTTTGGTATCAGGGTCCACCAGCACTTCATAGATCCAGTGGTCTTCCTCGGGCGTCCCCACGCAGGCGATATTAAGGGAATTCGCACGCTTATCAC
>Ga0100403_1002822_pt1 | contig 13378 bp, 10 predicted proteins | sample CryGeymet201501t_FD_83663 | JGI IMG/M metagenome (GOLD analysis project Ga0100403, IMG submission 83663) | Groundwater microbial communities from Crystal Geyser aquifers in Utah, USA - Crystal Geyser metaG 2015-01t | ecosystem: Environmental > Aquatic > Deep subsurface > Groundwater | place...
ACGCGAGCCCACCGAAGAGGAGCGACCAAATCCCACCGGAGAGCGTGACCGGCAGCGCGTCCGCGCATCGCAGCACGTTGCGCAGCGCCGCCGCGCGCCATCCGATCGGCCGCCCCTGCGTCGTCACGACGCGAAGCCCGAGCGCGCGCTTTCCAATCGTCCTCCCCCACGCGCCTTCGAGCAGCCCGAAGTAGATCCATTGCGACGCGAACAAGAGGACGAGCCACAGCCCGAGACCGAACCCCATCGCGCCCGACATCGCGTCCTCGACGCTCGACGCGCCGATCGCAGCCATCGCCACGATCACGAGCAAGATGAACAGCGCGAGCAGACAAACCCCGAGATCGATCAGATAAGCAAAGAACCGCCGCGCCGGCCCGGCGACGCGATGCCGAAACACGATGTGCTCGGGCGTCTCGATCGCAACGTCCGTATCCAGCGGCGCCATCGGGGGGATTTGAACAGGGAGACGGGGAGACGGGAAGGACGGAGGCACCCGATCCCAACAAAACTCCCCGTCTCCCCGTAAATCCCGTCCGCGCGTATTCGCAGTCAGCGCGTGGCGTGCTTGCACGGCGTGTCGCGCGGCGGCGGGGTGGCGGTCGCGAGCGCTTTCGCGGGGGGCGTTCGGCGCGGCGGGATCGCGAGCTTCACCGTCTGGCGCTCGACGCCGCCGGCGCGCGGGATTTTGTAGACGCGCCCTTTGACGACGATGCTGTTCGGCATCTTGTTCGCCTTCTTGATCACGTCCACCGTCGTTCGATAGCGCTGCGCCATGTGCGCGAGCGTCTCGCCCTTCGCCGCGACGTGCTCGATGAAGCGCGTCGGCGCCTTGATGAGCTTGTGCTTTAGCAAGTACGCGTACGACCGCCGTCCTAGCTCACGCGACGTCGGCGCGTAGAAGCGGATGTGAAGATGCGACGCGTGCCCCGGCACGTGGAAGACGAGCGGCCGTGTGCTCTTTCCTCCGTACTGAAAGACAGAGTCGAGCCACGCGGCGTCCTCGCCGATCGACGCCGCGTATTGTTTGACGATCTTCTGCACGCGGATGTCCATCAGGAGAAGCTCGAGATCCGTGTCGGTCACGAGCGCGCGAACGAACGCCCACGTGCGCGGCAGATCCAAGTTCTGCGCGTTGGCGGTCTGGTACCAGCGGTGATCTTTCGTGAGGTAGTAGCTGATGTCGACGTCGCGCCCGTTTTGATGCGACACGTGCGGCGGGAAGTGGCCGCCGTTCTTCGGGCTGATGTCGCCGATGAAGATCTTCGGCGTGTCGGGGAACTGCGCGTTCACTTTGCCGATGCAGTGCGTGAGCGCGTCGATCGTCTCTTTCGTTCCCCACGACGTCGATGCGTTCACGAGCTCCCACTGCGGGCCCGGAGGCATCTGGATGCCATAGAGGAGCGCGCCGTTGTGGATCGCGCCGAGCGAGATCGTCCCGAGCGACGCCGGATCGGCTTTGAGCTTCGCTTCGATCTCCGCGTCGCTGAGCGCGTCGATCGGCGTGGCGCTCGCGACGCCGCCTTCGGTGGGAGGCGCTTCGAAGCCGTCGTCGAGCGTGTCGGCGGTGGCGTCGTCGGCCTTGTCGTCGTTCGGAGGATCGACGCACGGCTCTAGCGTTGGCGCCGCCGAGGCGATTGGTGCGGCGGACGACGCGCTCGGCGCGGCGGATGCCGACGCGCTCGGCTCAGGCTTAGGCGCGGCGGCGCGCGTGCCGACGATCGGCGCGGGCCCCGCGCACGCGACCAGCATGGCGATCGCAACGAAGCACGTCGAGCGGAGGGACACGCGAGACACGGAAGCGGCCTTTTAGCGCAGGAATGCGCGGCGCGCACGGTAAGATGCCGCCGCCGTGCAGTCCGTGCAGTATGCAACGCGAATCGCCGCCTGCTTCGTCGTGCTCGCGGCGTGTGCGACGCCGACGCCGATCCCGCGCACGTCGCGCGCGGCCAGCGCGCCGTCGGTCAGCGGCGCGGCGGTGGCGGCGGCGGCGCCGGGCCGGCACGCGCGTCGTCCGCTCGGATCGGTGCCGCTGCCCCGGCCGATCGCGATCGTCGCGGGCGCGCGCGCCGCGTTCGCGATCTCGCACGTTGCGGGCGAGCGCATCGCGTGGGTGCGTCGCATCGAAGAGGCGAACGGCGCGTTCGGACCGCTCCTCGCGTTCGAGGGCGAGAACGTCGTCGGCGCCTTCGACGTAGGCGACGACACGTCGATCGCGACGTCGGACGGACGGCGCATATGCGTCGCGTATTTCCGCGGGCACGCGCACGTACCGGAGAAGCGCGGCTGCGCGGAGATCGCGCCGTCGATCGTCGCGCGCCTCGGCGATCGTCTCGCGCTCGTCGAGCTCGAGATCGCGCCGCCCGCGCCGAAGCGACGCGCGCACGTCGACGTGGGCGTGCGCTGCGCTTCGTTCGCCGGCGACTTCGACGCGAGCACGACGCGCACGGGCCTGTCGTTCGATAGGCCGCTCCTCGGGATGACGATCGTCGACGCGGCGTCGCGCGCGGGCGCGCTCGATTTGCTGTGGTACGAGCCGGCGCCGAAGAGAACGCGATCGCGGCTCGGCAGCGCGCGTCTCGGCGTCGGCACGATCGGCGCCGATGGCGCGTTCGATACGAAGAGCCGGCGCGCGCTCTACGACGCGGAGCTCGAGTACGGCGGGCTCGCTGGGCGGCGGGGCGCGCGTCTCGTCGCGCGCGACGGTGTGACCGCGCTCGTCTCGTCGGCCGCGCGCGGCGCGCTGTGCGAAGCGGTGCAAGTCGAGCCGACGCTCGGCGCGGCGGCGAGCGCGCCGGTCGCGTGCGCGATCGATCCGGCGGGGCTCGCGGCGGGGACGAGCGACGAGACGAAGCTCGCGCCGATCCTCGCGCTCGATCCGCGGCGCGCGCCGGGGTAATCGAAGAGCGACGGGCCGCTCGTCGCGTGGTCGACCGATCGCGCATGGTTCGTCGAGCCGGACGGCGCGCTGGCGTCGTACGCGCTCGGCCGCGTTCGCACCGAGGGCGCGCCGATGGCGGCGACCGCGGCGAGCGTCGCGTGGAGCGCGATCGCGCGGGACGGCGAGGGGATCGCGCTCGCCGCCGAAAAGCTGTGGCGCCTCGATCCGAGCGGCGAAGCGTCGGCGCTCTCGGAAGCGCTGATCGCGCGGCTCGACGAAGGCGGGCGCGCGGCGGTTCGCGCGCGCGGAAACGAGCGAAGGCGCGCGGCGCGCATCGGCGACGCGTGGTTCGTCGCGCACGGCGACGTCGCGCGCGTCGCGCCGGAGCCGCTCGCGGTGGCGGCGCTCGCGGGTCGCGCGCATCCCGGCGCGACGGCGCTCGTCGGCGGCGCGTCGCGCGGGACGTTCCTCGAGATCGCGGGCGGCGTCTTGCGCGTGACCGCGGTGCGGCCGAACGGAGCGATCGAGGTGCTCGAAGAAGGCGCGCCGTCGCCGATCGCCGCGCGCTTCGACGCGGTCGAGCGTCGCCGCGGCGGCGCGATCGTCGCCGGCGCTGCGGGCGGCGCGTCGAGCGCGTCGAAGCTCGTCGCGTTCTTCGTCGACGCCGACGGCCGCATGTCCGCGCCGTCGCCGACGTCGATCGCGGGCGCCGACGCGCGCTTGATCGCGCTCCCGCGCGGCGGCGCGCTCCTCACGGACGCGGCGCGCACGCGCGTCGCGTGGCTCGACGACGACGCGCGCGAGATCGCCGCCGCCGCGTGGCCGGACGAAAGCGCGCGCGCGACGTGCGCCGAAGGCGAGCCCGCGCGCGTGATGATGCCGACGCCGACGCCCGGCGCGTTCGCGCGCGTCGCGGAGCTCGTCGCGGAGGGGACGTGCGTGGTCGGCGACGCGACGTGGTCGGCGGACGGGACGCTGCGATGGTTCGGCGCGCAGGTGCGCGGCCTCGACGCGACGGCGGAAGCGGGCGTCGTGCCGGTCGCCGTGCCGCCGCCGGCGCCGCACGCGCGCCGGCGCGTCGAGGCCGCGCCGCGATCGTTCGTGGCGTCGATCATCGCGACCGTCGCGCCGCTCGTTCCCGCGTGCCCGGCCGACATGGTGTCGATCGCAGGGCGCTACTGCGTCGATCGCTACGAAGCGACGCTCGTCGACGCGGCGAGCGGCGAGCCGTTCTCTCCGGACTACCCCGCGACGCCGAGCTTCTTCGACGTCGCGCTCGCCGATTGGGCGACCGGCCGCGCGCGCTGGGGCAACGCGCACGCGCGCGCGTTCCCGCTGCCGCTCGTTCCGCGCCCGCCGACGGTCACGCCGCTCGCGCTCTCGCGTCGCGGCGCGCGCCCGAACGGCTACGTGCAGGGCGTCGTCGCCGAAGCCGCGTGCGTCGCCGCGGGAAAACGCCTGTGCACGCGCGACGAAATCCGCACTGCCTGCCGCGGCGAGGACGACACCGCGTTCCCGTACGGCCCCAATTACGTGGAAGGTGCATGCAACGTGTTCCGCGACGATCACCCCGCGGCGATCCTTCACGACAACGCGTCGCTCGGTCACCTCGACCCGCGCCTCGATCGCGTCGCCGGCGCGGACGGCCCGCTCCTTCGCCCGGCGGGCGCGACGCCGCAGTGCCGCAGCCGCTGGGGCGCGGACGCCGTCTATGATCTGGTCGGCAACCTCGACGAGTGGATCGACGATCCCAAGGGCGCGTTCGCCGGCGGCTTCTTCTCGCGCGCAACGCGCGCCGGTTGCGACGCGGTCATCACCGCGCACCCGAAGGTCTACCTCGACTACTCGACCGGCGTGCGCTGCTGCAAGGACGCGCGATGAGCTCGTACGGAGCGGTCCCGCTCAGCGCGGAATCGACGGCTTCTCCTTGGGCGGCTCGATGAACGGATCGACCTTGATCCCGTCGAGCACGCGCAGGCGCATCACCGCGAGGCGCGTCGACAGAACGTCCTCGTCGCGCGGCGTCGGCACTTCGCTGCGGAAGTGGAAGAACAAACACTTCCGCAAGAAGCCGCCGAACGCGATCACGTGACCGACGAGCGGTTTGCTCGGCGTCGGCGGCGGCTCGATCGCCGTCCACACGCGCGTGTCGTACGCCTCCGGACCGGTCACGACTTGATCCTCGACGGTGCGCAGCTCCGCGCGCGGCACGAGACCTTTCTCGCGCGCCTTCTCTTCGCACTTCTGCCGGTTCACCAAATCCGGATCGGTGAACGACAGCACGGTGAGCGTCGAGCTCGTCGCCGCGTGCGTCGCGACGAGCTCGACGTGTTTGTGATCGTCGATGCGCCACGCGCGCCCGTCCGGCAGCGGCAACGTCAGCCCGAAGCGCTTCGAATGAAAGTGGAGGAGCTTCTTCTCCTCGGGAAAGCTCGCCGCCTGCGACGACACCGGCGCCGCGCTCGCCGACGCCGCCATCGGCAGCGGCGCCTGCGCCGGCGGCGATCCGCACGCGCACAAGAACGTCGCGACGAGAAGAAATCTCACAGGGAGACGGGGAGACGGGGAGGAGGATTTGACGGGAGCCATGGAGACGAGCGGTTGAAAAACAAAACCTCCCCGTCTCCCCGCCTCCCTGTTCAAACCAATCACATTCTCTTCGTTGCTCAGACTTTGGTGAGCCATTCGACGTGGGACGTGTCCGTCCCTTTGACCACGTCGAAGAAGCGCGCTTGGACGCGTTTCGTGATCGGCCCGACCGTGCCTTCGCCGATCGCGCGGTTGTCGATCTCGCGCACCGGCGTGATCTCCGCCGCGGTGCCCGTGAAGAACACCTCGTCCGCGAGCCACAGCTGATCGCGCGTGATCCGCGTCTCGACCACGCTTAGCCCCTCTTCGCGCGCGAGCGTGATGACCGTGTCGCGCGTGATGCCTTCGACGATCGAGCTCGACAGATCCGGCGTGTAGATCACGCCCTTCTTGATGACGAAGATGTTCTCGCCCGAGCCTTCGCTGACGTAGCCCTGCGTATCGAGGAGGATCGCTTCGTCGTAGCCCGCGAGCTTCGCCTCGCGCTTCGCGAGGACGCTGTTCGTGTACTGCCCCATCATCTTCGCCTTCGCGAGGCTCACGGTGATGTGGTGGCGCTGGAACGAGCTCACCTTGCAGCGGATGCCGTTCTTCAGCGCTTCGTCGCCGAGGTACGCTCCCCACTTCCACGCGATGACGGTGGTGCGCACTGGGTTGTTCGGCGCGTAGACGCCCATCGCGCCGTCGCCGAGGTAGACCATCGGCCGCAAGTAGCCTTCGGCCATGCCGTTCGCGCGAAGCGTCTCCACGCACGCGGTCATCACCTGCTCGCGCGTGAACTTCGACGGCATCATGATGAGCTTGCAGCTGTCGAAGAGACGGTCGACGTGCTCCTTCAAACGGAAGACGTACGACCCGCCGTCGGCGCGCTTGTACGCGCGGATGCCTTCGAAGGCGCCGAGCCCGTAGTGCAGCGAGTGCGTGAGGATGTGGACCTTCGCGTCGTCCCAATCGACGAGCTCGCCGTCCATCCAGATCTTCTTCAGCTTCTCGACCATCGGTACCTCACGCAATGAGGGTGGGATTCGACGCGCGGAATCTAGCGGTGGCACGCGCCCGGTGCCAGGGACAAAGCGCGTGCGTGTGTAGACGCTCGACCGGTGCAGGTGCCCCGCTTCGGCGAAACCGCATGACGCACGCCGTCGTTTCGCGCTCGTTTCGCGCGTGCGGTTGCCACCGCGCGCGGTCGTGCGCATCTTTGGCCTCGCATGTGCCCGCATTGCCGCCAGGACGCGCTGCTCGTCTACCGCTGCGTCGTGCCGTATTGCACCGCGTGCGGCAAAGTTCGCATCCCGCTGACGAGCCGCTCGGTGAACCTCGCGGGCAAGCCGGCGTCGGTCGGCGGGACCGTGTCGTACGTCTTCGGTTGGATCGTCCTCGGCAGCGGGCTCGGCCTCGCGCTGTTGCTCGGCGCGCTCTTCAGCTTGATCACGCCGACGGCAGGGCTCGCGGTCGGGGGCGCGCTCGGGATCGTGTTTTTGACGCTCGGCCTCGTCTTGGTGCTCGGTGGGCGAAAGCTCCAGAAGAGCGGCGCGGCGGATCAGCGGGACGTGCAGACCGCGGCGGTGTTCGCGCTCGCGGGGCATCGCGGGGGCGTGCTGACCGCGCTCGACGTCGCGCAGGCAGCGGGCATGAAAGAAGAGGAAGCGGACGCGCTCCTCACGAACCTCGCGAAGACGCAGCCCGACAAGTGCACGCTCGAAGTCGACGAGCACGGCGCGATCTTCTACCGCTTCCAGAACGCGCCGTGGGACGCCGATCCGCGCTTCCGCGTCGGGACGAACGCGCGCGTCGCGCCCGCCGTCGTCGACGCGGAGATCATCGACGACATCGAGCACGCGGTGCGAAGCTCGCGCTCGGCGCGCTGATTCAGCTCGCGGCGGCGCTCCTTCAGTGCGCGCCGCAGCTGGCCGAGCTGCATTGCGGCGGCCAGTGCTTGTCGCACTCCGAGCCTTGGCAGCGGCAGCCGATGTCCGCCGGCATTCCCCACTCGTAGTGCCACATCTCGTAGTCGAGACGCTTCGCGCCCGCTTTGCTCATCGCGTCGTCGAGCATCTTCGACGCGGCGTGCACGTCGATCGCCTTCGACGTGTGCGGCGGTCCGTAGCCGTTGTTGTCCGCGGCGCACGACGTCGCCCACTTCTGCTCGTGATCGATCACGACGACGTCGCACGCGTTGCCCGACGTGTGAAAATCCGCGCCCGGCCACGCGAGCCCCGCCTTCGGCGGGCTCACCCAAATCTCCGCGAGGTGCGCCTGGTGCTTCTCGGCGTCGGTCGTCGGCGGGTTGTTCTTCAGCTTGTCGCGCACGTGATGGCCCCAGAGGACGAGGCCGCACTCCGTCTCCACTTCTTCGACGATGCTTCGGTAGCAGTCTTTGACGAGCACTTTGTAGCCGCGCCACGACGGATCCTTGTCGATCACGTCGTCGAGCTTCGCGAGGCCGTCGAGGACGAGCTGCGTCGCGTGCTGCGCGCCCGAGACGCTCACGTGCTTCATCGACCTCGGGATCGTCTTGAGCGCGGGCGATCCCGGCGGGAGCATGCCCGGCCCTTCGGTCATCACGCGCGTGCACGTCGACTTCATGTCGTTCGAGTGCTTGGTGCACGTCTTTTCGCAGTACGACTTGCACGAGTCGATCGAGTCACAGAACTTCGTGAGCATGAGGTTCGTGTCGTCGCACCGGATCCATCCGGTGCGTCCGTTTGCTTCGACTTTGCAGAACGCGCCGCTCGTGCCGATCGTGCCGCTCGCGGCGAGCACCTTCACGTTCGTCGCCGCCGCGAGAGACCTGTGATGCTCGCTGACCGGCGCCGCGTCGCGCGACGGCTGCTGCCGGAGCTCGAGCGCCGTGACGAGGCGCGCCTCGAAGGGAAAGCTCGTCGGCGACGCTTCGACCTCGCGCTCCGGCGTCGTCTGCGCGAGCAGCGCGGCGCCTCCGAGCGTGGCGAACGTGAACGTGAGCTTTGCGAAGCGTGCGCGAGAAATCATCTTGGCCTCCCGCGCGAGGCGATTGCAGCGTGCATGCCGCGCGCGCAGGCTCGCGCAATCGCGCACATGGCCGAACGCGCGGCGCGAAACGCGGACCGCGAGGCGTTGCATGCAACGCCGAAGCGTTGCAGCGGAAACCGCGCCGCGCAGAGCGTATGATTCGGACGTGCCCACGGATTCGGAGAACGACCCCTTCGGGCTTGCCGGCACGCTGCTCGAGCGGAAATACCGCGTCGATCGCAAGGTGGCCGAAGGCGGCTTCGGCGTCGTGTACGCGGGGCATCACCTCGCGCTCGACGTGCCGATCGCGATCAAGGTGCTGAAGCGTCCGCCCGGGATCGAGGACGACGCGTACTGGGACGCCGTCACGCAGTTCCAAGACGAAGCGCGCACGGTGGCGAAGCTGCGGCATCCGGCGGTCGTCACGGTGCTCGACTCGGGCATCACGGAGATCGGCGGCGCGTCGGTGCCGTGGATGGTGATGGAGTGGCTCGAGGGCGAGACGCTGCGCGAGCACCTCGCGGCGCGGCGCGGGCTCGGCGGGCGATCGCGCGACGAGGCGCTCGCGCTCTTTCGGCCGGTGCTCGACGCGCTCGCGAGCGCGCACGAGATCGGCGTCGCGCACCGCGATCTCAAGGGCAGCAACATCCTGCTCTTGAAGAGCCGCACCGGTGCGCGGCCGCGCGTGCTCGACTTCGGGATCGCGAAGCTGATGGCGCGCGACGAAAAAGCGGGCGACGCGACGGCGACGCACGCGCAGAAGCGCGCGTTCTCGATGACGTGCGCGGCGCCCGAGCAGCTCGCAGGGACGCGCACCGGGCCATGGACGGACGTGTACGCGGCGGCGCTCCTCCTCGTCGAGCTCTTGACCGACGAGCCGGCGTACCCGAAGGACGACGAGGCGTGCTACCGCGCGGCGTTCGACGCGAAGCGGCCGACGCCGGCGACGCACGGCAAGGACGTGGGATCGTGGGAGCCGATCTTGTCGCGCGCGCTCGCGGTGCGCGCGTCGGAGCGCTACCAAGACGCGGGGCAATTCCTGACGGCGCTCGAAGAGGCGCTCCATGGACGCGCGGTCGCGAGCGGGCGCGCTCCGCGAAGCGGCGTCCCCACGGTGCGCGAAGGCGCGAAGCGCGCGCAGGCCGCGCTCGAGCCGCCGACGGAGTCGCCGGTCTCGGCGACGCGCTTCGACCGCCCCGCGCCGAAGAGCGGGCCGACCGCGTGGATCCTCGGCGCGGCGATCGTCGCGGTCGGCGCGGTCGGCGTGTACCTGCTTCGCGCGCGCGCGCCCGGGCACTCCGCGACGGCGCCGAGCGCGTCGGCGTCCGCGCCGGTGAAGGCGTGCGAGAGCAACGCCGCGTGCACGCGCGCCGCAGGCGAGCCCGCGGTTTGCCGCCCGAGCGGCTGCGTCAAGCTCGCGTCGGAGGACTGCCGCGCGCTCGTCGACGCGCGCGCGATCGAGCGCGACGATCTCGTCCTCGTCGGTACGCTCTTTCCGATCGGCGACGGCGAGTACGCGCGGACGAACGAGAACGCCGTCGAGCTCGCGCGCCGGGACTTCGCGCAGATCACCGCGGGGCTCCAATCGGGCGGGCACGCGCGGCCGATCGGCGTCCTGGCGTGCGACGACTCCGCGAATCCGGCGCGCGCGGCCGCGCACCTCGCCGATCACGTCGGCGTCCCCGCGATCATCGGCTTCAAGGGCGGCGCCGAGGCGATCGAGCTCACGACCTCGCTCCTCGTTCCGCGCGGCGTCCTCTCGCTCGTGTCGCTCACGACCAATCCGCTCGTGACGCAGGTGCCGCATCCGGCGGGCGGGCCGCGCCTCGTGTGGCGCACGACGTACAACGGCGCGGACGTCGCGGCGGCGATGAGCGCGTTCGTCGCCGGCGGGATCGAGCCGGACGTCCGCAAGACGATCGGCGCGAAGGCGATGCGCGTCGCGCTCGTCCGCCCGTCGAACGCGGTCGGCGCGGCGTTCTCGAGCGCCGTCTTCCGCACCCTGCGCTTCAACGCAAAGACCGCGCTCGAGAACGGCTACGACTTTCGCGAGATGACGTACGCGTTCGAGGCCGACGCGAAGAGCAAGGAGCTCGCGACGCTCGTGGACGACGTGCTCGCGTTCGCGCCGCACGTCGTGCTTCATCTGGGCGGTACGCCGGCGTTCTTCGACGGCTTCCTCGCGCCGGTCGAAGCGCGCTGGCCGGCGGGGACGATGCGCGCGCGCTTCGTCGCGTCCGTTCTGCTCGCGCCGGACTACTTGAAGATCATCGGCGACAGCGTCGACAGGCGCCGGCGTCACTTCGGCATCACGCCGCTCTCGACGACGAGCGCGAACGCGCGCTTCGTCATGCACTACAACGAGACCTTCGTGCCGAAGATCACCCGCACGAACTCGCCGAACTCGTCGTACGACGCGTTCTACTTGCTCGCGTACGCGACGATGACGCTCGCGCCGGACGAGCCGGTGACGGGCGCTTCGCTCGCGCGCGGCTTCGCGCGGCTCGTGCCGCCCGGCAAGAGCGTCGAGGCGGGCATCGACGGCATCCTCGCCGCGTACTCGGCGCTGCGCGACGGCAACGTCGATTTCGAGGGAGCCACCGGTAAGCTGGATTTCGATCTCGCGACGGGCGAGTCGTCGTTCGATCAAGCGATCGTGTGCGCCGCGATCGACGGCAACGGCGTCGCCTTCGACGGAATCGACTCGGGCCTCGTCTACTCCTCGGAGCGCAAGCGCCTCGAAGGGACGATGAAGTGCCCGTGATCAGATTTCGGTCGGCCCGGCCCCGCGCGGACAACCGCTCGGGCAGTTCGGGCCGACGAACGTCTCGAAGAAGACGAAGTACTGTCCGGGCGGCACCCTCAGGCAGCCGTCGCAGTAACCGGGCGGGAAGCCGATGTGCCGCGCCTTCGGATCGTGGAGCGCCGGCGAGTCCGGACAGTACGCGCCGATGCCGCCGAGGACGCCGTTGCCGTTGCCGGTCATGTAACGCACGAGCGGTCCGCACCCGAGCTTCTTCGCCTGGTCCTTCAGCGGACCGTCGTACGGAAATGGTTGCGCACTACACTTAGCTTCGTAGACCGGCACGTAGACGCGGCCCGCGCGCTTCGGAAGGCACGCATCCGAGAAATCGGCCGGCAGCGTCTTGAATTGCTTGTGCACGTGCGCGGGGCAGCTGAATCCGACCCACGACGTCTCTCCTTCGCGGATGCCGCCGAGGTGATGAAACGGCGGCTCGCATCCGAGCTTCTGCATCTTCGCGAGCTCGTACTCGGCGGGCAGCGGACCCGAATACGCGCTCACCTTGCACGGCCAGCCTTTGCACTCGCTCGCGATCGGCGGCGGCGCGGGAACCGGCTTCACGTCGTCGATCTTGTCGTTGATCGGCGGGCGATTCGGCGGGGCCGACGAGCTCGAACCTGCGATGGCAACCAACGCCAAGACCGTGAGCGTCGCGACGCGAGCCTTCATCGGAAGACGACTAGCATCGCGTCGCTCGCGTTCAACCGTTACTCGCGCCATGGAAGCCTCCCGTTCGTCGAATTGAATAAGGCGACGGGGACGTCCGTCGTCATCGCGAAGTCGGTCGCCATCTGCCTCACCTCCGGCGCGTACGCTTCGCCGGTGAGGTGTACGACCGCGCCGTGCGCGGCCGTGGAGTGCGCGGCGAGCGCGATGAGCGATCGCGTCGCGGCGCGTCGCACGGCCTCGCTCGCGTCGGTGGCTGCGGCGGTGACGAGGCACTCGACGCGCTCGGCGTCGTCTTCGTGGCGCCACTGCATCGCCCACGCGGCGCTCTCGCGCACCGCCGTCGACGGATCGAACACGAGCGGACGGCACATCGCCGCCGCCGCGCCCGCCTGCGACTGGAAGCGCCACGCGGCCACCGCCGCGCGTCGCACGTCCCACGCCGCGTCGCGCGTCGCGCGATCGATCTGCTTCACGCACGTCGTGCAGCCGGCGTTGCCCGCGGCCTCCAGCCGCAGCACGCGATCGTCGTCGGCGGCGAGCGCCGCTTCGAGGCGGCGATCGACGCGCAGCGCGAGCTCCGCGTCGGCGTCGCGCGCGAGGTGTCCGAGCGTCCCGAGCGCGAGCCACGCGCTCGTCTTGCGCGCTTGGTCGTCCGCGCCGAGCGCGCGCTCGGCGATCGCGACGAGCCCGCGCGACACGATCGCGCCCGTCGACAGCGCGCGGAGGATCGCCGTCTCGCACGCCGCCGGCGCGCCCGACGCGATCGCTTCGATCGCCGCGGCGGGCGCGCGATCGTTCGACGCGATGCCCGAGACGATCGCGGCGTACCCCGCGCCGCAGCTCGGCGTCGTGCGCAGAATCGGCTCGACGTCGGCGAGGCACCCGAGCTGCGCGAGATCGCCGCCGAGCGTCGTCGCGTCCAGCGACTCGTCGGCCGCGAGCTCGACGCGCGCGATCGTCGCGATCGTGCGGTCGCGCGCTTCGGCGCACGTCGTGACCCGCGGCGCGCTCGGCGCCGGCTTCGGGATCACGCGGGCGCCCGCCGCGGCCGCTGCGTCGGTCCAAGCGTTCGCGCGCGTCACCTCGGAGCGATCGAACGCGGCGCGACCCGCGCCGACGACCGCGGCGATCGCGAGGCCCGCGCACGCGAGGCGCGCGCCGCTCACGAGCACGTCCGCTTCAAGAAGCGAAGCGCCTCGTCGCAAACGTCCGGCAGCTTCGCCGGCCCTCCGTCCTGGCACATCATCGACTCGAAGCGCGCGCGCGTCGCGTTCGTCTCGGCGCGCACCTGCGCGGCGTTCGCGCCCGCCGACGCGACGCACTTGTTCGCGGTCGCGACGTAGTCGTCGCACGCCTTGACGCCGAACGGCCTCGACGCGTCGTGCGCGCACGCGGGCGCCGCGGGCGGCGGAGGCTTCGGCGCCGCGCTCGCGGAGGCCGACGCG
>Ga0100403_1002826_pt1 | contig 13367 bp, 13 predicted proteins | sample CryGeymet201501t_FD_83663 | JGI IMG/M metagenome (GOLD analysis project Ga0100403, IMG submission 83663) | Groundwater microbial communities from Crystal Geyser aquifers in Utah, USA - Crystal Geyser metaG 2015-01t | ecosystem: Environmental > Aquatic > Deep subsurface > Groundwater | place...
CTTCCCCATCTATAAAGCAGTCGACACCTGTTCAGGAGAATTTGATGCTAAGACCCCGTACTTTTATTCAACATACGGTGAAGTCAATGAGGCCCAATCCTTATCTTCCAATGGGCGGTCGATCGCAATCATGGGTTCTGGCCCTAATCGAATTGGACAAGGGATTGAGTTTGATTACTCATGCGTTAAGGCCTGTCAGCATTTAAGAACCAAGAATATTCAGGCCATCATGATCAACTCAAATCCAGAAACAGTTTCAACAGATTATGATTCATCAGACAGACTCTACCTCTCGCCTCTTTATTCTGAGGATCTTTACGATATTTTTCTCAATGAGAATCCAGAAGGCATCATTGCTTGTTTTTCTGGGCAAACAGGAATCAAGATTAGAGAGCATATTGAAAAAAGTTTTAGAAAGAATTTTAAAACTTTTAATTTCCTAGGTTCAACAATGGAAACTTTAGACCTAACCGAAGATCGCAAACTCTTTGCTGATGTTATTAAGAAAGTAGATCTTGCTCAGACCAGATCGATGGAAGTTCGTGGCCACAAAAATATGGTCACGGCGATGACAGAAATTGGAATGCCGGTCATTATACGTCCTAGTTACGTGATTGGCGGAGAAAGCATGTATATCTTCCACTCACACGAAGATATGAATGAGCTTCCAACAACATTAAAAGAGCAACTTCAAACATCAACAGTGACATTTCAAGTGGAGAACTATCTTGAGAATGCGCTTGAGTACGATGTAGATTTAGTAAGAGATCAAAAAGGTCATTGTGTTTTCACTGTTTGCGAACATATTGAATACGCCGGAGTCCACTCTGGCGATTCAGGAATGATCACGCCTCCTGTGGTCCTCACTAAAAAGCTTTATCACAAAATGAAAGAGATCTCGATAAAGATGGCCGAGTTGTTAAATGTCATTGGCCCTATCAATTTTCAATTCGCGGTAAAAGAGGGAGAGATTTACTGTATTGAGGCCAATCCTCGTGGTTCTCGAACATTGCCTTTCCTTTCAAAAGCCTATGATATTTCTCTTCCAAGTTTGGCGACAGATGCCATGATGGGTGAAGAAATACAAAATTGGGATCGTGAAACATCTCCTTACTTTGCTGTAAAACAATCAACCTTCCCTTTTGATCGCTTTCTCCAAGACAATATCATCTTAGGTCCAAAGATGAGATCAACCGGTGAAACGATGGGAATTGATCGCGATAAAGAAAAAGCCGTTCTCAAATCATATCTTGGAAATTATCCGAATCTCATGAAGCCAGGTCGAGTAATGATCTCTTTGGCCGATAGAAATAAAGAAGTACTTCTTCCCTATCTCAAGGCGATGCACTCAATGGGCATTAGCTTTATAGGAACTTCTGGCACTTGTGACTTCATTCAAAAACAGGGATTAAATTGTCAGCTCGTTGCTAAGATTGGTGAAGAAGGAACAACTATCGTTGAAGCCTTAAAAGACCCTAAAATGCTCATGGTGTTCAACACTCCGATGAACAAGGGTGATTCCAAATCTGATGGCGAAGTGATTCGAAACATGGCGATCCTCTACGGTGTTCCTTGCTTCACACGCAAAGAAAACATTCGAGCAGTGATGGAGGCCTTAATCGGAACTCATAATAGCCCAAGTCAGAAGCTATCGCCTCTCGCTCTTCAGGAGATGAAGTTATGAGTAAGGCCAACAATGTCATTGTCGCTCTCGATAATATGACAAAAGAACAGGCGCTTGCGTTTTCATCTTTGACAGAAAATTCGATTCCCACTGTTAAAATTGGACTCGAACTCTTTAATCATTACGGACCTGTAGTCATTAAAGAAATATCGGCATTATCAAAAAAAGAAATCTTTCTTGATCTCAAACTTCATGACATTCCCAATACAGTGGAAAAGGCGATTCTGGGACTTGATGGACTGCCGATTAAATTTTTAACGGTACACTTAAGTGGTGGTTATGAAATGCTCATACGTGCAAAAGCGGCATTGGAAAAGATCAACCCTCATGCAACTCTCCTGGGAGTCAGTATTCTCACTTCACTTGGAGTTGAAGATATAAAAGAAATGAGTGGCCAAGATTTCAATTCGGCCTTTCAGCGTTTACTCAATTTGGCCAAACGTGCTGGTGTCACAGGACTCGTTTCTTCCGCTCAAGAACTCCCCTTCATTGCTGATTGGGAGAAAACTCAAAAGTATAAATTGACTAAAGTTTGTCCAGGTATTCGTTTCTCTGATGAATCAGCTGACGATCAAAAAAGAGTCCTCACGCCACAAGAGGCCTTTAAAGCTGGGGCCAATTATTTAGTCATGGGTAGGTCCCTAACTAAAGCAAAAAATTTGGCGGAGAGGATAGCGAGTCTCTAACTGACTTTTGTTTTTTTTATAATTTTTTGACGAGTCTCATTCAGCATATCTTGAAGGAGTTCAAAGTTAGGCAAAAGTTCCTGATTTAATTTTTCTTGTATAAGCTTCATCAAAAGCATCAGTCGCTCTTCAGGACTATCTCCGGCTTGAATTAAGTGCTGTTCAATTTCCCTTTGGAGGTCAAGAAGTTCTGGATTTCTATCAAGAAAATCCACCAATTCTTTAAAGGCCTTGGCCAATTTGATACCTTGGTCCATACTTAATTATGCCCTCATACGCCCAAATCACCTAATTTGGGCCTGATTTGAGGCCCAAACGTGTAACCTCTCCCTATCACTAGCAATATTCTTGCCACTTATGATAAATAACATCCCATGAGCGAGAACCTTGAAAATACAAAGCAAATGGCCAGATTTGGAGGCGTAGAACGCCTTTATGGACAGGGCGTACTAGGTCTTCTCCAATCTAAGAAAGTCATGGTTATTGGCATAGGCGGAGTTGGTTCATGGGCCGCAGAAGCTCTGGCCAGAACGGGAATTGGTGAAATCCAATTGGTAGATATGGATGAAATTTGTATCACCAATACCAATCGTCAATCACACACGACTGTTGAATCAATCGGTAAAAGTAAAGTAGAGATCATGAAGCAAAGGCTTCAATTAATTTCACCAGAAATCAAAGTCGAAGCTATTTCAGAATTCTTTACCTCAGATAACGTTGATCACATTTTTTCGTATAATCCAGATATTATTATCGATGCCTTTGATTCACTTCAATACAAATGTCTTCTCTACAAAGAATGTAAATTGCGAAATATTCCGCTCATCGTTTCAGGCGGAAGCGCGGGAAAAATAGATCCTTCTCAAATTCAAATTACTGATATGGCCTTTACTATTAATGATATGTTGTTAAAGCGTATGAGAAAAAGATTGAGAGATACAGATGATTTTCCACCTGAAGGCGTAGCTTCTGGAACTTTGGCCATTTCTTCTAAAGAGCGAGCACATTATGTCGACTGCGATGGCAGCGTCACTTATGAAAAGCAAGGTGGCACAGGAATGAGACTGGACTGTTATCAAGGTCTTGGTTCGGCGACTTATGTCACAGGAGCCTACGGTTTTGCAGCAGCTTCAGCAGTAATTAAAATTCTCGCCGCTGATAAAATTGCAAACCTATGAAGTGGGTCGATATCCATCGCCACTCAGTAAACTTACAAAACGATGACGTCATCTCAGTCCTCAATCTCGACAAAGACTTTAAAAAAGCAAATGATCACTATTTTACGGTAGGTATTCACCCTTGGTGGATCAAAGAAGTCGACTGCGATGATGCTCTCGAAGCGATGATTAAATTGTCACAAGATAAAAACTTCATTTGCTTTGGTGAAATGGGAATTGATCGCGCCATTGAGCTCTCATATGAGATTCAAATTAGCATATTTGAAAAGCAACTCGAATTAGCACGGGAGTATTCACCTCATTATATCATCGTCCATTGTGTTCGAGCTTTTAATGAGATTTTAGGTGCAGTTAAAAGAACAAAGTACAAAGGCACTCTTATCTTTCATGACTACAATGCCAGTGAGGAAATTACCAAAGAACTCCTTTCTCATGGACACTTACTGTCCTACGGACGCCATTTGTTTAATGATTCAACTAAGGCCTATAAGCAATTCAAAGATATTCCTTTGCAGAACATTTTGCTTGAATGTGATGATTGGGAAGAAAAGACGATACAAGATATTTATCAAAAGGCCAGTGAGGTCAAAGGAATTGAGATAGATGTGTTGAAAATGTCCCTTTATAAACAATTCAAAAAAATACTACTTACAAGATAGAATTAGCATCTTTGAAGATTCAATGACTAATTGAACATTTTGTTTATTTTTAATACTTGAGCTTAAGCATTTCTCTAAATCATCTTTAGCAAAATAAGCAGCAGCATGGCCTTTCAGAGAGACTCTATACATCTTCTCCTGTGGTTGCCAGTTCATCGACTTTACTTTTGTGTTGAGATCATACTGAGACTGAGCAAATAAATTACTTGTCCAGAGGATGATCAGCAAAACCATTCGACGCATTTTTTAATCCTTTATACATTCTCATAGTCATTGTTGCGCTATGATCTTTTTCAAAATCAGTCATTTCAAGATCATCATCTACACTGTAGGGCTTTGAATTAGTAAAGGCCAAGGCAACTCGTTCATAGCCCATAGAATTGCTAGGAAAAGGAAATTCCGTTCGCTCGAGTTTCGCTGTTTTTTGCTTTGCTAAATTGGTTGCCCACTTTTCCGCAGGAATCGGTTGAGACGAGACAGAGGGATCAATCACATAGCGACCAATTTTACCATCAGCTTGTTTTACTAAGACAACTGGAGCGACGTGAAAATTCCAAGAAATTTTGGCATCAGGAGCTTGGTATTCAAGATTACCCTTTACCCAGGCTTTTTCAGTATAGATTCCTTTTTCCTCAAATTTTTTTGCCATCAGGTGAGCGCGAGCATAACAGCCATCATTTCCATAATTCCATGCAATTTCTTCCATTGCTCTGGCCTCATCAAAAAGCTTTTTAGCCTCTTCGATTGAGATTGCTTTATCGCTAGTATCGTTTTGAGTCGCTTTATTTTTCAAGGAATATTTATAAGCATCAATGTCATAAATGACACCATCTTGTCGGCATGAATAATTAGGGGTAATCCCATTTTTAATATAACCAGATGTTAGCTGGTTATTCAAAATTCCAATATATTGAACGAGCTCAGCATTTTTAACTTTATTTTGATAATTTTGATGAGCAACTTTCAATTCCGCTAAAGCACTTGGATCGCACAGGCTTAAGGCAGGTCCAGCGACTTGTTGTCCATACCCACTCATATTTGAATAAAAATAATCTGAAGATTTGCTAAGGTTACTTGGTAATAATTCACTTGGGCTAAACAAGGGTGGCAATTTTTTATCAAAATGAGTCCCTCTATTATGAAGAATTTCACCCTTACTATTTTTAATATTTTTGATGCCCGTCTCATCAACAAAATTACCATTTTCAATTTTCAATAATTGCGAATAATCTTGTCCAGGATTTTGACCTGTAACCAAATAGCTTTTTTCTTTTGAAAAAAAACCTTTGCTGCATTCAGAAAGACCACAACCCAAAGTGGCCATTTCAATCTTTTCTCTGTCGACAACGGCCTTCGACTTGGGAACTTCATTCACCTTACGACAAGTTAAAGTTGATCCATTTTCAAGTTCAACAATTTTGGGATCTGAAGCAAGCTTGCGAAGAACTTCTTCTCTTTCTCTTCGTGTCTCTTCCAATAGACTTACTGAGAAACTCGCAAAGCCTGTTGAGAAAGATTTTGAATATGATGGAATGGCATTTAACTTTGCCAATCGATCTGGATTTAACGCGAGCTCAACATTATCTAATATTCGATAGCGATCTGGAAGATGTGATTCTTTACTAAAACCTTTGGCCACACCTTGGTAATAAATTTTTCCTTCGTCTTGAATAGAAGTTACTTCAAAAGTTGAAACTTCACTCCCTTCGATATTTCCAAATGCCACGATTCCGTTTTGTGATTGGTAGACGACTATTTTTTTTGCGGGATTCTTATCATCACGGCAAAGAACTGATTGAGGTGAACTTTCATAGAAACAATTTTTGAGAACTAAACCACTTCCAAGAGTTACCTGTGGAGTTGCCCAGGCAAATGATGAGAATGATAAAAATGTTAAAAAAGAGATAATTTTAATCATCAGCTATTTTATCGGATGTTCTGATAATAAAGATAATAAAAAAAGCCCGCTTAGCGGGCTTTTCTAAAGTAAAGTTAAGATATTTAAATTACTTTAATTTAAAAACTAAACGATCCTTAGTTAAGAACGTTTTGTAATCGATTTCATAGGCAGAACCTTGAATCGTTGTACCGCGAGCTTCGATTTTTGTAGAAGTCTCACGCTTTTGGAAAAGAGTAACTTCAAAGACTTCTTTTTCGTCAGCTGCGAGTGTACGCGCTTTATCGAAATCAAGAATAATTCTTTTTGTTGTTACATCATATGTTTCACCGTAACGAACGCAGTATCTTTCTGTTTCGAAGTATCCACCACGATTGATTGTTGTACAGTGAGTATTTCCACGACGGTCTGTATGACAAACAGTTTCTGGAAATCCAGGTCTCCATACTTGGCGATAATCCCATTCCATACAAACATTAACTGTTTCTTTAAAGCTTAAGAGCATATCGATCTTATCAGGAGTATTTCTTCCTCTTACGATTTGGAAAGTTTCAATGGCAGATGATCCTCTTGATTGAGAAATCTCACCAAGATTTAATGTGTCTGATTCTAAATTGAAAACACGTGCTGCTTGAGCTGAAAATGCACTCATAGTGAGAGCTAATGCTAATAACCATTTCATAATAAACCCCTCTATTAGAAAAAAATTGTCTTTTGCTTAATAGATCAAAATTATCGGGTTAGATCAACAGAATGAGAACAATGATGCGATCTGTTAATAAATTTTACGGCCCGTTGTAAGCTTTTCAGGGCCAAAATGGCCCTAAAGTTCCCAGTAAGCTTCTTCCAACGCATCTTCTCTTTCTGGAAGTCCTCGTACTAGACGTGGCGAGTGTTGAGATAAGACTTCAAAACTCACTCTATTACAGTATTTACTGATTTGGTGAATGGAAGAATAACTGAGGAATTTCCCCTTATGCTTTGGAGAATTAGGAACTTTCAATGAATGGAAAAAATTAGAAACCATATCATGCATCAAAGCTGCAAGGGCAGCATCACCTGCACCATTGGTATTCTCTATGATGGATGGCCCACCAAGATAGGGATTAATATGAGTATAAATTTTGATTGGTTTTTGACAGTCACGTTTTCTCATTGGTCTCGAATACTCAAATTTATTGTATTCAGAAATAGATTTACTCATGATCGGATCGTCAGTCATACGAGCAAACTCTTCATCAACCCATGCTCCAATATAGAGCCCTTTAGGTCCGACAGTCAGTAGAACAAGATCTGTCGAGTTAAGAGCTTCTTCAACTGCGAGCAGTGGATCTTTTTCTCCAAATAAAGCTTCAGCTTCACTTTCGTTCATCGCCACAACACTGACGTATTGAGGTACAATCGACTTTAACCATTCTCTTTTTTCAGCAACGAGACCTTTCGTTCCCATGGCAAAAATAACAGGAATGTCATGTTTTTTGGCAAGCTCTAAGGATTTCATAGCCGCTTGATAGATGGGAGTATCAGTTCCTCTGAAAACGTAATTGGAAACGAGAAGCACACCTGCATCTTTAATTATGGCTTCATCAATAGCTTCAGCAGGAAGTTCGTTCATGATCCCTTTGGCAATAGCAAAAGTTCTCTCTCCATCTGGAGTTATTAAACAAAGTGCTCTTCCCATCGGACCAGCACACGGATGCAATTGACTAAAATCCACCAAAGAGTGCGTGGTTGTAATATATTTAAAAGCTTCATCTCCGACACGAATGGGATCAGAAATAGTACCAAGTGCAACGGCCCTTGTGTCAGCAAGCACAGCAAAATTATGAAGTGTATTACCGATGCTCCCACCTGCGAAAATTCCGCGAAGCCTCTTTTCCCGCTTAATTTGCTCAAGCATACTTTCCATTTTTCCATCTTCTAGAATAACGGAATCCCCTTTCGTGAGATTAAACTCTTCTAGGAATTGATTATCAATTGATGCTTCTAAATCAACAATCAGCTGATCCATACCGACGACATAGATACCATCGATCCCTTTTAAGGAAGCCGAGAAGTTAAAATGCTGTCTTTCATTAGAATCGACAGGAAAATAATGCTTACTTTTTCGCTTTCCAGGAAATCTCATAAAACTCTCTTTTTAGGATAGAAACTGCTCGTACCACAAAACTTTGCCTACGGCCATGTCTACAGTATAATGGTTTCAATGAGACTAATTGTCCTGTTCTTATTTATCCTGCCATTACAAGCTTTTGCGGCCCGAGAAGCGGTCGTTATTGCTAAGAGGGCCATGGTCTACTCGGACATCAATCTCACATCGGCCATCGGTTTTCTTCGCCAAGGCAAAAAGATAGCTGTTGGAGAGGTTAAAAGAAATCGTGGCGAGGTCGTCCCTATCGTTGTCAATAACCGCATTGCCTATCTCAGAGTTAAAGATCTTTCTATCGAGGGAGATGCGCTTCAAGAATATCAAGGCGCGAGAATTACCGAACATGAATTCGATGTAGAAAAAGAGAAGCAGCAATTCGATGCCTTTAACGAGAATAATTTTGTTCATTTTCATTATGGAATTGTCGCTCCACAAGAAACTTCATTAACAGTCATGCAAGCAGTAAATGAAACACCAAAATCAGCGACACAAATGGGTATTTTTTTAGAACACCGACACCCGCTCAAAAATCACTCTTGGGGATTCGGAGCAAAACTTTTTAATGTCGCTTCAGAAACAATTAAGTACCGAACACTTGCTCTTGAAGGTCGTTATCAATGGATTCTTTTTAGATTAGCAACTTTTTCCGTTGGCCCTTTTATAAGTTTCTTTGGAACTGGCGATTATAGAATCGAAGTTCAAGACGTCGGTTCCTACAGAGGGGCCATGTATGGTGGTGGCGCAGGTTTAGAAGCGAGATTATTCAGTGATAAGAAATTTTCATTATCTGTCGGCCTTCAGGCAACAAGCCAACGTCTTAATGGATTTGACGAAATTCAAAATAATGAAAACGATGAGGTTGTTTCTGCTAAAGCTGTTCAAACTGTCGAATCTTTTGCTGCCATCGTTTGGAAATTTTAATCGACGTTAATTACTTTTTCTTTTTTATCTAAATTATCACCAGAATCTTTTGCTTTTTGCAGGAAGTACTTCACTTTAGCTTCTTCTGACTCAAACTTACCATCTGTCGTCGGTCCTTGGACCTGAACATTTTTAAGTTCTTGTTTAAGTTCTTCTTTCATTTTTCTTTTTAATTTCTCTGATGCTGTTTCATCAATCAGTTCTTCATCAGTCGAAAAATTTGTCCCGTAAAGGACACGGGCAAATTCATAAAGAGGTGTGATATTTAATTCATTCTTCTTTCCTCTTTCTAAGAATTGAATCATCTCACGTAAGAACTGCTTTCTCTCGGGAACATGGCTCCAAGCAGTAAAGAGATATACCATTCCTTCTTGATCGATTTTCTTTTCATAGGGAAGGGCCTTAAATTTATTATAAAGTTCAGTTGAAGATGACTCATTAGTATAGTGAAACTCAATTTCTTTTAAGTATTTTTGTCTTAAAGCTTCCGCTTCAATAGAATCGAGTCTTGCTCTAATTTCAAAAGGATAAATTTTTCCATCGACCATGAATAACCACTGCTCTTGACGGTAGTTTTGAATGCGACCTTCTTTGGTCTCATTGTCGATGATTTCTATTGCCCCCATATTCTTAGGACTGAAATACTTTACTTCTTTAACATCATTGGGAAGAAATTTTTGTCGTTGAACTAAAAGAAACAAATTATAAACAAGTTCTTCCTCAGGTATAGCTAACCAAGTTTTCATTATGCTTACAAAATGACTCCATTCGAATTCAGGAATTCGAAGATTTTTCATAAAAAGATCACGCCAAATTTCATCAGGCTTGTGGGCAACAATATGATTTTTAAAAATCATTAATGAAAATAACTTTGTTTTGTCGAGATCCCAACTAAAATTGATGGCCTCATTGACTTTAAAAGAGAAGACTTCGTTCTGACGATAATCGGTAATTTTAACTCCAAATTCTGAGTTTTGAATTTTATCTTTCCTAACGATTTGAGGAAAATAAAGATAAACCGGATGATGAACAGGCATGGGAATATCGAAATGCCTAAAATGAAATGTGCGCCAGTAACTCTTGTCTTCACCATAAAGCCCAGCCATTTTAACAAAACTATAATCCCCTGTTTCTTTCATAACATCAGATAGTTTTTCTACTTTTAGAAATCTATTATTCATTCCATATTTAAGCGCTTGGTTGTAAGCAACATAAGGAAAGGCCCGTACTAATAAATAGAGCACTCCCAAAAGGGCGATAAGAATAGTCAGCATTACAATCTTTTTCACAACCACTTTTCGGACACTTGCAAGAAAGATTGAGCACAATTCATAAAAAACTTTAGAAAAACTCAATAGATAGAAGATTTGTCCGATAAGAAACAAAAGGGGAATCGAAATGAAAAAGGCCCTCGCTTTATTTTTTTTAACTGCAATAACACTTGTCGGTTGTGAACAGCCTAGACAAACACGCGGATTCGCAAGAGGAACCGCTACAAATGCATTTGAAAGCAGTCCAAACAATAATAGCAACAACAACTCAAATGTGACACCGACTCCTACTCCAACAGCGACAGTTGGCGGAGTTACTATTCCTACTGAAATTAGTCATTGTTCATGGTCACAAGATGGAGTGAGTGGATTTGCCAGTTCACATACTCATGTGGGTGCTTACACTTTATGTAAAAGCATTACAGATGAAACTGATATCTATCTTCAAGTAAGAGATAACATAAGTGATTCACAAATTTGTCTCTTTCCCACTTCAACTGATGGCTCAAATTCATTTTATATTGGTGAAGCTCGTTGTCTTATGGTCACGAACAATAAACAAATTTATAAAATTAAAATGTACAAGAATAGACCTGGATTTGAATCGAAACCAATTTCAGGAATTATGATGATGAAAGATAAAGCTTTCTTCTATCCAGCACCTTTTTATCAGTATGTTTTATCTCCTGATGCCTACCTTTACTGCTCAAACTGGCTAACTATCTATAAAGATCAAAGTTATTGCATAGCTTTTAAATCTGTAGGCCAATACACTTACCATCAATTTTAATTTTTGAGCTGACCAGTGATCAGAGTCCCACGACGATAGTTGTGATAGATTTCGCCATCAACGGTCGGGAAAGCTAGAATCGGAAGAACTGTATCCTGGGCATTTGTCATATTAGATCGATACTTAAAACACAAAATAACATAATAAAAGCTGACGCCCTCATTATCATGGGCCTTGATATAAATATAAATTTCATCACCTTCACGATCTTTAAATAAAAAAATCTCATCTGGTGCTTCAAGAGTCGGGACGAAGTAATTGTCATAAAGATTAAATTGTTCGATAGGAATATCAGCTGGAGATCTCTCTTCAATCATTTCGGCCAAAAAAACTGACTTCTTGTGGTCGAGCATTTCAATTGTTTCTTGATCAATATCCATTTTTTGAACACTTGAGGCTTCCGGAGATTGGAGGTCCATTTGTTGCTTTTCACCAAAACGATATCGATCTAACAAGGCCTGAGAAGAAGTAACTGTGGCCGCCAATATAAATGAGACTTGCTGATCAAAAAGAAAACTCATGATGAGCATTGAAAATTTACCCCAATTGGGATCGTTAAAATGCTTAATAAGGACAAAGAATTCTTCTTTCAATTGATTTTCAGATCTATAAATTTCATCTGGATGATGAATCGCCTGATCCATCAGCAGAGACCATTGACTCTCCCCTGTTTCTTCATCTGTAGTTGGAGAATGAAGAACAGTAAGACAAAGCTCATTATTAAGATTGAGTTCTCTGCGATATTGCTTTTCCAACTCTTCAAAGTGGAGTACGACTGGAGCGTAAAATGATTCTATGCAATTTTCGCAACAGAAGCCACGGGGAGTACCCTCTTCAACAAAAAGGAGATCATCTAAAGTTTTAATGATTTTTCGACACTGACTACAATAATAAAGAGTTCCGTCAAATTTCAAAATTTAAAGCCCCTTGCTTAGGCAAACTATAAATTAACTAAAAGACCCGCAAAAATACTATTACCATATGCACCAGTGATGTTCCAGAGACGTGCATCCACGAACTCTCCATCGCTCACTCTTTTAGTTCTAAATGTAGCTCCCAATTCCAATTCTATCATAGGTGATAGGCCCAACTGCAATTTTGGGGTGATCTGACCAAAAGAAATATCTTCGGTCAGTTTATTTAAACGATTCGTTTCACCTGAAGCTGCCACTTTAGTAGTAGAACCTTCAATCACAAAAGCAATATCTGGAGTAGCTCTCCATCCAATATGGGCCATTAAACTTTGAATATTACCAACTCCCATTTCTGCTTCTTCCTTAGGTGTTCCTGTAATTCTCATGTCAAAACCTAAGCCAATTGCAAAATCAGAAAATCTTTTAATCGTCTCCACTCCTACAACTTTGTCATCTCTGCTGGTTGCAAAGTAACTGTCTTTCTGACCAAAGCTATAGCCACCGATGAAATTAATTTGAGCCTTATCTTCCGCGCCACCTACGTCAAACCAATTGAATCCTAATTTGACCAAAGGATTACCTTTTCCGGACTTCCCTTCTGGATTGAGAGCTTGTGAAGATGTTTCAGCATGTCTGTAATCAAAATCAACAAAGACATTATAGAGAGTTTGAAAATGACCATCAAGATGTGAAGTACTCACTTTTCCACGTGAACCATTTAAAGGAACTTCCATACTTTCGTAATGGGCCCCTATTGAGAACATTCCTAACCCTCTTCCTCCTGAAGATGACTTAGAAGGTGCTTTGCTTGAAATTTTATTTTTAGCCGGAGCCGCTGCTTCAGCTCCACTATTTTGAGGCTGAAAATCGGATGGTTCTGAATAATCAACAAGAGCAAAGGCACTCGAAGAAGTAATCAGAAAAGAGAAGGCCCATAAGGCAGAATTCCATTTCATCTTCATAACTTAAATCCTTATCAGACTAAAAGTATCAGGATGTCCATATCCCTCTTAATCATTGTACACGCCAAGTCGGTCGGATTCCAAGTCTTATCCCAAATTCCAACTTTCAAATACTTGATGCCTCTTGTAAAGGAAATCATTTCCCTCTCTTATGGTTAAGCCAGTTCTTGGTAAGCTTGTATTAGCGGTTGCCGCCAACTTTTCGGAGATTAAGAAATGGAATTTTATCATCGCACAGACAGATCAATCCACCACC
>Ga0100403_1002828_pt1 | contig 13365 bp, 13 predicted proteins | sample CryGeymet201501t_FD_83663 | JGI IMG/M metagenome (GOLD analysis project Ga0100403, IMG submission 83663) | Groundwater microbial communities from Crystal Geyser aquifers in Utah, USA - Crystal Geyser metaG 2015-01t | ecosystem: Environmental > Aquatic > Deep subsurface > Groundwater | place...
AAAGCATATTATGAATGTTATGCCCTGATTTAAAAGTCGTTACTTTTCCAGCAATTTCAAAGCCTAACAAGCTGAAATCACCAATGGTATCGAGAATTTTATGGCGAACAAATTCGTCTTTAAATCTTAAGCCTTCATTATTGATCACTTTGAAATCATCGAGAACGATGGCGTTATCCAGAGATCCACCCTTAATCAGGCCTCGTCTTTTAAGCATATCCACGTCTTTCAACATCCCGAAGGTTCGAGCACGCCCGATATCGGAAATATAATTTTCACAAGAAAATTCAAAAATCTTTCTTTGAGTTTTAATCGTTGGATGCGGAAACACGATCGTTGAATCGATAATCAATTTTGAATGTGGCTCAATGGTTGCCCACTTATCATCAAAACTCACTTTCACAGGTTCTAAAACTACGAGAAATTTTTTCGACTTATTAAGATTAGAAATGCCTGTTTCTTTTAAAATAAAAACAAACGATGCACCAGATCCGTCCATAATAGGAACTTCGGGGCCATCAATTTCACAGAGAACGTTATTGATTCCAAAACCGTAAAGCACAGAGAGCAAATGCTCAACTGTATGAACAGCATTATGACCTTGACCCAATGTCGTATTATTTTCTGTGGCACCAACTGTGTTGGCATGAGCTTTCAGTGGAGTTGATCCTGGAATATCTGTACGAATAAATTGGATACCAAAATCTGCATCAGCTGGATGCAAATTCATCGTTACTTTTTTGCCTGAGTGAATTCCTATTCCCGTAATGGAAACACTCTTGGCTATGGTACGTTGGTATAACATTTCACTCCAAAAAATTGCGCAGGTTTCGATTTTACACACTGCCCATCAGTTTTGGCAAATGTGTAATATTACGTTCATTTTAACATTGGTCAGTTTGTGATATTCCCAGGGGGCACAAATAACCGAGTTAAAAAACCATGATCAAACTTAATTGATCAAGTACTTAGCAAATAATAGAGGATCATTCGACACCTAATTGTAAAAGCTGGTATTTTTTTCTAATAATCAGTGCTTAACTAGCTTTTCTGGATCGTAGATTTGGTCGCGTTCTTTGAAAAGTGACGATATTTATTGCATTTTAAAGCATAACCACCTGTTTTTACGAGGTAACTGTGAACAAGAACTTACCAAGCCTAAAACGAATAAATAACTTTAATCGAGGTACTCTCATCGAGTTTTTGGACATTAAAATCACTGCTCTCACTGAAGATTCAATCGAAGGAACCCTACCTTTTTCACAGAAGCTCACTCAGCCCATGGGCCTCGTTCATGGCGGAGTCTATTGTGTCGTCTCGGAATATCTCGCCAGCATTGGTTCAAATGTTATTACTCCTGATAGCGAAGTGGCCTTGGGACAGACGTTAACTTCATACCATTTGAAGCCCATTAAAAAAGGTATCATTACGGCCAAGGCGAAATTGGAATTTAAAGGACGATCAAGTCATCTTTGGAATATTGAAATTTTTGACGAAGAAAACAATCTTGTTCACGTCTCAAAAATGCAAATGGCGATAAGAGAAAAAAGATAATCAGATCAAATGCTCTGTGGCCTTTTGAGTAATCTCACGACCCCTTGGAGTACGAATAATAAAACCTTCTTTTAAAAGAAAAGGTTCATAAACGTCTTCAAGGGTTGAGCGATCTTCAGCGAGAGTTGCTGATAAGGCATCAATACCAACCGGTCCACCACCGTAATAATCTTTAATCACTGATAAAATTTTGCGATCCATACGATCAAGGCCAGCTTCGTCGATGTCCATCAATTTGAGTGAATTTAAAACGTCTTGATCATTGATAACGGTTGATTTGTTAATCACTGCAAAATCGCGAACACGTCTTAAAATACGATTGGCAATTCTTGGAGTCCCACGAGAGCATTTAGACATATGTTGAAGAGCTTTCTCATCAACAGTCAGTCCTAATTTCTTAGAATTTTCTTTTATAATAAGTGCCAATTCATCACTTGAGTAAAAATCAAAATGAAGATGAGCAACAAAACGATCGCGCAAAGGATTTGAAATCAATCCTGAGCGAGTGGTGGCACCGATTAAAGTAAAAGGAGGAATTTCAATTTGCATGGTACGAGCACTTGGGCCCTGACCGATTAAAATATCAAGTCTGAAATCTTCCATCGCAGAGTAGAGAATTTCTTCGATAGAAATATGTAAACGATGAATCTCATCAATAAAGAGAACGTCACGTGGTTGCAAATTGGTTAATACGGCGGCGAGATCGCCCTTCTTTTCCACAGCTGGACCTGAGACCACATGAAGATTCACTCCCAATTCTTTTGCTACTAAATAAGCAAGAGAAGTTTTACCTAAACCAGGAGGTCCCGAGAGAAGAAAATGATCAATCGGTTGCTGACGAATTCTGGCAGACTCTACCATCACTTCTATGTTTGAAATAATTTTTTTCTGACCCACATATTCTGAAAAATTACTTGGTCTCAAGCGAGACTCATAAGTCATTTCATTTCTTTCAATCGGATCGAGAAATCTATTTTCTTCCAAAACTTTTTACCTTTTTTTAAATTGATCTTAAAACATCTTGTAATAACTTTTCAGGTTGCTGATAAGTTTGTTCTTTCAATTTATCCAAAACAATTTGGTTAAATTCAGTCTCTTTATAACCGAGTTCCTTCAGGGCCAAAACAGTGTCTTGAAAAAGTTGCTTCGATGTATCTGTAAGTTGAGGTTTGGCAGAACTCTTATTAAGTTCAGTTCCTATTTCTATATGATCGAGTTTACCTGTGAGATCGAGGATTATTTGAGCAGCCGCTTTTGCTCCAACTCCTGGAACTTTGCTCAATGCACTTTTTGAGTCGGTACGAACCGCAAGACTTATTTGCTCAGGGCCAATTTGAGTCATGAGATTATAGGCCGTTTTAGGTCCAATTCCTTTTACTTTAAGGAGGAGTTCAAAGAATTTCTTCTCTTGAAGAGTTGAAAAACCGTAAAGAAATTGTCCATCTTCACGAAAAATTGAAGAGACATAGACTTGGGTATGATGACCGATGGTTACAATTTGCTTGTAGTAAACTTGATATCCAACGCCTGCATTGTTTTTAATGATGGTCTCTACGCCATCACTTGAAAGTACAGTCCCTTCTAAATATCCAATCATTCTTTTCTCTACTTTATCATATGGGCAAAGTGATCTTTGATATTCTTTGCCTTAGATTTACTCTCGCCTCTTGGGAGAGATAATTTATTTCTCATCAGAAAATGACTTAAAGCAATTGCCAAAGCATCACTTTCATCACTTGATTCAAACACTATTTTTTTTCCTAAAATAAGCTGAACCATTTTTTCTATCCCTTCTTTTGAACTGTGTCCGTGACCAGAAACCACAGATTTAATCAAATTAGGACTGTATTCAAAAATTCGCTCAGCAGGAATTCCCTCAAGGGCCGAGATCATGGCTCCCCTGGCTTGAGAAAGTTTTGCGAGTGAAGAAACATTTTTTACATAAACCAAAGACTCAAGGACCACTTCATCGGGTTTGTGATCTTTAACAATTTCTTTGATGGTAAGTGAGAGACTCATCAACCTTTCAAAAAAATTATCATCTGATTTAAATTTTATAATTCCAGAGCATACGTAAAGCGGCTTATTATTCACTGTCTCAACAACAGCGTAACCAGCTTTCAGCGATCCAGGATCAATTCCAAGTATTTTCACTTCTTAATGCTATAATGCAAAAAAAGCCGAGTCCAGAATGTCGCGCCGTGCAATCTATTTCTTTCTGAAAAAATGTCCAAGATAAAAGACGATAGATCCGCCGACCAATTCAATGAGTTCCAACTTTCCGTAATCGCCCTTACTCAAGCCTGAGAAGAGACAAATTCCTACAGTTGTAAATCCAATAAGTTGAAGACCTAGGCCTAAGTAGTGAGTCACAATCATTCCTATTCGTGTTTTGATCTAATAAATCACTTAGCAAATAAGGTTCAATCTATTATGATGTCGGTCCATCAAGAGCAAAATTGAACTATGGCAAAATTACTCGAATCTAAGTCAGTTGTCGATTCACATTTAGAAATACTCAAGAAACGAGTTGCTGCACTTTCACAAGTTGGGATTGTCCCCAACATGCGAGTGATTTTAGTTGGAGAGAATCCGGCAAGTTTAGTTTACGTTAAAAATAAAAAGGCACTTTCTGAAAAAGTCGGAGCTCAATGCACGATTGATAAGCTGCCTGAAAATGTAAGTGCAACTGATTTCATTTCTCATTTAAATTCAGTCGTCAATAATTCGTCAATCCACGGCTGCTTTGTCCAACTCCCCTTGCCTAAGCAATTAAAAGATATTCCTATTGCCCATATGATTCCTCCTGCAATGGACGTCGATGGCTTTACTCCGCAAAGTCTTTTTGCACTAATGGAAGGCGACAAGGGAGATCAAGCGCTACTTCCTTGTACTCCAAAAGGCATCATCACGCTCTTGCAGCATTATAAAATTGAAATTGCTGGAAAAGATATTGTCATTATCGGTCGCAGTCTTATTGTTGGAAAGCCCATGAGCTATCTTTTCACTAATCACGACGCCACAGTGACACTTTGTCATTCAAAAACAAAAAAGATTAAAGAGCATACTCAAAAAGCAGACATCATTGTCGTTGCCATTGGTGACGCTGAATATCTCGATGAAACTTTTTTGAATAAAAATAAGAACCAAGTCATCATTGACGTCGGAATGAATAAAAAATCAGACGGCAAACTATGCGGAGATGTCAATTTTCAAAAAGTTCTCGATCATTGTGAGGCCATCACTCCGGTTCCTGGTGGAGTGGGACCAATGACCGTTTTGAGCTTAATTGAAAATTTAATTTTAGCAGCCGAAAGAAAAGGGAAATAATTTGGAAAATTTAAAAAGTACTCCTCTTTTAAAAACTCATGAAGCCTTAAAAGCTCGTATTGTCGATTTCGCTGGCTTTGCTATGCCCGTTCAATATCAATCAGTTAAAGAAGAAGTTGAAGTAGTTAGAAAATCTGCAGGAGTCTTTGATGTTAGTCATATGGGCGAATTTTGGGTCAATGGACCTGATGCTGTCGCTTTCGTAGATTACATCATGACTAATGATTTTTTAAACGCTCCTGTTGGTAAAGCTGTTTATTCGCCATTATGTAATCATGAAGGAAAAATCTTAGACGATCTGATTGCTTATAAATTAAGTAACAACAGAGTTCTTATTTGTGTAAATGCTTCAAATGTCGACAAAGATTGGAGTTGGATTAAACAGTTCTCTTCAAAATTTAAAATTGAACTGACAAATGCATCAGACGAGACGTCATTGTTGGCCATCCAGGGACCGCGAAGTGAAGAAGTTCTTGGGCAAATCTTAAGCCTTTCACTTACTGAATTACCTTATTATGGCGTTTTATCAGCAAAGTGGGACAATTCAGAAATTATTATCGCTAGAACGGGTTACACTGGTGAAGACGGATTTGAAGTTTTTTGTCCAAACCAATCAATCGTAAAGTTGTGGAATGCGATGATGGAACTTAAAGTCGCTCCATGTGGGCTCGCTGCTCGTGATGTGTTGCGCTTAGAAGTTTGTTATCCCTTATACGGAAATGACTTATCTGAAGAGCTCACGCCCTTAGATGCTGGTTTAAAGTGGACCGTGAAATTAGACAAGGCTGACTTTGTCGGAAAATCTGCTTTAACTAATTATCAACCAGTTAAAAAACTTATTAAATTTCAACTTGAAAAAGGTATTCCTCGCAGCGGTTATCTAATCGTTGATGGAAATGGCAAACAAGTTGGTTTAACCAGCTCTGGAACCCATTCTGTGAGCTTAGAGCGTGGAATTGGTATGGCGTTGATTAATTTTTCTCAATCAACCAAAGAGCCCTTATACATTTCTGTTCGTAATCAAAACGTATCTATCAATATTCAAACCAAACCATTTGTAAACGGAGGTCATAAGTGAGCCAAAACGTACCAGCAGATTTAAAATACACAAAAGATCATGAGTGGGCCAAAGTTGAAGGCGACGTCTGTATTGTCGGAATAACAGATTTCGCTCAATCACAATTAGGTGACATTGTTTTTATGGAACTTCCTGAACCTGGCCGTACAGTTAGTCTCGGGGAAAGCTTTGGCGTTGTAGAATCAATTAAATCAGTAAGTGATCTCTATTCACCGATTAGCGGTGAAATACTCGAGCGCAATGAGGATCTCGTCGCATCTCCAGATGGTTGTAATCAAAACCCATATGGTTCGTGGATGGTTAAAATTAAAATGACTGTGCCTCAAGAACAAAATGAATTGCTCTCTGCAGATTCGTATCTTTCATTGTTATAATTTTTTTTGCGAGGAGCTCAAACTCCTCGCTTCTTTTAGTTTCGTACGTTTAACAAATACAAGTCTTTTTTTCGAAAAATCGTGTCAATCTTTTTTTTAATAAAAAAGAGCATAGATTGCACTTTTTCTATCTAGTATATCAACGTTTGCATTGTGTTCGGTGCACTTTGTGCAGAGTGAATTATTTTTTTTTCTCGATGCTTTTTTTTTACTTTACGATCGTCCGAAAAAACTTAATACTCCTCTTCGTTCAAACCGTTTTTTATCTAGAGAGAATATGGAACAAGAATTCGTTCAACTTCTAAATACTGCGATCATCAAGTCTAAAGAAAAAAGAATTGATAGTTCATTTGAAGAACGCTTATCACAAGTTTGTAACAAACCTGCGATCAAAGCACTTTCTTATGCAATCGAATTTTTAGCAGATTCACAAAAAATTTCTAGAGACCAAGCTGCTGTTGAGCTCGTTGAATCTGTAAGAGAATTAGATCTCGTCTGGAATGATTACGTTATGCTTGAAGGTCTTGGAAAATTAAAAGCGTTTTTGAAAGATTCAATAAAGCACTAACTCTTTACGACAAATCCCCATTCAATTTTTGCCATTCCGCCCTTAAGCATTCCTTTCGGTGGATTAGGAAATGGTCCGGCTTTATTAAATGATTCAATAGCAGCATCATCGAGCTCTTTCACGCCACTAGTGGATTTAACTGCGATATTAGTAATATTCCCTGCTGAATCAATAATGATTTCAAGCGAAGTGATCTTATCTTCGTTAGATGCGATTCTACGGCCTGATTTATACAGATTTTCAGCTTTCTTTCTAAGGCTTCTGCCCCAATGCTGTTCAAGCTTCTGTTTAATTCGGTGATAGAAGCCATAGTACTTATATTCAATAGTGTTTAATTGAGTTAGATCGGCCAATGGTATGTCATCTACGTAATCATTGCTTTTACCAAGCCCTTTTACACCCATAACACCATTAGATAGTCCTAACTGGCTTAAAGAGCGATCAGGAGCCTTAAATTCTTTTGAATTAAACGAGAGATCTGAAAACGATACGGTCTTTTTCTTTTTTTGTTGCTTGGCCTCAGCTTCAGAACCATTTTTTACGCCCAATCCAGCTTCTTTAAAACTTCCAATGGCCTTTGACACTGTTTGGCGATCAACAGACTGATCACTGTGGCTCAAAAATCGAGATTCGACGGGTTTCTTTTTTTCCAAATTTTTGACATTGTCCACGATTTGCATTGATTTTGCTAATTTTGTCCGCGGAGCTTCTTCATTATTTAAAAAAATGGGAATTCGCTGCTCATTTTCAATACGAGCTACTTTTGATTCTTCAATGGCGATTTTATAAAAGAGGCCAGATAAGTGAACAAAGAGCGAAAGCAAAAGAGCTGTCCGCAATATTGTGTTCAATTTTCTATCATGGACTTGAGTCATTTTACCCCTCTTAAACTTCTCTTCGGAAGTGAGGGGTTTATTCTTTAAAAATCTTCATTAAAAAAAGGAAGCTAAATCAAGATGTCCATGGGACTTGTCGCGACGATTTTAGTCGGAAAAGTTAAATCATTGTTTATTATAATAATCGTCGTCTTCAATGATGTCGTTTGGAGACTGTTGGAGAGGGTCAATAGGAGACACCACTTGTCGGCCAGGCTCCGTACCTTCGGCAAAAGCTTCTGTCAAAACATTGGCATCGCCAGTTTTTGCTAATTCTCCCGTATCTTTATTAATCAACAAATTGATAATTCCCTTGGGAGAACGGAAATCGTTTTCACCATACTTCGCAAGTCCCGTGCGCATAATATCCATCCAAATAGGCAGTGCTGACTTTGCGCCAGTTTCTCCCCAGCCCATGGTTTGGTTATCATCAAAACCTGTCCACACAGCAGTAATTAAATTTGAAGAGAATCCAACAAACCAAGCATCAACATAGTTATTAGTCGTCCCAGTTTTGCCTCCGAGAAAATAGCTTAACTCCTTAGCAGCTTGACCAGTGCCGTTTAAAACCACACCTCTTAAAAGATTGGTCATAATGTAAGCAAGTCTTTCATCATAGACCTGGGATTCATTCAAGTTGCTCTTAAACGGATTTGGAGGAAGATCCGTTGAAGGATTTGGGGTTGAAGTATTCTCAGGCATTTTTAGGGCCTCAGTGTTCTTACTTGAATCTTCGGCTAACTCAACGGGGTTTTCTTTAAGCTGAACAACATTATTATCGCGATCGAGAATCTCTTTAAGATAGATAGGCTTAATTCTTTTGCCTCCGTTGGGAAATAAAGAGTAAGTCGAAGCCATCACTTCAACAGAAACGCCAAAGCTACCAAGTGCCAAGCTTAAATCTTGATCGAGATCAGCATCAAAGCCAATTCTTTTTGTATATTCATGTATGGCCTTCACGCCTAAGCGCTGAGCTATTTTCACAGTCGGTACATTTCGACTTTGCTCAAGAGATTTTCTCAACGTCACTGGACCTAAAAACTTACGATCGTAATTTGAAGGCTTCCAGTTAAGACCCTGGTCAACACCACCAAGGGCTTCTGGAGAATCATTAATAAGCGTTGCCGGAGTAAAGCCGTTTTCTAAGGCTGCCGCGTATAGAATAGGCTTAAAGCTTGAACCAGGTTGGCGCTTAGATTGATAGACTCGATTGAATTGACTCTTGGAAAAGTTAGAGCCACCAACATAGGCGAGAACTTCACCAGAGTAAGGATTCATGACAAGCGAACTGGCTTCAACCACCGGCTCTTGATCCAAGTTACAAGACATATACTTTTGTTTGCCAATGATTTTTAATTCTTCACCTGTTAATTTATCCAATACGGGAGTAAATGTTTTGTAAACCAAACGATTAAAGGCTTGGTTTTTGTAGACTAATTTAACTTGAATAATATCTCCAGTTTTTACTAATGTAGATGGTTTCGTAACCGGTGAAAAATATTGGTACTCCTCAGAGATTTTTCTCTCATGGGCCCAATCAAATCCGGTTTGCGGGATAACACATGTAAGCCCACCGATATCAGCAAAAATTGTTCTCGAGTAATCATGCGTTTTTCTCACCACAGCTTTATAAGTTTCACCTAGGTTTAAAACATCCAGCAACTTATCAGTGGGAAGATTTCCAGGAACGAGTTTAGACAACAATCCTTTTTCTTCAGAAAAAGATTTTTTGTTTTCATCTAATTTTTGCAAATCTTCATCAGTCAGTTCGAACTCATATTTTTTCTCTAAACTATGACTGATGGTAAAAAAGTTTGAATTTTCTTTATAAAGTTCTTTGCGCTGATTCGCACTCCACTCATCAATTTTATCTATTTCAATACTTGATACTGGACCTAAAAAGCCCTGTCTCTTATCAATCGCCTTAACCCCTTCCCAAGTAGCTTTTTCAGCAACCCTTTGAAGTTCAAAATCAAGCGTTGTTTTTATTTTATAGCCTTCGCTACTCAATTGCTCTTCGGTGATTTTGTCTCCTATACTCTGCTTGATATATTCAACAAAATAAGGAGCTTCATAGAGTATCTTTTTTCTTAGGCGGAACTTTAATGTTTCTTCTAATGATTTTTTATATTCATCTTCTGTTATTTTTGCTGTCTCATACATTCTTCTCAAAACATACTCTTGTCTTCTTTTTGACATTTCAACACTAAGGTAGGGTGAGTAGCGCCCTGGTGCAACCAAAAGTCCGGCCAACATAGCGGCTTCTGCAACGGTGACTTCTTTCAAATCTTTGTCAAAATAGCCACTGAATGCTGCTTTTACACCGTAGTAACCTCCACCCAAATAAACTTGGTTCAAATAGAGATAGAGAATTTCTTGCTTGCTCAGTTTTTCTTCAAGCTTTTGGGCCAAAAGAAAATCCTTAATTTTCCTTGAAAAGGTTCTCTCTTTTTCAAGCAACAATGATTTGGCGACCTGCTGGGTGATAGTACTTCCGCCCTGGACAACTCTGCCAGCTTGAATATTTTTTAACATGGCACGAATCACACCCATGTAATCAATCCCATCGTGCATATAAAATTTATCGTCTTCTGCAGACAGAAAGGCGTCTACGATCCTAGTGGGAATTTCTTCAAAATTAACCACTTCCCTTTTTTCACTTCCAAATTCCGCAATAACTTGGCCATCACGAGACAGCAAAGTCGATTGTATCGCAGGTTTATAATCAGCAATTGTCTTAATTTTTGGCAATTGAAATGAATAATAAATAAATATAAAAGTAACGAGCACCGCTCCGACGAAACCGCTCACCACTGAAAAGATAAGTCCATTAATAATAATTTTCTTCATTCTTCATTTCTCGCAAAAGGTTATTAACAAATTCTTTAGTTGCAGGTTTATTTTTTTGAATAAAATCTGCTAGATTTTTTAAGTCACTCGCTGATTGGTTTTTTGAGTCTAATAAAAGGATTCTTTTAACATCATTTTGATTGAGCGAAACCTTCAGTTTTGATGTTTTCTCAACTTTATCAAGCTTATTTGTTTCAGAATTTAAAATTGAATCTATGACGATAGGAATATCCAAACGCAATGATGCTAAATCAATTTCTATTTTTTCAGGACTGTCTTTGGTAAGGGAATTATAAAAATAGTTAAAATGATCCTTCAAAGAAACTGCGACAATCCCACGTTTAATGAAATTGAATTTTTTATTAACATTGTCATAGACCGGCAAAGCTAAAACTACTTTGTAATCTTGAATGCCATCATTGCCAAACACAGATTCTATGAACTTAGAAAGAGACTTCATCCAATCTTTAGAAAAGGGTGTACTTTCCTTCAATTCGTTTCTTAGTTTGAAAATTCGCCACTCAATTTCGCGGGCACTACCATATTTCGCAAAAAGGGCAGCAACCAACGCACCCATTTCATAACCCGATATGAGATGAACTTTAATAGCACTCTTATCAAATTCGTTGAGGACTTCCGGATAAGCAAAAGCTCTATAGGTTCCTCCGGTTAAAAAGACACCTAAAACTTTCGTCGCCTGTGTTAATTTACTTTTTGCCACAGGATCCATCGAGGGACCCTGGTTAACGACGAGTTGCTCTTTGGATTCAGGATCAACGGCAACGACAACTGTTTCGTTGATATTTAAGTTTTTCTTTTCCGCGACATTTTTTGAAGTCGCACAGCTTTGTATAAAAAGAAAAACAATTATGAGTGAAAATTTATTCATCAATTTTTACTTCTTTTAATTGATCAGTCAGGGTGGTTACTTTCTTTTCTGCTTGATCGAGAACTTTTTTACATTCGCTATAAAGTTTAACCCCTTTTTCAAATTCACTTAAGCTTTTCTGCAGAGATAATTTACCTGATTCTAACTGTTCAATGACCTCTTCGAGCTCTTCTATTTTTTTTTCAAAATTGACCACTTCACTCGGCTGCGACATGATTTCTCCTTGGTGGTGAGTCATAAAAATGACACTTTTACTTTAATACACACCTATTGTTGACAATTAAATACTAAATTTCAACACGTTAGCACGTAGCACATTTTGCCCGTGTTCGAGTTTTGTCACCTGGTTGATATATTTTAGATAGGCAGACCAGGAGGGTCTATTTGAAAGAACTATGGGTTCCCGTTTCCGCTGCAAAAGCACAGCAAAGATATGTCGACACACTCGCTAACAATATAGCGAACGTTAACACGTCTGGCTTCAAGCGCGATACTCTTGTCTTCAAAGAATATTTAACATCATTAGAGAAAGGTGCAGATATTGATCTCCCCTCTAAAGAGTGGGCGCCTGAAGATTTCTATCGATCTTATGGCGCAGAACATGCTCACGTTAAAGTAGACGGCTCTTTCACTGATTTTTCTCAAGGTCAAATGGTACCAACTCAAAATCCTTTTGATGTCGCACTTAAGGGTGATGGCATGTTTGAAGTTTTAACTCCGAACGGCATACGCTACACTCGCAAGGGAAGTTTTTCCCTCAATTCAGAAGGCTTTCTCGTCAATGAAAAAGGAAACTTTGTATTGGCGAGTGTCGATCTACCTCAGGTTGATAAAGAAGATCTTCTCGGTGCTATTTCCCAAATACCAGGACCTACTGAGCGCAAAATTAAAATTGATGGAAACCTGAAAAGTCTCGGCGTTGCTCTTAATGGCGAAATTGAAGCCAATGGTCTTCTCGCTGGTAAGATTTCGGTGGTTGAATTTAAAGATAAGCAAGCTCTACAGAGAGAAGGTGGAAGCTACTTCATCAACAAAGATGCGAATAATATAAAAATCTCATCAAATTCAACACAGACTCTTCAAGGTTTTGTTGAGCAATCTAACGTAAATGCAATTCAAGAAATGTCTGAGCTTATTAAGGCTTCAAGACAGTTTGAAAATATTCAAAGAGCAATCAAAACTTACGACAACATGGCGGGGAAGGCATACAATGAAATTACTAAATTCTAATAAGATCTTCTTATTTATCATTTGCTTAACGGCCATTGATGCACGAGCAATGCTAAGAGCGCTTAATACTGCGGCAACCGGAATGGCCGCACAAGAGATGAACGTTAGTACTATTTCTAATAATATCGCCAACGTCAACACCATCGGATATAAGAAAAACAGAACTGAGTTTGACACCCTTCTTTATCAAACAGTTGAAGAAGCTGGTGCGCGATCTGATGCCAACACTGTTTATAATGTTGGGACACAAATCGGTAGTGGTACAAAAGTCTCAGCAGTAAGAAAGGAATTTAGCCAAGGCTCACCTCAAATTACGAACAACCCTTTCGATCTCATGATCAATGGCGATGGTTTTTTTGGAATTCTTCTTCCAAATCAAGAAGTCAAATATACGAGAGACGGGGCATTCAATGTCGATAGCCAAGGAAACTTGGTCAACAAGAACGGTTATAAAGTTGTCCCTGGAATTGTCGTTCCAGCAGGTACCATTAATGTTAACATCACAGAAGATGGACTGGTGGAAGCCTTCACTTCTGGTCAAGTAGAACCGACTCAAGTTGGACAAATTCCCCTCTTCACTTTTATAAATCCCGTCGGTCTAAAATCTATAGGCCAAA
>Ga0100403_1002833_pt1 | contig 13348 bp, 19 predicted proteins | sample CryGeymet201501t_FD_83663 | JGI IMG/M metagenome (GOLD analysis project Ga0100403, IMG submission 83663) | Groundwater microbial communities from Crystal Geyser aquifers in Utah, USA - Crystal Geyser metaG 2015-01t | ecosystem: Environmental > Aquatic > Deep subsurface > Groundwater | place...
ACAATAGGCGGTAAAGCGCTTCGGGAAGTACGGCAGACCATAAAAGGAGTATTGCAAGAGCAAGGAATAGCCGCATTAGTTGACAAGGGCGGCAATACTTGGGAGCTTGACCGATACGCCGACATGCTATTTCGAACGAAATTAGTAGAAGCCCGCAACCGTGGACTAGCTAACAGAATGGTAGAAAATGACTACGATTTAGTACAAGTCAGTAACCACGGAAGCTCGCATAGGGAGTGCGCCGTATGGGAAGGCAAGATACTAAGTGCTACCGGCAATACGCCCGGCTATCCTACGGTCGCAGATGCAGAGCGAGCCGGACTATTTCACCCCAATTGCCAACACGCAATAAATATTCTCATACCTTCACTTGCAAGACGTACTAGGGCATACGACCCAACAACCGGCACACTTAGCCCAGAAGAAGCGGGACTAGAAGAATTAGCACGCCCAAGCAAAAAGGAAACGTATACCGCATATAGGGGTACCGGGAATAAACTAAATATAAGTCGAGGATTTGACGCATACGGCAAGGGAACGTATTATAGTTTGGATAAGTCATACGCCCAGACTTTCGGAAAAACTAAAGAAAGCAAAATACAACTTGAAAACCCGCTTATTATCAAAAGTCAACAAGGGCTAGAGGATAATACAAAACAAATGATAGTCGATGGGTATAGCGATCTTGGCAAGTGGGCGAAATCAAAAGGCCACGATGCAATTATCGATACCCAAGTCGATATTTTACTACGCTTGTAATATGTCATTGACATAGCCCTAGTAAAACGTATACAATAAAGTATTAACAATTGCCGTTTATAATAGTGGACTTACCACGTTAAAAAACGAATTATAAAATATGGCAGATGAAAAAGGCACCAAAGGTGCAGAAAATAAAGGTACTGGCGACGGGAACGACCCGGATAAAAACGGTAACGCCAATACGACAGCGTTTGATTCTACAAAGCTAGGCGATGAGGACTTTCAAAAAGTCTTTGAAGACCCTAGATTATTCAATCACCCACGCTTTAAGAGCTTAAACGAAAGAGCAAAACAAGCCGACGCACTCAAATTACAACAAGACGAAGCGCAGAAAAAAGCGCTTGCAGAGCAAGGAAAATGGAAAGAGTTAGCAGAGCAAAGAGAAAAAGAGGCAGGAGAAGCCAAGACACAGTTACAGACGCAAAAAACTGATAACAAAATCTTAGCAGAAGCGGCAAAGCTCGGAGTAGTTGACGCAGAGGCAGTATTGAAACTAATTGACAGATCGAATATTACGGTAGATGATAACGGAGTAAGCGGAGTATCCGAAGCAATCAAAACGTTATTGGAAACAAAGCCATATTTGAAGGGGAAAGCCCCAGACATAAAAATAGGCGATGGAACCAATCCCGGCGACGGAAATAACCCGAAAATAAAATTTAAGCTTTCACAACTTAAAGACGCCGCATTTTACCGAGCAAACGAAAAAGAAATACTGGAAGCGATGAAGAATAACCAGATAGAAAACGATGTCAATTGATTTTCAACCCCTGTAGTTTAAGCTTATATTTGCAAAAATCAGTTATAAGTAACATGATGGTTAGGGGGTGAAATAAAACATGACAGAATTAGTATTGAATGACACAACAAACGCGGTATTTATTCCTACGATTATCGCAAATAAGGCACTTGGAAGATTCCCTTCTTATCTTGAACTCGCTAAAACTATTTCACGTGATAGTGAATGGGAAACAGCGTCAGTCGGTAAGACAATCCAAGTGACAAAAACTGGCGCACTTGTCGCAAACGACAAAACGGCCGGTAATGTCTTCACTAAGCAAGCCCCTACCGGAACAAAAGTTGATATAACATTGAATTATCACAAAGAGGTAACAATCGCAATCGACGATGTAACGGCAGTATTGGAGCAAGTGAAAACGCAGGATAAATACGCAAACGATGCCGCTATCGCACTCGCGGAAGCAGTCGAAACGGTAATCGCACAACTCCATCCTTCAATCGATAACACCGTCACTTTTGACGCCACAAGTGCGACGACAATTGACGCCTCGATGCTTAATATTCGAAAATATTTTACCGATCAAAAAGTACCAAAATCAGAACAGCGCTACTTATATGTAGATGGCACTATGTTTAATGATTTGCTTGGTACCGATAAATATTCACGATATGACGCTCGCGGAGATGGAAAATCGATCGAAAATGGACAAGTAATACGAACTTATGGTATTGAGATTCGAGAAAGTCAGCTAATACAGGTATCCGGGTCACCAGTTGCTTATCACAACTTGGCATACACTCGCGATGCTTTTATGTTAGCTTCTCGACCATTGCCAGCAGTTGCGGCAGGACTTGGGACTATATCGGGAATCGTCAACGACCCCGACGTCCAATTGTCGCTTAGAACGCTTTTTGGCTATGATCGCGACCTCGGCGCACACGTTCTTACATTGGATTTACTCTTTGGAGTAGGCATTGTAGACCAACGCAGAGTTGTAGAAGTAGAAAGCTTCTAATTGTATTTGAAATACAAATAAGGCGGGTAGCAATACTCGCCTTTTTGTATGGACAAAAGAACTAAGGTATTGTAATATGATAGTAATAATATGCCATATTTACTAAACCCCGCCGGCAGAATGGTAGCGCTTGACGAACAGCAATACAATAAGTATTTAGGTATGCCGGGCTTTATAAAACCAACCACAGAACAAGTAATAGAATACGAAACGGCACGCACTAAAAGGATTTTGCAAATGAAGCAAAAAGACCCGGAGAAAAATAGCATTTACTTTGTAACGGTATCAAGAGGCGGTACAAATGGCTATAGCGTATGCGCCGATCAAATAATCAAGGAGCTTCGTAATTTAGATGTACCATTGTACACCGAGCCAAAAGACCATAAAATAGCTTTTCTATTTCATGTACCATATTCCTTACTTCAACTTAACGCGCCGTACAAAATACTTTATACGATGTTTGAAAGCGACCGTATCCCGGACGACTGGATAGACTACCTAAATGCGGCCAATAAAGTAATTGTACCGAGCAAGTTTTGTCAACAGACATTTAGCAGATCGGGTATAAAATCGGAAGTAGTACCGCTTGGGTACGACGACAGTATATTTACCTATCAGGAACGCAGAAAGCGAAAAGTATTTACATTCCTACATTACGACGCTTTCAATATTCGAAAGGGATTTACCGAAGTATTCAAGGCGTTTAACCAAGAATTTAAGCCCGACGAACCGGTACAAATGGTGTTTAAGACTATAAAAAACGCCGCACCATTCCCGATCAGTAAGTCGCAATACCCAAATATCGACGTAATATATGGCAAAAAGAGTACAAAAGAACTATTAGACATACTAAAATCGTCCGATGCTTTTGTATTCCCTTCCCGGGGTGAAGGCTTCGGTATGACGCCACTTGAAGCAATGGCCACCGGATTACCTACCATTGTCCCCAACGCCCACGGTATCGCTGAATATTTCAATAGCGATTTGATGTACGAAGTCAAAGTAAAAGAAACATGCCCGGCGCTTTATAATCGCTACAAAGGGCAAAACGTCGGCAATATGGTAATTTGTGACGTAGACGACCTCGCACGACAGATGCGCTATATTTATGAACACCAAAAAGAGGCCGCAGAAAAAGGAAAGGCCGCCGCCGAATATGTCAAGCAATGGACTTTCAAGAATACAGCAAGTAAGCTAAAAGTAATACTAGACGGCGTACTGAATAGACCAATCGAACAAAAACCAGTTACAAACGTACTACCATTAGAACGCGTTAGGGGGTGAGAATATATGACAAAGAAACAAGAAAAAAAAGAAGTAGTCGCAAAAATGCAATACCGCTATATTTGTCCTAAATGCACAAATACAGCAATCGAAACAAGTAATAAAATGCTTGGGGTCGATGTTGACTGTAAGAGTTGCGCAAATAGAATAACATTAGACAACGAAAAAAATTACGCTAAAAAATGAAAATAAAGTTTTGCGGGTCGGCGCGGGATTATTCCGGGTACGGCGAAGCGAATAGACACGATATAGGCGCTTTGGTGGCGGGTGGCATTGAACTTACTACCGAACTACCGAGCTTTTGTTTAGAAATAACCGACTTTGGAAAGCTCGGGCGCCTTGCTATGGAATTAGAGGGTAGGCCACTTGGGTACAAAATAAAAATACTTCACTTAACCCCGAATTTATACAAAACCTACATAGAGGAAGGGAAGTACAATATTGGTCGTATATTTTGGGAAACCGACAGACTACCCTTGGACTTTGCGGCTTCGGCCGAACTGCTTGATGAGATATGGACAGGGTCGGAATTTAACGCAGAGGCAATCAGAAAAGCCGGAGTAACCAAACCAATATATATCATCCCGGAAGCAATAGACGGTAGTATAGACATCGAGAGTATAGAGCCGTATATCATACCAAACAGAGAAGACTATAAATTTTATTCAATATTTGAATGGACAGAACGCAAAAATCCTTTTGCACTTCTTGCCGCATTTTGGCAAGAGTTTAAGGACACCGAAGGGGTAAGTCTTACTATAAAAACATACGTAGACAATTTTACGCCGGGCAAAAAGCTAATAATAGATCAGTATATACGGCGCATGCAAAAACAATTAAACCTAAAACGATATGCTCCGGTATATTTATACCGAGGACTAATGGAGCGCGACCAAATATACCGATTCCATAAGTCTTTCGATTGTTTTGTATCAGCGCACCGGGGCGAAGGATGGGGAATACCACAAATGGAAGCGCTACTACTTGAAAAGCCAATCATAAGTACAAACCTTGGCGGTATCCATGAGTACCTAAAAGATGGTGCAGACGCTATGCTTATTCCCTACACTTTTGCGCCGGTGGATAATTCACGTAACAAAACTTGGTACGCCGCGAATCAACAATGGGGCGAAATAGACCAAGCGAAATTACGAGAAGCCATGCGATGGAGTTTTGACAATCAGGCCAAGGCTAAAAACATAGGAAAAGAAGGCAGAAAAACAATACTTAAACGATTTGACTTGCCGGTAGTCGGTAAAACGATGGCAGAGCGACTACAAAAAATACACTTACAATTGCAACCAAAAAATGAAAGAACATAATTTTATAGTCTTAAAAGATCACAAATATAAAGTACGCCCCGGTATGACGTATTGGATATGCAACCAATGCGATACCGTCGTCGTTTTTGACAGTATACTAAGCCAAAGGGCAGTAAATAGGGCAATGGCTAACCGCATGATATGTGCCGAGCCTAACCCGAATTATAGAATAAATTAAATATGAAACTTTTATACTTATCAGTACATAGCATACTAGAATACGACGAACTTAGAATGTTCGAAGACCTAGGAATAGACTATTTTAGTCTTGGGTCATACGTCACACCCGCGCACCCGGTCGACCAAATACGACCACCCCTTAGACACAACCCCGATCAATGGTTACTTGAACACGTCCCGCCCCGGGAAAAAATACCGCAAGATTTTATAGATAAATTCGATGTAATTGTAGTCATGCACGGCAACGTACCGAATCATAATTGGATTATCGACAATTGGGAAGCAATGAAAGGTAAGCGGGTCATATGGCGAACGATAGGACAGTCAACCCCGAGTATCGAAAAGAAAATGCGCCCATATGTTGAACAGGGGCTAGAAGTAGTACGCTACTCGCCAAAAGAGCGTAATATCGAGAATTACGCGGGTGAAAATTCAATAATTCGATTCAGCAAAAGCGAAATAGAATATAATCATTGGGTCGGTGGTGGTACCGAGGTAATAACCTTCGCGCAAAACATGAAAGAGCGAAACAACTTTGTAAACTACAATACTTTCTTAAAACTTATTGACGGCTTTAATGGCCGACTTTATGGGGTCAAAAACGAGGCAAGCGGGGCGCTCAATGGTGGCTATATGTCATACGATGACATGAAACAAAAGATACGCGATGCAAGAGTATACATATACACCGGGACGCAACCGGCAAGCTATACCCTATCGTTTATGGAAGCTTTAATGACTGGAATACCAATAGTTGCCATAGGCTCGAAGCTTTGGAATAGTGAGAATGTAGCCGGCGACGTATACGAAGTGCCGGACATAATCGAACATGGCGTAAACGGATATTGTAGCGATGATATCGTAGAACTTCGAAATTGCATACAAGGATTAGTAAAAGACAAGCGACTAGCCGAACGTATCGGACAAGCCGGACGAGAAACCGCAATAAAGCTGTTCGGGTACGAGAACATAAAGCAGGATTGGAAAAGATATTTACAAATTTAATTTTTTACATGGATATTACCAAAAGACTTTTGGAAACGGATAGTAAATTATCAAGACACAATGAGGGCGCATGGGATAAACCATATAATCCAGACTTGCCGGGCTTTTCTTCATTCAACGACGCCGGCGTAGAAGTTGAAACCGGGGAATTTTTATATGCAATATTACGACTACTTAAACCCGACAACGTACTAGAAACCGGTACTCATTGGGGCGTAGGTGCTTCATATATGGGTATGGCGCTTAAAGACAATAAGAAAGGAAAGCTAGATACCCTAGAGTTTTTGCCCGAAATTAGAGAACAGGCAATCGAGAGAATGAAAACGCTAGGACTAGAAGACGTCGTAACGTGTCATTTAGGCGACGCCGCAAAATTTAAGCCTACGCATAACTATAATTTTATGCTTATGGATACGGAGCCACAAACCCGGTACGCCGAGGTGATTCGATATTACGATTACTTGGACGCGGGCGGCTTCGTATTTATTCACGACCTACATAGGCATATGCACCAAATAGACAATAGCGAACACGGCTACGCTTGGCCTTTCGGACGTATCCCGGAACAAATAAAAGCATGGGTAAAAGAAGGGGCATTGCGACCCTTTCATTTCAGCACACCCCGGGGCTTGACTGGATTTTATAAAGTATCAAAAGACGACTATATATGGTAACTAACGACAATTGGCTTGTATTATGAAAGTAACGAATTGGGCTATAGACATAGACGGAGTAATAACAGCAAACCCGGCCGCTTTGTCGTGGCTAACATATCATTTACTCAAAAATGAAAATAGAAATAATATTTTTATCCTATCATGGCGCAATGGTGCAGACGAACTAACAAAAATACGAACGATCGAAGAATTAAAGCGGTTTAATATTTACTACAACCAACTAATACTAGCGCCGAAGCGGCTTACAATCCGGGGCGCGGCATATTGGAAAATTGCCAATATAAAAAAGCTTCATATTGATATATGGGTAGACGACGAACTAAAAATATACAAGCGCGACTATGGTATAGACCTAGATTTATTGCTACCGGAAGTTATTAAGATTTGGATATGAAAACAGTAATTACCCATTTCGACGGTGACCCTTTTATACTTAGTTTTTGGCTACGTTTATACGATAAATATTGGCGAGGCGAAACGGATACGATAGATTTGTCCATATGCTACAACCCGGACAAACTACCCCAAGAAGTAATAAACTACAACATTGAACAGCTTAAAAAATACAAAGAAATTGCGCTATTTATTCAACTATGGTCAAGAAAGGCACAATGCTTAAAGACAAAGCCGGAGAATATACGCTAGATGATGATTTGTCCCTTGATTGTTTTGGATGGATAAGTTTACAAATGCTACTCCAAAATCCTAGAATATTCGAAACGCCAAATAATGTACTTACCCCGGACAATATATTCGACGGTAAGGCATACGACGAGTACGGATGGGTACATATACGACAAATGAGTAGTAGCACGCTTGGAATAAACGGAAACGAATACACCATATGGCAAAAGGGAAGCGACGGTATACTTAATCATATTTTTAGGCTTTTCAATGAAGAATACGCAGACGGTGGGGCAGAATTTATACACCTAAAAGCCGTCGCATTTAAGATGCTATTTGTAGAGATGTTGGCCGATAAAGAGCATTTAGGGGTATTTGTATCAGAATACAAAACAGTATTAGAAAGCGTTATAGAATATTTAGGATTGAACCGCATACGCCTTGCGGAGATTAAGGCGTACTATCGAGGACTAATGCAATTATGAGAGCCGCAATACTACCCTATCCGGGTGACCCATTTTTACTCAATTTTTGGCTTGGCTTCTTTGATCGAATATGGGGCAAGGACGTAGACAGGCTTTATATTTACCTAAATAGCCCGGTAGAAAAAGAGGTAGTAGAGTATATCCGGAATTTATGTTTGCGACGTCCTAAAATCAATTTTACATATTTACCCAATCAGATTGAACACGGCGAGGTAATAAACCGTACACTTGAAATAGTGCAAGAAGATACCGTTATGTTAGTTGAGGATGATTGCTTTATATTCAAGCCCGGACATATTGACAAGATTTTTACTTTGATAGAAGATGGGGACTATGACATAGTAGGAAGCAAGCGCGGCAGTTGTTCGCTTGAAATACTAGAAAGGGCGGCCGACATATGGAACCTAGACTATTCGGGGTATGGCGATCAAGGGTGTAATTTTTGGCCGAACCTATTTTGTGCTAAAAAATCTACATTCCTAAAAACAAGCCGTAATTTTGGTGCCAAGGCATGGAGCGCCGGCGAAATTATCCCAGAACTTCGAAACTTCAAAACCCCTACTAATTTATATAGCGATACTTTTGTCCAAGCAAGCCTAGAGCTTCGAACAATGATAGATCAATCACGAATTGGATTTGTGCCACAATATCACGCTTCCCCGAATGACATAACGCACGAAGAAAATAAAACCGGAATATTTGATGGGTGCGCACCTTGGGTGCATGTCGGTAGCCTATCATCGGGTATCAATGGATTACTCAAAGACGATAAAAATAGGGTGCTTGCTCGAAAAACAATCGACAAGCCGGAAGATCAGATAACGATGAACAATCTACCAACAACAGATCAAGAGAAGCAGGAATACGAACGACGCTTGGCGTGGTATTTGCTTTTTGTTGAACATGCAGAGGAAGGCAGGATAGAGGATTTTAGGAATAATTACATACTGGCGATTCAACAATGTATACGGATTATGGGGCTAAATACTAAGCGGATACACAAGCAAAAGCGTATCTATGGTACGCTTATTTTATGACCGATCGTAAAAAAAAGATCCTTGTAGTCTTTATCCTAATATTAGCCATACTTTACGAATCGGTTTATAGAGTCTTAGTGTTGTCTATACTTGCGCTTATACTTTATCATTTAACTAATAAAAAATGAAGTCTACCGACGTAATAGTCACATGGCCGGATAGTTGCGATTATCCCCTATGGCGTAAATTTATACGAACAAATAGGGAACTTTTCAACGAAGTAATAGTAGTATTCACGAAGACTAACCAAGGAACAGACTACCGAGATTTTATACGATCGGCGATGTGTCCCGATCATGTCCATTTTATTGATAACTACATATTGCCACCCGGTCGCGACTGGCGAGATTATGCAGTTAATCGGGCATTGATGTATTCGTATAATTCCGAGTGGATATGGTTTACCGAGCAAGATTTTAGCATACCAAACGTAGGTAAGTTTTTCAGATTTATAAACGATACTTACTACATACTTGGCGTGAAAGTCATAGGGGTAAAACAGGGCGATCGATTGCACCCCTGTTGTCTATTTATTGAACGAAAGCAATTAGAGAAAACCCGAAAGAATTTTGGCATTGACCCCGGGCGCCTCGATCACTTCGGATTGATTCAAGAGGATTTAGAGGCCTTGCGAAGCCCCATATATACGCTAGAAAATGACTTTATGCACTATAATGGATTGAGTCATAATTATAGGCTTATAGAGCAAGGGGAAGCCCCAAACTATGAGCCTGAAAAGTTTATAGATTACCTAAAACAGTGCGTACAAGTGGATATAGAAAAAGACCCTAGGTTTATGGATGTAATTACTAGAACGATTGCTAAATTTGACGTCGTAAAATGACCTATAACACTCCCCTACCCTACCGAAAAACAGGGCGGGGGAGTGGTTTTCAAGCTCAAAAAATAAAAAGAGGGGTATCCATGTCAAAGAGGGGAGAGGAGTGATTGAGTATAGACAATAACTATCCAATTGGTTATAATTGGAGTATGAAATTAGAAAAAATAAAATGTGCTTGTGATTGTAAAAAAGAACTTAATAAATATGACAATCGTGGGAGAGAAAGAAGATATATACATGGACATAATAAGAGTGCTTTAGGAAAAAAACATACTGAAGAAACAATAGAAAAAATCAAAAAGGCGAGAGCAAAGCAAATTTTTACTGAAGAAACAAGAGCAAAAATGTCAAAGGCTCAAAGGGGATCAAAAAATTATTTTTGGAAAGGTGGAAGATATCAATCAATTAAGGGGTATATTCTCATATGGAAACCAGATCACCCAAAGACAAATAACAAGGGATATATTTATGAGCATCGCCTTATTATGGAAAAACATATCGGTCGCTATTTAACAAAAGACGAAGTAGTACATCATAAGAACGGAATTAAAAATGATAATAGAATTGAGAACTTAAAATTGTTTTCAAGCAACTCTGAACATATTGGCGAAGAATTTAGAATAAAAAGAAATGCAAAAACCTAAGGTATTGGTAGACTTCCATCATTCAAGTCTTCTACAATCATTTATTTTTTTATTTGAAAGAAGACTAGGTGGCGATGTTTTCAGGCCAATTGGTACTGAATGGGCGGAGTTTGGCTATTGGAAGGTCTACGAACATCCCGCAACGATTCAACAGTTTTTAGGTATAAATGGAGCAACCCCGGACGGAACCCGACCACTTAATGACGTAGTATCTGAAAGTAACGGTATTTACCATTGCCACGACATAGACAGTAATGAAACAAATAAAGCCATAATCTATAAAGCTTTTATGGAGATGGACATAGATATAGTCATTGCTTCTTTACCTGTACATATCGAACCATTTAAGAAGCTTTGCGAGTTGCACCCTAGCAAACCTAAGCTAATATATCAGATCGGTAATGCTTGGACAACAGACGCAGGGATAGCCCCTAACATAATGGCAAGCGCAAACATTCAAGGGGTACCGGCCGATATAAATTTCATAACTTACCACCAAGAATTTGATACAAATATATTTTGCCCCACAGTCGGGGAACCGGAAAACAATATTTACTCTTTTGTCAATTGCTTCAATATATCCGAGCATTTCGTAAAAGACTGGCAATATTTCAAAAAAATAGAAAAGCTAATGCCCGATTATGTATTTAGATCGTATGGCGGTCAATGCCGGGATGGTGCGGCGCACGGAAATAAACAGGTAGCAAAAAAGATGCAAGAAGCGAAATTTATATGGCACGTTAAAAACGCCGGCGATGGGTACGGTCATGTACTTTTCAATACGGCCGCAGTTGGCAAACCTTGCATAGTCAAAAAATCATACTACGCCGGGAAGCTCGGAGATAAACTACTCGTTGATGGGGTGACTTGCATTGATATTGATAACCTAACAATAGAAGGCGTCATGGATAAAATTAGGTACTATAGCGAAGATAATCGCTATACTTCTATGTGTCAAAAAGTGTATAATAATTTTATGGGGCAAGTAGATTTTGCCAAGGAAGCCGAGCAGTTGAAAGTTTTTTTATCCAACCTAAAATAATATGTCAAGCCGCAGAAATTACGTTACAACTACCGAAGTAGACGAAATGGCCGGGATTACTTCTACCGATCTACAAATATCCGAAGCTGAGGAAATTATCGACGCATACGTCGGATACCAAAAAAAATCCTACGAACACAGCTTAGAGGGTAGGGCTTCGGCCGGTGGTGCTTCCACCATAACACTTCAAGCCAAGGAAGTAAACGTACACGAAATAGACTATTTCAAGTGGTGCGAAGTTGAGATATTGGGCGGGACAGGTGTAGGACAACGCAGAATAATAACCGGAAGTACAAAAGCCGGAGTATTGACCGTAGCTACCGCATGGGGTACCGCGCCGGATAGTACAAGTTTTTATAGAATCTATCAACTTGGTAAATTTCCAAGACAACAAGACGTAACATTTTTTAGCGAAGTTACACCAAGTGCATATTATAAGCAAATACCGGAGAAAGTAAAAAGAGCAACAGCGGCACAGGTAGAATACATGGTAAGCCTTGGCGATGATTTTTTCGCTTCGGACAGGGCAGACAAACAAAGCGAAAGTATAGGGGACTACTTATATAGTAACGCCGAAGGTGCCGCAAACATAAACAAGCTTATTGCTCCAAAAGCTCGGATATTATTAAGCGGCATTATCAATCGAACCGCTACTATTATTGGGTAACTATGACACTACTTGGATTACTAAACCAGTCAATAACAATCTACGCAAAAAGCGGCTATGATGCTTACGGCCGAGCTTCAATGGGTGCTAGTGTTGCAGTAAGTGCAAGAGTGCAAGAAAAGACAATACGACGACTTCTACCCAATGGCAATATTGTAACGATACTTATTATTGTGTATGTCCCGGCCGGTACAGCAGTAAACACCGACGACAAAGTAACATTTTCGGGGCGTGATTATAAAGTCTATGGCAAGTATTCAGCAGTAGACGGCGCAGGGGATACGAACCATATAAAATTAGAATTGATAAAATGGGTATAAAGTGGGATACCTCGAGTTTTGATCGAGGCGTCGCAGATTTGAACGTAAAAATAGTCAGTCAGGCGCAAAAAGCAGTAAACCGGGTAGCCGATGAAGTTTTGAGATTGTCAAGCTTTGAGGTACCGCACGATACAGGACTACTTCAAAATAGCGGCCATGTCGAAGATATGGGCGACCATGCGATAGTAGGGTACAATAAGGTATATGCGGCACGGTTACACGAACACCCAGAATATCGATTTCAAAAGGGCAGAAAGGGAAAATACCTAGAAAGCCCGATAAAAAACAATATGCCGGTATTATTACAGTATTACCGGGACGTTATGAGTGGATTATTTTAACCTATGGCACTAATTGACGATATAGCACAATATTTACAAGATAATAGTATCGGGACACTTGGAACCGACATATTTAAGTCACAGTTGCCGGAAACCGGTAGTCTTCCTGTCATTGGCGTATTTGATACCGGCGGTACCGCCCCGGATATCGATATACCTACAAAATCCCCAACATTTCAAATATATTTACGAGCCGCAACCTATACCCAAGGGAAAAACAAGCTAGATGCTATCCGTGCATTGCTCCATAGAACCCTAGCCGAAACAATCGGTAGTACGTACTTTTTTTACATATATGCTATTTCAGAAGGTGGACACATCGGAACCAACGAAAACGGACAAGACGAGTTTAGTATAAAT
>Ga0100403_1002837_pt1 | contig 13341 bp, 25 predicted proteins | sample CryGeymet201501t_FD_83663 | JGI IMG/M metagenome (GOLD analysis project Ga0100403, IMG submission 83663) | Groundwater microbial communities from Crystal Geyser aquifers in Utah, USA - Crystal Geyser metaG 2015-01t | ecosystem: Environmental > Aquatic > Deep subsurface > Groundwater | place...
GTAACAAAATAATATTTGTCATCAACAACACCTGAGCCATCAACATCTTGAAAACTATTGAATACTTTTTCAATCTCTTTTGGATTTGTAACAACTTCATATTTCTTTGTCACAAATCTTGCTTTGGATGGATTACCTTGCTTGTCAGTTTTGCCAGTGTCTCTGTATTCAACTGACTCATCAATTCTCATTAGTGTATGAGTTCCATGAGCAATAAGTGCTTGAGATCCAATTAAAGACTGAGCCATCTTTGCTCCTCTGTCTTTGAGTTGTTCAAAAACTTTGAGTCTGTCTAAAACTCTCTTGGTCTTTACACCTTTTGGTCTTCCTCCTTTGTTGTTGGTTCCATTTCTTGACATAATGTTAATCAAACAAAAAAACAAAATACTAATAACTTGGTCTTGGTTTTCTTTTTGGTGGCTTCATAATTATAATTGAATCCTATCAGCTATATCATTCAATGTATCTATCTTGCTATTAAATGACTCATTGAATGTTTGTAATGTTTGTCCAAGTTTTGAGTTTCTTTCTTTGATTGGTCTTCCTGAATCACTCTCATTTGAATTACTCAAAATTGGAGATAATTTACTATCAAATCTGTCTATCACAGAAGATAATTGAACAATCAATCTATCATATCTTGTAATTTCTTCTCCTATCTCTGAATCAACTTTATCAGCTCCAGCTATTCCAAGTCCTCTTGGAGAAATTGTTTTTGCTCCTGGAATTAATGAACCATATTCTTTATCACCACAATTGTTACACATAATATTTATTTGATTAACTTATAATGTTTTTACTTCTTCATCTTCACTATATTCTTCCTCTTTGTTTTCTGCTTCAACTTCTTCTATTATCTCTTTGGCTGACTTTTGTCCAAAGGTTGCTAAGCAGTCTTCAACTGCAAACACCAATTTGCTAACAGCTCTCTTTTCTTCATCATTGAATATGAATTGTTTGTTCTCTGCTCCTCCTAAGTTTTTTGGAAGACAAGAGTTATCATTCAACATATTCAATCCATTAAGTAATTCTTGTAATTGTTTTTTGTCCATTATTTTATAAGTTATTATTTATAATACGACCTTTATTCATCATCATCTCTAATATTGTCTGGTGTATATGGAGATAAGATTTCTTCATCATGCTTCAAGCAAGCTCCAGAAGTCAAACTCTTGCATTTTTCACAATTCTCATCCCTCATATGATTGCTTATTACTACTATTAATTATACCTTTATTTTTTATCAAAAGCAAAGCAACAGAGACAGCATTCTGAATTGCAGTAGAAACAACATCAACAGGATCTATAACTCCAACAACAATGAAATCTCCTATTTGTCCTGTGGTGTAATTCTTAGCAGTGTCAATATCATATTCAACTAACTTCTCTTCACAATTGTCTAAAAGCACTTTGTGAGGATATTTCAAAACTCTATCAAACAACTTACTTCCAGTGTTCAATTCATACATACTGAGAGCAGCACCTTTTATTACTCCTTTCTTATATGCACTTTGAGCAGAATTAACAGAATTCCTAATTTTTGGAACAAGACTCTTCATTTCTGCTTCAGTAGGAGCACCAATACGAATAACAGCAATACCACCAGTCAAAGATGCAATCTCCTTTTTCAATCTATCAATCTCCCAACTGCTATCACTTGCTTCCATTCTATCTTTGAGTGCTTCAACTCTTTTATCAAGATCCTCTTTGTTTCCTTTACCTCCTACAATAGTTGTTTTGTCTGAGATTGAAACTACTTTTTCAGCTTGTCCAAATTCTTCCACATTTACTTCTGTCATCTTTCTCTCTTGTGTTATCAATTTGGCTCCTGTGATGACACAAAGATCTTTCAAGAAGTCTATTTTCCTTTCTCCTAGTTCTGGTGCTTCAATAGCAAGAACTTTATAATCTCCAAATAGTCTTCTCTGCTTATTCTCTACAATAAATTCAAGTGCTTCACCATCAATAGAGTCACAAACAAATACAATGTTCCTTTGGTTGTCTATTGCTTTCTTTATCAGTGGAGCTACTTCTGCAATGCTTGTCAATCTTTTATCAGTCACAACAATGACAGGATTGAACAATTCAGCTTTCTCAGAGTTATCATCAGTGCACAAATAATGAGAAACAAAACCTCTATCAAATTCAATTCCAGCCATCACAGAATAAGACAGAGAAGAAGAGGAAGACTCTTCAATATACACCACTCCTTCCTTCCCAATTTTGTAAACTATATCAGCAACAATCTTGGCAACTTCACTATTGTTGAATGAAATCTTTGCAACATCATATAAACTTTCTTGAGCATCAATTTGTCTTGCAGAGTTTTTCAATTGCTCAACTGCTTCCTTGGATGCTTGTTTTATTTCTTCAACTAAATCTTTTGTTTTATTATTAAAAAATGAATTCTTTCTATTATCATATTCTTGTAAAATACCTTGTAAAATAAGCATAGTTGTGATGTTTCCATCTCCAACAAGAGCATTTGTGCTTCTGTTTGCACTCCTAACAAAATCTATTACTTGCTGCTCTTCAGGATTGTCAATAAAAAACTCTTCAGAAATAAATGCACCATCATCAACAGCCACAACTTTTCCAAATCTCTTTAATAGTATATTATTGTTAGCAGGACCATAAGTTGGCTTGGCAAAATCTACTAATTTATTCACAGCTGATAAAATTATATCAAATGAATCTTTCTGTTTAGTTATGCTATAAGTTCTTATCATCATTTAAATCCAAATAATCTTTTAATAAAATTAGGTTTCTTTTGAGATACAGACTTTGAATAAGAAACATCACTCAATGGAATTTCTTGAGTAGATCCATAGGACTCATTGAATAAATCACCCATGGTTGTTCCAGAAAATCCACCATTCAATCTGTCCAGACACTCTTTATCTAAATCAGAACATTCCTTTTCTTTACACAGATGTAATTTTATTGAGCCACATTCACAAGAAACATCAGGAGAAAAACTATCACCAGAAGATTTATTATCAGAATTCTTTTCATTATATTCTTCACACAATGATACAATTTCATCCTTCTCTACTCCTTGCTTCTCCAAAAATAGCATTGCAGATCTAAGTCCTTCATTATTGTAAATCTCTTCAAATGTTATTTTTATATTTTTTGAAATCATATTATTGTGTTGTGTTAATTTTAATGTTTTAATAACTTGTTTCTACTCTACAATGCATGTAAGAATAAAAATAAATTATAAAAGATCCATATACTAATTTTACTTCTTTGTTTATATAAAATCAAGTTATATCTATATAATACTATATTATTATAACAATTTCCTTTTGGTTCTTGTAGGAAGGCACTTCTCTATTTTGATAAATAGGTTTAATGCCTTCCAAACTATTTTTCCTCTGTGGCACCTCACATTTTTGAGCTGTGAGAACCCAGGATATGGCTTTGAGATTATAACCAACAGAATAAGTTGGTCAAGGATTCAAGGAGAATAGTCTTATTGTAGGATTCAGACTAGCTATTCCTAGCGTGCTCACTCAATGTCCTTGTTTATGCTCTGCTTCTCAAATTTATACTTCAGCAGAATTATTTTTATAAAACCTACATCTTGCTATATAACCTAGACAATCCTAATTTCTCTCTGTGATTATCAATGCCTTTCATAAATCTGAAATACATTTTAGCTCTCCATTTTCTAGAGTTTTTCAAATCCTGTTGAGTAAATTTTTTTATTTCTTCATCTGGATTTGAAACACCCTTGAGAGCAAAGTATGCTTTTCCAAGTTCTAACAAAGTGTTCTGAAATTTTGGAGTTAGTTCTTGAAATTTCATAAAAATAAACACAGAAAAGCCCACCATTGCTGGTGAGCTGTTTCGTCTAATGTATAAGAAAGAAAGCTGAATACATTCTTTTGGGAAATATTCAATTTTCTTTCTTCTTTCTTACACATACTATAATTAAAACTCTTTTAAATAAAAAAAGCAACAAGCAAAAATTGATAAAAAGTTGATAACTTTTTATAATGTTATTATTCAATACTTTTTATACCATAAACTATATACTCTTCTCCTTTTTTCACATCAACTTTTTTGACAATTCCTAAATATATTTGTCTATCATTGAATCCAAATTTATTGGCAAGACAATCTTGAAACATTTTTATAAAATTATCCCAATCTGCATTTTTAGATGACAATCCAAATTCATAATACACCTCTAATTTTCCCTCATACACTTGTGTTGGCTTTGGCAATAGAAATGTGCATGCTTCTTTAAATGATTTCATTTCTGGAGTTGGAAAGTGTCTTCCTACATGAGCATCATTTATTGACAATGGTTTTATTTTTATCTTATTTGCAACTTTTTTTATTGACATTTCTTGTGATAATGGTTATACAATGGTTTTATTCAAAAGTCAAGTTTTCTTATAAAGTAAGTATGATTTGGAGAATTATAGCAGTTTATCAACTTTTGTTGAAAATAAAACTTGACTTTATTTTAAAAATGGTTCATACTATAGAGGTAAGAGTAAGCAGAGTGAAGGAACAAAAATATTTATGTGTCCTAATTATATCTCTTTCTTTTGCAGAAGTCAAATTATTAGTTCTTTACAAAATAAAAAGTATTGGACAAACAGTGGAGATAAAACAATCAAAGGTTTATATATTATTATCTCTACTGATTTGTCCACTACTTAAATAAGTAAAATTATGATAACATTACAGTCGTTTGGATTCAAGTATGGCAAGCCAGAAGCCAACATAATTCTGGATGTGTCTTACTTCATCAATCCTTGGAGAGATGAAAGCATCAGACATGAAGCAGATCCAATTGTCAGAAGAGAGAAAATTCTTGCCTTCATGTTGAAGCAAGAAGGAGTTGCAAAGTTTGTCAATTCTACTTCAGATCTTTTGGCAGTATATGATGGGTTATTCCCTGAAGAGAATCTGCAAGTTGCATTCTGTTGTTCTGCTGGTGAGTATAGAAGTCCAATTGTTGCTGAATTGGTAAAATCCAATTTGGAAGCAAGAGGAATTAAATGCACATTCAACCAGAGCAGAAATTCAAAACTCTAACAGAAGTTATTATGAGCAGTAATCATCGTTGGAAGAGAGTGATGAAAGTCCTCTCTCTCCAACTATTTAAAAATCTATGAATGAAAAAGAAAGAAAGTATAATTATTGGAGAGGTTTTGCAGTAGCAACAAGTATTTGGTTAGTAGTTTCTGTTCTGTTCTTGAGACACATTATAAGTTTATTGGTATATTAAAATGGACAAAATAAATAAAATAATTGAAGAGTATTTGAAGAAGCAATTTCCAAAGAAGAAGTTGCAAAAGCTTCCAAAGATACATGACAAGAATTATGAATTGTATGGAATTATGAGCATTCAAATAAAAGTCATTCAGGTTGAGAATGACATATTTTATCAAGTAATAAAGAAAAAATAATGAGTGAAAAATTAAAAGCACAAATGCATATGATAGATGATGTCAAAGAGAATGCAAAAAGAATTTCATCATTTGTTAGGAATCAAATAACTGAATATGCAGAACAGAATGCAGAAGTCTATGTTTCCTCCACTCTTGCAATTGAAGATCTAGAAGAGAAACAAAGAGTTAAGAATGAATATATTGAATTATTTGAAATTAAGATATTGAATTATTTATGATTTGGAATAGATTGAAAAACATGAAGTGTCCAAAGTGTGGAAATGATATTTCAGAAGTATCAAATGGCAAACAAATTGGATATGGATGTCAAACAAAAGGATATGAATGCACATTCTTTGTGGGAAAAGAAAAGTTTAATCAAATAATTGACAACATGTATAAAAATTCAAAACCAATATTCAAAAGTGAAGAAGAAAATTTATCAGAATTAAATAATTGGACAGATCGTCCTGAGTATGATGAGGATGGCAATCCAAATGAATAAAAATTATGACAGAAGATAAAATAATTAAAGATGCACAATATAGAAAAGGTTTGAGTATTGCATTCTTCAATGCTACTAATTCAGCTATTGCTCTACTTTCTGCTCCAAGAGTTCTGTTTGAATCAAAGACTCCTGAAGAGACAAAAGAAAAGATAGTTGAAATAAGAGATTGGATGCTTGAAGAACACAAAAAGTATTATGCAGAAGTAATAATGCCAATTGGTAAATTATATGACTCAAAGAAGACAATTGAAGCATTGAAAGTTGCACAGAGTAAAGTTGATTTGAAGAAGATTTGGATATCTTTATCAGAGGATGAGAGACATGATGGTGAAATATTAAAGGTCGTGAAAGAATTAAAAACAACACTAAAATGATAAACAATAAAGATATAGAACAAAGGAGTCCAGAATGGCATCACATAAGAAAAGGAAAGATAACAGGAACTCAGCTGAAGTCTATCATGGGAACTCCAAAAGCAAGACAAGATGCCATTTATGAAATTATAGCTGAAAGACTAACTATTGGCATAGATGATGGAGATGAGAATGCAATGGACAGAGGAGTCAGACTAGAGGACACTGCAATAGCTGAATTTGAGCTAGAAACAGGTCTAAAAGTTGATAAGACAGGTTTCTCCCAGAATGATGATAATCCAATGATAGCCAACAGTCCTGATGGTTGGATAGGAGATAGTGCAGGTATTGAGGTGAAATGTCCAGGAGGTAAGAATCATGTCAAAGTATGGTTGACAAACAAAATACCAGATGAGTATTATTGGCAGTGTGTTCAATACTTTGTGGTGAATAATGAATTGGAGGATCTTTATTTTGTTAGCTACAATCCTGATATTCCTACTCATTCATTACACATAATAAAAGTAGCAAGAAAGGAAATGATGGTTGATGTGTTGAAAGCAAAAAGTGAACAAGATAAGTTTATAAAAGAGGTTGAAATATTATTAGATACATTAATAGAATTATAATTATGGAACAAAGCAAAGAAATAGTTGAATTAGTTAATGAGACAGGTCTTGGCAATCCACAAGCAGACTTCATTGTGTCAAAGTTCTTGCCATTAATGGAAGATGCAAAGAAGTTGATTGAAGAGTCAAAAGCAATTATTGTGACAGATGATAGTCAAATTGAATTGATGTCTAGAGCAAAAGAAAATAGATTAGCTCTTAAGAAAATAAGAACAGATGCAGACAAGACAAGAAAAGAGTTGAAGGAAGATGTCTTGAAGTATGGCAATGCAGTGCAAGGAGTTTACAATTTAATCAAGGATGCTATTGAGCCAGTGGAATCATTCTTGGAAGAGCAAGAGAAGTTCTTGGAGAACAAAAGAAAGTTTGAGCAAGAGAAGATATTGAATGACAGAATTACAAAGATTACTCCATTGGTTGAAGATATAAATATGTATAACTTGGCTGATATGTCTGAAGAGATATTTGACAAATTGTATGTAAAACTGCAAAAAGAGAATGAAGACAAATTGAAAGCTGAAAAAGAAGCAGAAGAAGCAGAAGCAAAGAGATTGGAAGATGAAAGAAAAGAGAATGAAAGAATTAGAATTGAGAATGATAAATTAAAGAAAGACAAAGAAGCAGAAGATAAAAAGAAAGAAGCAGATGAAAAAAAAAGAAAGGAAGAGGAAGAGATAAAGGAAAAAGAGCACCAAGCACAGTTAGACAAAGAAAGAAAAGAAAGAGAAAAGATTGAAGCAGAGTTGGAAGAGAAGAAGAAAGAAGATGCTCGCAAAGCAAAAGAAGAAGAAGACAGAAAGAAAGAAAAAGAAGAAGAAGAAAGACAAAAGAAATTGGCACCTGAGAAGGACAAATTATTTGCATGGTCGGAGCAAATAAAGAGTATTCCAGCTCCAGAAGGTTTGAGCAAAGCTGGACTTGGAATTGTGAAAGATGCAGAAGCAAAATTATTAGCAATCTCGCAAGAGATAAAATTATCACTAAAGAATTTATAATATGATACATGAAAAAAAAGTTTCAGTTGGTGCAGGTTATGCAAACAAAACTGCTTATGAGTATGAAGGAAAGAAATTTGAAGCAGATATCAAAGATGGAGATATCATCAAGATCCTAGATGAAGGCATAAAAGTGAACAAGGAATTCAAAGGAAAGATTACAGAAGCAGTTGTTCACAAAATTGAGACAAGGAATGGACAGAAAGCATTCTCTCTTAATACAACTTCTTTGAACAATCTTATTGACTGCTATGGAAAAGATTCAAAGAATTGGATTGGTAAAGAAGTAAAAGTGTTCTTACTAAAAGCAATGGTGTCTGGAGCAATGAGAACTATTGCATACTTGGCTCATCCAAAGTCTGAAATGGTTGAAGATGATGCTGGAAAACTACAATTCACACAGCCTGAGAAAGCAGACATGTCAGTTGAAGGAGAAAGTGAAGAGATGAATTGGGATGATATAAAAGAAGAAAATCAATAATATGTTTAAAGGTAGAACAACTAAAGATGGAAAAGGTTTTGTGTTCTCTGACTTCTACAGAGCAAAGTTGAAGCACTACATGAGACACAATCCAAATTCTCCATTTGAAATTAAGTTTATTCTGATGGAGAGTTCCAGACAACGCAAATGGTTTGAAGCAAGTCTATGTCCACTGATTGCTTTCTATCAAGAAGGAATGGACCACAGAGATCCACATGATGTCAAGAAAGCCAGAGAATGGCTAAAACTTGAATTCAATTCTGAGCTGGTAGCCATTGGACAAAAGACTCATAGGATAGCAATGTCAACAAGCAAAAAGTTGAACACTGGTTTCCTTGAAAGATGTGTTGATTATTTGGTAGAGAATTATGCTCCTCCAATAGAAGTTTTGGATACAAAGAAATTCAAACACTGGAGAGATGCAATATTCCCATATGGTGGACCAGATAATTACATTGATTATTTATTATCAATTAATATATTAAAAAGATGACAAAAGAAGAAGTAAGAGAATTAGATCTTGATGAAAGTGACATTGAAGATCTTGAAGACGAGATAGAAGATGAGGATGAGGATGAAGAAAGTGGTTATCCTATAGAGCCAGAAAGAGACCAGCCAAATTATGCATTAATGGATCCTGAAGAAGATGAATGATGAAATAAAAAATCCATTTATAGGATATGAATTGAAATTGACAGAGAATGGTAAAGCAGCAATCAATCCTATCCATGAATTAGTAAATTTTTACTTCACACTCAGAGGATGGGATAAAAAGCCAAAGGAGTTTTACACAGGAAAGAATTCATATGGAAAGTTAGCAAAAGAAGCAAAGTTATTACACACAGTTTTAAAGAAAGATTTGGATGATTGTTTCTGGGCAATTGATAAGATGAAATATTTGGCAGATAAGAATGGTTTTGAATGGTCAATTAGCACTTGTTTGAAGCACAAAAAATTATGAAAAAAGAAAAGAACAAAAAAGAAGACAATAGCTTGGCAGAAGCAATCAAAGACATAAGAGAGAAATATGGACAAGACTCCATAATGATGCTCAATGAAAAGCCAAATGTAAATGTTGAATCTATTTCAACTCATTCTATTGGATTGAATAATGCTCTGGGTATTGGTGGTTTGCCAAGAGGAAGAATTGTAGAAATTTATGGAGCAGAGTCTTCTGGCAAGACAACTCTTTCTCTACATGTTATAGCTGAAGCACAGAAAGTTGGAGGAACTTGTGCATTTGTTGATGCTGAGCACTCTATGGATCCTATATATGCTGGAAGATTAGGAGTTAAGACAGACCAATTATTGATATCACAGCCAAACAATGGAGAAGAAGCACTGAGAATTGTTGACTCTCTTTTGAAGACAAAACAAATAGATGTGATTGTGGTTGACTCTGTGGCAGCATTGACTCCTAAAGCAGAAATTGAAGGAGAGATTGGAGCTGTATTGATGGGAGCACAAGCAAGATTAATGTCTCAAGCCATGAGAATGCTAACAGCAAGTATAGCACATTCAAATACTCTTGTGGTCTTTATAAATCAAACAAGAGTAAACATTGGTGGCTATGGAGATCCAACTACAACAGCAGGTGGCAAGGCATTAAAGTTTTATGCTTCTGTCAGACTTGAAATAAAGAAGATTGCAACAATTAAGAAAGGTGATGAACCAATTGGCAGTAGAGCAAGAGTCAAAGTGGTAAAGAACAAGGTCGCATCTCCTTTCAAAGTTACAGAGTTTGATATCATTTACAATCAAGGAATTGTTAAAGAAGCAGAATTGATATCTCTTGGAGAAAAGTATGGACTGGTTGACAGAAAAGGAGCATTCTATTCTTTTGGTGAAGAGAAGTTAGGAAGAGGTTTGGAGTCTGCAGTTGAGTTCTTGAAAGAAAATGAAAAAGTTGCAAAAGAAGTAGAAGAAAAGATAATTGAAAAACAAAATGAATAGTAAGAAATTTGAAACTAAATATGGTGATAAAGGAGGACTTGGAAGACTTATCCAAATGAAGAACAATCTATCTCCACAAAAAGAGATAGCAGAACACTTTGGAGTTACACAAGAAAGAGTCAGACAATGGATCTGGGAGTTCTTTGGAGTTAAATACGATCCTCGCTATGAAAGAAGAAAGACAGTTTTAAGAGAAATGCTGAATTATGCAATCAACCACAGTTTTGAAGAGTTCTGTGAGGAGCACAAAGATAAAAAGTATTATCACAGTGCATTATTAGAAATTAAAAAACAAAAAATATATGATGTTAAGTGATAGAGATATAAGAGACATTCTGAATAGAGCAGAATTTGAAAGAGAAATAGACATAGACACTGGTGAGTGTGAAATATATATTGGACCAAGTTCTGTTGATTTACACTTGGACAATAAAGCAAAGATTGAAACAGAAGATGGAACATTCAAGGAATATAATGATTGGGATGAGCTAGTTATTCATCCAGGAGAGTTCTACATTCTATCAACTGTAGAAAAGATAAGATTAGGAAGAAGCATGGCAGCATTTGTGCAAGGAAGAAGTTCTTGGGCAAGAGAAGGACTTAATGTCCATTTAGCTGGATTTGTGGATCCTGGATTTGAAGGAAATATTACTCTTGAAGTGACAAATTTCAAGAGACATCCAATAACATTAAAGAAGCATGACAGAGTTTGTCAATTGGTATTCATGAGAACATCATCTTCAGTAGAAATATCTTATGCTGAAAAACCAGATGCAAAATATCATGGACAGGTCGGACCAACATTAAGAAAAGAAGATATCAAAAATGAAAGATAAAGTAAACACATTAGTTCTTGGTGCTGGTGCAGGAGGTCTTGGAGCAGCATGTTGGTTGAAAAAGAATGGAATTGAATTCTTGGTTGCAGAAGGAAGTGAATCATTGCCATTAAATATGCACAATGGTGTTCATTATCTTCATAGCATACCTGAGTTGCCATTCAATGCAAATATAAAGAGCATAACTCTGACAGATGGAATTCTATATGAAGAAAAGATATATCATGAGCCAAATTTGGAATTTTCTTTGAAGTATTCTGAAAAAGTTAGAGAAATACAGCATCCTTCTTCAATCATGGATATTGGCAAACACACAAAGGTTTATATGCCAGAGGACAACTCTCTCAATGGATTGGTTGAAAGCATGTATAAGTTTTCAGGAGAAGAGAATTTCTTATTTGGATATTGGTTGACAAACATTGATATTGAAAACAAAATTGCATACTTTGATAACAAAGGAACAGTATATAGTGTTAAGTATGATAATTTAATATCTACTCTTCCATTGGACAAAGTAAGAAAGTTCTTAAAGAATGAATATATTGAAAATCTTAAGTTGAATTGCAATCCTGTATACATAACAAATTTCAAAGTTGAAAAGATTGTTCCAAATTGGATGATAAATCTTTACATTCCAAACAACAATACTCCAATTTATAGAGCATCTATATTGAATGGAATTTGTTCTGTTGAAAGTATAAGAGAATTGAGAAAAGGTGAGCAATATTATGTCAGAGAAATTCTTGAAATGTTCCATCTCTGTGATGAAGATCCACAGTATTATAGCTGGAGCACAGGCAAGGTTATGAGTATAAGTATTGATGATAGAATGAAATTGGTGGATGAGTTAAAGAAGAATTCAGTGTATCAGATTGGAAGATTTGGTCTTTGGAACAGGAAATTGCTTGTAGATAGCACCATCAATCAAGCTAAAATGGTCGTAGAACACTTAATTAATGAGAATGTGAACATTACTAACTTATTGGCAAAATAACATGAATGAAGAAGAAAAACAAAAGTTTATAGACATTATAGAGTCAATCAAAGAACTGAGATTGAAGAAGTCAGAAGACTATGGATATTCTTGGAAAGTTTGGGGATTGGAAGGAGTTGTTTGGCAATTGAAAAGTAAGTTTATTAGAATGACAAATCTTACAAAGAAAGGAAAAATACCTGCAAATGAACCATTGATTGATACATTCAAAGATATTGCAAATTATGCAATCATGGCTGTGCAGTTGATTGAATCTGGTAATGTTGAAGACCAGATAGAGGAATTATTAAAAATAAAAGATTGATGCCAAAAGGAGTATACAAAAGAACAGAATTTCACAGAAAGATTCTTTCAAGATCTGCTAAAGGAAAAACACCTTGGAACAAAAATAATAAAATTGGATCTATGTCAAAAGTTTCAAGAACAAGAATAAGCAGAACTATGAAAGGAGTTAAAAAGTCTGAAAATCACAGAAAAAATATATCAAGAAATATTCCAAGAGGAAGCAATCATTACAGATATGAAAAAGAAAGAAGCAGAGTTGGAGTAAATAGAGGTTATGATTTACTTGGACACGATTGGATGCTTGCAGTTAAAAAGAGAGACAAATGGACTTGTGCGATTAAAAATAAAGCTTGCAAGGGTCGCTTGGAAGCACATCATATATTAAGTTGGAGTGAATATCCAGAACTTAGATATGATATTAACAATGGTATAACACTATGCCACTATCATCATCCTAGAAAAAGAATTGATGAAAAGAAAATGATACCTGTATTAAAATTGATGGTATTTATAAGTGAAAACAAATGAGTGTAAAAGAAGCAAATGAAAAGTATATAGTAGATGAAGAGATTGAGTTCTTGGGAGCACCAGTAGGACACAACTTTGAAGAGCCAGAGCAACAAGTTGCAGGTTATGAGACAATTAAAGTTGAATTGATGGCTGGTAGTGATTACAAGCATTGGGTGAAAGCAGCACTGTATAACAGTCTTTGCACATGGGATACAACTCCACAAATTCCAGTAAGTAAAATGATGGACTGGGACTTTGAGAAGCAAGAGAAGACATTGATGTTTATGCTAACTAAAAGACCAATATCAGTAGCATTGGAAGGAGCAGTATTCAACTTCAAGATTACAGGAGTGCCAAGAGCAATGACACACCAGATTGTAAGA